>Ga0226835_1001399_pt1 | contig 13314 bp, 10 predicted proteins | sample LAC_MetaG_1_FD_163627 | JGI IMG/M metagenome (GOLD analysis project Ga0226835, IMG submission 163627) | Anaerobic ammonium oxidizing microbial communities from anammox membrane bioreactor (MBR) in UC Berkley, California, United States -... | ecosystem: Engineered > Bioreactor > Anaerobic >...
GGGCTGGCCTGGGCGCTCGGGTTGATGAACTTGCTGTGCATGGAATACTGGTTTTTCCTGGAGCTGGCGCGCCCTCTGCTGATCTGGGTGGTTCTGGGTGACGGCGGCAGGCTCCCGTTTGCCTCTTCTTCCTCTCGCTTCCGGCAGACTCTCCTCGCCTGGCTGCCAGGGTTGCTTAATTTTACGGGGGTGAGCCTCTGGCGCATGTTTTTCTTCCACTCAGCCACCTATGACACGGTTTTGCTGGATTGGATGCGGGCCGACCCGGCCGGGGCGCTGGCTCATCTGGCCGGGAGGATGGTTCATGACGCCTGGTTCACCACGGTGCAGGTGTGGCAGAACGCTTTTCATATCCCCACCCATGAAGAGCTTACCCCCAACCTGATGCGCGTCTTCTGGGGGGTGGTTGCAGCAGGGGCGGCAGGTGTGCTGGGGTTTGCCTGGCTTACCCGCCGGGAAGAGACGAATGAAGAACCGCGTTCGTGGTTCCCGCAACCGGTGGTGATCGGCCTGTTCTGTTTGCTGGTGGGGGGCGTGCCTGCCTGGATGGCCAATTTACCCCTGAGCCTCGCTTTTCATTTTGACCGGCTCAATCTTTCGTTTATGCTGGGCGCGGCGCTGGTTACTCTGGGTCTGCTCTATTTGCCGCCACTGCCGCGCTGGGTGCGGGTGATCATCCTGGCGGTGCCTCTGGGCTTCTGTGTGGGGTATCAATATCAGCAGGCCATTGTGTACGTCCGCGACTGGAATGTGATGCAGCGGATGTTCTGGCAGATGTCGTGGCGGATGCCTGGCCTGAAACCGGGTGCGGTGTTGCTCTCCAATGAATTGCCGGTGCGCCATTATTCCGATAACTCGCTCACCGCTGCACTGAACTGGGTCTACGCTCCCGAAAACCGCACGCAGAAGATGAGCTACGTGTTATATTATCCTTCGATTCGCCTGGGGATTAATCTCCCCGCGCTGGAAAAAGACCTGCCTCTTGAACTGGATTATCTGGCGGCAACCTATCAGGGAAATACCTCGCTGGCGGTAGCCTTTTATTACAACCCCCCTGCCTGTTTACGGGTCATCGATCCGTTTGTTGAGGAAGGCAACTACACCCTGCCGAAATATCTCCGAAAAGCTTTGCCCCTGGCAGGCACCGGGGCAATTCTGGCAGAAGGTGAACCTTACCTGCCGCCAGCCCTTTTTGGCGCCCAGAGCAGCCAGAACTGGTGTTATTATTTTGAGAAGGCCGACCTGGCACGCCAGATGGGTGACTGGACGCAGGTGGTGGCGTTGGGAGAGGTGGGTTTTGCGCTCGGCGATTATCCCAATGACCCGCTGGAGCGCTTTCCTTTCATTGAGGCTTATGCCCATACGGGCGACTGGGAACGGGCGCTGGAGCAAACCCGTCTGGCTGCCGGGATTGCTCCGGTATATGAGGTATTGACCTGCCGTCTCTGGGAGCGTATTGCTGTAGAAGCTCCGTTCAGCCCGGAACGCGATGCTGCGGTACAATCGGTTAAGCAAGCCTTGCGCTGTGACGAGCCCAGGCAGGAACCTGTTCAAGAATCTACCGAGGAGGAAACCCCATGAAAGTTTTAGTCACTGGCGGAGCCGGTTACATTGGAAGTACCATCTGTTCAGCGCTGGAAGATAGCGGCCACACGCCCATCGTTCTCGATAATCTGGTCACCGGGCGGGTAGAATTTACCCGCGGGCGCATCTTCTATCAGGATGACATTGCCAACGTGGCAGGGCTGGAGCGAATTTTTACGGAACACCCTGACATTGTGGCTACCATTCACTGCGCGGCCTTGATCATTGTGCCCGAATCGGTGGAGAAACCCTACGAATATTACACCGAGAACGTGGCCAAATCGCTGGTGCTCTTCCGCACGCTCAACCGGCTGGGGTGCAATCGGGTGGTTTTCAGTTCTTCCGCCTCGGTGTATGATACGGTGCCGGGTTTCATGGTGAGAGAAGATTCTCCCCTTCGCCCCGGCAGCCCATACGCGCGCACCAAATACATGATGGAAATGATCCTTCAGGATTTTTGCCATGCTTACGGCATGAAAGGGATTGCCCTGCGGTACTTTAATCCTATCGGCGCCGATCCGAAGATGCGCTCGGGGCTTCAGGTGCGCAACCCCTCACTGGTGCTGGGCAAACTGGTCAACACGGCGCGCGGTCTGCAACCGGCATTTGAGATCACTGGCACCACCTGGCCCACCCGTGATGGTACGGGTATTCGCGATTATATTCATGTGTGGGATCTGGCCGAGGCGCATGTGATGGCCGTAGAACAGTTCGATCAGGTGTTTGAACGGCTGGGCGGTGGGCAGTCTTATGTGGTGATTAACCTGGGTACAGGGCGCGGCGTGACGGTGCGTGAGCTGGTGGAGGCTTTTGAAAGGGTGTACGGAAAACCCATTAATAAAGTGGAAAAGCCTCCCCGCCCTGGAGATGTGGCCGGTGCCTATGCCAATGCCGATACGGCGTGGCGTTTGCTGGGCTGGAAGGCGAAGCTCTCGATTGAGCAGGCCATTGCAGACGCCCTGAAGTGGGCCGAAATTCGCGATCAGGTTCTCCATTACGAATAAGGCTGGTTTTCAGGGGTAAGCCCCTGCGGGTAAAGAGAGGAAGATGGAGAAGTCGCCCCCCATGGGCACCGAAACGCCATCGGTGCGCCGAATCGAACGAAAGAACCGGGTGAGGAGCCCGGCCGACAGAAGAAAATGAGGTTTCTCATGGGTGGGCATCACCAATTGAACAGACAACGCCCCTGTTCCCGACGGGCTTTGCGCTTCGGGGAAGTGGCGCTGGCGCTGTGCCTGGCGCTCGGCCTGGCGCAACCGGCTTCTTCGCAGGCGGGAGATGCGGGACGGTTGCGGGTTTCTAATCTTAAGACCGAGGAGTTCCCGACCATTCAGTTTGCCCTCGATGTGTACGACCGGGAAGGCAACTTCCTGGCTGACCTGACCCCCGGCGACCTTACCCTGGAAGAAGATGGACGGCCAGTGCAGGAAGTGGGCTTACAGGTTTTCCAGCCGGGGCTGCAATTTAGCCTGGCGATCACTCCGGCTGCGGCCTGGAACACCCGCTTCGGTGAAAAGACTCAGCTGGAGTGGCTGAAGGCGTCTCTGCAGGCCTGGGGTAATCGCCTTCCCACCGACGGGAAGGATGACTTTAGTTTCTCGACCCCTACGGGGCTTCAATTGATTCGGTCGCGCGACCCCCGAAAACTGGTTGAAGCCCTGGACGATTACCAGCCCGACCTGTCCCGTTCCGAGGCCAACCTCTTCAGCCTGATGACCGCCCTCGACCTGGCGGCAGATCAAAAAATCGATCCGCAGATGAAGCGCGTGATCCTGTGGGTGACCCCTCCGCTCGGTTCCTCCCTGACCGCGGGGCTGGTGGAGGCCCTGAGCCGCGCCCAGCAGTCTGGCGTGCATGTGTTCATCTGGATGCCGGTCAACAGCCTGGATGCTCCCGTTCCCGATACAGGCGCATTCCAGAACCTCACCGATGCCACAGGGGGGCGGTTTACCCTGGTGGCCGGCCCCGATACCATACCCGATGTGGAGAGCTGGCTGACCCCACTCCGCAGGGCGATCACGGTGCGCTTTGTCTCCACTGCCCGCCAGAGCGGCGAGCATCGGCTGACGGTAGGGTTGAACCGCGCCGGATGGAGCGGTATAACCCAGAGCCTGGATTACACCCTGGAGATCAAGCCGCCCAACCCAATCTTTTTCGCCCCACCTTCACGGCTGGAGCGCACCTGGAGCCGCCCCGAGGGGAGTGAGGAGTTTCTCCTCCAGCCTGTGGCGGTGCCGGTGCAGATTCTCATTGAGTTTCCAGATAGCCACCCGCGGGACTTAAAAAGCACCCGCCTGTTCCTGGATGATACCCTGCTGGTGGAGAACTCTGCGCCGCCGTTTGATCGGTTTGTGTGGGATGTTTCGACCCTGACTGAGTCGGGGGTGCATACCCTGCGCGTTGAAGCGGTGGATGTGTTGGGCCTGACCGGCTCAAGCATTGCGGTGCCGATAGAAGTGGCAGTGGCCCCCCGCCCGGCGACGAACCTGCTGGAGAGAATTTCTGGACGGGGGTTGGTGGCGGTGGGGGCAGTGCTGGTGGCCGGGATGGTGCTGGGGCTGGTTTTACTGGGCGAAAATCGCCTGCGCAGCCGTCGCAGGCAGGCGGAGCGACGCCGCCAGGCCGACCCACTTACCCAGCCGGTGCCCATTGTCCAGGAGAAACCGCGCACACGGCGGGCGGCTGTTGAGTCTGCGAGCTGGCCAAAGGCATCAGCGGCACCCGGGACGATGGCCCGACTCATTCGGGTGACTGAGGAAGAACAGCCCATCCCCGGAAGCCTGATCCCGCTCAACCGGAGTGAAATTACCTTTGGCAGTGATGCCCGCCAGTCTGTTGTGTTGCTGGCCGATTCCTCGGTAAGCAAGCGCCACGCCCGCCTGGTTCGAGACGGAGATACCTTCACCATTTTCGACGAGGGTTCGGTGGCGGGCACCTGGGTGAATTACTCGCCGGTCGGCGCTTCAGGGAGGCGCCTGGAGCATGAAGATCTGATCCATATCGGGCGCGTGGCTTTTCGGTTTGAGTTAACCAAAGCTCCTTCGCTTCGCCTGCCAGTGGTGGAGAAAGTAGACGAAAGCCTATGATCCGCCTGAATCGTACCCAGGTGCCGGTTGCGGCTATCAGCCATCCCGGACGAAAACGCAAAGAAAATGAAGATCGGTACGGGGTTGCCGCCTTCAGCGCGGGGCCGGAGGGGCCCAGCCCCATCTTGCTGGCGGTGCTCTCGGATGGAATTGGAGGGCATCGTGCCGGTGAGATTGCCGCGGAGATGGCGGTGAATATCATCAGTCAGGTGGTGGAACGCAGTCATGCCGACCATCCTCCCGCTACCCTGATCGAGGCGATTCAAACGGCTTCTGAGGCTATTCGTATTCAGGCCATGCGTAACCCGGAACAGGCGGGGATGGGGGCGACCTGCGCCTGCGCCTGGATGATCGGTAACCGGCTCTATACCGCCACCGTGGGCGATTCGCGGGTGTATCTCATTCGCGATGGGCAGATTCGCCGTTTGAGCACCGATCATACGTGGATTCAGGAGGCCATCGAAAATGGCACCCTGCGCCCCGAAGAAGCCAACACGCACCCGAATGCGCATGTCATCCGGCGCTACCTGGGTTCTCCCACTCCTCCGGAAGTGGATTTGCGCCTGCGCATCTCTGACCTGGAAAGCGATGCCCAGGCGGAGGCTAACCAGGGGTTTTTACTCTCGCCCGGAGATACTGTGATCCTTACCAGCGATGGATTGACCGACCTGGTGAGTGACGCCGAAATTCTGGCGGCATTTCAGCACGGAGATGCTGAAACCGCCTGCCGTACTCTGGTAAATTTGGCGCTGGAGCGGGGCGGCCACGATAATATCACCCTGGTGGCCTTTAAAGCGCCAGCGGAGGTGCGGCCCGCGCGCCCGCGGCGACGGCGCTCCTCCCCGTGGCGCTGGGTTGCAGTGGGCTGTGCCGGGGCGCTGCTGGCGGCGGTTCTTACGGGGGTGATCCTTGGAGGGTGGTGGTTAAGGAGGGAGACCGAAGCTCTCCGGCTTACTCTGACGCCCACCCGCCCCCTGCTGGCGCAAACGACCATTCCACCCTCTCCGGCGGCGATGGAAACCCCCGCGCCAGCCCAGGGGATGACCGCCACCCAACCTTTGCTGGTCACCTCATCGGCCCTGCCCGGTTTAGAAGAAAGCGGGGCGACGATCACCCCCTGGCCGACAAATACCCGCCCGGCTTCTCCCTGATTGCCTTTGCATCATCGCCGGGATTCGTAAATGGCCAGGATTTTATCGGCGTAAGAATACCCCACATTCATTGGGCCGTAGGCAAAAAGCCCATCTCGCACCGAACCGCGTTTCTGGATTAGCCCTGCGAGCATGCGCGTGCCGTAGGCAATGTTGAATTCCGGGTCGAGCAACTCCGCTGTGCTGGGGCGAGAGGCAAAACAGGGCCCATTGATGCACTGAAACCCTGCCGCAACTCCATCGCGCGGCATCACCTGCATTAACCCGACTGCGCCGCTGCGTGAGTAGGCTTCGGGGTTGCCGCCGCTTTCCTGAAGGATGACGGCCGCTACCAGGTTTGGATCGAGATCGTATTCGGCGGCATAACGGGTGATCAGAGAGCACCAGCGCAGGACTGCCTGCGGGTAGGCTGAACTGACCGCGCAATCTCCGCCAGCTGGCTCTGGGGGAGTTGCCGATTCTGCATCGACTGGGGGTTCGGCCGCGGTGGAGTCGTCGATGGGCGGGGAGATGGCTTCAGCCTGGAGTACTGGCGCTTCTTCGGTCGAAGCCAGCACGATCTGAGCCGAGCCGATCATTTTCGTCAGGCCGATCAGGAAGATCATGCCCAGAAGGATGCCGGGGAAAATAGCTTTTTGAACACTGTACATAAGATAGCAACCTTTCGAACTCAGGCTAGCTATATTATAGCACAATTGTTCTAGTTTTTACCCAACACCTGGCTTTTTCGTAGAACGTTAAAGTGGTCTTTTGGTTTTTAAATTCACTTTGATGTTTGGGGATAGGGAGGGTTGACCCGTACAAAGATCGTTCCGGTGATGCGGGGGCCAAGGGTGATCTCCTGAGAGCCAATTTTGAGGGAGAGGTTCCCATCGATGGGGTGACGTTTGAGCACCCTGACCCTGGCCCCGGGCACTAGGCCGATTTCTCCCAGGTAGCGCAGCATTTCTTGCGAGGTATCGCCCACCCTTTGCACGGTGGCTTCCTGCCCGGGGTGCAGTTCTTCCAGACGGACTCGATGGGTCTGTGCCATGGTGAGATCGCGGGTGGGAATGGGTTCGCCGTGCGGGTCAGTTTGTGGGTCGCCGAGAGCGCGTGCGATGCGCTCCTCCAACTCTTCCGAAATGACGTGTTCCAGGCGGTCTGCCTCGGCGTGCACTTCGTCCCAGGAATACCCGAGGACATGCTGAAGGTAGGTTTCCAGCAGGCGGTGATGGCGGATGACCTCCAACGCGGCGCGCCTTCCGGCAGGGGTGAGGGCCGCTCCGCGGTGTTTCTGATACTCCACGAGAGGCGGATCGCCAGCTGCCAGGCGCTGGAGCATTCCGGTCACCGAAGCCGGGGCCACCCCCATGCGTTCGGCAAGCTGGCGGGTGGTCACCCGTGAATGGCTTTCGGTCAGATCATAGATAGCCTTGAGGTAATCCTCAACGGCCTGAGTGAGCGGTTCGTTGGTCATTTCATGGAACCCATCCCAGAATACGGGCGATGCTGGCTGTCAGAAATGTTACCACAAAAGCCAACCCCAGGGTAATGACGACGCTCACCGCTGCCCACTTCTTGCTGTTGGTTTCTTTGTAAATCGTCAGAATGGTAGTGGCACAGGGGTTATGCAGCAGGGCGAAGAGCATCAGATTGATGGCGGTGAGTAACGTCCAACCGTGCTGGCCGACCAGAAGGCTCTGCAACATACCCAGGTTGGGCAGGTCGGTCATCATACCTGTGCCGAGGTAGACCATGAGCATGGTGGGGACGACGATTTCGTTGGCAGGAATGGCGATGATGTAGGCCAGCAGGATGACCCCATCCAACCCTAGGGCCAGCCCCAGAGGGTTGAGGAATTGGGCAATGTGGTTGGCCAGGCTGATGCCTGATACGGAGATGTTACCTAAAATCCAGATGATCGCGCCTGCGGGGGCGGCGGTGGTCATGGCGCGCAGAAGGACGAAGATGGTACGATCGATCAGGGAGGTGTAGAGGATGCGCCCGATGTTGGGGACACGATAAGGAGGGAGTTCGAGGGTGAAGGCAGAGGCCTCTCCTTTCAGAATGGTGCGGGAGAGCGCCCAGGAAACAGCCAGGGTAAAGAAGACGCCGATCAGCACGACCAGCACCACCGAACCGGCGGCGGCGAAGGAAGCCACTGCCGGGGGGAAGGAGGCGGCCACGAAGACGGTGGCCAGCATGATGAGCGTAGGAAACCGCCCATTGCAGGGGACAAAGTTATTGGTGAGGATGGCGATCAGGCGTTCGCGGGGAGAGTCGATCACGCGGGTGGCGATCACCCCGGCGGCGTTGCAACCAAAGCCCATGGCCATGGTGAGGGCCTGTTTGCCGTGCGCGCCGGCCTTTTTGAAGAGAAAATCGAGGTTAAAGGCCACGCGGGGCAGGTAGCCGAGGTCTTCGAGAATGGTGAAAATGGGGAAGAAAATGGCCATGGGCGGCAACATGACGCTGACAACCCAGGCCAGCCCACGGTAGACGCCGTGCCAGAGGAAGCCGGTGATCCACCAGGGAATGCCCAGAGAGGTGAACCAGGCTGCGGCTCGCTCTTCAAACCAGAAGAGGGCCGAGGCGATCATCTGCGAGGGCACGTTGGCTCCCACGATGGTCACCCAGAAGACCGCAGCCAGGAGGATGAGCATGATGGGCAGGCCAAAGATGGGTGAGGTGACCAGCTGATCGATCTTCTGATCGAGGTCGTACCGGCGGTCGGCGCGGGTGTGCACGGCGCGGCGGGCCAGTTGCTCGGCTTCGCGGTAGAGGGTATTGACCATTTCGTCGCGGAAGCCGCTCCCCAGGGTGGGGCGCAGGGATTCGGCTGTGGCGAGCAGTTCCTGAAGGAGAGGCTCTCCGGCGGTGGAGGGTTCACGGTTGGGGTAGGGAGTATCAGTCATAGGGAGTTCCTTTCATTGCCGGCCATCGAGGGCGATCTTCTGGCTGAAGCGCACGTCGGCCTGCTGCTGGGCATGCATTAATGTGGCCAATTCGCCGGAGACCAGGGCTTGCTGGATGCGGGCGTCGCCGTCGAGCAGGCGAATGGCGATCCAGCGGGGGTTGGGAAGCCCAGGCACGAGGGTTTCTACCTTACGCGCCAGGGTTTCAACGGCCTGTTGAAATTCGGGGGGGCCTTGCACGCGGCGCGGATGAGTGATGATCTGCCCGGTGATGACCTCTTCCATGGTGGAGAGCAGGGTTTGCATGCCTTCGCCGGTGCGTGCCACGATGGGCACGGCGGGCACGCCCAGGTCGCGGGAGAGACTGCGGGTATCTATTTCCAGACCTTTTCGGCGGGCCTCGTCCATCAGATTGACGGCCACCACCACCTTATCGGTAATTTCGAGCACCTGGAGCACCAGGTTGAGGTTGCGCTCCAGCGCGGTGGCGTCGGTGACGACGATGGTGCAATCGGGCTGGCCAAAGAGGAGGAAATTTCGCGCCACTTCTTCGTCTTGAGAGGCCGAGAGGAGCGAGTAGGTGCCGGGGAGATCGACCAGTTTATAACGTACGTTGTTGAAGACAAACCCGCCCTCGGCGCGGGTGACGGTTTTGCCGGGCCAGTTGCCGGTATGCTGTTTGAGGCCGGTGAGGGCGTTGAAGACGGTGGATTTGCCGGTGTTGGGGTTACCGGCCAGAGCCACCACGCGGTCGAAGCGGTCCATCTTCAGGCCCATCTGAGCCAGCCGGGCGTTGGCGGGGCAGGTTTCGCAGGGGGGTTGATTCAGTTTCAGGGTAGACATATGCAGGTCCTCCAGGGGGTCATTCTGCAAGAGGTAATGGCCGCACCCAGATTTGCGCGGCCTGGTCGCGGCGCAGGGCGATGAGGGTGCCGCGCAGTCGGTAGGCGCGTGGGTCGCCAAAGGCGTTGAGCAATTCGGGGGTGACGACGGTGCCCGGCGTGAGGCCGAGATCGAGGAAACGCCGCCGGGTGAAGCCCTGGCAGGCTTCATCGAGGGCGACGATTTCTCCCCGCTGATGAGGGGGCAGACGGTCGAGCGGGAGCGCCCCCGCTGTTTTATCGGCCTGTGCGGGCAGCGGCTCGATGAGCAGGTTGCCCGCCACTGCCGGGGCCAGCCGCACCTCGTTTTCGCCGTTGGTGAGTAAGAGGTGGCGGGGGGTCTTTTCGAGCAGTTGCACCACCTGGCCGGGGGCAAGCCCCTCGGCGAGGATCTGGGCGCAGGCCAGAGGCGGCTCGTCTTCGATCTGGGCGATGACGCCAGGCTGGCCGACTTCCCAGTCGGTGAGGGGAACCCCGCTGAGAGGGGGCAGGCTGCCGTGCGGCGCGGGGATGGGGTCGCCGTGAGGGTCTCGGCGGGGGAAGCCCAGGGCGGCGTCGAGTTCGTCGACCTGGCCGGGGGTGAGGCGGTGCTCCATGCGGTGCGCCACCCGGTGAACCTGTTGCAGGGGCATTCGCGCTTCATCGGCCAGGTAGCGCTCCAGCAGGCGGTGAGCGCGGGTGACCTGGAGGGCGGCGCGCTGGCCATCAGGGGTGAGGCGCAGGGCGTTCCCCTGCATGGTCACCAGGCCCAGGCTTTGCAGGCGTTCGGCCAGCTGCAGGCCGCGCCTTTCGGGAAGGCGCAGGGCGGCAGAGAGGGCGCCGGGAGAAATGGTCAGATGCTGCCATTCATGATCGAGGAGCAGTTTCAACGCATCTTCGAGGCGCTCTCGCGCGGTATGAGCCTGCCAGCGGCGCCAGCGGGCCAGGGCGCCCCGGCGGGGCAGAAAGAGGAACAGGACCAACAGGGCGAACCCAACGACGGCGAGGGTCCATGAAACGGGCATGGTGAAGGCCTCCTGAGGAAAAGCGCAATTAAAAATTAGTCTCAACTAAAATTAAATTTAGCACATTATATTTCGGATGTCAACCCTCCAATTTCACTCCGGGAGGGAGAAACAGGAATATAATCGGGTCTTGCGTTGATCTTCTCCTTCAGGACGGACCTATGAATCCATCGCCTTTTCCTCACGAACCCGAAGGCTGGGAGGCTCCACAGACCATTCTGCTCATCCTGGCGCACCCCGATGACCCCGAATTCTTTTGCGGAGCGACGATTGCCCGCTGGTGCGCGCTGGGGCACACGGTGCATTACTGCCTGCTGACGCGCGGCGATAAGGGCGTGCGCGACCAGATTGTTTCGCCGGAAGAGCTGGCGGCGACCCGCGAGCGGGAACAGCGCTGCGCCGCCGATGCGCTGGGGGTGAAGGATGTGTTCTACCTGGATTACGAGGACGGTTACCTGGTGGCCGACCTGAACGCGCGCCGCGCGGTGACGCGGGTGATCCGGCAGGTGCGGCCCGATATTCTCGTCACCTGCGACCCCACGCAGATCTTCGGCGACAACTCCATCAACCACCCCGACCACCGCACGGTGGGGCAGATTGTGGTGGATGCGTTCTTCCCGGCGGCGGGCAACCCGCTTTACTTCCCGGAATTGCTCCGCGAGGAGGGGCTCCAGCCACACAGCGCGCGCGAGCTCTGGCTGACGGTGACCGGCCACCCGAATGTGACTCTCGACGTGACGGCCGAGTGGGAGCGAAAGATCGCCGCGCTGCGCTGCCACGCCACGCAGATCGCCGACATGTCCGCGCTGGAAGAGCGCCTGCGCGCGCGTCATACGCCCGATTCCACCCCCGAAGCTCCCCGCTACGAAGAAAAGTTCCGGCGTTTCAAGTTCCGCTAGGCTTCGGCGGGTTTTTATTATTCAAATAAAAAAAACCGCCTTCCGGCGGCTCTGAGCGGGCGATGGGACTCGAACCCACGACCTTCTCCTTGGCAAGGAGACATTCTACCAACTGAACCACGCCCGCTTGCGGGTGAATTTATACCCGGTTTCCCGCGTTTCGTCAAGGGGGGAACGCTGGTGATTGCCCATAACTTTTCTCGTCGAAGGGGAAGGGGTGCAAGAAAGCAAACGACAAGGTCATGGCCGATACAATGACCGCAGAGATGCCATGCAGGAGCCAATACGGGCCATCGCGATCGGAAGAGAGACCCAGTTTACCGCCGAGCTGGCGCAACCAGAGGACAGCTTTCGGAGGCCAATGAACGGCGATGACAAAAACGATTTGAGCAGAGAGTAAGACGATTGCGAATAAACGGCGCATGCGATCCAGAGAGTGAACACGCATATCCTCGACATCCAGGCCTTGCTCCTGGTCAAAACGGTAGCCATGTTCGATGCGCGAACGCAGGCGCCAATCGTTGTAAACTTGCTGAACGATAGTGAGGGTATCGAGAGGGATATTGGTGATCAGGACCAACTGGCGATCCATGGCCGGGTCGTCGGCCACCAACACCCACAGGCTTTGCTCTGGACGATCCGGCAAGCGGATTTGGAACCAGCCCAATTGAACCTGATCCAAGCGAGTTCGACCGGCATGCTTGAAAAGGACTTCGAACGTAGCCTGGTAGAGCACGGTCTCGGTCAGCCCCTGCAAGACTTCCCTTTCCCAGCCATCTAAACGGGTGTTGTAGACCTCGACGATCCGTTCCAAATGACTGGCCCGAAAGATGAATTCTTGTTTCAAATCCCCCACCTGAGCAAACATTTTTTGGTCATCCAGGCCCGAATCACCCACAAAACGGACGCGATATCCTGGATACAGTCGACAAGTGGTCTCAAAAGCCTGCTCGATCTCTTTATTCTGGCTGATAAAGTCAATTTTATACGAAAACCAGTTGGCGTAGCTGGTCACGGGCACTTTCGTGTTCACAAGGGTGGCTGTAATCGCCGGGTATCCGTGCGCCAGCCGGGCGTGTCCCGTCAGATCAGGAGGGGTTGCTTTATGCACGATACTGGCCCCTTCGATCACTTTGAGGTATGGTTTCTCAAAATTGACCGGATCGACCGCTACCACCAAATATTCAGGCGCTTCTTGCTCTACCGCCTGGCGTCCCACCTCATATAACCCTTCATACACTGCGCTGGTCTCTACATGCTCATTTTCCAACAACCGGTACATTCGCTTGGCTGCCGCCCAGGTTTCCCCGTCCTCTTTCCGGTTTTGCCGTGCTATTTCTGTGATCACCGCCGTCTCCCCACCTAATATCCCTAAAACCATTTCTACCACGACACGACCCAGTCGTTTATCTGGCAGTTTCTCGACCATCTTCTGTATATGTCGCTGGACGGTCGTCTTTATTTCGTCAATCGGTAACTTGGCAAGAATCCCTTCCAATGGTATATTCATCTCAGCTCTGCTCCTACCTGTAAATTTGGTCTAGTAACCTTAATTTACCACGTTCGAGCAGAGCTTTCTATTCCCCTTCCACTTGTGGGTAATCACCAGGGGAACGGACTAAAAACAGGGTGATCGCATCTAACTATCTCTAGATAAAATCTAGCAACCTGGCTTATCCTCTACAAACACTTAATCAGAGACTCAGCCATGGAAGACAAGGTATTACCAACGATTGAGCAACACTTTGGCGACTTGAGCGATCCCCGTACCGATCGCACGAAGCTGCTAAAGTTGTTGGATATTCTGGTCAT
>Ga0226835_1001400_pt1 | contig 13290 bp, 18 predicted proteins | sample LAC_MetaG_1_FD_163627 | JGI IMG/M metagenome (GOLD analysis project Ga0226835, IMG submission 163627) | Anaerobic ammonium oxidizing microbial communities from anammox membrane bioreactor (MBR) in UC Berkley, California, United States -... | ecosystem: Engineered > Bioreactor > Anaerobic >...
AAGTCGACGCTGTGGCGCAAGGTGAAGCGCTACGGCATCGAGGAATAGCGCCCGAACGGGCGCTCCCTCGGGGGCTTCAGCCGAGCACCGCGGGCAGCCGCCGCGTGAGCAGCTGCCGCGTCGCGGGCGCACCGCCCAGCAGCGCGAAGCCGAGCAGGTTGCCCTGCGCGTCGACGAACGTGGCTTCCAGGCTGCCGTCGGTGCCTTCGTCGTAGCGCCAGCCGCCCCCGGCGCCCGCCGCCGGCGGCGCGACCGTGAGCGGCGCGGCCGGCGTCTTCACCACCACCGGCATCGCCGGATAGCGCACCTCTGCGGGTTCGCCGGCCAGCGTCTTCGCCAGCGCGCGTGCCGCGTTCATCAGCGGCATCACGAACGGCAGCACGTGTCCTTCGACTTCGGCGCAGTCGCCGAGCGCGTAGACGTCGGGCGCGCTCGTTCGCAGGTTGCGATCGACCACGATGCCGCGGTTCACCGCGAGCCCCGCCGCCTGCGCGAGTTGCGTGCGCGGGCGCAGGCCGATCGCCGAGAGCACCGCGTCGGTGTCGATCGTGCCGCCGTCGGCGAGCCTCACCCGCAGGCCGCCGTCGCGTCGTTCGATTGTGGTGGCGCTCGCCCCCAGGCGCATCGCGACTCCGGCTGCTGCGAGCCGGTTCGCGTAATCGCGTCCGACGCGCTCGGGCACCAGGCGCCCGAGCGGCCAGGGCGCCGGATCGAGCAGGTCGACCTTGCGTCCGCTCGTGAGCAGGTCGTTGGCGAACTCGCAGCCGATCAGCCCCGCACCGAGAATCGTCACGTGGGTGGCGTGCTCGATCGCCTCGCGAAAGCGCGCGTAGTCGGCCAGGTCGTTCACCTGCATCACCGCGTCGGCGGCGTCGCCGCCGAGTGGCACCCGGATCGGGTCGGCGCCGAGCGCGAGCACGAGCTGCGAGTATTCGAGCCGCTCGCCGTCGGTGAACGCCACCGCGTGCGCGCCGGTGTCGATCGACGCGACCTCGCGGTGCGCGAGCACCGTCGCGTTCAGCTGGGCGGCCGCGCCGGCTGCGTCGGCACTCGCCAGCGAGGCGGCGCTGCGGTTGCCGGCCAGCGCGTTCGAGAGCATCGGCTTCGAGTAGACCGCGCCGTCGTCACGGGTGACGACGACCAGCGGCGTCTCGGCGTCGAGCCTGCGCAACTCGCGGGCCACCGTGTGGCCCGCCAGTCCGCTGCCCACGATCACGATCGGTGCCATGGCTCGTGCCCCGGACTCAGGCCGCGATCTCGATCATCTCGAAGTCGGCCTTCGCCACCCCGCAGTCGGGGCACGCCCAGTCCGCGGGGATGTCCTCCCAGCGGGTGCCGGGGGCGATGCCGTCCTCGGGCAGGCCCTTGGCCTCTTCGTAGATGAATCCGCAGACGATGCACTGGTAAGCCTTCATGTCGTTGACTCCGTATGGTTGAACTGGTCGTTGAATTGCCTGACGCCAATTGTGGCGGCTCAGGCGGCGTCCTTCGTCATGGCGACGACGCGCTCGAGGGCTTCCTTGTAGGCGTTCGCGTGCCTTTCCTCGACCTTCGTCAGCGCGGCGAAGCGCTTCGCGGCCTTCTCCAGCACTGCGCGGAATGCCTCGGCGTGCTCCTTCGACTCGGCGATCTGCTCGTCGAACTCGGCCACGGCCGCCTGGTTGCCTTCCTCGACCGCGAGGTGGCGGAACTTCGGGTACATCTCGGTGTACTCGTAGGTCTCGCCTTCGATCGCCAGCTCGAGCGCGCGCGCCGGGGTCAGCTTGTCCTTCGGGTACAGCAGGTCGAGGTGGCCGAACGCGTGCTGCACTTCCTGGTCGGCGGTCGCCTCGAAGTGGCGTGCGGTCTCTTCGTCGCCGGCGGCGCGGGCCACCTTCGCGAAGTAGCGGTATTTGATGTGCGCCATCGACTCGCCCGCGAAGGCGGCTTCGAGGTTCTGGATGGTGATCGACTTCTTGTCCATGTCGCAGCTCCCTGGGATGCGGTTGACGATGGACGCAGTCTGCCCGTCGGGTTAAAATCGGTCCAACGAATTAAAATGATCAATATGATCGATAAAACCGATAAGACCAGCAAAGCCGACAAAGCGTCGCGCAAGGTGCCGCCATTCACCTCGGCGAGTGCGCTGCCGTCGCTGCGCCAGCTGTCGTACCTGGTGGCGGTCGCCGATCGGCTGAACTTCACGCAGGCCGCGCAGGACTGCTTCGTCACGCAGTCCACGCTCTCCTCCGGGCTGAAGGAGCTCGAGCGCACGCTGGGCGCGGCGCTGGTCGAGCGCGACCGCCAGCACGTGCTCGTGACGCCGCTGGGCCGCAAGGTGGTCGAGCGCAGCCGCGAACTGCTCGGCTCGGCGCGCGACCTGGTCGGCATCGTGCGTGCCGCCGCCGCGCCGATGACCGGGCTGCTGAGGCTCGGTGCGATTCCGACGATCGCGCCGTTCATGCTGCCGCAACTGGTACGCGAAGCGCGCGCCCGGCACCCGGAGCTGAAGCTCGCGCTGCGCGAAGACCGCACCGCCACGCTGCTCGAGCGGCTGCGCGCGGCCGAGCTCGATTTCGCGCTGATCGCGCTGCCCTACGACACTTCGGGCCTGCTGGTGCGCGAGCTGTTCGTCGAGGAGCTGTGGCTGGTCACGCGTATGCCAGAGCGCCCGCCGGCGCCGCGACGGTTGAGAATCAGCGGGCTCGACACCGAGCGCCTGCTGCTGCTCGAAGAAGGCCACTGCCTGCGCGAGCACACGCTCGAGGCCTGCGGGCTGGCCGAGCGCGCCAACCCGTCGGGCATCGAGGCCACGAGCCTGGTCACGCTGCTGCAGATGGTGGAGTCGGGCCTGGGCGATGCGCTGCTGCCGCAGATGGCGATCGACTCCGGCTTCCTCGGGCGCGCATCGGTGCTGCCGCAGCGCTTCGCACCGCCGGCGCCCACGCGCACGATCGCGTTGGCCGCGCGCCAGACCACGACCCGCCTGGCCGAGTTCGAGTTCCTGGCCGGGCTGGCGTCCTGAGCCGGCCGGCGCCGCGCTGATCCGGCGCACGGTCCGCCTTCCCGCCGGGCGCATCGCGTAAGATCGCAGCGCCATGTCGCTCGAATCCCCGATCCGGCCGCCGACCCGGTGGCGCACCGTGCTGCGCGATGCGGGCACGGTCTATTCGGTCAACGGCCTGATCGGCTTCATCTTCGCCGCCACCGGCCCGGTGGCGGTGATTCTCGCGGTCGGCACGCGCGGCGGGCTGTCCGAATCCGACCTCGCTTCGTGGATCTTCGGCTCGTTCTTCCTCAACGGCCTGGTCACGCTCCTGTTCTGCTGGCTGTACCGGCAGCCGCTGGCGTTCTTCTGGACGATTCCGGGCACGGTGCTGGTGGGCCCGGCGCTCGGGCACCTGAGCTTTGCGCAGGTGATCGGCGCATTCGTCGCCACCGGCGTGCTGATGCTGCTGCTCGGGCTGAGCGGCTGGGTGCGGCGCGCGATGGCGATGGTGCCGATGCCGATCGTGATGGGCATGGTGGCCGGCGTGTTCCTGCGCTTCGGGCTCGACCTGGTGCGCGCGCTGCACGAAGACGCGGCGATCGCCGTGCCGATGGTGCTCGCCTTCCTGGTGCTCAACGCCTGGCATGCGGCCGGGCGCCGCGTGCCGCCGATGCTGGGCGCGCTGCTGGTGGGCGCGATCGCGGTCTGGCTCTCGGGGCGCTTCGCGCCGGAGCTCTCGGCGGCCAGCGTGCTCGCGCGCCCCAACCTCTACGCTCCCGACTGGTCGGTCCAGGCGATGGTCGAACTGGTGCTGCCGCTGGCGATCACGGTGCTGGTGGTGCAGAACGGGCAGGGCGTCGCGGTGCTCAAGGCGGTCGGCCACGAGGCGCCGATCAACGCGGCCACCGTGGCCTGCGGCGTCGCATCGATCGCAACCGCGTTCGTCGGCACCGTGTCCACCTGCCTCACCGGGCCGACCAACGCGATCATTTCCGCCTCCGGCGAGCGCGAGCGGCACTACACCGGCGGCCTGGTCGTCGGCGCGCTGGCGCTGGCATTCGGCCTGCTGTCGCCGTTCTTCACGCGGCTGATGCTGGCGACCCCGCCCGCCTTCATCGCGACGCTGGCCGGCCTGGCGATGCTGCGCGTGCTGCAGACCGCGTTCGTCACCTCGTTCGGCGGACGCTTCACGCTCGGCGCGCTGGTCACCTTCCTGGTCACGGTGGCCGACATCGCGATCCTGAACGTCGGCGCGGCCTTCTGGGGGCTCGTTGCGGGCTGTCTGGTGTCGTGGCTGCTCGAGAGGCCGGATTTCGGGACACTCGGCAACAAGGTCTAGGGAGCGCGGAGAAACGATGCCCCGGTCCGAACCTGCAGGCCCCGTCGGCCGCGACGACCTCGATTTCGCCCCGCCCGACGATTGCCCGATCGACTACATGCGGCGCACGCGCGACTGGTACCTCGCGCTCGGCTACGACAACCCCTACGCCTGGGCGCGCTATCCCGAAGTGCCGTTCCAGCCGCTGCGCCGGCCGCTGGCGCGCAGCCGCGTGACGATCGTGACCACGGCGGCGCCGTACCAGCCCGACAAGGGGCCGCAGGGCACCGGCGCGCCCTACAACGCGGCCGCGAAGTTCTACCGGGTCTACTCGGGCGACACCGCGCGCGACCACGACCTGCGCATCGCGCACGTCGGCATCGACCGCAGGCACGCCGACCTCGACGACAGCGGTTGCTGGTTCCCGCTGCCGGCGCTGCGCGACGCCGTGCGCGCCGGCCGCGTGGGCGAACTGGCGCCGCGCTTTCACGGCGCGCCCACCAACCGCAGCCAGCGCCACACGATCGAGGTGGACGCGCCGGAGATCCTGGCGCGCTGCAGGGAGGACGGCGTCGACGCCGCGATCCTGGTGCCGAACTGCCCGGTGTGCCACCAGACGCTGTCGCTGGTGGCGCGGCATCTCGAACGCAACGGTATCGCCACCGTCGTCGTGGGCGTCGCGAAAGACGTGGTCGAGCACTGCGGCGTGCCGCGCTTCCTGTTCAGCGACTTCCCGCTGGGCAACGCGGCCGGCCGGCCACGCGACCCCGAATCGCAGGCGCTCACCCTCGAGCTCGCGCTGCAGCTGCTCGAATCGGCGCCGGGGCCGCGCACCACGATGCAGTCGCCGCTGCGCTGGAGCGCCGATGCGAACTGGAAGCGCGACTACTGCAGGCTCGAAGGCCTGACCCCGGAAGACCTCGCGCGACTGCGCGCCGAGAACGATCGCGGCAAGCGGATCGCGCAGGCGCTGCGCGATGCGGCGCTGGGGGCGGGCGCGACGATCGAGGGTACGCGATGAACGCCCGCGAGTCGCTGCCGCTGGCCGGCGTGCGCGTGGTCGAGTTCTGCCAGGTGGCCGCCGGCCCGTTCTGCGCAATGCTGCTGGCCGACTTCGGCGCCGAAGTGATCAAGATCGAACCGCGCGAGGGCGACGGGCTGCGCCACTGGCCGCCGATCCGCAACGGCTTCTCCGGGAACTTCGCCTCGCTCAATCGCGGCAAGCGCTCGCTCGTGCTCGACCTGAAGGATCCGGCCGACCGCGACGTGGCGCGCGCACTGGTGCTCGACGCCGACGTGCTGGTCGAGAACAACCGTCCCGGCGTGATGCAGCGGCTGGGCCTGGGCTGGGACTGGTTCGGCCCGCGCGCTGCAGAGGGCGGCTTCGACCTGACGATCCAGGCCGCCGCCGGCGTGATGAGCGTGACCGGCGAGCCCGACGGCGCGCCGGTGAAGTGCGGCGTGCCGCTGGCTGACTTCACCGCAGGTCTGTACGGCGCGTTCTCGATCGCCGCGATGATCGCGCGCGTGCGCGCCGATCAACGGCTACGCCGAGGCGCTGGCCGACCCGCAGGCGCTGCACCTCGGCCTGGTGCAGCCGATGACGATGCCGGGCGGCACCGACACGCGCGCGACGACTGGCTGCCCGAACCGTTCACCCGCCCCGACCCGCAGTTCTACCGGCGGCTCCTGCTGCACGCCGACCCGCTCGAGCGGTTCTCGGTGGTGAGCTTCGTCTGGGGACCGGGCCAGCACACGCCGGTCCACGACCACACGGTCTGGGGGCTGGTGGGCATGCTGCGCGGCGCCGAGCGTTGCCAGCGCTACCGGCGCGCCGGCGACGGCCGCCTCGTGCCGCACGGCGGCGAGGAGATCCTGCACCCCGGCGAAGTCGACGCGGTGTCGCCGACGATTGGCGACGTGCACGTCTATGGCGGGAACATCGGGGCCGTGCGCCGGCATGTGTTCGATCCGCAGGCCGGGGAGGCGAAGGACTTCGTGTCCGGCTATTCGTCGGAGGTGGTGCCGAACCTGTGGGATCGGTCGGCGGTGGTGCGGGCAAGGATCGGGGGCGGCTGACGGCGAGCCGAATCGGCGCCCGCGGGGGCGTCGGTCTCGGCCGCGTGCGATGCCGCGCCGAGAACCAGCCCGTCGAGCGGACTGGGCGTGCCCGCCGCACCGGACGTGAGCACGTGCGTGTAGATCATCGTCGTGCTGACGTCCCTGTGCCCGAGCAGCTCCTGCACCCGCCGGATGTCGACGCCGGATTCCAGCAGGTGCGTCGCGAACGAGTGGCGAAGCGTATGCGCGGTCACCCGCTTGCCGATGGCTGCAGCACCTGCGGCGCGCGCGATCGCGCGGCCGATCGTCTCCGGATACAGATGGTGACGACGGCGAGTCCCGCTGCGCGGATCCGTCGACGGCGCGGCGGCCGGCCATACCCAGAACCAGTTCCATGACTCGGGCGCGCGCGGATACTTGATCGCGAGCGCGCCGGGCAGATCCACGCCGGGCGCTCCCGCGATGCGGTCGCGCTCCCAGAGCTTCCGGGCATCGGCGAGTTGCAGCTTCAACGGTGCGCGCAACGCTTCGGGCAGCATCACCACGCGATCCTTGCCACCCTTTCCCTCGCGAACCACGATCACCGATCGGTCGAAGTCGACGTCCTTGGTCCGTAGCCGAAGGCATTCGAGCAGGCGCATGCCCGTGCCGTACAGGGTGCGCGCGATCACTCCATGGGCGCCGTCGATCGCGGCCAACAGGCGCGCGACCTCCTCGCGCGACAGTACCGTGGGTACACGTACCCTGGACTTCGGACGACCCAACTCCTGCATCCAGGGCAGCTCCTGGCCCAGAACTTCCCGATAGAGAAACAGCAGCGCGCACAAGGCCTGCTTGTGAGTCGAGACCGAAACGTGCCGTTCGTTGGCGAGGTGGGCGAGGAATCGCTCGACCTCGCCCTGCCCGAGGTCGCGCGGGTGGCGCATGCCGTGATACCTGACGAAGGCCCGAGCCCAGTAGACATAAGCCTGTTCGGTGCGAAGGCTGTAGTGCAGGTAGCGGATGCGCTCGCGCAGACGGGCGAGCAGCCCGGGAGATCCCGGGCCGCTGCCCGAGCGAGGCGAGGACTCCGACGGTTGACTGCAGACAGTGGGGCGCATGGCGCCTATATATCTACACAGCATCCGTTCTTCGCGCATCGTCCGGCGGTACCACTGGTCACGTACCGAAGAAGTATGCAAAATGGATTAAATCTGAGCTGGCGTACGTTCTTTGCTGGCCGTTTATTTGTCGCTCCGAAAGCCGAAAGCGCCTGGCGGCCGCGGTTGGTGCGCCTCGCACAGGGATGGGTGTCCGGGTTATGCGATGGCGCCCTGGATTATTGCGGCATACGAACTTGGCGCGGGCTCGAAGAGCGCCGGTAGCGCCACATAGCCGAGGTTGCCCCGGGCTTTACGCCTGATGCAGAGGGGTGGTGGTGGAAAAAAGACCTTCGGTAACAAGCGTATCCCGACGTAGGTGTGGACGGGTTACGCCGGCGGGTTCGCATTTATTCGGCTGCGCGCTACGAACCAAAACACGTTAGACCTCATGACCACGTTTCCCCACTACGTTGCTGTGCCGAAGTCGGGCTTCGGGCCCGCGGTGCTCGTGCTGCACTCCTGGTGGGGCCTGAATCCGTTCTTCAAGAGGCTCTGCGACAGGTTTGCGCGTGCGGGGTTCGTTGCTCTCGCGCCGGATCTCTATGCGGGGCGTGTGGCGACCACACCAACGGAAGCGAAGGCGCTACGCTCCGAGTCCACAGCAAAGCGCAAGACACCCGCGTACAAGCTGCTCATTGCAGCAATCGAACAACTCAGGACCAACGAAGCCGTGCAGGGCTCACGCGTTGCCCTGGTGGGCTTCTCCATGGGTGGCCACTGGGCACTTTGGTTGGCCCAGCGACCCGAACTGCCCATCGCTGAAACGGTCGTCTTCTATGCGGCAAGAGACGGGAACTACACCAAGAGCAAGTCGCGGTTTTTATTTCACTTCGCAGAGTCCGACGACTGGGTTTCTGCTGCTAGCGCCAAGAAGCTCAAGACAAGCCTAGCGACGGCCAACGCAGATGCGACGTACTACACCTATCCCGGCACAGCGCATTGGTTCTTCGAGAGCGACCGTAAGGATGCATACAACGAGACCGCCGCCGCGTCAGCGTGGAAACGTACTATCGTTTTCCTCAATGAGGTCTAACCAGTCGTTGCACCCGACGTGCGCCAGCCTGCGGCTGTCGCCCGCGGGTGAACTCCAGCGTTAGCCGCTTTAGGGAGAAGTATGCGTCTCTACTTCCATCACGTTGGCGAATCTGGATCCCGGCGCGATTTTCCGCGTACGGTGTGGAACGACGTATCGGTTGAGGTCGTTGAGGACAACATCCCGCCAGATGATCCATTCCGATCACAAGTGTTGCGTGAACTGCACAGCAAGTTCCCTGATGGAAAGTTCAATTGCTGGGGCGTCCCCCAAGGCGCTTCAACAATCATCAAAAAGCTAACGACAGGGGATGTAGTGCTCCTCATTGAGAGCATCCGGCTTGCCGGCGACGTCCCGGCACTTTGTCAGGTCGAAGTCTTCTATCCCCGCATTTTCTCAAAGCTGTCTGTAGCTCTCTGGGGCGAAGGCCACTTCCCATACATTTTCTTCTTTCGCACCGAGCGCCTTAACCTAAGGTGGGATGAACTCAAAGAGGAACTCGGCTATGCCCCGCGCTTCGATCCCCGCGGTAAGTTCTATTCTGTAAAGGAAGGTAGGCCGGATGGGTTCAGTAGTCATTCGGCGTTCGTAGAGTGGCTCCGTGCAAACAGACGCGGCTAACAACTCAATCCAGCGGACGCGCTACGCGCGCCGCTGATTTCGGGCGTTATACCGCGTAGCCATGCCTTGACATACCAAGAACAGTATAGGCATCATGCGGTATGTGGCGCGTACTCGAGCATCGCCGAGTGGAGCGGCAGCTCCGCGACGCCCCACGCGAGGTCCTGGTTCGCTACGAGAAGTGGAAGGACATCGTGGCTATGTCGGGGCAGCGTGGGCTGCGTCTGATCAAAGGCTTCCATGACGAAGCGTTGTCGGGGCAGTGGGCCGGGCACCGCGCCTCGCGACTCGGCATCCAGTGGCGCGTGATCTATCGAGTCGAGGCTGCCGAAATCCGGGTTCTGGTGGTAGCGGTAACGGCCCATGACTACCGGAGAGCGTAGATGAAGGACTTTCACCCGGCGAAGAAACGCGTCGAGGTCTCCGTGGGAGAGTCGGTTCGCGTCCTGAGGGAGCTTCAGGAACTCAGCCAGAACGATCTGGCCGGGCTGACGGGTATCCCGCAGTCGACGATCTCGGCAATCGAGAACGATCGCGTTCGACTTGGGGTCGAGCGCGCAAAGGTGCTTGCACGTGCGTTGAAGTGTCATCCCGGCGTGTTGGTGTTCCCCGGGTGGAACGTCGAACTTGCGAACGCGGCATAACAGGTCATTGCAGCGGGCCGCCTTCAGCGGCCGCTGAACTCCGACGTTAGAGCGCAGAGGCCATAAGAGTGTATGGCAAAAACGCCATATCTATGCTATCGTAGTGCATGAGCAAAGCCACGTTCGACTGGGACGTTCCGAAGAACAGGGAGAACGTCGAGAAGCACGGGGTTTCGTTCAACGAGGCTCAACGTGCGTTCGGGGATCCGAAGCGTGTCATCGCCGAGGACACCGCGCATAGCCAAAGCGAGAAGCGCTACTTCTGCTTCGGCGTTGTTGATGACGGCGTACTGACGGTTCGCTTTACTTGGAGGGCGAACGTCATAAGGATCATCGGCGCTGGATATTGGCGCAAGGGAAAGGTCATCTATGAGCGGGAAAATCAGATACAGCGATGAGCCTATCGGAGATCCGAAGGTCATTCGAGACTTCTTGCCATCGCCCGAGGATCTTGCCTTTCGTGAAGAGGACGTGAAGATCACGATTACTCTGAGCAAACGCAGCGTAGATTTCTTCAAAGACAAGGCCGCGGAGAGCGACACGCAGTATCAGCGAATGATCAGAAGGCTGCTAGACGCTTACGTAGAAGCGCACGCTGATGCTCTAACTGGTCGCTCAACGCGGACGGCCCGTAAGCGGGCCGCCGGTTAGCTCGGACGTTATGCCGCTGAAGTTGGCAGCCTCTTGTGCGAGCTACAGAATGTAGCTACAATGCGAGATGGAGTTCACCTGGCACGAACCGAAGCGTGCGAGTAACGTGCGCGAGCATGGCTTGGACTTCGTCGATGCCGAGAGCGTCTTCGAGGGACTGACCTTCACGTTCGAAGACGATCGGTTCGAGTACGGTGAGCGTCGTTTCGTCACGCTGGGACTCTTGGCAGGGGTGCCGGTGTCGATTGTTCACACCGAGACCGAGCATGAAATCCACATCATCTCCTTCCGCAAAGCGACAAGGCGTGAAGCGCAGCGGTACTTCGAAGAAGTCAGAGACTGATTGGTCTCGCCTGTTCGATCCTTCGGACAAGGCAAAGCCGACGACGGAGCATCCCGAGGCAGACCTTGGAAAGGTGGTACGCGGCATCGTTCGTCGCGGCTTGAAGCCTGCTCCCTCGAAGACTTTGATCTCGCTCCGATTGGACGAGGACGTGATCGAGTGGTTCAAGGCGCAAGGACCGGGGTACCAGACGCGGATCAATGCGGTGTTGAGAGCATTCCGTGACGCATCGGCATAACAGGTTGCTCGAGCGGACAGCGCACCTGCGGCCCGCTGCCGCTCAGCGCCGACGTTAGGCCTCATGACCCCAGAACAAGAATCTGCGATTGCTGCATTCTTTGAGTCCGTTGCGCGCCTCGAGGAACTAGAAATCATCCGTTCCTCCCGCTTCCTTGGCGATATCGGCGAGTTCATGTGCAGTAAGGCATTCGGAACCGAACTTTCGCCTCAACTGCGCCAGCGCGGCCACGACGGCATGAGCGGACAGGATCGAGTTCAGATCAAGTTCAACAACTCCACTAAGGGCAACAACATCAACGTTGGCAACCCCAAGGACTACGAAGTCCTTGTCGTGGTCATCGGCCCAAACAGCAAGCTGCGCGAGAAAGATCACGGCCCGTCTGAGTTCCGGCTCTATCGCTACACGAGGACAGAAGTGCTTGCATGGAAGAGTCGGAGTGGAGACTTCTACTGCGCCAAGTCCCGTCTGGCAGCGTGCAAGTCCAAACACAACTTCACACGCTCGGTCATGAACTCGAAATGAGGCCTAACCCTTCGTTGGAGCCGACTCGCACCGGCATGGCACTTGGCCCGCTTCCCGGAGTGGTCAATCATCCGTCCGGCGGGCCAAGCGCCATCCCGGCGCTCGCGGCTCAGCTCAAACGTTAGGTGTCGCGGATGCTGCAACCTTTCCTGGCCGGTCTTCCGAGGTACCTCGTCGAATTAATGATGCGGGAATACGAATACAAGTGCCGGCGTCTTTCAAACTGGCAAGAGCGATCCCGCTCACAACGTCTCCGCCCCTACTTGGAGAAGACTGCAGTCATCCAACAAGTCATTGCGCTGGGAATTTACTACCGACAGGTGATAGCACCGCTCACAAGCGCAGGAAACTTTGTTCATCGACTGCAGAGCCAACACGAACTAGGGCTGCAGGTGGCTGGCAAGACGGTAACACCCGATCTTCACTTCTCCCTAGAAGCAGCGCGCATCCGATTTCAACAACTGTCGCGGTCGTTCGGTCTAGAAGAAAACTTCTTCGCGATTAGCGATCTCAACCAGATCGTCATGAGTCTTGTGCGCCTGGAGGAACGCAGAACTAATGGCAACTTCTAGATCACCATTCCGAGACAACGCGTTGTTCGAACGCGAAATTGCCGACTTTCTCGGCCGCTTTCGGAGCTTGTTCTCTCAGCAGATACAAAGGACCTCGGCGTTTTTCGAAATCGCCTGCTACAACGATCTTGTTCGCTACTATGAGAACATAGGCTTCACTGTTATCCCGAAGAACATTCAGCCTCGCAACAGGCAGTTTGTCTACGCATTAAGCGCCAGCGCGAAGCCGGCCAACTGCTCGTTCTTCTTGCTTGAAAAGCGCTACGCCACCCACGGGACCAAAGCCTTTGAGCTTCGGCACAACCTGCGGATTCAGTCTTCCCACGACCCCGGAGTTTTTGTCAGTCCTGACTACGTCGTAGTCAATCCTGGTTCAGTCGAATCGCTTCGTGACCCGCACTATTACAACGGGAAGGTTGACTACGACTATGTCAGCGCCGCCAATCTCCAGACGTTCGCTGAGACTAAGCACTATTTGCCTAGCCCTGAGCTGATCTTAAATTTCGTAGGCTTGGTTAATGAACTCATGCCATCCTTGATGGTTGGCACCGCGGCAAAGAGCACACCCAAGCATCTAGGGCCATCGCTTTTCATTTCCGGCTCAGGCAACACCCATCACGAGAAGATCAAGTTGAGCTTGGCTCGTCGATACCGTATCAACGTGTTTCTGGGGCTCTTTGCGCGGCGATCACAGATCTACTCAATCAGGAATCAAGGCAATCTCATCAAGATCGGAACGCGATGACACCTAACCCTTCCATCGAGAGGACGTCAAAAGGGCTGCGCCCTTGCGCCCCCTCTCATGTCAAACGTTAGGCATTGCAGATGCCTATGAAGACCTCCACCCTCCACGCGCTTATCACTGCCCGCACGCTTCATGACGAGGCGCGCCGGCTCGTTCTCGCGGGTGATCGGCACATGTCCTCTGCAGGCCTCATCCTGCTTCAGGACGCTCTTGAAATTGTCTTTCTCGGCCTCTTGGTTGAGAAGGACGTAGACGAGAAGAAGGCTCTCGAGTCCAAGAGCTTCGACGAACTGATCGGGGAGTGTCACCGACCGGCACATTGGAGCCATTTCGTGATCGGCGTATAGGAGCCACGGTCTGACCGGCATATTGGAGCCACGGCATGACCGCCGTAATGGAGCCACTTCATGACCGGCATATTGGAGCCAG
>Ga0226835_1001401_pt1 | contig 13288 bp, 11 predicted proteins | sample LAC_MetaG_1_FD_163627 | JGI IMG/M metagenome (GOLD analysis project Ga0226835, IMG submission 163627) | Anaerobic ammonium oxidizing microbial communities from anammox membrane bioreactor (MBR) in UC Berkley, California, United States -... | ecosystem: Engineered > Bioreactor > Anaerobic >...
AGAGCATCAAGTTTTCCAAGAAAATATTTTTGATGTGCTTGAAAAGGTCCAAGTAGATTTGGCATATTTCGACCCGCCGTATGGCTCGAACAATGAAAAGATGCCGCCCTCGCGCGTGCGTTATGCCGCGTATTATCATCTGTGGACGACGATTTGTTTGAATGACTGCCCGAAACTTTTTGGCAAGGCAATGCGCCGCGCGGATTCTTCGGACACGCGCGCGGGTTCGGTCTTTGAGGAATTTCGCCAAAACGATTCAGGGAAATTTGTGGCGACGGAAGCGCTTCGAGAATTGATTGCGCGTGCGAACGCGAAATTTATTTTATTGTCGTACAGTTCGGGCGCGCGCGCGACGGCGGCAGAATTGGATGAAATTTTGTCGGAAGCGGGGCGCGTGCGGGAATTTGTCAAAATTGATTATAAACGCAACGTGATGGCGAATATGCGTTGGACGCACGCGTGGGTGCGCGAGGATGAAGGACAAAATTTCGAGTACCTGATTTTGTTGGAAAAATAAATTTCATCCTTCATCCACGATTCAATGTCCTTCGCCCGTCAAATTCAATCCGATTGCGCCAATCACAATCAAACTGATGAATAATAATTTTTGCCACGACGCCGCTTCGCCCAAAAAGAAAATTCCAATCAGCACAATCAGCGCGGTGCCAAGTCCCGACCAGATTGCGTATGCGACGCTCACATCCAATTTATTGAGCGAGAGACCGAGCAGGGCGAGACTGGCGAGATAGAGCGCGAGCGAGCCGAGCGTGGGCCACAGATTACGCATCCCGTCCGAAAGTTTCAAAAGCGATGTGCCGGCGACTTCGGTGATAATGGCGGCGAGCAATAGAATCCATTCCATACAGAACGCTCCTTGATTAAGATATGACCCGAATGTTTTTTCGCAGACTTGGACAACTCGAGCTGCGCTGCATTATAGCAAGCGTTTTGCTGTGCGGCTTGTTTGGCTGCGCGGCGACGCAAACGTATATTGTGCAGCCCGGCGATTCTTTGCCCGACATTGCGCTCGAACACGACGTTACGCTGAGCGCGCTCATCAAAGCGAATCAAGCGCAGTATCCTTCGCTCGCGGTGGACGTTGAAAATCCGCAGGTCGGCATCGAACTCGTCATTCCGTCCGAAAATGATTTGGGCTTGGATAATTGGCTAGGGCAATTGACGCAGGCGGCGAGTCCGCCCATCACGCCCGCGCCGAACGTGCCAGCCGCGTCCAATGAAAAAATTAACGCGGTGGTGCAACTGATTCAACGCGGCATCAATCGCGAACGTATCGCGCGCAATTTGCCGCCATTGACGTTGGACGCGCCGTTGAGCGAAATTGCCCAAGACCGCAGCAATGACATGATTCGGCGCGCGTATTTTTCGCACCAAGACCCGCAGCGCGAGACCGTCGCGTTTCAAGATTTGATTCGGCGCAAACAATATCACTTTATTTTCGCGGGCGAAAATATCGCCGAAATTAAAAATCAGGGTTCGCTCGTGCCGTCGGGTTTGACCGTGTATGCGCGCTATGGCCCCGATGAAATCGCCAACCAGTTTGTGACGGGTTGGATCAACAGCGCCGAGCATCACGAAAATATTGTTAATCCGCATTTTCGCAAGACCGGCATTGCGTTAGGCGTTTCGGTGGACGGCACGCGCATTGTGGCGACGCAAATTTTTTCCGATTAGCGTAAAAATTTTTTTCGGCGCAAGCCAGAGCTCCAAACGGTTTTCAAGAGGAGGCGCGCCAAACCAAGCTTTTGCGCGGAAATACTTTAGGTCGAATCTTTAAATCCATTTGGAATTTGCAAGCGCCAAACTATCAGGTTATAGGGAGGCAGGATGGTTCAATTTTCTACCGGCGATTTGAAAATGTTGGCGCGCGAGACCAAAGCGTTCGCATATCTCGCGCTCGTTTTATCCGACGGCACGCCGCAAGTGACGCCCATTTGGTTTGATTGGGACGGCGCACACTTGATCATCAATACGGCGCGCGGGCGCGTCAAAGATAAAATTTTGAAAAAGCATCCTATGGTGGCAATGGCGATTACGGACGCGGACCCCTATCATTATCTGCTCGTGCGCGGGCATGTGGTGGAGGAAACCGAAGTGGGCGCGTACGAAACGATTTGCGCGTTGAATGAAAAATATCACGGCAAGTACGAATACGCGCGCCCGCCGGGGCAGGTACGCGTGACGTACAAAATTTTACCTGAACATATCACGTCGCACAATACTTGAGGTTACGCCTTTTTTCCTTTGCGCTCCGCTTGCGTGTGAGGGATTGATGCAAACTGTATGGCGCGCGGTCGGCGTGAGCGCGTTTCTTTTTATTTTGCTTGCCGCGTGCGCGACGCCGACGCCGCGCGCGCAATCGACGCGCGCGGCAATTCAAGCGCCCGCGTCGATTGCGCCCAGCCAGACCCCGGCGCCAACTGCGACTTTAACGTCCACGCCGACGTTCACCGCAACCGCGACGCCGACGCGCACGTCCACGCCGACGCGCACGCCCACGCCGACGCCGCACGCGGATTTGCTTGGCGTGACGATTGAGGGCTTGCGCGCGCGCGAATATACGGGCGGACAAATTCGCATCACCAACACCATCACCGTCACCGATGCGTACACGCGCACGTACATTACATATCCGTCGGATGGCTTGACCATCAGCGGCTTGATGCACGTGCCGTTTGGCGAGGGGCCCTTTCCCGTCGTGATTATGAATCACGGCTATATTCCGCCGTCGCAATATGTCACCGGTTCCGACACCTATCGTCCGGCGGACATTCTCGCGCGCAATGGTTACATCACCATCTCGCCCGATTTTCGCGGCTATGCGCGTTCGGACAGCGGGTTGAATCTGTTTCGTTCCGGTTACATGATTGACGCGTTGAACGCGGCGGCGGCGGTGAAAACGCTGCCGTACGCGGACGCGTCGCGCATCGGCATGTGGGGTCATTCGATGGGCGGCGGCGTCGCCACGCGCGCAATGGTCGTGAGCTCTTTACTCAAAGCGTACGTCTTGTATGCGCCGGTGAGCGCGGATGTGCGCGTGCGCCGCTATGCCGGAGGATTGAGTGGGGCGGGGCAGGATGACGTAGATTTGACGGATTCGTATGCGTATTGGGCGAACAAGCCGGAAATGCTGGACGCGCTTTCGCCGCTCAATTATTTTCGCTACGTGACCGCGCCGGTGCAAATTCATATCGGACAGATTGACACGACGACGCCGCCCGAGTGGTCGCGCGCGATTCGTGACGAATTGAACAAACAAGGAAAATACGTAGAATACTATGAGTATCCGCGCCAAGCGCACGCCTTTATCGGCGGCGGTTGGGAATTGTTTAATCGGCGCGTGGTCGCATTTTTTGATACCTATTTGAAACGGTAGGCGTTCGAAACGTTTTTTACGGAGGCGTCAGATGGCAGAGTTGGCACGGCAAGTCGGTTTTGGTTTTGCCTCGCGCGGCAAAATTTCCGACATTGTGGAATGGGCGGAATGGGCGCGGCGCAAAGGGTTACATTCGGTTTGGATGCACGATAGTTTGTACGAACGCGACGCGGTCACGTATGCGTCCGCGTTGGCGAATCAGGTCAAAGATATTCGCATCGCGCTCGGCGCGTTATCGTCGTACACGCGGCATCCCGTTTTGACGGCAATGACGATTAGCGCGTTGGACGAAGCCGCGCCGAATCGCATCATTCTCGGTTTGGGCACCGCGCTGCCGCTGCGGCTCGCGCAATTGGGCATCCCGTACAATCCAGACGCGGGCGTGGCAAGCGTGAGCCAAGCTATTGACACGCTGCGCGCCATGTGGAACGGGCAGCGCATCCCGTCGGCGACGCCGAATCTGCCGCCGATTCAGGCGATGTTTCCGCCGGTGCATCATGTGCCGATTTATATCGCCGCGTATCGCACGCCCTTTTTGAAATTGGCGGGTCAAAAAGCGGACGGCTATCTCGCGCGGCCCTGCGAATCCATTCCCAATCTCAAACGGCTGCTGCCAAAATTGCAGCAAGCCGCGCTGGACGCGGGCCGCGACGCGAACGCGGTGCAGGTCGCGGGCTATTTATTTACGCACGTGGACAAGTCGCGCCGCGCGGCGTTGAATCGCGCGAAACGCGAGCCGTTCATTATTTACATGATGAGCGTGCTGTCCGATTTTGCGCTGCAACAAGTCGGCTTTGACGTCGAATTGAAAAATAAAATCGCGGCGGCGTGGCGCGCCGAAGATTATCACACCGCCGCGCAATTGATTCCCGACGAGATGCTCGACGCGTTCATGCTCGTCGGCACGCGCGAAGAGGTGGCGGAGGGCGCGCAGCGTTTCCACGACGCGGGGATGAATCTGCCGATTCTGCAACCGGCGCTGCAAGAAACGGACCAAGTCCAAGCCGTAATGGACGCGGCGGAAATGTACGGTTCGGTTGCCACTCGCCCGGCGCCCGGCGTCAAGCAAGGCGAAGCGCTTGTCATTGCGGACGCGCACGCGCCGGTTGCCAAGCTGGATAATCGGTTGTCCTTGCCCGAAAAAGTTTGGCGCCGCGCGAGCGCGTATTACGAAATCGCGCGGCCGTTCAGTTTATCGGCGTCGGCGATTTCGGTTTTGGCGGCGGGCGCGCTGGCGTGGATGGACGGGCTGATGAATTGGCCGCTGTTTCTCGCCGCGCTCGGCGGCGCGCTGTGCCTGCACATTGGCACAAATATCACGAATGAAATTTTTGATGTGCGGAACGGCGTGGATACGATTACGTCGCCGCGCGCGAGCATGGCGATTCTCAAAGGGCGTGTCCGCGAACGCGAAGCGTTTATTTTGGTCGGCGTCTTTTTTGGCATTGCCGCCGCGCTCGGTTTGTACATGTTTCTCGAACGCGGCTGGCTGGTGTTGGCGTTCGGCATCGTCGGCTTGATTGCGGGCTATATGTACACCGCGCCGCCGTTGGAATACAAATATCGCGCGGCGGGTTTGCCGCTGGTGTTTTTGATGTTTGGGCCGTTAATGACGCTCGGCGCGTATTTTGTCGTGACCGCCACATTCAGTTGGGAAGCGTTCATTGTGAGCGTGCCGGTCGGTTTGCTCGTCACCGCGATTTTGCACGGCAACGAATGGCGCGACATTGCGGACGATAAACGGTACGGCATCGGCACGTTCTCGTCGTGGATGGGCAGCAAGCGCGCGTATCGCGTGTACGTCGGTTTGATTGTGGCGGCGTACATGACGTTGGCTTTGGCGGTGCTGTTTGGTTGGCTGCCGACGGAAACGCTGCTGGCGATGTTATCGCTGCCGTTGTTTGTGCGCGCGATTCGCAATGCCGAACTCGGCGTGTTGGGGCAGCAGCGCGCGATTGCGATGATTGATTTGCAGACCGCGCAATTGCAAGCGTTGTTCGGCTTTTTGATGATTGCGGGGCTGCTCTGGGCGGCGTGGGCGTTGCTGCCGCGTTGAGATTTATCCGCGAATTACACAAATTACACGAATAAAAAATTCGTGGGCAGCGCTCTACCCAATGGTGGAGCGAGTATTTCAAACCATTTTGAGACAGCTCCACTCTTGCATTCGGCGCTGCCGCTTCGCAGAGATGCGTGTAATTCGCGGATTTTTATTATGGATTTTTTGAAACGAAATGCGCCCGCGCCGATTGTATGGGTGGCGCTGGCGCTCGCGTTTGTATTGTTCGGTTTCACGTTTCGCGGACCGCGCAAACAATTTTGGCAGCGCATGACCTACACGGGCGCGGCGTTGGGACCGATTGCGTTAGCCGCGCAGCCGCAGTTACGCAAGACGCGCTTTACGTGGACGGACGTCGTTTTGGGCTTGAGTAGCGCGGGCGTCTTGTACGCCATTTTTCAGGTCGCCGACCGCGTGACGCGCAAAATTTTGCCGGGCGGCGCGCGCGACATTGACGCGATTTATGGGCTCGACGCGTATCGGCCGAAACAAGAAATCGCGGCGCGCCTCGCCTTGATCATTGGGCCCGCCGAAGAATTATTTTGGCGCGGGTTCATCCAAGAACGGTTCATGAACGCATACGGGCGCATCATCGGGACGGGGATGGCGACGGCGGCGTATGGCGGCGCGCACTTGGTGGCGGGAAATTTCACGCTGATTGGCGCGGCGACGGTGGCGGGCGCGTTTTGGGGCGGCATGGCAATGCTCGGCGCCACGCCCGGCACATTGATTATTTCGCACGCGTTCTGGGATGTCTTTATCTTTTTGATTGCGCCGACGCAAGAACGGCAATGAAAAAACAGAGCGCTGTTGCAGCGCTCTGTTTTTTTTGTTTCAACGCCCCTACCCAATCCGTTCAGGGTTTGTTATAATTTTGCGCAATGAACAAGCGATACTTGTTTTTTGCATTGACGGTTGCCGCGCTGACGACGCTGGCGTTGGGGTTGACGCTGCCCGCGCATCCGGCGCGCGCGCAGAACCCGACGCCCGCACCGACGCCGACGCTGTATTGGTACGAAGATTGCGCGGTGAACAGTTCCGCGTGCGGCGAACGCGTGGCGCGCGAATTTGGATTTTTGCCGTTTGTGCTTGGCGCGTTGGCGCGGTGGGCGACCCGCGTTTTACGCGTTTACAGATTGCCATCGGTCCCGGGATGGGTTGGCGTTTCCCCGCGCTCGTCACGATTCCCGCAGGTGAGTTTTTGATGGGCACAAGCGACGCCGAAGCGGACGCGTTAAAACAACAAAATGCAGAAACGTGGGACGATGAAAAACCACAACACCGCGTTTCTGTTTCCGAATTTGCGATAGGAAAATATCCGATAACGAATGAAGAGTTTCGCGCATTCTGGCACGCGGATGGTTATGAAGATGAAACGTTATGGAGCGCGGACGGTTGGAAATGGCGCAAGGGACAATTGGATGTGAATTTGGAAATTTATTCTGAATCTGTGCGAGAGAGCGTGAAAAATTGGCTGGACAATCGTCCTGTCGAAAAACGCGGCGAACCCTTTTTCTGGCGTGCCCCGCAATGGAACGCGTCGAATCTGCCCGTCGTCGGCGTGACGTGGTTTGAGGCGGAAGCGTATTGCAATTGGTTGACGCGGCGGTATGGGCAGCTAGAAAAGGGAACGCAAACGCAGGCGGAATATCGTCTGCCGACGGAGGCAGAGTGGGAAAGAGCCGCGCGCGGTCCGCAAAATTTTTTGTGGAGTTGGGGCAATACGTGGGATGCCAACAAATGCAATTCGGGCGAAAGCAAATTTGAGGCGACGACGCCGGTGGGTATGTATCCCGATGGCACATGGCGCGATGCGGATGGAAATTTTGCGGGACCGTTGGACATGTCCGGCAATGTGTGGGAGTGGTGCGGCGATTGGTACCAAGATGATTTGTATGCAACGCGCGCGCACGAATTGACAAACGACCCGCGCGGACCCGCTTCGGGCAATGCGCGGGTTCTTCGCGGCGGCTCGTGGGATCTTGCTCGTTGGAATGTGCGAGCGGCGTTTCGTAACTGGGATGTGCCCTTGAATTTCTACAGCAATATCGGTTTTCGGGTTGTCCGCGCCCCCATCCGCAGTTGAATTTCTGAAATCCTGAATTCTGGTTTCTGAACGCTTTTTTTCGCCGCCGCAGTTTGGCGGCGAAAAAATTTTTTTTGGGAGGCATGTAGGGGCGAAGCATTGGCATTCGCAGCTGTGACTCGACGAGCGGGCGCGCTTGCCAATGCTTCGCCCCTACGCGCTCCTCACCGTTCACCGCGTCCCCACCGTCACGCTCTGGTTGATCAACTCGCCGCCGCGAATGATTTTTGCATTGACCGCGCGTCCGCCGCTTTCGGCGGCGAGCCAGCGATTGAGTTCGCGCACGCGCGCGATGGGCGTATCGTCCAAACCGATGAGAATGTCGCCGGGCAGCAATCCCGCTTTTTCGGCGTTCGTACCGGGTTCGACCTGGAGAATCATCAAACCGGTTTCTTGCGTCACGCCGAGTTTTTGCGCCAGCGTCGCTTGCAGCGGAATTTTTTGAACGCCGATGCCGAGATACCCGCGCCGGATGCGGCCGTCGGTGAGCAATTGTTCCGCGATGCGCGCGACGGTTTCGCTTGGAATCGCCAGCGCCAGGTCGCGCCCCAACACGCTGCTGTTGATGCCGACGACGCGCCCGCTCGCGTCAGCCAGCGGTCCGCCGGAAAAGCCGGGATACAACGTTACGTCGCTGTGAATCAAGCCCTCGCGGAATTGCACGCCCCAACCGTTGCTCATGCCGAATCTGCCGAGCGCGCTGACGATGCCGCCGCTCACAATCGCTTCCTGCCCCCACGGCCGTCCAATCGCGAAAACGAGATTGCCTTGTTTGAGCGTTTTACTGTCCGCCACTTGCGCGGGTTGCAACGGCGCGTCCGATTTGATTTTCAACACGGCGAGGTCGGTGGTCGGGTCGCGTCCGGCGAGCTCGGCTTGAAACGTCGCGCCGTCCAAGACGACGCGGATATTTTCTTCGCGCTCTACCACATGGTCGGCGGTGACAATTGCGCCATCGCTCGACCAAATCACGCCCGTGCCGGCGATGCGCTGCCGCGCTTCGACGCGGACGACGGAACGCGTAACCTGCGCGACGACGGCGGCGAGCTCATCGGAATAAGTTTGTAAATTTCCCATCTTGATTTTTCCCCCTTGATAAACTGTCAAGAAACGCAAAGCGAACTCTTGGCGTTTCTTGTGAAAAATTTTTATTCGTTTGCCGCGGCGCTGCGGCGCGCGCGGTATAAATTCATGAAATTATCGCGCCCAAGTTTGCTTGCCGGAATATGCGTTCAGTGTAACAAAAGACGCCGCCGCGCGCATCCTCCCGACGGCTAGTTGCGCGCCGCGCCAAACCTAGACGGATGGCTAGGCAGTTTGGCATGATGCCGCAATTGAAATCAACGCGAATATGATAGAATCGGCGTTGTACAGCAGGGCATAAACTATTATTCGTAGCTTGTGAAATTGCGGGTTTGAGCGGCGAGACCTTTCGGTTTTTTGAAACCTTGCATGGTCTCGCATCCCGCGACTTGATATGTCGCAAGATTTGCACCTTCTCTTGATTACGCGCGATGACGCTCTCGCGGCGGCGCTGCGCGCGCGGTTGGAACGCGCGCCCACCGCCAGTTTTTATGTTACGCACGCGCTGGATGTCGCGAGCGGTCTCGCGCAATGGCCCGCGCACAAGGCGGACGCGGTTTTGCTCGATTTGGATTTGCAAGAGACGCACAAGCTGGATGTTTTGATAACGCTGTCGGTCCAAGCCGCGCCCGTGCCGGTGGTGGCGTTTGCGCGTGACGACGACGCGGCGCTCGGTTTGGCGGCGGTGCGCGCGGGCGCGCAAAATTTTTTGACGCGCGCGCAATTGGATGCGCCCGACGTGGCGCGCCAGATATTGTACGCCATCGAACGCCAGGCGTTGAGCAGTCAGGCGCATCTGCACGCCGAACAATTGCAATTTAGCGAAGCGCGTTTTCGTTTATTGATTAACGAAAATGCGGACGGGATTCTGGTGGTGAACGAGGCGGGCTTGATTCGTTTTGCCAATCGGGCGGCGGAAAGTTTATTTGGCGTGTCGCGTCAAGAATTGATTGGCGCGTCTTTTCTCGCGCCGCTGCGTCAGCCGAACATGGCTATCGTCGAAATCGCGCGGGGCGCGGAAAAAATTCTCGCGCAGCAGCGCGTGGTCGAAACGGTATGGAACCGCGAGAACGTGCGGATTGTGACGCTGCGCGACATGACGGCGGAGCGTCAGGCGCAAGAACGGTTGAACGCGGCGCTTTTGACCCAAGAACATCATCGTCGCATCGCGCAGGCGCTGGCGGACAGCGCGGCGACGCTAAATAGCACGTTGAGTTATGAACAGGTGTTGGACCGCATTTTGGAAAATGTCGGCCGCGTGGTGCCGCATGACGCGGCGAGCGTTTTTTTGTTGGAAGGCGATATAGTGCGCTTTGTGCGAGGGCGCGGTTTTGACCAACGGGGGCTGGCGAATTGGATTGCCCAGCTTCATTTTCCGATTTCCAAGTTGAAACATCTGGAAGAAATGCGCGCGCAGCAGCGCGCGGTCTTGATTCCGCTGACGCGCGCGGATGCGCGTTGGGAACGCATGGAATCGGAATGGATTGAATCGTATGTTGGCGCGCCGCTGTGCGTGCGCGATGAGGTCATTGGTTTTTTGAATGTGGACAGCGCGACGCCGCAATTTTTCAACGCCACGCACGCCAACGATTTGCAGGCGTTTGCGGACCAGGCGGCGACGGCGCTGGAGAATGCGCGCTTGCACGCGCAAGTGGCGCAGCGCGCTGAACGTCTGGCGGCGATGTATGAATTGACGCGCGAGTTGGCGATGCAGCGCGAGCCGGATGTGATTCTGGAGATTTTGGTCGAGCGCGCGATGCAGATTTTGGATGCGCCGGCGGGCGATTTATCTTTGTTTGTTCCCGAGACGAATGAACTGGCGACGCGCATCGTCAAGGGGCCCCTGCCGTTGACGGCGGGATCGCGCATTGCCGTCGGGCAGGGTTTGGTCGGACGCGCGGCGCTGCTGCGGGAACCGGTGATGGTGGACGATTATGCTGCGTGGGAATTTCGCCTCGAAGCATCCGTATCCGCGCGGGTGTCGGCGGCGTTGAGCGTGCCGATGTTGTACGGCGGCGAATTGGTGGGCGTCTTGAGCGTGCGCGAAATCGGCGCGTCGCGGCGGCGCTATGTGGCGGACGAGGCGCAATTATTGATGATGCTCGCGACGCAGGCGGCGGCGTTGGTGCATAACGCGCGTTTGCATCAAGAGACCGCGAAACGCGCGCAGCAGTTGGCGCTGGTCTATGATGCGGGTTTGACGTTGAACCGCGAATTGGAGCCGCGCGTGCAATTGGATTTTTTGACGCGGATTGCGATGCGTTCGGTGCGCGCCGAACACGCGGCTTTTTTTCGCTACGACGCGTTGACGCAAGAATTGGTCCTGGATTTTGCGCTGGGCTATGAAAACGAAAAGGACGCGTACATTTATTTGACGCGCGTGCCGCTGCAAGCGGCGGTGGGCATCGAGGCATGGGTGGCGCGCGAACATTTACCGGCGCATTTGCCGGATACGGCGCGCGATGCGCGGTTCGCGCCTTCCGCTGAATTTATAGGTTCGGGCATCTGGGTGCCGGTAGAACATGATGCGGAATTGCTGGGGGTATTGGGCGTAGGTTCGAGCAAGGCGCACGCGTTTTCGCACGACGACGAACGTTTGTTGTTGTTGTTTGCGAGTCAAGCGGCGGTGGCTCTGGAAAATGCGCGCTTGTATCAAAGCGTTTTGCAAGAAAACGAGCGCCGCAACATTTTGCATTGGGCCAGTCAAGAGGTGTTGAGCGCGGGGCTGGATGCCGAGCGCGTCTATGTGGCGATTCATCAAGCGATTTCGCGTTTGATGTCGTGCGAGGCGTTTGCGTTGGCGTTATGGGATGAGCAAACAGAAATGATTCAGCTGCCGTACATGGTGGACCGCGCCGGACGGCAGCCGGTGACCGCGTTGGCGAAATCGCAGGGCTTGAGCGGCAAAGTTATTGACACGGGCGAACCATTGAACATCGGTCATTTGGCGCGGAGCGGCGTGCCTTCGGTCAACTTTGGTTATCCCATCCAAGTCGTTTCGGTGCTGGGCGTGCCGCTGCGTCACGGCGGCAAAATTATCGGGGCGTTATTGGTCGAGAGTTACGAAGAGAACGCGTATGACGACGCGGACCGCGTGCGCTTGGAAATGTTGGCGGCGCATGTGGCGGCGGCGCTGATGAATGTGCGCGGCTATGAGACTTTGCGGCGCGCGTCGGGCGCGGCGGCTACAGATTGACCAATCCTTTGGAGAGGGCAAGCGTGACGGCTGCGGTGCGATTGGGCGCGCCCAATTTACCCAAGATGGCGCGGATGTGAAATTTCACGGTGTGTTCGGTGATGAACAATTCGGCGGCGATTTGTTTATTCGCCAAGCCGCGCGTCATGCGTCGCAAAACGTCCAGTTCGCGTTCGCTCAAGGGTTCGATGAGCGCGTCCGCGTCCGCGTCAGTTTCAAATTCCGCGCGCGCGTTTTCATTCGCGCGCGCCGCGCGCAACAAGGTTGCCGCGATTTGTGAATCGAGCGCAATCGTGCCGCTGTGCGCGGCGCGCAGCGCGTGCGCCATTGCCGCCGCGGACGCGTCGCGTAATAAATAACCGCGCGCGCCCGCGCGCAAAGCAAACGCCGCGCGGCGGTCTTGGGCATCGTCGCCGAGAATGACGATCGTCAACGCCGGCAATGCGTCGCGCACAGCGGCGAGCAAACTCCAACCCGCGTGTTCCAACGTTTGAACGTCCAACAATAAAACGTCCGCGTCATGCGCCGCCAATTCGTCAATCAAATCGTCCGTCGGCGCGAGCGCGGCGATGCGGAAATCGGGTTCGGCGGCGAGGAGCGCGCGCAGTCCTTCGCGGATGAGCAGGATGGGAGAGACGATGGAAAGATGCAATGCCATATCCTTGAGATGAGGCGGGCGTTAAAACTCTTACGTGCGCGCGGGAGGAATGACTCTGCAAAATGGGCGCGTGCGGTGTATGAAAAACGGAAAGGGGCGCAGTCGCTTGCGCAAAAAAAACGAGAAGCGTTTTGCTTCTCGTTGGATATCCTCGGCGAGACTTGAACTCGCATCAGCAGTTTAGGAAACTGCTGCTCTATCCCTTGAGCTACGAGGACGTTTTGACATTATAGCATAAACGTTTTTGGATGGAGCGCTGCGTTTGCCGAGTTGTTGCTCCGGCGATTTTTTCAAAGTTGCTCTCTCTTTTTAATCGTGGTATATTCTCCGCCGCGCAAAAAAAGAATAGGGCCCGCTAGCTCAATTGGCAGAGCAAGGCACTCTTAATGCCAAGGTTCGGGGTTCGAGTCCCTGGCGGGTCATAAAGCGCGCGAAATCTTTAAGGTAGAAAAGCGCGTTTGGGTATTGACAATAGAGTTTATAGCGCTATAATGCAACCTGCTTGTTTGAGATAGACAAGAAACAAGCGGCACGGTAACAAACCAACATCAGGAGGACAAAAAGAACACGGACGGGAACGATTCCGGGAATAAAGCGAAATAACGCTGAATATTTCCATGTGTCCTTTTGTCTCCGCCGCAAATAGCGCGGCGGTTTTTTATGCCTCGCGGCATAGACCGGATGCGAACCTTAACAGTTAAAGAGTGGAAGAGAGAGTGCGAGAGCGCCTGCGGGTTGATGTCTGGTGTATGGACATTGACCGCTTTTGAGTAAATGAAAAAAAGGAAATCCGTGAGGATTTCTCGAATCAA
>Ga0226835_1001403_pt1 | contig 13268 bp, 10 predicted proteins | sample LAC_MetaG_1_FD_163627 | JGI IMG/M metagenome (GOLD analysis project Ga0226835, IMG submission 163627) | Anaerobic ammonium oxidizing microbial communities from anammox membrane bioreactor (MBR) in UC Berkley, California, United States -... | ecosystem: Engineered > Bioreactor > Anaerobic >...
CCTCGCTCCAGCCCCCAGACCCCACGCTCCGGGGAGCCAAGCTCCCCTCCGCTTGCCCCCTCGGCGCGGCGGCAAAGCCGCACGCGCCTCGCCTCTCACCTCCAACACACCCCACCCACGCACCCTCCCGGCCCCCGCGCAAGGAAATGTTCAAGAACCGCGATAAGCCCTGTCTCGGCGGCCCTCCATTCTGTCCCTCCGCATTCACGCCATGACAAGCAGGGGGCGTGGTGGCGAGTGTCTTGGCGTTTCTGCGAAAGCTTGCTCGCGTTCTTCCGTCACCGGTCGCCGGTTGGCCCCCCTAGCGCAGAGTGAAATCGGCGCCGAAGATCACCCGCCGGCCCAGGGCGGGGTAGCCATTGACCTCCTCGTACGCCCGATCGGCCAGGTTGTCCACCCGCGCCCGCAGGCGCACCCCCCCGGTCAGGGGCACCGCCAGTGCGAGGGAGGCGGTGACAAAGCCAGGCTGCTCCACCCTGGCAAAAGTGACCGAGTCCACGTCGGGACGCTCCCCCACCCAAACGAGGGCCACCTCCCCCTCCGCCCCACGGGGGAACCGGGCCCCTACGGCCACGTGTCCGGACCACTCGGGGCGGCGCAAAAGAGGCAGGCCGTCGCCATCCAAGGCCTCCAGCCAGGTTAGGCCAGCCCGCAGGCGGGCCACGCCCAGACGCTGCACCCAGGAGGCCTCCACCCCGTTCATCTCCGCGCGGCCCACGTTGGCGAAGGCATAGCTGGCGAAGTCGAACTGAATGAGGTTGGTCACGCGGTTGGAAAAGGCCACCACCTGCGCCAGGGCAGCGCCGCGGTCGAACGCCAGGGAGGCGCCTACCTCGCCACCGCGGCTGCGCTCAGCCTCGAGGTCGGGGTTGCCGGAAAAGGGGAAATAGAGCTCCCCCAGCGCCGGGGCCCGAAAAGCCTCCCCCCAAGAGGCCCAGATCCGGGCTGAGCCGGCCACATGACTCACCGTGGCCCGAGGGGACAGCTCGCTCCCCCATGGGTCGGCGTCATCCCAGCGGGCGCCGGCCAGCACCTCCCAGCGCGGCGAGGGCTTGATGCAGTCCTGGAGGAAGAACGACGTGGTCGTCACCCGTGCATCGGCGAGGTTGGGACCGAACGAGGAGGTGTCGGTCACCTCGTCCCGCCGCCACTCGCCCCCCAGGGACAGCCGATGCACCCCCAGCGACCGGTGCCAGACGGCACGGCCCGCGGCGGTATCTGCGGCGGTGTCGGAGGCGGTGAACCCCCACGGGTCGTCGGGATCGCGAAAGGTCAGCTCCCGCTGTACCACCGAGACCGACCCCTCCAGCACCCCGCCAGCCACCCCCGTCAGGCGCACCGGCACCGCCACCAGCGTCTCCTGCGCCTCGGTGCGGCGATTGGGGGTGGGGGTGGCACCCTCCCTGGGGATCCCCGTCTCCGTGTCGGTGCGGCGGGCCAGCAGACCCACCCGCCCCCCCTGGCTCAACCCGGCGGAGAGGTACACCGAGCCCAGCCGCGCTGAAAAGTCGTCGTTGGGCAATGGGCCCTCCCCCTCGCGGTAGCCCAGGTCGGCCACCACGGAGAAGGCACCGACTGATGTGGCAAAGCCCAGCTCCCCCCGCCGCCAGCCGCTGCCCCCCGCCTCGCCCAGCAGGCGCAGCTCCTCGCGCCCGCCCCGGGCCGGGACCAGCTGCACCACCCCGCCGAGGGCATCGGCCCCGTGCAGGGCCGAAAAGGGGCCGCGCACCACCTCCACCCGCTCGAGGCCGGCGGTGAGGGGCAGGCTCCAGTCGTAGCCGCCGAAGTAGCCCGAATTGAGCCGCACCCCATCCAGCAACACCAGGGTTTGATTGGACCCCGCGCCGCGCACGAACAGCGAGGCCACGCCCCCGTCCAGCCCCGAGCGCAGCAGGGTGGCGCCCGGCACCCGGCGGAGCAGCTCGTGCACGGTGACACCGCCGTAGGCGTCCATCTCCTCCCGGTCGAACACCGTGCTGGCGGCGCTCACCTCGGCGAGGGGGGCCTCCTCGCCGGTGGCGGTGACCACCACCGTGTCCTGAAACTGCGCCTGTTGCGCGGTTGATGGGGGAGCGGCCAGGGCCGCCGAGAACACCAAGGGGACCAGCACTCGCATCGGAACCTCCCGTTCCTTCTTCCGGAGTGGCAGGTCTCCTGGCTCCCGGATCCTCCGGATCCCCTCGCCTTCCCAGCCGCCTCCACGGCCAGTGGCTCCAGTGAGGGGTCCGTCCCCGGTTACAGTGGCGGGGGCCGCGCCGGCTTTCCACCGGCTTCCCTCGCCTGCCCTTTTGGCAGGCTGCACCACCCCGGCGTCTCTTGTCCCGGTAATCCTACTCTCGTCCGAGGCGCAAGACAAGGTACCGGCCGGGCGCCTGGCGTGCTCACCAGCAAGCGTGTTTCGCCAGGCCTCATTCGCAGCCGTCTCGCGACCCCAACCAAGCCACCACCTCGCTGTTGGCATCCCCTCGGGGGGGACAGAAGCCACCCTCGCAACGTGCGGCGCGACCCGCGGGTCAGCGAGCGAACTACTCAGCGCAGCAGCATTCGGCGTCGTGGAAAAAACAGCGGCCCGACCAGGCGGCCGGGCCGAGGGCATTGAGGCACGGTGACGAAGCTATTGCACCACGGCGAGCACCGGCACCTCGATGCGGGGCCGGGTCGGATCGTTGGTGGCGATGCGCAGCGTGGTGCGGTGCGTCCCCTTGGTCGCTCCGGCCCCCAGGGTCACCGCCACCTGGTACCGCTGCCCGGCGGTGAGGGGGATCACCTCGGTGGAGAACGCCTTGTTGTCCACCTCCACGGAGGTGAGTTCCAGCTTGGCATCCTGGCGGTTGGAGATGAGCACCACGTTGCGCCCTATGGGCGCAGTCGCCTGCACGGTCCCGAAGTTGATCTCGCCCGGCACCACCTGGATGATCGGGCGGACGATACCGCTCACCGACACGGAGACCTCGGGTGCCTTGGGGTTGGAGGTCTTCAAAGTGATCTTCTGGTTGAGCATCCCCTGGGGAGCGTCGGCGGGGACGGTGACGGTCACCTCCCACTGCGGCCCCTTCAGGTTGGCAATCCGCTCCTTCTCCGGCAGCTCCCGGTAGGTGATCTTGAACGGACCACCGCCGGTGTCGGCGCCGGTGATGCGCAGCGGCGAGCCGTCAGCGGTGGCGAGCACCACCTTGTCGGAGGCTGGCTCACCCTGCAGCACGTTGAGGGAGATCAGCGGCTTGGGGAACACCTCCACGAAGGACCGCGAGTCGAACTTGACGATCAGGTTGACCTGGGGGTTGTCGGGATCATTGGTGAACACCAGGATGGCCTTGGAGTTGGGACCGGAAAAGGATGCCGTGTCCACCTCCGCGTGGATCTTGCCGACGGCCCCCGGGGCAATCACGCGGTCATGCTTGGCGACGGTGCAGCCGCAGGTGGGTCGCACCTGGGTGATCTCCAGGGGTGCCGAGCCGGTGTTGCGGATTTCGAAGTCGGCCTTGATCACCTCGCCCTTGGTGACGACGCCGAAGTCGAGGATCTTGGCGGCCACATCCATGGTGGGCTTGCCCGCCCCCTGGGCCAACGACAGCGCCGGCACCAGCGCCAGCGCCAGAAACGCCACGGTGCTCTTTCTCATACGATGCCACCTCCCACTTCGCTCCGTCAGACGCGGAGCGGGTGCTAGAGTACACCCCGCGCCGGTCAGCGCGCTACTGCTATGCATGAACCTTGCCACCTTTACCTCCTTCCCATTGGCGGCACCGCCACCGCCGCCCTCGCCGGTCTGGCCCACGACGCCGGGTTCCGCGTCTCCGGAGTCGACACTGCCCTGTATCCGCCCACCTCTGAAATTCTTGCCGCCCTCGCGGTGGCGGTGCGGGTGGGGTTCGACCCGGCGAGCATTCCGATCGATATCGACCGCGTGGTGATCGGCAACGCCCTCCCCCGCACCAACCCGGAGGTGGAAGAGGTGCTGCGGCGCGGCCTGCCCTACACCTCCCAGGCGGCCGCGCTGGGCGAGTACTTCTGTCGCGACGCTCGCACCGTGGTGCTCGCGGGCACGCACGGCAAGACGACCTCCACCGCCCTCACCGCCCACATCTTCGAGCGCTGTGGACTGGATCCCACGGTGATGGTGGGTGGCGTGCCCTGCGGCGGTCGGCCCTGGCGGCTGGGCCGCGGCGGCTGGACGGTGGTGGAGGGGGACGAGTACAACACCGCGTTTTTCGACCGAGGTCCCAAGTTCCTCCACTATTACCCTCACTTCTTCGTGATCAACAATGTGGAGTTCGACCACGGCGACATCTACCCCGACCTGGATGCCATCGTGGCAGCGTTTCGTGCCGGGGTGGCACGCACCCTGGAGCTCCAAGGCACGGTCATTGCCAACGCCGGCGATCCCAGAGCGCGGCGGGCGGTGGACGGAGTTACCTCGGTGGTCTGGTACGGTGAAGAGTCGGACACCGACGTCCGTGTCCTCCACCACGAGCACCGGGAGGGGCGGCTGGTGGCGAGCCTGAGCTGGCGTGGGCGCTCCTTTGACGTCACCGTGCCGCTTTCGGGGCGCCACAACCTGGATAACCTCCTGGCGGCCTGTACCTGTGCCCTGCTGGCCGGCCTCGAACCTCCGGCCATCGCCGAGGCGACCGCCTCCTTCCCGGGGGTGAGACGGCGGCTGGAGCTGCTGGGCACTGCCGGCGGGGTGGGAGTGGTGGACGATTTCGCCCATCACCCCACCGCCGTGCGCCTCACCCTCGCCGGAGCGCGGCAGCGGTTCCCGGGCGGCCGCCTGGTGGCGGTGCTGGAGCCCCGCTCCCTCACCGCCGGGCGCGCGCTGTTCGCCCGCGAGTGGGAGGAGGCGCTGGCCCAGGCCGAGGTGGCAGTGGTTGCCGAGGTGTTTCATCGCCACCGCCTGCCCCCGGGGGAGGCGCTGGACCGCCAGGCACTGGTCACAGCCCTGGAGCGGCGGGGCGTCGAGGCCGTGGCCGTGCCGGAGGGCGGGGACCCGCTGGCCAGCGTGCTGGCGGTGGTGCAGCCGGGAGACGTGGTGGTGTGCATGTCCTCGGGGTCGTTCGGGGGGCTGGCGAGCCGCCTGCTGACGGCTCTGGGAGAGCGAGGGAGATGAACCTGGCTCGCGCCCTGGCCACCGTGGGCGGCCTCGGAGACCTCCTACCGGCCCCCGGCACCACGGTGGGTTCGGTGGCCGGCGTGGTGCTCTTCGCCGGCGCCTGGCACCTCACCGGGGGGCTCGCGCCCTGGACGCTCCTGGCGGGAGCGTGCCTGCTGGTCGCCGTGGCGGTGCCAGCGTGCGGGCGCGAGGCGACGCGGCGGGGCCAGGGCGACCCCGGCGCGGTGGTGCTGGACGAGACCGCCGGTCAGTGGGTGGCGCTGGCGATGTGGGTACTGGCGCACCCTGCCCCTCTCACCCCCGGAGTTCTCGCCGCCTCATTCCTGCTCTTTCGCCTCTTCGACGTTGCCAAGCCCTGGCCCATCCGGCGGCTGGAGCGACTGCCCGGCGGCTGGGGGATCGTCGCCGATGACCTGGCCGCGGGCGCGGCGGCCGGTGGGGTTCACCTGCTGCTGGCGGCGCTGTGGCCATGAGCGAGGGCCCGGCGCTCCGCCCGGCCCTGTGGACCGCCTCGTTTTCCCTGCTGGTGGTGGCCACGGCGATGCTGTTCGTGGGGTTCTATGCGGCTCTGCCGGCGCTGCCGGTGCTGGGGCGGCGGCTGGGCGCCGACACCTCCCAGGTGGGGTGGGTGATCACCGTCTTTGCCCTCGCCGCCATGGTCACCCGTCTGCTTGCCGCCGGCTATCTCGACGGCCCGCGGCGCCAGCCGCTGCTGCTGGCTGGCCTGGCGCTGTACAGCGTGGGAGCCGGCGCCCACCTGCTCTGCAGGGGGTGGGGAGAGCTACTGGCGGTGCGACTCCTGCACGGGGTGGGGTGGGGGCTGGCGACCACCGCCATCGGCGCCCTGGTGGCCGACCTGACTCCTGCGGCCCGGCGCGGCGAAGGGATGGGAAGCTGGGGGCTCGCCCCCACCGCCGCCATGGCCGTCGGCCCGCTCCTGGGAGAGGCCCTGCTGGGATGGGGAGGCTTTCCCGCCGTGTTCACCTGCACAGCTGCTGGTGGGGGGCTGGCTGCCCTCACCCTCGTTCTGCTCCGCCCACCGGTGGTGGGCTCGCTGCCCGGGGCTTCCGCGGCGGAGCCGACCATGGGCTTGTCCCTTCCCCGCGGGGCCGGGCTGCCGGCGCTGGCGCTGTTCCTCTCCAGCCTGGCGTACGGTGCCCTGGTGGCATTCCTGCCCCTGGAGCTGGCCGCCGCACCGGGTCGCGCCGGCTCGTTCTTCACCTCGTACGCTCTTGCAGTCCTGGTGGCGCGACCGGTGGCCGGGCGACTGTCGGACCGCTGGGGGCGCCGGAAGTTGATCGTCCCCGGTCTGCTTCTGGGCGCCGCCGGCACGGCGCTGCTGGGGGTGGCGCCGGCAGGGGCCGGCTTGGTCGCCTCGGCCCTTCTCATCGGGGTGGGGATTGGCGGCGCCTCCTACCCGGGTCTGATGGCCCTGGCGGTGGACCGCACCTCCCCGCAGCGACGAGGGGCGACCATGGGCGCCTACTTCATCGCCTACGACCTGGCCATCGCCCTCGGCGCCGCCCTCCTGGGACCGGTGTACGCGCTAGGAGGGTTCGCCACCCTCAATCTGGTTGGGGCCGCAGGGGTCGTCATGGCCGTACCGGTGGTCCTGTCGTGCCGTTCCCGCTGCTGCTAGCCTGGCGGCGCCAGGGGTGGAATACCGCTGCCGCCACCGCGGTCTATACTGCTGAGGTCGCCCGTGCGACGACCCTGTGGAGAAAAAGGAGAATTCACCATGATCAGCCCCACGCTCGAGAAGGCTCTCAACGATCACCTGAACGAGGAGATGTTCTCGTTCTACCTTTACCTCTCCATGTCCGCGTACCTGGAAACCCAGAACATGAAGGGAATGGCCCACTGGATGCGCACCCAGGCGGAGGAGGAGTACGGCCACGCCAGGAAGTTCTACGAGTTCCTCAACGACCGCGGCGGTCGGGTGATCCTGGGCGCCCTGTCGCAGCCGCAGGCGGAGTGGGCCAGCCCCCTCGCCGCCTTCGAGGCCGCCCTCGCCCATGAGCGCCACATCACCCAGCGGATCGGCGCTCTCGTCGACGCCGCCCGGACCGAGAACGACCACGCCACCTTTGCCTTCCTGCAGTGGTTCGTCAACGAGCAGGTGGAGGAGGAGGCGACCCTGGAGCCGATCATCAAGCAGATGCAGGACACCCAGGCCAGCAAGGGGGCGCTGTACTACCTGGATCGGCAGCTGGGCAAGCGCGGCAAGGAGTAATCAAGAGGAGACGTCTCCCCCACGAAGCCGGGACGGGCGAGGGAGCACCTCGCCCGTCTTTGTCTTGACGCTGCGGACGAGGCCTTCCTTACCCGGCGCGGCCGTAGACCCAGGCCAGGCGGTGCAGGCGCTGCGCCAGCGCCGGCGCCAGCGCCCCGGGGCCCAGACGAAAGCCCCAGTTGCCGGCCGCCACACCGGGGGTGTTCATGCGCGCCTGCGACCCCAGGCCCACCACGTCCTGGTGAGGGATGATGGCCAGGTCCGCCACCGAGGCGAAAGCCAGGCGGATCATGTCCCAGTGCGCCTCGCGCCCGTCGGAGTTGGCGTACTCCAGAAAGAAGCGCCGCACTTCCGGGGAGGCCTCATCCCGGTACCAGCCGAGCACCGTGTTGTTGTCGTGGGTGCCGGTGTACACGACCAGGTTGGGCCGGTGGAGGTAGGGCAGGAAGGCAGATCGCTCACCGGGCTCGAAGGCGAACTGCAGGATGGCCATGCCCGGCAGGTCCAGTTCATCGCGCAGGGCTCGCACGTCGTCGGTGATGAAGCCCAGATCCTCGGCCACCAGGGGCAAGGGCCCCAGGGCTGCAGCCAGGGCCTCGAACAGCGCCCGCCCGGGTCCCGCCGTCCAGCGCCCGTGGCGGGCCGTCGGCGCCCCCGCCGGGATTTCCCAGCAGGCCGCAAAGCCGCGGAAGTGATCCAGCCGCAGGGCGTCCACCTGTCGCAGGTTGGCCGCCAGCCGCTGGATCCACCAGTGGTACCCCTGCTCGGCCAGCCTTTGCCAGTCGTACAAGGGGTTGCCCCAGAGCTGGCCGTCGGCGGAAAAGTAATCGGGGGGGACCCCCGCCACCACCTCGGGTCGCCCCTCGTGGTCCAGACGGAAGAGGTGGCGGTTGGCCCACACGTCGGCGCTGTCCAGCGCAACGAAGATCGGCGCGTCACCCAGGAACCGGATGCCCCGCCGGGCCGCCTCGGCCCGCAGCCGTTGCCACTGCCGGAAGAACAGCCACTGTCGGAAGATGACCCGGCGTACCTGACGCTCGTGCTGGGATCGCCACGCCGCCACGGCCTGGCGATCGCAGCGCGCCAGGGGCGCCGGCCACTGCCACCAGGGGCGCTCGCCGTGGGCCCGCCGCAGGGCGGCGTAGGTGGCGTAGTCCTCCAGCCAGAACGCTTCCGCCTCGGCGAAGGCTTCCATCTCGGCAGGCGTCGGGTCGGCGGCGGCGGCCCAGGCGCGTTCCAGGAGCTCCTCCTTCCACACCGCGACCTCTTCCCAGTCAACCCGCTCACCCTCTGCCCGCCCCACCCGGGCGACCTCCTGCCGGCTCAGCAGCCCCTCCTCCACCAGCAGCTCCGGGGAGACCAGCAGGGGGTTGCCGGCAAAGGCTGAGGTGGAGGAGTACGGGGACGCCCCCGGCCCGGCCGGGTTCAGGGGCAGCACCTGCCACCACCGGGCGCCGGCCTCGTGCAACCAGTCCAGGTAGCCGACGGCGGCCGGGCCGACATCGCCAATGCCGAAGGGACCGGGCAGGGAGGTGGGGTGGAGGAGGATACCGAAGGAGCGGGCGAATCGCATCGGCGCATGGTACTGCGTCACACCTGGGAGTCTCGCCGGCAGCGGTGAACGGAAGGAGCGGCGAGCGCAGGCGCCTGCCCCATTCCCCTCGCCCCTCCCCTGCCCGCGCCGGCACCGCCGGCGCGCCCGGCTACTCCGAGCCGGCCGGGCGCAGCCGCCCCAGCAGCACGGTGGCGGCCACGATCACCGCCGCCCCGATCACCGTGTCCACCGTCGGCACCTCGGCGAAGACCACGTACCCCCACCCGCCGGCAAAGACGATCTGTAGATAACTGTACGACATGGCCCGTCCGGCGAGCTCCCGCTGCAACCCCAGGGTGAGGAACACCTGGCCCAGGAACGTCGCCACCCCCACCCCCAGCAGCAGTACCCATTCCCACCCTTGCGGCCCTACTGCCACCGGAATCATGGCCGGACCGGCCAGCACCACCGACACCGCGGCGAAGTAGAACACCACCACCATGGGGTCGTTGCGGCGCAGGCGTCGCACCAGGGTGTAGGCGGCGGCCGACAGCAGGGCCCCGGCCAGCGCCGCCGCCAGCGCCGGGAGCGGGTACCCTTGCCCCGGCAGGCCCAACGCCGACACCGGCCGGGCCACGATCACCACCCCCACCAGCGACGCCAGGGTGAGGGCCACCTCCCTCAGCCGCAGCGCCTCGCCCAGGAAGATCCCGGCGATCAGAGCGGTGAACAGGGGGTTGGTGAAGTGCAGCACGGTGGCGACCGCCAGGGGCAGCTTGACCACCGAGTAGTAGAAGCACGACAGGGCAGCCAGGCCAAAGAGTCCCCGCAGCACCAGCAGACGCATGTCGGGGCTGGCCAGCGACGCCCGGCGAACCCTGATCGCCACCAGCGCCAGCGTCGAGACCACCAGGGCGCGGGCAAACACCAGCTCCATGGTGGGGAAGCGCTGGCCGGCCAGCTTCACCAGCAGGCTCATCAGCGAGAAGAAGAACGCGCTCGCCACCATGTACTTCAGGCCCGGCGACAGGCGCGGTGTCGCCGCCCCGGCGGGGCGGGGGAGATCGGGCAGCGGCTGCTCTCGGCTGGTGGCCGGCATCGAACCCCGGGCATGCTAGCGCATTCGGCCCACCTTCACCGCCGGTGGCGGGACCCTTCACCACAGCACGTGCGATTGCGTCTCTGGAATAGGTTCCTGTCCAGGCAGGTTGTGAAAGATGAGCACAAGCGGCGGCGCAGAGGTCCCGTCGCGGGAGGTGTGAGGTGACCGGGCGACATCGAGTGGTCATTGTCGGGGGCGGTTTCGGGGGGCTGCACGCCGCCCGGGCGCTGCGGCGCGCCCCGGTGGAGGTGACCGTCGTCGACCGGCGAAACTTCCACCTGTTCCAGCCGCTCCTCTATCAGGTGGCGACGGGTGGCCTCTCCCCCGCCAACATCGCCGCGCCCCTGCGCGCCATCCTCAAGCGCCAGCGCAACGCCCGCGTGCTCCTGGGCGAGGCGGTGGGGCTCGACCCCCGGCGTCGCGCCCTGCTGCTTGCCGATGGTGAACTCACCTACGACACCCTCATCGTCGCCGCCGGCGCCTCCCACCACTACTTCGGGCATGAGGAGTGGGCGGCGCTGGCGCCAGGTCTGAAAACCGTGGAGGAGGCCACCGAAATACGCGCCCGCGTGCTGGCCGCCTTCGAGCAGGCGGAGCGCGCTGCCTCCCCCGCCGAGGTGCGGGCCCTGCTGACCTTCGTCATCGTCGGCGCCGGCCCCACCGGGGTGGAGCTGGCGGGGGCGCTCGCCGAGATCGCCCGGGTGACCCTGGCGAAGGAATTCCGCGCCATCGACCCCACGGCGGCCCGCATCGTCCTGCTGGAGGGTGCCGATCGCGTCCTCCCCGGCTACCATCCCGACCTTTCCGCCCGGGCCGAAGCGGCGCTGCGGAAGCTGGGGGTGGAGGTGCGCACCTCCACCCTGGTCATCGACATCGAGCCCGAGGTCGTGCGGGTGCGACGGGGGGAGATCGCCGAGCTGGTCCCTGCCCACACGGTGCTGTGGGCGGCGGGGGTCAAGGCCTCTCCCCTGGGCGAGGTGATCGCCGCCGCCACCGGCGCCAGCCTGGACCCGCAGGGGCGCGTCCGGGTCAACCCCGACCTCACCGCGCCGGGGCATCCGGAGATCCTCGTCATCGGCGACCTGGCCCACTGCCCGGGGCGGAACGGTCAGCCCCTGCCCGGCGTCGCCCAGGTGGCCATGCAGCAGGGCGCCTACGCCGCCCGCCTCATCACTGATCGCCTCGCCGGGCGCACCGTCCCCCCCTTCCCCTACCGGGACTGGGGGGCGATGGCAACCATCGGTAGGCATGCCGCCGTGGCCGACCTGCTCGGGGTGCGTTTCTCCGGCTTCCCGGCGTGGCTGGCCTGGCTGTTCGTGCACCTCATGAAAATGGTGGAGTTCTCCAACCGCGTCCTGGTCCTCGCCCAGTGGGCGTGGAACTACTTCACCTTCAACCGCTCCGCCCGGCTCATCACCAACACCGCGGCGGCCCGCCCGGCAAGCCCTGAGCCCCTGCGGCACACCGGTCGGCGCGCCGGCTGAAAGCCGGCCCGTCGACAACGAGACCCCCGCGAGCGGGCACGCCCATCCCGCCCGCTCGGACCGCCGACCCCCGACTCCCGGGCGAAGTCCCCCCTGTCCGTGACCGTGTCCGTGTCGGTGCCCGTGTCGGTGGCCGTGTCGGTGTCCGTGACCCTGGGTGCGCGGGCCTCTGGCCCGCACCGAGGGAGCGTTGGCCCAACGCTTGGTACCAGGTACCGCTATTCGTAGCGATTTCGAGATAGGCATGGCAGTGCCCGTGACCGTGTCCGTGACCGTGTCCGTGACCGTGTCGGTGTCGGTGTCCGTGACCGTGGCCGTCGCCGTGTCAGTGGCCGTGGCCGTGTCGGGAGCAGTAAAGACGGCCGCCCCATGGCGGGGCGGCCGGGTCATCATTCTTTCTCACCACCAGTTGGTGGGGTCGCCGGTGACGTTGTCCACCACCGAGACGAACGCCCAGGAGCGTCCCTGCACACCGTTGGGCCTGTCATCCAGGGGCAGCACGGTGAGCCCGTAGCTGCCAGCAGGGAGACTGTCCCGCGGAATGCCCACCAGGTCCTCCAGCCTCTCCACCAGGTTGGCCCGGGGTTGCAGGGTCAGCTCCTTCTCGGCCACCTTGCTGCCGTCGGCAGCGTAGAGAGTGAGCCGGTGCACGATGGAGCGCTCCGTGTTGCCGTTGTAAAGCCCCAGGTTGATGCGGAAACGGGGCGAGATCTCGAGGCCGGCAAAGTGCTGCACCGGCCACCCGTAGGGGGGATAGAAGGGCAGCGTCTCCCCGTAGGTGCCCCCGTCAGCACGGGTGGTGTAGGTGCGCACGTAGCCCGCCATCCAGGACGCCGTGCGCACCTCGAGAGCGCCCCGCACGTTGGTCTCCTCCGCACAGGCCGGAAAGCGCCGCACCACGTCAGGGAAGATGCTGCGCCAGTACAACGGCCAGATGCCGTACTTGATGGTGGGGTCGGAGGGCCCCACGCCGCTGATTGCGCCTGCGATGGAGCTGGCCCCCCCACAGCGGTCTGGCCAGGCCGGGTAAAAGGCCGCGACCGGATCGTCGATGGATGGGCCAAAGATGTGGATTTCCTCGCTGGCCGGAAGGTAGAGGTCGGAGGTCCACAAAGTGCCTGCCGCGCCTGGCAGATGAGCCACGGCGGGGACGGCCACGGAGGATTCCGGGGGGGCGGTCATCCAGAGCAGCGTGTAGGGCACGTGGATGCCGTCGCCGGTGCGGTTGTCCACCTGAGACAGCCACATGGCCACCGGCCGGTCGCCGGTCACCGCCAGTTGCGAGGGATAGGCCTGGCGAATCGCCTCGGGGAAGAGACCTTCCAGGTTGACCACGGTGACGCTGTGGGCGGGCAGGGTGAGGTCCTGCCGGGCGCCACCAGCGGGCCACTGGGGGGTGTAGGGCGTCGGGGCGGCGGTGCTCCACGCCCACCAGAGGGTGATGGTGACCTCGTGGTCACGGTCGTTGACGAAGCCGGCGTTGTGGCGAAAGCGCCCCGGCTCGCGATGGTCGAGCACCCAGACGGCCTCCTTGCCGGTGTGCGTCTCGGCGTCGGACCCCGGATGTCCCATCTCCGAGGTGCGCAGGTGGTTGGAGTAGCCGGTGGTGCCCGGCACCGCCGGCACCGCCTGGCCCATGGTGCCCCCCCGCGCGCGCTCGTCGGCATCCAGGGAAGGCGTCCACACCCGCGAGACCGCCACCACCTGCTCCCCCCACCGGTAGGGCGCGGTGATGACGACGGCATCGTGGGTAACACCGTCGCCGCTCGCTCCACCACCGAGCCAGGTGAGGGCGTCGGGGA
>Ga0226835_1001404_pt1 | contig 13263 bp, 12 predicted proteins | sample LAC_MetaG_1_FD_163627 | JGI IMG/M metagenome (GOLD analysis project Ga0226835, IMG submission 163627) | Anaerobic ammonium oxidizing microbial communities from anammox membrane bioreactor (MBR) in UC Berkley, California, United States -... | ecosystem: Engineered > Bioreactor > Anaerobic >...
TCCCGGATGGCGATTCGATCTGCCCCGGCAAAATAAAAGTTCTTACTGGTTGTACCCTGTACTTCGTAATAAGCGTTCGGATACAGGGTGATTGTTTCACCTACCTGTGACATGACCAGTTTCCCATCGCCATCATAGGTATAGGTTGCCAAATCCTCTTCTTGCAGTAACGCGCGTGTTTGTGATTCTGGCTGCTGGTGCACCGCCTGCGTTACTGGTATGCTCATGTATATAGAACCGGTGGGGGTATAAGTAGGGGGAATTACAAAAGTTGGAAAAAGTCTTGGTTTCTTTGTTGCGGTTGGGGTCTTACTGGGGGTATAGAGACTGGTCGCTGTCGCACTCGGAGTGGGTGTTGCTTGTGTAGGAGTTGGCGTGGATGTAAAGGTTGGCGTAAGCGTCGGTGAGGGGGTAGCAGTCGGTTGAGGTGGGAATGGTTGATCAGATTCCACCTGCACCAGCCGGTTCTCGGAATCATAGGTCAGATCATAACTCTTGTTGTCAACCTCACGTGCTATCTGGTTACCACTCGCATCGTATTCATAGCTGTTGTTTCCAAATTGAACAGCAGCATGCGGGTGGTTGTAACTGTAGGTAACCGTTTCCCCGGCTTGCCCATTTTTGCCGCCCGGATAAGTGATGCTCTCCGGCAACCCTGCGCTGTTGTAACTGCACAGGAATTGATTTTGGTGCTTCATTATTTTTCTAAATCCCATTTACCTTCATTCCATCTTTGAATTGCTTGTTTTGCCTGAAAACCAATTATTCCAGGTTCATTTGAAATTTTTTCAAGGATAGAAATAGATTTCTCAGGATCATAATTAAGGGAATAAAAGGCAGCCATCGATGCAATTGCCAGATCATTATTTTCGGTTAATATTAATAATTCTTTTCGAGCAGAACCGTTAATTTTACATATTTTTTTATAAACTTCCCTAAGTTTAGAAATCTCTTTATTTGCAGTTTTCCAATCCCCTTTAATGGTGGCCAAATAATGGTTTTTCGCTGAAATAGAAAATAATTCAATTATTGATTTAATCATTAAATTTTCCATTAGGCCTCATTATTATTTTATTATATATTTTTCGCCACCAAAACGTTTAATAATTTCAATACCAAATTGCATTTGTTGGTCAAAAGATTGAGATTGTATCCATTGCCTTATTGTAAGCCGATCAGAGCCTGTAATCATCGGTTGAATTGAAGAATAGAATCCAGAGATTAATGCATGCAAAGATCCTTTTCCACTTGGTAATTTAATGATATTAGTGGAGTTATGAATCGAATTTGCACCAAAATTTCTATTATTGGTCGAATTTTGCTCGACAATATGATGCCAAGACATACCTGGGCCTGCAGGTCCGAAAAATTTCTTAAATTCATAAAAAGAGTTAAATCCATCAACATTTTTACCAGGTGAATACTTATTGCTATCCTTTATTATTTTTACAACATTTTTTCCTTCATTCGTACAATCACCATCAGCACAAGCGGCGCCGGTGAGTGCTCCTATGGTTGGGGCAGCTGTTATGACTGCAGCGCCAACCAGAGCAATCCCTCCCGTGACAATTGCTCCCTTCCAAATGGGTTCCAATTGAATATTGGTTGAAAAAGCTGAAAAGCCAGTTAGTCCATTTTGAAAGTTGTTATAAACTTGAGTGCCATAACCGATTAATGCACCAACCCCCATGATTCCACCCATTACCAGACATTCAGGACAATGCCCACTCGGATCACTATACCGGATCGGGTTGTTATACACATACACATAGCGATCCCACGCCAGCGCATTCCCCGGGTCGGGCACAAGGGTATCCGCAGAGATGAAGCGCGCTAACGCCGGGTCGTACCACCTGGCGTTGTAGAAATACAGCCCAATCTCCCCCTCTTGTCGCTGCCCGGTGTAGAGGTAATCCGTGCTGGTAGTGGCAGCCCCTCTCGTCTCCCCAAAGGCAGTGTAGCGTGTCTGGCTGGTCAGATTTCCAGCGCTGTTGACGGTCCCTACCGTGCTGCCCAGATGATCGTGCAAGAGGAAGGTGAGTTCGTTATTCTCCCGGGTGGCGATTCTGCTTGAGCTGGTGGAGTTAATTCTTTACTACCGCATCCTGAAGTTGAATATAGTTTGCCTCTCTTCCCTGCCAGATAATGTGGAAATTCAATCATACGAAGAAACTTACTGAATTATTTGGATGTTAATGTTCTGCTAATTAACAAACCTAGTATTTATCTTGACCACCCGGAAACCAATATTTCCCTTTCAATTCACCATACCCACTCCAGGGTACAAATATCGAACCGGAAGGAGAATTGTAAGGATAATCGGTTCCCTCATCGACATAAGCCTGGAAATCCCCCGGCTTTAGTATCATTACTCCAGTAACCCTTGTTTTGCTTTCTATTCTATCGTAATTAAACCCTTTTTGCGCAATAAATATCAAGCCCTCTTGTGGGTAAAATAAATGTGTGGCGACAATAAACCCTTTTATCGGTTTTACATACACATATTCAGGTTCACCGTATTTTTCGATCACCTGTCCTACATTCTTACCAAGCCCACCTCCTAGCCACATGTAAACAGTTTCGTTTTCTTTAAAGTAAATTGAACCATCAATTGTTGAGAACTGGTTAAACCATGGATATGCTCCGAAGTTTACTACATCAATCTGGCCATAAAACCTGTGATTAATATTAGTGCTTAATTTATAATCAACCTTAGGTAAATTGCTTATCACCTTAATTGCGTCATCCTCCTGTGTTTCACCAACGGTAATTTCATGCCAGCAGGGTAGCTCACACTTTGATTTCAATTTGATTTTCTGGATTGAGTAAATACTCATTAATATGCCTGCAATAATCACAAAAGAGAGTCCAAGAATTAAAAAACCGAAACAACAAGTTTTAAATATTTTCTTCATTTCATCCCTTTCGTTTTTACTGGCTAACCTGTAAGCTAATCAAAACCCTGACCCAAACAAATGCCCTTATGGGAACATCTGAGGGGGCATAAATCCCTAATGAAAAAGCTTCAGCAAAATAATCTGCTGTTGCTATTTCCTTCTCCGGGTTATATGGTTGTTTGTGTTCGGTGGATCCCCATTCCCTATGCTGTCCGGTTTGACTGTCTGAGGATAGCTATTAGCTGATATTTAGTATGACAGGAATGATATCTTTTTTCAAATAAACATTACAGTGAGTTTCGTAAATAAGCAGAATCTAGTGATAGATAAAAAAGATTCACTCCCTACCCAACTACCTCAATCTCTTTTTTCAATTGCGTTATTTGCGGCAGATGATCCAGGTTTCATAGTATAATTTTTTATTCCAGATATAAATCAAAAGGATAGCGCATGCAAAATACCCCGGTTGAAGAAATGAATTATGAGCAGGCTTATGCGGAACTGGAAGCGATTGTCAATCGCCTGGAGGCGGAAACATTAAGCCTGGAAGAATCGCTTAGTTTGTATGAGCGCGGGCAGTCTCTGGCGGCGCGTTGTACCACTTTGCTGGAGACAGCCGAATTGCGTGTGCAGCAACTGCGCCTGGAAAATCAAAACCCAGAGGACGATTAAGACAGTCCATGCTGGCGCAAATCCTTCATAACCAGGTATTTTTTGCAGGTTTCATGAGCTGGTTTTTAGGCCAGTTTTTTAAGGTGCCCCTGGAATATTTAATCTATCATCGCGTAAACTGGGGTCTGTGGTTTAGCAGCGGTGGGATGCCGAGCACACACTCTTCGTTGATGGTTTCGGTTACTTTGTCCGCCGGTTTGAATTATGGCTTTGATTCGGCGCTGTTTGCGGTCGCTTTCGCCATCACCATGATTGTGGTATATGATGCTTCCGGTGTTCGGCGGCAAGCCGGAATTCATGCGCAGAAGATCAATCAACTGTTTGAAGAGTTTTTGCATGGGGAGCCGATTGAGATAGAAAAGCTGAAAGAAGTGCTGGGTCATACGCCCGCTCAGGTGTTTGGGGGCATTTTCTTAGGGGTTGTGGTTGCATTGGTAGTCTGGTATTCGTGGTAATGAAAAAGACCTGGGGCATTTGCCCCAGGTCTTTCTACTACAATGCATTTACGGGGTGACAAAAGTATAGAAGGGTTGGCGATCGCCATATCCCAGATTGACGATTTCCCCGCTGGGTGTGGATAGTGTACCCCAGCGTAACTGATAGTTGCCGGCAGATTGGTAAACGAAGAAGAAGCTTTCGTTAGTAATCCAGTGGATAGAACTGACCGGGGTGGCATCCAGAGCGATTACTCCCGGAACACCGACCTGACCGATGTATGTTGTGCTTGGGTCGAAATTGGTGAAATAGAAGTGACTGGAATCGGGCGCCCACTCGCCAAAGTTGAATGAGCCAGTTGTAAATTCTACCGGCGCCATCCCCGCGAGATCAGCGATTTTTAAGGAAAATTGGTTGGCAGCCGGGTCACCGATAACCTGTTTGTATGCATAGTGGTTTACATCCGGAGCAAGAGTAGCGCCTCCTAAAGGATTAACCGAAACCGATGCCAGTTGGCTTGCCATAGATCCATCGGTGGGGATATGATAGATTTTTACCTGGCCGGTTGAGTCGCCCAATGGGTCCTGTGGTGGGATGGCAACCCGTAAGAAGGTGCTATCCGGTGACCAGACCGGGGTGGCATAGTAGGCATACTCACTATAGGTGTAAACGAATGGATAGGTTAGGACGCCATAACGACGGTTGCTGCCGTCTGTGTTGAGCAGATCGATCCGATCCGGGACGACCAGGGCCATTTGTTGCCCGTCTGGGCTGAAATAGAATTGCCCGGCTTGCCCGGGAGATAAAAATGAACGCTGCTCCCCGGTATCAACGTTCACAAACCATAAATCTTCGTTGAATTCCACGCCGGGGCCCTGAAAATAAATCCGGTTCGTAAAGGCCAGTGTGTGGGTGCCCGGAATGAATTTCATCATCGAAGGCATGATGGAGGTAACATCGGCTGGATCAGATACGTCAGAGCCCATGTTCATCGACATGAAATCGACTGTGCTGACCAATTGTTTCTGGTCGAGTCCATTGAAACGGATAGCCCACAGGCTGGCATTCGTATGGTCGAGGGTTGAACGCACATAAACCACCCATTCACCATCCGGGGAAAGGGCAACGTCGGTGATGTCAGCGCTGGTTATCAACGTGACCGAACTGCTGCCTTCCTGCCAGACAACCAAATTGCCGTTAGCATCCACCGCAGCCAGCTTTAAAATATCCGGTTTGAATTTTGGGGTTGGTTCGCTGGCGGTCGGTTCGGCTTCCGGGGCGGGTGTGTCGGCGGGTGGGTTAACCACTTCGGTCGGTAATTCCGGGGCGGGGGTGGGCGCCAGGGCGGTCAGAGTGGCGGCAACCGAGGTGGCATTGGCATTTGCTATTTCTTCTTCGGTTGGCTCGCTTCCGGAGGTTGGCAGGGAGCAAGCCAGGCTGACAAAAAGAATTAAAAGAATTGGGAAAAGAATATTTATTTTAAGGCGCATGTCTCTCTCCTGAACATTGGGTATTCACTGATTGTATTTAATTTTTTATGATTTTCAAATGGTCAGTCTATAGTTTTTAAGGATAGATTCGGGTTCATACATCATATCCCAGTGATTTGATCAGGTCGTTGTTGGATTTTGAAGATAGATCATTTTTACCCAGTAATTCCTCCCAGAATTTCTGATCGTAACGGCGCGAACGCAGCGGGATGGGCATAGGGACGCCCCAACCCAGCATGAGCACTTCTTCTTTCGGCTGCAGGCGTGAGAGCATGCCCCGTAAAGCCTCGCGACCAGCCAGACCGGAAAGCACGGCAGAGATGTCATCGTCATCCCCCAGCCAGCCGCTGACGCGTGTGCCGAGTTGAGACATGACCTCATCATAGATTTGCGAGGGACGCTGGTCGATGATCAGCAGGGTGACGTAATATTTGCGCATCTCACGCGCGATGGTGCTGAAAGTCGTCTGGGCGGACATTTCACGGTTGAGGAGCTTATGCGCTTCTTCCACCACGATCACCAGCGGGCGCGGGGATTGGCTGTTTTTCCCACCGCGGAAGTCGTTGGTCTTTTCCTCCCAGGCGGCGCGAATCTTGCGGGTTAGCAGGTTGGTGACCAGCAAATAGTCCAGATCGCTTTCAAAGTTGCCAAAGGAAAGAATGATGTGCTGGCCTTTTTCCAGAAAGCGGATGATATCCTGCAGTGGATTGCCGGGCGGGTTCTGACTGATATAGTTCAGGTGGAAGAGGCGTGTCAGTTTGGTGTGCAGGGCTTCGGCGGCGGTGGCGTTCATGCCGTTCTGGTTGGCCCAGAAGGCAACGCTATCCGGGGCGGGCACTTTCTTGCCGTCTTCGTTTTCGATTACGGCGCCATTTTTGAGTTGCTTGAATTCGTGGAACCAGTGCTTCTCGCCGAAGGAATGCACCAATGCGTCCAGGGTGGCGGGAGTGGTCTCACGCAGGTTGAGCTCGCGGGTGAGCATGAGGATATCTTCGGGCGAGATGTCGGTTTCTGCCAGTTGCAGGTTGAAATCGGCACTCTTACCCCGGATGGATGTGCCGGCTCCCAAGCCAACCACCTTGACTTTGGCGCTGAATTTAGAGCGCAGACCAACCACTTTCTGATTCGTATCCGAGGCAGTGTCATCAAAACCGTACTCGTTGTGCATGTCGAACACCAGCAGGGAAGCCAGATCGTGATGGATTAAGCCGGCCAGAATAATGCGCGTCAGAAAGGATTTACCAGTGCCGGTAGCGCCAAAAATCCCGGCCGAACGCTGGACAAACTTCTCCAGGTTGAGCACGACGGGATGATTCTGTTCACGGGTGTTCCCGACCACAAAGTTGCCTTTCTTTTCAGGATCACCAAAAATCTGGGCGACGTCGCCGGCATGGGCGGAACGTGCCAGGGCGTGGTGCGTGGGGATGGTTTTGACGGGTTTAGCGCGGGTTTCATCATCCGGGTTGGCTGCCCGCCAGGTCGGGTATTCGGGTGAGCCCGGGTCAGGGCCGCGGTCGAGCATCAGCATGGGCATCACTTCCAGATTGGTGAAGAGCGTCTGCCCGTGCAACAGGCTGGCGAGCTGCCCGGGCAGGCGGGTTTCGCTGTGTTCATCGGCAAAACGCGGGTCGGTATTGCCTAATTGCAGGTCGGTGATCAATCCGTAAAAATTGACATCGTTGGCTTCGATCACCACAAAACTGCCTTCCTGAACCTCTTGCGGGGGTACCGTCAGACGGACGTTCAGGTTGTTCTTTAAACCGCCGCCAACCACGTAACCGATATTTTCTCCAGGCTTAATTCCCATCTCAGACCTCCTCGTGGGTTAGATTAGCATCTGCCAGGGCGCCCAGCACGTTCATCAGCGTGGGGTAGTCATCCCGTAGCAGGACGATCAACTCCTGAATGGCACGATTGATCCAGGTGGAGTTCCCCTGGCTGTGATGTGCTGGGGCGGCTTGCTTCAGATGGCTGACCAGAATTTCTGCGGTGGGATAGTCCTGCCCGCGCAGGATGTGGCGGAAGTAACCCATGCGCTCGGCTGATGTGAATTCGATTAATTCCGCGTCGGAACAGGTGTACACCTCGTCGAGCGTCAGGGGCGGGCGCGGCGGCAGCAGATGATAAAGATTACCATTTTGCTGATAACCGCAAAAGATAATGCTGATTTCCACCGGTACACTGCGGTTGTTGCGATTATCGGCGATCACTTCGGGTTTGATGTGCTCGGTGGTGACCAGTTGGCGCACCAGCCCATCATCATCGATGTGCATGTCGTAGATGATCCCATAAATGCGCAGGTCATCGGAAGGTTGGATGACTACCATGCCGCCTAATTGCGGGTTTTCGAGCAAGGCTACCCGGCAGCCAGCCACACATCCCAGGGTGCTGGCGCGTAATAAAAAGCCTATTTGCTTCTGGTTCATCGGCGATACCTCGTCTTTCCTTGTAAATCTTTTAGTGTCTGTTTGGAGGATTTAGCCCCCATATCCAACCCCTGATTGAGCAGCGTCTGCTGCAGCAGGGTTAATAAATGCTCACGTTCGCTGTAGCTCACCAGCGCCAGCTCATGGGCGCGGTGGAGAATATAAGGATAGGCATTGGCTCCCATGACCTGGCATTGATCAAGCAGGTGGGCGTGGATCAGCGCGATATTTTCAGGCTGCTGAACCACCCAGGCTGGAATTTCGACGCGGGCAATCTGTGGTTTGCCCTCCCTGCCAATATTGAGGTAGAAAAAATGTATGGCCAAGGGTCCCTGAAAGTGCTGCGCGCTGCGAGAATGGAGTTGGAAAAGAGCCGAGCGCTGCCCGGGTGCCAGCGTGTGGGCAAACAGGTAGGCATCCGGAATGTCCGGCAGGGGACGCTCGCGCCCGGCTTCGCGCAGTTTGTCGGCCGGCAGCAGGGTTAACTCCAGCAGCCGGACCACCAGATTGCTGCGTGGTTTATCCACGTATCCGGCGGTAAGCACCCCTTGATGAGCCATTTTTCCCAGTGTATCAAGGTAATCGTCCAGCAGGCGCTGGTACTCGGCGGACTCGCGCCCTTCGCGGTAGATTTCCAGCGGGCCGTCGGTCAGGGTTAGCACTGGCTGTTCTTCCAGCTCAGCAGCGTTCAGCAAATGGCGGCGTTCCTGGTAATCGCGCTGCAGGGCAATCAGCTCTTCCCCCAGCAGAAAACCCTGCTCATTCAGGATTTTTTCCGCATAGAGCAGTTCGCTTTCAATGTGCTCGCTGGGTATTGAGCCAGGTTGCATGCGCAGCATCCCGACATTAATGACACCAAATTGCAGCGCCTGATGCTGGTCTGGGATGATTTGCGAGCCATCGGCCGCCAGCAATACACATGCAGGCGGGGGAAGATGGACAGCCGGTGAGAGATCAAGGGTTTCGTGGGTCGGGATCGCGATGCGCAAATCCGGGTTGGCTGCGAGGGCAGTGTCCAGCAATTGCCCCAGAACCTCCAGCTCTTGGTTGAACTCGTCCAACTGGCGCAGGGCTGTTGCCAGGTTTTTTTCACGCAGTTTGGCCTGGGTAGGGGCTGTCTCCCCAAATTTTTGAATAGCTGCTCGAATTTGCTGAAAATTGATTGGCATACCTTCCCCTCTTTTCGGGTTAATCCTTGCTGAATTATAGCAGAAAGGCAGAAGGCGATCAGCTTTGTTGATTTGTTTCAAAATCGGGGTTACAAAACTGTTAAGAGATTTCGAGCCTTTTTGCCTTAAAATAGAGAGCAAACTTGAAAGATTCTGTCTGAAAAGCAGTATTTGATTGGAGTGATCTTTTATGAAAAAAATAATCCAGTCTCTGGTTGTCATTAGTTTTCTAGCCGGGCTGATAGCCTATGTGCCGGCTGGAGCGGCTGTTTTTGCCACGCAGGGGACCAGCAACCCAGCGGCAACAGCACCTGCCAGCACCCCTACGGCAAATACAGGAACGAACGGAGTCATTGGCCCGGAAAATTTTGCGGATGGCGTGAACCCGCTCACCGGACTGGAAGTAGAAAACCCAGAAAATCTATCATTACCACCCGCTTTAGTCTCCATCACCAATTTTCCGGTCAGCTCGCGCCCGCAGGCCGGGTTGTCCTTCTCACCCTTTGTCTTTGAAATTTACATTGGCGAAGGCATGACCCGTTTCCTGGCGATGTTCTATGGCGATTTTCCACAATTACCGGAGGAAACTGATACCGCGTCTGCAACCGGTAACCAGGTTGGCTCGGTAACTGACAACACCCTGGTAGGTCCCATTCGTTCCGGACGATTGCCTTATGAGAGTCTGCGCAAATTATTCAATGGCTTTCTGGTGATGGCTTCTGGCGCCTCGAAGGTGGTCTCCAACCTGAGTTCTTATACCAATATCTATGGTTCGGATGCGGACAATATTAATTCAGCCATGATCGATGTCACCAAACTGGAAGAGATCGCCAGGAAAAGTCAGTCGCGGTTGGGGGAAGCCAGCCTGAATGGTTTAAGTTTCCAGGCAGACCCACCAGCTGGGGGTAAAGAAGCCAACCGCATCTGGCTGAAGTACGCCTATCTGAATCAGATCAACTGGCAATACGACGAAGAACAGGGTGCTTACCTGCGCTATCAGGACCGTGCTGACGCCACCAACTTTGATTTAATGACCGACCGCCTGAACGGAGAACCGTTGGCTTTTGAAAATGTGATTGTTCTGTTTGCCAATCATGAAGTGGTAACTCCGACCATTATTGATATCAATCTGCTTTATATGAACCGTATGCCGGCCTTGCTTTTCCGGGATGGCAAGATATATGAAATATTCTGGACTACCAAAAGCGGTGAATATGAGGTCAAAACGGGCAAGTTACGGCCGATTCGATTCATGGACAGCGAAGGCAATCCCTTCCCGCTCAAACCCGGACAGACCTGGGTGGAAGTGGTCCAGCCCTACACCCCCTATTATGAAGTGCCGGATAGTAACGTCTTCTACGACCTGGCGAACAAGAAAGAACCCGGCTCGGGTGTCTGGGCGGTGCGCTGGTACCCACCCGCCGGCGCGAAGTAGAGAGATGATAGAGTCACTTAATCTTGCTGCAATACTGCAATTACAAAAAGAATACTTTGCCAGACAGTACACCAAGCCCTACAAATTTCGGGCGGAGATGCTGCGCAGTCTGAGCGATGTAATTGAGAAGAACGAAGAGCGCCTGATTGAAGCCATGCAGGCGGATATGGGTAAGCCAGCATTGGAAGCGGCAGCCAGCGAAATCTGGTTCGTGCAGGAAGAAATCCGGTATGCGTTGAAAAACCTGAAGCACTGGATGCGGCCGCAGCGGGTGCGCACGCCTTTGCTGCATTTCTGGTCGGCCAGCCGGATTTACCCGGAACCATACGGGCAGGTACTGATCATCGCACCCTGGAATTACCCTTTCAACCTGCTGTTTGGGCCGCTGGTGGGGGCGCTGGCGGCTGGTAACACTGCTATTCTGAAGCCCTCCGAGCTGACGCCGGCAACCGCACAGGTGATGGAGGAGATGATCAATCAGAACTTTGACCCGGGGTATGTGCACGTGGAGAATGGCGCAGCGGAAGTGGCGCAGAGGTTGCTGCAATTGCCTTTTAACTACATTTTTTTTACCGGTGGAACCCGCATCGGGAAGATTGTGATGCAAGCCGCGGCTGAACAACTGATCCCGGTGACGCTTGAACTGGGCGGAAAAAGCCCGGTGATCGTGGAAGAAAGCGCTGATCTGGATGTGGCAGCTGAACGGATTGTGTGGGGCAAATTCTTCAACGCCGGGCAGACCTGCATTGCGCCCGATTACGTGTTGGTGCAGCAAAATGTTCAGGCAGTCCTGGTCGAGAAGCTCAAGGCAGCGATTACGGCTTTTTACGGATCTGACCCGCAAAGCAGCCCGGATTATGCCCGTATCGTCAGTGCCGGACATTTCCAGCGCCTGTTGAAGCTGATTGACCCGGGGAAGATGGTGTGCGGCGGGCAATCAGACCCGGCGACGCGCTATATCGCACCTACCATCCTGAACAATGTCGAGTTGGGGGATGCTGCCATGGGTGAAGAAATCTTTGGCCCGATTTTGCCGGTTATTTCCTATGAATCTTTGGAGCAGGCAATTCAGATAGTGCAGCAAAACCCCAATCCGTTGTCCCTGTATGTGTTTACCCGTGACCATGCGGTGGAAAAAGAGATCATCACGCGCATTCCGTTTGGTGGGGGTTGTGTCAATGACGTGCTCAGCCAGTTTGTCAGCGCAGAATTGCCTTTTGGCGGGCGTGGCGCCAGCGGAATGGGCGCTTATCATGGTAAACACACTTTCGAGACCTTTACGCATTCCAAAGCAGTGATACAGCGCGCCAATTGGCCAGAAATCCCATTGCGCTTTCCACCCTATAAAATTAATTTACAAAAGATGAAAAAAATATTCAAACTCGCGAATTGGAGCTTATAAAACCTTATTCTGGCACGGACAGCATCCATCCCTCAATTTATCCGCTATATCATCGACGCGGGGATTGATCAGAATCACCCTCAAGTGCTGACCTGGTCAGTGCTGGCTTTATTGGCTTTAACCGTAATCAAAGGGCTGTTGAATTATGGGCAGGGGATCTGGAGTGAGACGGCTTCTCAAAATGTGGCTTATGACCTGCGCAACGAGATTCAGAGAAAATTGACCCAGTTGTCCTTCTCATTTCACGATACATCCGAAACTGGCGAGCTGCTTTCGCGCGCCATTCAGGATATGGAACGCATCCGTTTTCTGACCGGACGGGCATCCCTGCGAATTTTCGAAGACGCTTTCATGATCCTAATCACGATGATCATCCTGATCGCGATGGACCTCAAATTAGGGCTACTGGTGCTGTTGATATGGGTCCAGGAAGAAAAAATTTAGAAAATGTTTCATGGTTAATTCCTGAAGATATTCAATTTTTTTGTATTAAATTGTAATTAAAGTTAGGAAAAAATAATCTATGAAATAATTTGCTCTATATCATTTTTCTATTAAAATTATTGTGAAGGAAGGAACGAAAGGTTATTTTAAACCGTCTATATAAGAGCATGGTTAAGCGTGTTGGCTTAAAGCCGTTGCCGCATTGAGGATTCAATGCGGCAACCCGTTTAAAGGGGTTAATTACAAAAAAGACTGGCTAACAACTCATTTCCGGCTTGAATAGCGGGGTCCGGGTCAACCTCCTTGTGGGAGAAAATCTGGCAGGCCTGGAAGCGATAATAAGGAGTCTCATTAATGATTGGTACAAATTGGGCGACCTCATCCTCATTGCCCAGGTAGGCGTATGCCTGCAGGAAAGGGAACCATTCAATCGTATCGGCCGGGTGAAGGTTGTGTTCCTGTGCCTGGGCATGTAAATCGATGATCTCTTGCCAGTTTCCAAATTGGCGTGCTAAGGAAGCTTTTTCGTAAATATAGCACCAAGTGGGAGATTCAACAGCCTGCCCGAACATCTTCTGATACATTTCCGCAGAAAATGTGCTGTGTTGGGTGATTTTCTGGGGATGAGAAGCAGAAGAAACCTGTGAGATCAAGGGGTGATCATTAATGGAGAGTTCGATTTGATCCTTATCCAAAAAGCGCAGACAGGCGCTGCGGGTGGGTTTGGTGAAAATGAGACTGTCAGCAAAACTAAAATTGTAATAAAAAGAGCGAAAGCTCTTCTCGAAAGGCGCACCCATGAGGATATCTTTGGCTGTCTCATTGTTTAATACTTCAGCCCCAATCATCACATCCGGGTAGCCATCATCATATAATAAATTTGCCGGAGCCCA
>Ga0226835_1001406_pt1 | contig 13245 bp, 13 predicted proteins | sample LAC_MetaG_1_FD_163627 | JGI IMG/M metagenome (GOLD analysis project Ga0226835, IMG submission 163627) | Anaerobic ammonium oxidizing microbial communities from anammox membrane bioreactor (MBR) in UC Berkley, California, United States -... | ecosystem: Engineered > Bioreactor > Anaerobic >...
GAGAAATGCAGCAAACAAGGATAGCAAGATTTTCTTGTCCACATATTGTGTTAAGCGTGCTCCTACAGGCGCAAAGACAACCGCCATGACCAGAATCGGCGCTCCAACTCGCCAGTTAATGAGTTTACCGCGCCAGTAGTTGATTGTCGCGAAGAGCAGGCTGATCACATTGAGCAACAATGCGGTGGGCGTCGCTTCTGCTAATGGCACACCCAAATAATAGAATAAAGGCACAAACAGGAAAGCTGCGCCTAACCCGGCCATGGCCAGCAAACCGGAGAAGAAGAAAACCAAAACTGCGATTATCAAATAAATAGAGAGATTCATAAGTGAAATTGCCTCGATGTTATATTCGATTAATCGAATATGCCTTCCTAAAAAAAGAGAGCTTTCTCTTTTCCAAACTTCGTGCTAAGGATGAATCATTGCTTGCTCGCTTAACGCTTTGTGAGCCGATAAAATCGGCGATTTCGGAATTTGATTTGCACTTTGGATCAATGCACATACTTACTCTCGAAATTATATTCAATCTATCGAATATAATTTTATGACGTTATACAAATTCCGTCAAGGATGCAGTGTCATCCTTTGTGAGTGATGGATGTCATGCTTGCTCCGGTGAAGAGTGCAAGCTGGAGTTCTATGGTAAAATCCCTTCACAAACAGATATGGGCGATGAGGCTCGCCGCAACTGTCTTCTTAGACTAATAGCCTCTACCAGGTTGTTTGCTCGGTAGGGGCTATTATTTTTATTGGAATGGATCGAATTAAATGTCCTTTGGCATCACCATCGTTCAGCTTCAGTTAGCGCTTCGTCAACCTGGTTGCCCCATCTGTTCTATGCAAGAACAGGCTGGCGCTCGATATATCAGCAATTTGCTTTGGGAGAGCGTGAATGACGTGGAAACCCGTGAGCGAATTATTGCTTCACTGGGATATTGCCCCAAACACACTTTGTTGTTAGCCTCTATGGAGGTAAACCGGCATGGCAGTGCTATGGGAACGAGTATTATCTATGAGCATCTGGCGCAAGTGGTTATTCATCGCTTAGAGACGTGGCGCCCAGAAAAGGGACTGCCTCAATGGCTGATACCAATCCGGCGTGTTCTGGCGTGGCTAAAAATTGTCCCTGCACGCCGCCCACCGTCCCAAAATGTCCTCTCGGTGGAATCTCCCTGTAGAGTGTGTCAAATAGCAGAAGGCAGCGCTCAATTCGCTCTTCTGAATTTGCTTGAAGAATTAGAAGTCCATCTTGACGATTGGGGGCCTTTATTGGCGGCATCAGATGGGTTGTGTCTTCAACATTTGAGAGATTGCCTGGATAACTATTCGGAAATACACCCTGAAGCGACGCAATATTTGGTTAAAGATACAATTCGGCGTCTGGAAGATCGCGAAAAGCGTATGAATGAGTATATTCGCAAACATGCCTGGGATGCCAGACACGAAGCAATCACTCCTGCAGAGCATCGCTCATGGAAAGAGACGCTCTCGTTTTTCAGCGGTTATCCACCTTCGCGCTTTTAGGATATTGATAACGAGAAAGTTGAAACAGGGTGTTGGCTGGCTGTTATTTGGGATTTTGGGATGAATCTTTTCTTTTGCCCAAATTGTCGTTCCGTGTCTGCTGCCATTCAACCTTGCCCGATATGCGGCTCAATTTGTAATGCGCCAGCCGAATCGTATGTTGAGAAACTGATGGAGACCATCTTCTCGCCAGACCCCACTCGCGTAGGTATGGCCATTGATGTGTTGACAAAGTGGATACAGGAGCCGCGCGCGATTACGCCGTTGCAGATGTTGCTATTAAGCGATGTGGATGCGCACCGCCTGGTGTTGGCGGCGCGGGGACTTGGTAGGTTGGGCGACCGGGCTGCGGTTACTGCTTTGGCGGATATTTTGCTTGACCCAAACAAGCCGTTTGTCGCACGGGTTGCGGCTGCCCATTCATTGGGTTCCCTGGGCGGTGAAGAAGCCCTGGGCGCTTTGAAAAGAGCATCTTCGGATGAACGTCCCAGCGTCTCCAGGGCTGCAAGTGAGGCGTTTCAGCAATTGCGTGGGAGGCTAGAAAATGAGCTGTAGAGTTCTCAACCGGCTGATAAGAAATTGCAACGACGGAGGCGCGCAAAATGGGTCGGTTGATATAATTAGGGGGCGAGGCGGCTATGATAGCTGGAATGTTTAGCCAGAAATGGCTGGCCGTAGTTGATTTGTAAGGGAGGGCGCTGGGTCTGGTGGGTCGCCAGATGTTGCGGCACGCGGTAACCGCTGACCAGACTTACAGCGTAAAGACTCATTTGCTCACCGGCGTTTCTCTTATTCTGGCAATTTTCTTTTTTGCTGCTGCGCTCTTGTATGCCAGCGTCGGCAATGCTGGCGCGTCCAGTTATCTGGCAGTGATGGCGTTCTTCGGCTTGCCGCATGATGAAATGAGGGCCACTGCGCTCTCTTTGAATGTCCTGGTGGCAGCCATTGCTGCTTATAAATTCTATCGTGCGGGTTGCTTCGATGGGCGGCTTTTCTGGCCCTTTGCGCTGAGCTCGATTCCGTTCTCGTTTCTGGGGGGAAGTATTGTTCTGCCTGGAACGATCTATCGCGTTACGGTGGGGTTGGTTTTACTCTATGCGGCTTATCGTTTATTCCGCCGTGCTGCGGCAGACGACGGCAATGAACCGCAAAATCCGGTTTCACGCTGGCAGTCGTTGATTGCAGGTGCAGTGATGGGGTTGATCGCCGGGCTGACCGGAGTGGGCGGCGGTATTTTCCTTGGCCCGCTGCTGCTGTTTTCGGGTTGGGCGGACGCCCGTCGCGCCGCAGGCGCTGCGGCGGTCTTCAATTTGGTAAATTCGCTGGCCGGACTGGCAGGTCAATTTTCGATCATGGTCAGTTTACCGGCTACCATACCGATTTGGGGGCTGGCGGCGGGAATGGGCGGTTGGATTGGCGCAGAATATGGCAGCCGGCGGCTGGGATCGGGGCGCTTACAGCAGATTTTGGCGCTCATCCTGGTCATCGCCGGACTGAGAATGATGTTCGCCTGAGATTGTTGGGCGCGCTCAGCGGTTGCCCGAGATGCGTCGGTTCAGCAGCAGCGACAGATACAGAAAGCCCAGCGCTGTCGCGGAAAGCAGGAGAGTGAGTTGGTTGGCTCTGGTCAGATTATTGGCTTGCACTGCATCATATACCGCCATGGAGAGAGTCTGCGTCTGCCCAGGAATGTTGCCTGCCACCATCAGGGTAGCGCCAAATTCCCCCAGGGCGCGCAAGAGCCCCAGCAGGCCGCCGGCCATGATGCTGCGCCAGGCGATGGGCAGGTCAATCAGCCAGAAGAGCTGGCGTTCAGAGCAGCCATCCACGCGGGCGGCGTCTTCGATCTCGGCGCTTGTTTCGGCAAAACCGGCGCGAGCCGTCTGCACTACCAGGGGCAAAGCGGCTATTGCTGCAGCGATCACTGCGCCGCGCCAACTGAACACCAAACGGAAGCCGAACGCCTGTTCGATCCATGGCCCCAGACCGCGTGCGCCCAACGCGGATAACAAATAGTAACCCAATACGGTTGGTGGCAGCACTAAGGGCAGCAGAATCAGGCCCTCTAACAAAAGCTTGCCTGGAAAGCTGCGTTTGGCCAGCAGCCATCCAAACCAGACCCCGGCGACTAACGCCAGCAAGCCCGACCAGAGTGAAATCCAAAGCGAAAGGGTCAGCGGCGACCATTGCATGTTGCGATTGACCTATGGCTGTAAATCTTCCGCGGTGAGCGGATCTTCGCCGGGTAAGATGAAACCGTAGCGCCGCATGATGGGTCGCCCTCTCTCTCCATTGATAAAATCTGCAAATTGCGCTGCTAATTGTGGTTGTGCGCTCCTGGATAGGATCGCTAAAGCCTGATTGAGCGGCGCGTGCAGACTGCCGTCAATCAGAGTCCATACAATCCCCGGCGCATTCGCCACTGACAAGGCGATGATGCCCGCCTCTGCATCTCCTGTTTGGATGTATTGCAACGCCTGGCGCACATTCTCGCCATATACCAGTTTGGGCTGAAGCTGTTCCCAAACGCCGGCAGCTTGCAGAGCTTGCATGGCAGCCACGCCATAAGGTGCATGTTCTGGATTGGCGATGGCTACATGGCGAATTTCCGGTTTTAGTAAATCGGTTAACATTGTCGCATGAATGCCTGAAGCGCGGTTCACAGCCAGAGCGATTCTTCCTTGAGCATAAAGTTGAATACTATTTGACAACACCAAATCCTGGGCGGCCAATTGTTCAACATAAGCAATGTTGGCGGCTGCGATTAGGTCGTATGGCGCGCCGTTCTCGATCTGTTGTGTCAGCAAGCCGGTCGAGCCAAACACCAAATTGACCCTGACGCCGGTCTCTTCCTCAAACAAAGCGGCGATTTCGCCAAAGGCGAACTGCAAATCCGCCGCCGCAGCGACAGTGATTTCGGCAGTTGGATCTGTTGCTGTGGAAATTGCGCCCGGAAATAAAGATAGCGCCTCTGCGCATCCAGCAAGCGAGAGGATCATCCAACCAGACAACAATAAATGGCTTAATCTGCCCACGTATTCAATCTCCTTGAAGCGTTTTGACGCAGTTTTGCAGCCAGTCCAGCGCGGCGCGCAATTGCTGCAGGCGAAATTCCAACCCCAAGCGGTTAAAGGTTTGCTCTGGGACAAACGTTTTTTGCGCGGATTGTAGTCTTTCCAGGCCTTGACGAACGATTTCCACTTGATTTTGGATTAGACGCTCTGCTTCGCCAGAGCCGCGTAAGTGCGCAAAATACAGGCGGGTGATAAATTCCACCCGGATCGCCCGCACGCTGCATCCAGTGGGCGTCGCCAGCCAGTCTTCGAAGCGGGCGCGCCCTTGCTCGGTGATGTGAAAAATGCGCCGGTCTGGTAAACGGGGCTGCTCATATAGCTCACCAACGATGTCACCCTGCGCTTCCAGGCGCTTTAGAATGTTGTAACACTGGCTCTGGCTGATATGCCATATCTGTCCCAGGTGAAACAATAAGCGTCTGTGCAGGTCGTAACCGTGGGTGGCTCCTTGTTCCAGAAAGCCTAACAAAGCATATTCCGGGGATAGCGCGCCGACGTAAGTGGAATGTTTTGCCATGAGATATACTCACTGGGTGAGTATATCTCATGGATGGGATTCCTTCAAGTGAAAACTGCTAAGATTGCCAGCGAAGCAGCCGAATGACGGATAGTTATTCACTGCCAACCAGCATTTCCATCGCTCTTTGGTAAGCATTGCCTTCGGCGCCAAAACCTTCTCCCATAAAACGATAATCGCTCTTGCGGATGAATTCAGCCAATTCATCGCGCAGCTTCTGCAACTTGTTCTGATGAATGAGGATCAATTTTGCAAATCCGCTCATGGAAGCGGACTTTTCCAAAGCCAGCCGCAGATGGGGCAGGCACAGACCATCTGAAGCCTCGAGCGCCTGAGAGAGGTCTGGCGTTTCCAGGTGGATCGTCAGCGATTCGAGCATCGAGTGGGTATATTGATCCCGGTAATGACAGGCCGGGCAAGGGCTGCGCAGCGTCATGGCTTGCAACACATCTTTTGACAGTACCGTCGTTTCCTTTGGCAAACGCCTCAATAACCGATCCAGCAGCCCGGCGGCGCGCCCTGGTTGATCCGGTTGGGGCAAGGTGGACAGAATTTTGTTAAGCACATCAAGATAGACAATAGATAACCCTAATGGATCGCGCAGCGAAGTATCCAGCAGCAGGCGGGTGTGCGTCTTACAAAAACCCAGGCTGTTACGCAGTTGATTGCGCATCCCGGCGTCGTTCACCATTTCGTAGAACAAGTTATCCAGGAAACGCTCTGTTGCGCCTTGTGCCAGGCGGCAGAGCGGGCAACCCGGTTGCGCGCAGGCTTCTATAAGAGCGGGAAGGTTTGGGTCAGCCATGTAAGTGACAGGTGTCGTTCAGCGAAACCAGGGTGAAATCGCCGGCTTCGGCCTCGATCACGTTAATGGCGCAGGTATCCTGGCGCAAGCGCCAGAAACGCTCGTTCCCCAAGCCTAACATGCCCAGTAAGATGACGCGATTGATCACAGTATGACCGACCAGAACGATCGTATCGTCGGCGTGGTTCGCGATCAATTCACCGACTGTGCGCATAGCGCGCTGGCGCAGCTCGGTTAGCGTTTCACCATTTGGGATACGCGCCCGTTCGGGGTGGTTGTACCAGTTGTCAATTTCTTCCGGCCAGCGCTGGCGGGCTTCATCAGGCGTCAACCCCTGCCAATCGCCGTAATCTATGTCAGCCAGAGCGGGGTGAATTTGCACCGACAGGTCAAAATGTCTGGCAACCGCCTCAGCGGTCTTGACCGCACGTGAGAGCGGGCTGGAATAGACAGCCACTGGTCGCCAGGTCTGCGCCACGCGCCGACCGGTGGCCTCTGCCTGAGCCAGGCCAGTTTCGTTCAGCGGCACATCTGCCTGCCCGCGAAAACGCTCCACGCGGTTCCATTCGGTCTGACCATGTCGGATAAGCAGAATACGGGTGGTCATTCTCATCTCCTCGCAAAAAAGCCCCTGCCTGTTATCAAGGGCAGAGGCTATCAGCCGTAAGCTCAGCGGTTTGGATACTCCCGAGCGAGCCTCATTGCTCAGGGAGGATTTTATCGCCGGGGAGGTGGAAAGTCAAGCTTCAGCGCTCATGATCAAAACGCCTCTGCCTTTACAAATCGTAGATATTATATATAATGTATGATATATAAATCCCTGGCAGCCGGTTCCCTGGCTGGAATTCGCCGCAGGCGCGGCGCGAGGAAGCGATGCGCCTATGTTGCAGCGATAGATAAGACGGGGTGGTTATGGCGGACTTTACGCTGCCCAACACCGAAGAGGGGGAACTCTTCCGCAAGAAATCTTTGCGCGAAGGCGTCTTTGAGCTTCTTCATCAGCGTATTGTGGCTGGTAAATATTCGCCGGGCGAGTGGCTGCGCCAGGAGGAGATTTCTTCGCAGCTTGGCGTCAGCCAAACGCCGGTGCGCGAGGCGCTGGATTTGTTAGTGTCCGTGGGACTGGCAGAGCGCGTCCCGTACCGCGGGGTGCGCGTCCCTGAGTGGAGCGCGGAAGAGATCGTAGATGCATACATCCTGCGCTTGCTTTTAGAGAGCGCCGCTGCACGGATGGCGGCGCTCAATATTACCCCAGAACGCAGCGAGATTTTACGCCAAATCGTCGAAAAAACCCGCGGCTTGATTACGCTAGAAGACATGTCTCAGCAGCGGCAGTTAAACAGGCGCTTTCATTCCTATATTGCTGAACTTAGCGAAAATTTTCTCTTGATCAAAATCTATCAAATGACTTCCAATCTGTTCCCCGATTGGCGCTTGTATGAATATATGTTTCGCCACCCGGAATTGTTGGAAAAAGATCTGAGACGTGAATATAGCGAACATGAGGCAATTTGTGAGGCTATTGTTGCCCGTCAGCCGGACAAAGCTGCCCGATGCGCCGTGATCCACATCCGCAACCTGCGCCCTGAATTGGTGAATTATCTGGGCATTTCTGAAGCTCTGCTGGCGGAAAAAGAGGACCAAATCGCCCCCTTGCTCTCTGTTGGAGCATAAGATTGGGCGGTGAACGAATTGGCAATTATAAATCTATCATTACAGAAGAAGGAGATACACATGTCTGAAGAACTGTTCAAAGCGATGGCTCAAAGCATCATTGACGGCGATTCGGAAGAGGCCGACCGGCTTGCCCGGCTGGCGATCGAACAGGGGATTGACCCGCTGGAAGCGATTAACAAGGGCTTCGTCGTCGGCGTGAACCACGTGGGGAATGAGTTTTCATGCGGCAACGCTTTCCTGCCCGAATTGGTGATGGCTGGCGAAGCGATGAAAGCCGCTGTCGCTGCGTTGGAGCCGGAGATGGCGCGCCGCGGCACCGCTCGTGAAGTATTGGGCAAAGTGGTGCTGGCTACCATTCACGGCGATATCCACGATATTGGGAAGACCCTGGTGGGAACCATGCTCTCCGCCGCCGGTTTTCAGGTCTTCGATCTGGGCGTGGATGTGCCGGTGGAGACCATCGTACAAAAAGCCCGCGAAGTGGGGGCGGATATTGTCGGCGTCAGCGCTTTGCTGACGACGACCATGGTGCGCCAGCGGGATGTGGTGGAGGCATTGGATGACCTGGGGATGCGGCCAAAGGTTAAGATTATGGTGGGCGGTGCGCCGGTGACCCGCGAGTGGGTGCAGGAGATCGGCGCGGATGGCTACAGCGAAGACGCGATTGGGGCGGTGCAAGTCGCACGGCGGCTGGTGAGTGATGCACGCGCGACAAGCGCGGCGTAGGAGGTATGATGGCGCGCAGCATCAAATCTATCACCAACCCAAAACTGAGCCTGAACATCCTCGACCCGCAGGAGGTGCAGCGCATCCACACCGCTACCCTGGACGTGATCGAAAATGTGGGTGTGCGCTTTCCATCCAAACGCGCTCTGGATATTTGGGCGGCGCATGGCGCAACCGTGGATTGGGAGACGCAGATCGTCAAAGCGCCAGGGCACCTGATTGAAGAGGCGCTCAAAAAAGCGCCGCCGGCTTATACGTTGGCGGCGCGCGACCCGGCGCAGGATCTACCTCTGGATGGCAATCACGTCTTCGTTGGGACGGATGGCTGTGGCGTGGAAGTGATTGATATTCACAGCGGAGAACGTCGCCGCTCTTGCTTGCAAGATGTGGTGGAGATCGCCCGCGTGGCTGACTACTTAGAGGAGGTAGGTTTCCACTGGGTGGCGGTTTCCGCGCAAGATAAGCCGCCGCATACCCGCGGTTTGCACGAGTTGAAAGCTATTTGGGATAACTCTACCAAGCATGCCCAGACGGAGAGCATCTATTCCGAGAAAGAAGCGCGGGCTGCCATTGAAATGGCCGCGGTGATTGCTGGCGGGCGTGAAGCTTTGCGCAAACGCCCGGTGCTTTCGATTATGCAATGTACTGCGCCGCCATTGGGTCATGATGGCGGCAGCCTGGACGCAGCTTTGATCGGCGCAGAAGCTGGGGTGCCGGTGGGCTTTATGACCATGGCAGCCTGCCTGACCACCGGTCCAGCCACGCTGGCGGGCAATCTGGTGGTGGGCAACGCGGAAGTAATCTCAGCCACTGCCTTGATTCAACTGGCTTACCCGGGCGCGCCGGTGTTCTATGCCGCCGCCCAAACCGCCTCCGATTTGCGCACCGGCGCTTATACCGGCGGCGGCCCCGAAGATTATCTGTTTGGCGCGGCCACCAATGTGCTTTCGGACTTTTACAATATTCCGCTTTCGATGGGTTCTTTCGCCACTGGCGCAAAAGAACCGAACTGGCAGGCTGGTGTGGATAACAGCTTATCCACCTTCATGGCTTGCGTGGTCATGTCGGACATGCTGTTGGGGGTGGGTTTCTTGCACGGCAGCCGCATCTGGTCCTACGCGCAAATGTTGTTGGACTGCGAAATCTTCAGCATCATCCATAAGATGATGCAGGGCATTGTGGTGGATGACGAAACGTTGGCGCTGGAGGCAATCCGCGCGGTGGGTCCCGGCGGCAACTTTCTCAAGCAAAAACATACCCTGCGCCACATGCGCGAAATATTTCTGCCTCAATTCATGGATCGCCGCCCGTATAACGAATGGCAGGAGAAAGGCGATGGACCCGCGGATTGGGCGCTGGCAAAAGCCCGCCAAATCCTTGAGAGCCACCAGCCCGATCTGTTGGACGCGAGAACTTCCGCCGAATTGCAAGCGATTATCCAATCGGTCGAATGAGCGCGCAAAACGTTGATCAAAAGCGATGTTAGCAGGAAAATAAAACGTCATGCAACCCAAAATTACTTTGCTTTCCGATGAGTTAGTCCAACGCGTTTTGGATGAAGCCTATGAACTGATGATGGAGCCGGGCATCAAGGTGCAGTCGGCGGAGGCGCGGCAATTGCTCGCCGAGGCCGGTTGCGCGGTGGATGAAGCCAGTGAAGTGGCGCGTATCCCGCGCAAGGTGGGGGAAGAAGCGCTTTCCAGCGCGCCGGGTCAATTCTATCTGTATGATCGTCTTGATCGGGCGGTGGTGAATTACGGCGGCGATGCAGTCCACTTCGACCCGGGTTCCTCTGGCGTACATGTCCTCGACCTTGAGACGCTTGAGCATCGGCCATCTTTCACCCAAGATTTAGTGTGTATCGTCAAGCTGGCGGAAATGCTGCCGCAATACGATGCCCAATCCACCGCCGTGGTGTGCAACGAAGTCCCAAAAGCAATTGGCGATCTGTATCGCCTGTATCTGGTGTTGTTGTATTCAACCAAACCCATTGTCACCGGGGCGTTTTCTATCCCCACCCTGCAGCGCATGATAGATATGCTGGCGATTTTCGCCGGCGGTCGTCAGGCGCTGGCTGAGAAGCCTCAGGCGGTCTTTGACGTGTGTCCCTCGCCGCCGTTGATTTGGAGCGATTTCGGCGCGCAAAACCTGATCGAACTGGCGCGGGCGCGTGTACCGGCGCAAATGGTTTCCATGCCCCTTGCCGGCGCCGCGGCGCCGGTCACCCTCATTGGCGCTGTGGTGCAACACGCTGCCGAATGTATCAGCGGAGTGGTCATCCATCAACTTGCCCAGCCTGGAGCGCCTATTGTTTGGGGCGGCGCGCCAGCGATCTTCGATATGCGCAAAGGCACCACCCCCATGGGCGCCATTGAAACGGCGATGATTGACGCAGCGTATGCTCAGGTGGGCAAGGCGTTGGGGCTGCCCACGCATACTTATCTGTGCGCCAGCGACGCCAAGCTGATAGACGCTCAGGCCGGGCTGGAAAGCGGCGTCACGGCGCTCGTCGGCGCGTTGGCGGGCATCAATATGATTTCTGGCGCAGGCATGTTGGACTTCCTGGCCTGCTTTAGCCCTGAAAAGCTGGTGATAGATGCTGAAGCAATCGCCATGGCAAAGCGTCTGCTTGCTGGCGTACAAACCCCCACCGAGACGCTGGCGACCGCCATGTTTGAGGGGATAAACTTCAAAGGCGAGTTTCTAAAACAGAAGGTCACCCGGCAGTTGTTTGCCAAAGAGCAATATTTGCCTTCCGCTGTGATTGACCGCGGATCAGTACGCGCCTGGCAAGAAGAAGGTAAACCAGATGCCATGATGCGCGCTCGTCAGCGGGTTCGAGAATTGTTGGGCGCTTACCAACCGCCGTCAATGCCAGAAGAGCAGAGGACAGAATTATCACAAATGACCCTGCGCCTGGCGCAGCAAGCTGGCATGGATCATCTGCCCTCGCATGAATGAACCAAGGAGGTGAAACTGCAACTTAGATCGAGCATTTGCTTTCAGCAAGACCGCTGAACCCGGTTCAATTCGCAAGTGGAAATGTAAAGTAAAGGAGGAATAGAATGTCCCTTAAAAGAAGCGCCTGGGTCTGTATTGCCTGGCTGGCTGTGTTCAGCCTGGTTCTGGCTGCCTGCGCCCCCTCCGCCCAGCCAACCGCCGAGCCTCCCACAGCTCTGCCAGAGCAACCTACCGCGCCGCCCGAACAGCCAACTGCCCCGCCTCAATCGGCTGGCGCTCAGCGCCTGGTGATGCTTGACTGGGCCGGCTACGAAATCCCAGAATTTTGGGGAGAATTCAAAAAGAACCATCCGCAGGTGCAGGTGGACTTCAGCTTTTTGACCGAGAGCGCGGAGGTCTTTTCCAAGCTGCAAAGCGGATTCGAGGCTGACCTTGTGCATCCCTGCTCCAACTTCTGGAAGATCCTGGTGGATAACAACATGGTGCAGCCTATTGATACCTCCAAACTGAAGAACTGGCCCAACGTCAGCCCCTCGTTGGCGAAACAAGGCGAGTTCAACGGCCAACAATATTGGGTGCCCTGGGATTGGGGTTATGAATCCGTCCTGGTGCGCAAGGATTTGGTGGAGAAAGTGCCCGAATCGTGGGCGGATATTTGGGATCCACAATATAAAGGGCATATTGCTATCAACGACTCAGGCGAGGCGGCGCACGTTTGGGCTTCGTTGGCGCTGGGGCTTGACCCCTGGGACCAGACGCCAGAACAATACGAGCAGGTGCGGCAAAAGCTTTTGGAATTGGCGCCCGGTGTGTTGGCATATTGGACCGGACAGACCGACCTGGATCAGATGTTGGCCTCCGGCGACGCCTGGCTGGGTGTGGGCGCCTGGAATGCGTCCTACGTCAGCCTGCTCAATGAGAACTATGATGTGGTCTATATTGACCCTAAAGAGGGACGCACAGGCTATCTATGCGGCTTTGGCATCCCCAGCACTTCCAAGAATGTGGATCTGGCGCTGGAGATGATTGACGCCTACCTTGCCCCGGATGCTCAAGCTTATCTGGCGAATGAATATGGCTACGGCATCGCCAACCAGGCGGCGCTTTCGCTGGTCAAGCCCGACATCGTTAAACTGCTGTCACTGGACGACCAAGACATGCTGGCGCGCACCATTTTCTATAAATACATCACCGATGAGCAACGCCAGTTGTGGGCAAATACCTGGTCTGAAGTGAAAACTTCTCGATAGGATCAAATTTGGGTTGCTGGGGCTTCCAGAAAATGGAGGCCCCAGATCAGGGCATCCACCATGGAACATCCGAGACGCCTGTTTGCACTGATCGGGCCGCCGAGTGTGTACCTGACGCTGTTCTTCTTGCTGCCATTGGGCATCATGGCGGTTTTTAGCTTTCGCGCCGGCACCATTGGCGAGGCGCGTAACGTATTTACCCTTGAGCATTACCGTCAGTTTATTGCCAATGCAGCCTACCATCGCCTGCTATGGCGCTCTTCGTTGATGGCTTTTGGCATCGCCAGCATTTCCACCTTGCTGGCTTATCCCTTAGCCTACTTCCTGGCATTTCAAGCTGGCGAGCGAAAGCTGACTTTGATGACTCTGATCATCATTCCCACCTGGACGAGCTACCTGCTGCGCGTGTTTGCCTGGAAACTGATCTTGGGCACCAATGGTTTGCTCAACACTCTCTTGCTCAGTTTGGGGATCATTGATCAGGCCAGCCCAATCCTGCTTTACAGCCGCACCGCAGTCATGGTCACCCTGGTCTATGTTTGGGTGCCCTTTGTGGCTTTGCCCATCTTCGCCGCGCTGGAGCGGATTGACCGTTCGTTGTTGGAAGCTGCGGCAGATCTGGGCTGCAAGCCCTGGGAGGCTTTTTTGCGCGTTACGCTGCCGTTGAGCGCGCCGGGAGTAATCGCTGGCTTCTTTTTCTGCCTAATC
>Ga0226835_1001407_pt1 | contig 13224 bp, 10 predicted proteins | sample LAC_MetaG_1_FD_163627 | JGI IMG/M metagenome (GOLD analysis project Ga0226835, IMG submission 163627) | Anaerobic ammonium oxidizing microbial communities from anammox membrane bioreactor (MBR) in UC Berkley, California, United States -... | ecosystem: Engineered > Bioreactor > Anaerobic >...
CCGCCCCGCTTCCACGAACTGATCCACCGCGGCAAGCGCCTGCCCTCGGCCTATCAGGAAGCCGTGCTCTCGGCGGACCTGCCGATCTTCACCCAGGCCGAGATGTACAGCGGGGCGGCCATGAGTCCGGACTGGACAGGCGAGGGATGGCGGACCGATCTGGGCTATCCTGACACCCCGGTCTACGGGCGGGCCGAGGCCGGCGCGCACCTGGCCCGGCTGGCGATGCAGCGCGATTTCACCTTCTTCTCGCACTGGCTGACGGACGTCGTCGGGCACCGCGGGCCGCTGGAGCGCGGCGTGGCGCTGGTCGAGTTGTTCGACGCGGTTCTGGCCGGGCTGCTCGCCGTGTGGGACGACGCGCGCGGCCTGGTGGTGATCACCAGCGATCACGGCAACCTGGAAGACCTCAGCATCCGCCAGCACACCACCAACGACGTCCCGACCGTGGCGATTGGGGCGGCGCGCCACCGTTTCGCCGCCGGGCTGCAGGACCTGACCGGCATCGCGCCAGGGGTGCTGCGCGTGCTGGGGCTGTCGGAGCGGCCGCCTGATCCCGACCCGGCCTAGGCCGGATCGACGGCGCTGATTCGCCAGCCGTGCCGCCGGGAAATGATGATATGATTCGGAATGAAGGTGTCGGCAGCGGAGAACAGGCTTGCCCATGAACCGCGTAATCGGCCTCTGTGTTTTGCTGGCGATGCTGGTAGCGGCGCCTGCCATCACCGCCCAAGACACACCCCCGCACGCCCCACACGATTTTATCGCTGCCCACCGCGACGACCTGGCCGTCGTCTGCTTTGACCCGGCAGCCCCAGAACTGGGCGTGTATCACAATGCCGACGAGCGTTTTCCCCTGGCCTCGTTGCTGAAGATCGCGATCCTGGCCGCCCACGCGCAGCGCGTCGCGGCGGGGGCAGCGGCGCTGGACGACACGTTCCCGGCCAGTGCCGTCGATGTGTACTATCTACCCGGAACGGATTCCGGTGCCTACGAGCGTTTTGTCGAGGAAATCGTGGCGGGCCGGGACGAGCTGACGCTGGATGAGCTGTTCGGCGGTATGATCGTCTACAGCTCCAACGCCATCGCGGACTTTCTGCTCTCGCGGCTGGACAGACACAGCCTGCTCAAGCTCTACCGCCAGCTCGACATCACCCGCACGGACACACCCACAAGCCAGCTTGGGCTGTATCTGGCAATGAGCAACCACGAAACCGGGCAGGCCAACCCGGCAGCCTTGACGTCGGCGATGTTCTGGAAAGAGAGCGCCCGGCTGGCGCAGAAGTATGTGACGGACGAAGCGTGGCGCGAGGCCGAGCGCGCTTACCGGGCACGCCCAGACCGCGGCCTGCCCGATCACGCCGTGCAAGAGGCGTTTCTGGAGCGGTTCGGCGCGCAGGGCACCGCCGCCGAACTCACCCGGCTGATCGCGGCAGCCTACAGCGGCGATGTGCTGGACCCGGCGGCACAGGACATCATGCGGCGTTATCTCGACTGGCCGCTCAGCGGCGCTTCGCCACTGGACGCGCACTTCGTGCACTTCGGGATGAAGAACGGCGCCTGGCCGGGTGTCCTCAGCGCGACGTATTACACAGTCGATCACAGCGGCCAGGCGACGGCGCTGACCGTCCTGCTGCGCCATATCCCGTCCCCGCAGTGGATAGAATGGCTGGCGACATTCGGACAGCTTCAGCTCGAACTGGAAGCGATCCGCTCGCGCTGTGCCGTGCTGGAACAGGCGCTGGCTAATCAGGGGCCATGATGAACTTTGCAGACCGGACCGCGGGGGGAACGCCGGCACCACGCGGTGGGGGCCAGCTTGCTCGGCCCGTGCGCAATACGGCGTCAAACGCGCGGCGGTTGGGCAGCGGGCGATGCTGGCATCGCCTCCACGAAAATAATCAACACCGCCGCTTTTCGTCAAGCCCATAACACGCTCTGGGCGTGCAGGACCAGGAGCGAGCCGTGGACGATCCATACACTGACAGCGAAAAACAGTTGATGCTGCGCCTGGCACGCGAAACGCTGGAACTGAGCACCACCGCGCGCCAGGTGCCGGAAGTCGATCTGGAGTCACTGCCGCCCAGCTTGCAGCAGCCGGCGGCGTGTTTTGTCTCGCTGCACCGGCGCGACAACGGCGCGCTGCGCGGCTGCACCGGGACGCTGGTTCCACGGCGCCCCCTGGCGCTGGAGATCGTCGAGATCACGCTTCAGACCGCATTCAACGATCCGCGCTTCTTGCCGGTGACCGCCAGCGAAGTGCCGGAGCTGCGCATCGAGATCAGCGTGCTGACGCCGCCCAAACCGCTGACCTTCGACGGCCCGGACGACCTGGTGAAGAAGTTGCGCCCCGGCGTCGATGGCGTGACGCTGCGGCTGGCGGGGCGGCGCGCCACATTCTTGCCGCAGGTGTGGCACGCCTATCCTGATCCAGAACTGTTCCTCAGCCTGCTCTCCGAAAAGATGGGCCTGGGGCCGGACGCCTGGCGCGATCCGGACATTCAGGTCGAGACCTACGAGGCGATCGTCTTCGAAGAGGCGTAAGCCCACCGCCTGCCCCACGCTCGCCCGCTCCAGCCTTGCATCGCACGGGCCGTCTGCTACAATCGGGCGCCGGAGTCTGAGCGATGCATCGCACATCTCGACGGGGCGGAGACCCGCATGCGTAAGCCCTTCATCATCCTGGTGCTGCTGAGCGTGGCGCTGGCCCTGGCAGCCTGTGGCGGCGAAGACCTGCCGCCCATTGAGCACGTGCTGGTCGTGACCGCCACGCCGGAGCCGGGCACGATTCTGCTGGTGATCACCGTCACGCCGGACCCGAACGTCACGCCGCTCGCGCCGGGCACACCCGCCTATGCCGCGCCCACCCACACGCCCGCCCTCAGCCCGACGCCGCTCCCCTCGGCCACACCGCAGCCGACCGCCGCGCCGCTGATCATCGGTCCGGCCACGTCTAGCCCCACGCCCGCCGGCCCGCTCGTCACGCCAACCGGGCTGCCGGCGCTCTTCCCGACCACCGTCGTCGCCGATGTGCCGGTCGCCGAGCAGGTCTTTGAGCGGGGCCGGATGTTCTGGATCCGCCACAACCGCCAGATCTGGGTGATGATCGCCAGCCAGGACAACGAGAACGCCGGGGACTGGTACTGCTATTACGACACCTTTGTCGAGGGCGAGCAGGAACTGGACCCGAACCTGATCCCGCCGGACGGTCTCTACCAGCCGCGGCGCGGGTTTGGCAAGCTGTGGCGCACGCGCCCGGATGTGCGCGAGGCACTTGGCTGGGCGACGACGCCGGAATTCGAGCTGACCAGCGCCTATCGCTATCTGGCGGGCGGCGAAGTGTCCGGCGGGACGTATTACGCCGGCCCCGGCGAGCACCGCCTGACCACCCTCTACAACGACGTCATCTCGTTCTACGAGGGCGATATTCGCGGCGACTGCCAGGGGGGAACCTGGCGCATGACACCCGCGCAGTAGTCGCCGCCTTCGGGCGGCTTTTTTTGTCGCGCGCTACCGGGCGTCCGAAATCCGTATTATGGTATAGAAGGGTTTTCGCAGAGCAAAAGAGGCCGATGATGCGCGAGTGGCAGCTTTCCGGCGCCTCACCGATGGCGCCCCGTATCGCCGCCGATGCCCGCACCGGGCGTACCAACCTGCACGACGATCAGGTCTGGCAGCTCCGCCTGGGCCAGGCCGCCGAGCCGGGGGTGACGCTCGAAACCCGCTACGGCGGGCGCGTCGGGCTGGCGCGCGTCGTGCCGATCTGGACGGTCGGGCGCCGCCAGATCTTTGAGACGCATGGCTATCACCACCCGCCCACGCTGACCGCCTTCGCGCCCGACTATCTGCGCGTGCAGGCAGAGCCGGCGCTGGGACTGCGCACCACGCTCGAATTCTGGGCGATGGAATCGCAGGCGGTCGGCGGGCGGATCACCTGTCACAACACGAGCGCGCAGCCCATCGCGGCGCATGTGGCGCTGGCGGCACAGGCGATCCGCAAGAACGAGACCCTGCGCGGACTGTTTCTCGCGCTGGAAGGCGGGGATACGGCCCTCCAACTGGGGCGCCTCAGCCACCTTCAGCCGGTGCTGCTGGTCGAAGGCGGGACCGGCGACGGGACGAACCCCCGCCTGACCCGGCGGCTGGACCTGGCGCCCGGCGCGTCGGTGACGGTCCGCTGGGTGCTGGCCGGGCTGCCGGAGCGCGACGCCTCGCTGGCGCTGGCGCATCGCTGGCTGGCCCGCGCCTGGGACGCGGAGCTGGCCGCCATCGAGCAGCGCGCCGAGGCGACTCCACAGATCGAAACCGGCGACCCGGATTGGGATGCCGCGCTGGCGTGGAGCGCCCAGGTGGTGCTGCGCAGCTTTCTGAGCGCATCCGGCAATCTGCCGCATCCCTCGCCGGTCAGCGCGCGTCTGCCCGCGACCGGCTACGCCATCGGCGGGACGCATCCCGGCGGCTTCAGCGCGGGCTGGGGCGGGCAGGCGATGTTCGACGCCCTGCTGATCGCGCCGCTGGTGGCGCTGGCCGCACCAGAGCTGGCCAGGGGGCTGGTGTGGAACTACCTGGCCGTGCAGCGCGACGACGGCTGGATCGACGCCAGACCCGGCCTGGATGGGCAGCGCGCGCAGGTCCTCGCCCCGCCGGTGCTGGCGCAACTGGCGCTCACCGTCTACGACTACACGAAGGACAGCGCCTTCCTGGCCGATAGTCTCGACGCGCTGGTTGCCTTCTTTCTGCGCTGGCTGCAGCCGGATGTCGACCGCGACCAGGACGGCGTGCCGGAATGGCAGCATCCCGATCAGGGCGCCAACCCCGCCAGCCCGACCGTCGCCACCAACCGCCGCTGGTCACAGGGGGTCGACATCGCCGCGATCGAGGCGCCCGATCTGCTGGCGTATCTGGCACGCGAGGCCGCGGCGATCCGTCGCGCCGCCGAAATCGCGCAGCGGCCCGAGATCGCCGCCAGGTTCGCCGAGCACCACGCTGCGCTGCTCGAGCGCCTGCGCGAGTTCTGGAACGATGAGCGCGGCGTCTTCCAGTACCGGGATCGCGACACCCACTCGTGCCCGACCGGCGACCTGATCTACGAAGCCAAGGGGGATCAGCCGCTGCGCGAGCGCGTAGAATTGCCGCAGCCCAGCCGCCTGATCCTGCGCGTGATCGGTGGGATGAGCCACCGCCCCCGGCTGACCTGCTCGATCGAGGGGGTCGACGCGCGCGGCCAGGGCGCGCACGAGACTATCGACGGCGACGCGTTTGCGTGGTACCGGGGCATGGGCAGCGCCACGACCGGCACCGTCTGGCAGACGCTCACCAATCTGACGTTCAGCGGCCTGAGCCGGGTATATCGGGTCCAGGCCAGCACGCTCGACCTTTCGCAGCATGACATCGCGCTGCTAGCGCCGCTGGCGGTGCGCGATCTCGACGGCGAGCCAGTCACCCGCTCGCTGGCCCTGCTGACCGACCCGACCCACTACTGGCGGGCCTTTGGCCTGGCGGGCTGCCCGGCCAGCGGACCCGGCTATGACGCCGCGGGAGTCAACGGCTGCGGCGGCGCGTCGCTGCACATGACCGCCCTGCTGGCCGAAGCGCTGCTCGACCGGGGCGAGGCTGACGCCGCCCGCGAGCTGTTCGAGCGCGTCATGCAGGCGCAGACGCGCGCCCTGCGCGAGGCGCACGCCTTCTTCGCCGGCTACAACCCGGACACGGGCGAAGGGCGCGGCGAGATCGACACCGTGACCGGGACCGTCCCGTTTGGCTGGTTCACCAGGCTGGTCGGGGCCTTCGTGCTGGCGCCGGACGCGGCTGTGATAACCGGACCGTGGGCGCTCGGCGAGCGGACGATCACCTGGACGCAGCACGGAGTCCGCCTGGCGCGCTCGGCAGAGGGGCTGCGCGTCACGTTTCCCAGCGGGCACGAAGTCGAGCTGCCGCCGGGCGCCGCGCCGCAGATCGTGCGCGATCCAACCTTCCGCGTCGAAGCGCCTGCGCCGCCCGCCGAGGCTCCCGCCAGGCCGCCGGAGCGCCCCGACGACGACCTGCTGCCCGCCATCGACTGAGGCACCGGCGCACCGCGGCAAAAAGCAACCTGCCGCCGAACGGTGGATCGTCCGGCGGCGATGGCGTATAATCCCCAGACGGTCCTGGCACCTACCCACTGCAAAGGAGCAGGTTTGTGAAGCTGTTCGTGCCCGGCCGGATCTGCCTGCTTGGGGAGCATTCCGATTGGGCAGGCACCTATCGGCGCTTCAACACCCAGATCGAGCGGGGATACGCGCTGATCACCGGCACCAACCAGGGGATATACGCCGAGGTACAGCCGCACCCTACCTCGCTGATTCTGACCTCGACCTCGCCCGACGGCGAGCGCCACGGCCCATACGAGATCCCGATGGAAGCCAGCGCGCTGCTCGAAGAAGCGGAGAAAGGCGGCTTCTGGAGCTATATCGCGGGCGTGGCCTACCAGATTCTGACGCATTACCACGTGCGCGGGCTGGTGATCGACAACTACAAGACCGATCTGCCCATCAAAAAGGGCCTCTCGTCGAGCGCGGCGATCTGTGTCCTGACGGCGCGCGCCTTCAACCGCGTCTATGACCTGAAGATGACCACGCGCGGCGAGATGGAGATGGCCTATCAGGGCGAGATCACCACACCCTCGCGCTGCGGGCGGATGGACCAGGGCTGCGCCTATGGCGACCGCCCGATCCTGATGACCTTCGACGGCGACCGGCTCGACGTGACCGAGATCCCGGTCGGCCAGGCCCTGCATTTCGTGATCGTAGACCTGCAGGCCAAGAAGAACACGATGGAGATCCTCACCCGGCTCAACCAGTGCTATCCGCTGGCGGATACGCCGGTGGCCGCCGGGGTGCAGAAGCTGCTGGGCCCCATCAACAAGCGCATCGTCCACCGGGCGATTGACGCGCTCAAGGACGGCGACGCCGAGCGGCTGGGCTACCTGATGCGCCAGGCGCAGGGGTTCTTTGACCGCTACGCGCCGGGCGCCTGCCCCGAGGAACTGAAAGCCCCTGTGCTGCACCGCGTGCTGGAATACGAGCCGATCCAGCAGCATATCTGGGGCGGCAAAGGCGTCGGCTCGCAGGGCGACGGCACCGCGCAATTCCTGGCCCGCAGCGAAGCCGACCAGCAGGCGGTGATCGACATCATCGAGCGCGAGCTGGGCATGCCCTGCCTCAAGCTCACGATCAGCAGCGGGACCAAGGTCCGCAAAGCCGTGATCCCGGCGGCCGGGTTCGGGACGCGCCTCTTCCCGGCCTCGAAGGCGACCAAGAAAGAGCTGTTCCCGATCGTGGACCGCGACGGCATCGCCAAACCGGCGATTCTGCTGATCGTCGAGGAAGCGCTGAGCGCCGGGCTGGACGAGGTGATCATCATCGTCCAGGAACACGACCTGCCCGCCTTCGAGTCGTTCTTCAACGAGCAGATCTCGATCGAGAACTTCAACAAGCTCTCGCCGCAGTTCCAGGCCTACGCGCGCCGCCTGCTGGATATGGGCCAGCACGTGCGCTTCGTGATCCAAAACGCGCAGGAAGGGCTGGGGCACGCCGTCTACTGCGCCCGCGAGATGGTGGGCAACGAGCCGTTCTTGTTGATGCTGGGCGACCATCTCTACCATTCGCACAGCACGCGCTCGTGCTCGCAGCAGCTGGTCGACGCCTTCAACCGGCATGGCAAGAGCGTCGTCGGGCTGCAGCGCACGCCCGAAGACCTGCTCGCCACCGTCGGCACGGCGACCGGCGTCTGGATCGAGCCGGACGAGCTGCTCTCGATCACCGAGTTCGCCGAGAAGCCGACCATCGAGTACGCGCGCAGCAACCTGCAGGTGCCGGGTTTGCCGGACAACACTTACCTGACAATCTTCGGGCAGTATATCATCAAGCCCCAGATCTTCGAGTATCTGGAAGAGCACATCACCCACAACGTGCGCGAGCGGGGCGAGTTCCAGTTGACCTCGGCGCTGGACCGCCTGCGCCGCGAAGATGGCTTCCTGGGGCTGCTGGTCGATGGGCGGCGCTTCGACATCGGCCTGCCCGAATATTACCTGGAGACGCTGCAAACCTACCCGCGCTAGCGCGCTCGCAGCGCCCAGACGGCATCGATACGCGCGCCCGGGTGCCCGGCGCGAGCCAGTTCGAAGGGAAGCATGGCCAACGATCAGGCGGATCTGGCCGCCCACTTCGAGTTTGTGTTTCATCACACCGCGACCGGAATCCTGCTCGTCGATCCGGACGGCGTGCTAGTGCGCTTCAACCCCGCTGCGGCATCGCTGCTGGCGTTGGGCAGTGCGGCGCGCGGGCAGCCGCTCGGCGCCGTGTTCGACGATCAGCCGCACCTGCTGCGCGCCCTGACCGCCCCGGAGACGGACGCCGGCCCGGTCACGCTCGCCAACCGGCGCCAGGTGCGCGTGGTGTCGAGCAACCCTGCCGGCTGCGAACGCATGATCCTGGTGGAAGATGTCACCGGGCAGCAGGCGATCGACAGCGGGCGCGCTGCGCTGGTCCGCCAGATCGCCCACGATCTGCGCAACCCGATCCACGCGCTGAGCGGCTTCGCCGACCTGGCGGCGACCGAGCCGGGCGCCAGCCCGGAGCAGATCGAATATCTGGAGCGGGTGCAGCGCATCGCCGACAAGCTCTACAACCTGGCGGGCACGCTGGTCGAACTGGCCTGGATCGAGAGCGGGATGCCGCTGGAACAAACCCCGGTCCGGCTGGATGAGGTGATCCGCGCGGCGATCGCGGCGCTGGCAGACGAGGCACAGCGCCGCGCCAGCACGGTCGAGCTTGAGCTGCCGGGCGACCTGCCGCCCGTCCTGGGCGACGCGGCACGGCTGCAGCAGGCGCTTGACGCCGTGCTGCGCAATGCCTTGTTCTACGCGCCGGACGGCGCACCCGTAACCATCCGGGCGAGCCGGTCGAGCGGTGAAGTGTGCTGCGAGGTGGTGGATCGCGGGTTCGGGATCGCGCCGGACGACCTGCCCAAAGTGTTCGACCGCCTGTGGCGCTCGGACGATCCGCGCGTGCTGGCGGTTCCCGGCGGCGGGATCGGCCTGACGCTGGCCCAGGCGATTGTCCTGCGGCACGGGGGCCGGATCGCGATCGCGAGCACGCCGGGCGCGGGCACCACGGTGACGCTCGCGCTGCCGGCAGCCGAAAGCTGGTAAGGGATGGTCGACCGGCTGTTGGAGCAGGCGCTGGCCTGCGTCGATTGGTTCTACCAGCGGATCTTTCGCTCGTGGCCCGGCGCAGTGACCGAGGTGCTGAATCACTGCACGCTGAGCTACAGCGGCGATGTGCGGCTGACCGGCGCCAACCACATCTGGCCGCAGCAGCCCGACGCACTCAGCGAGCGCGTTCTTGCCAGCGCGGCACGCTTCTTCGCCGCCTTCCACGCCGCCTGGAGCGTGGTGGTGACCGATACCTACATGCCGGAGTGGAACGAGCGGCTGGAGGCCAGCGGCTATTTCACCCGGTGGAGCACGCCGCTGATGGTCCTGACCGGAGCGCCGCTGCGCGTTCGCGGCAACCCGGCGGCCCACATCGAGCGCGCCACCACCTGCCAGCACATCACCGACATCGCCCAGGTGATGGCCGAAGCGTTTGCATCCGGCAGTGGGGTCAACGAACGGATCGGGCGCCCGGAGCACCTCGGCCAGAGCGACATCGCGCATTACCTGGCCTACGTGGACGGCGAGCCCGCGGCCTGCGCGACCGTCGCGCTGTGCGGCGACATGGCCGGGATCTGGAATGTCGGCACGCGCTACCGCTTCCGCCGCCAGCGCTACGCGACCGCGCTCATGAACGCGGTGCTGGCCGACCTGCGCGCGCATGGCATCGGCGCCTCAATGCTCATGGCTTCGGCTGCCGGGCGGCCCCTCTACGAGCGGCTCGGCTACCGGCAGATCGGCACGACGACCTACTACGGCCCGCCCTACCGGACCGCCTTCGGCCACCTCTAGCACCGACGGAGCCGGGCATGACCGACGACGCGCTGACCTTCTACGAGCAGCTCGCCAACGACTATCACCTGATCTACATCGACTGGGAGCAGAGCATCCAGCGCCACGCCGCCGCGCTCGACCGCGTGATTCGCTTTCATCTGCCGGGGGACGGGCTGACCGTGCTCGACTGCGCCGCCGGGATCGGCACGCAGGCTATCGGGCTGGCGCAACGCGGCTACCGGGTGCATGCCACCGACCTCAGCCCGGCGGCTGTCGCGCGGGCCGCGCAGGAAGCCGAGCGACGCGGCGTGCCGCTGACGACCGGCGTGGCCGATTTCCGCACGCTGGCCGGGCAGGTGCCGGGCGAGTTCGACGTGGTGCTGGCCTGCGACAACGCCCTGCCGCACCTGCTGGACGACGCCGACCTGCTGCGCGCCGCCGAAAATATGCGCGCCAAGCTGCGCCCCGGCGGTCTGCTGCTGCTCAGCATCCGCGATTACGACGAGCTGCGCCGCGAGCGGCCTCGCGTCACACCGCCGACGATCATCGACGCGCCTGAGGGACGGCGCATCGTGTTCCAGGTGTGGGACTGGGCGCCGGACGGCCGGACCTATGCGTTGGAGCTGTTCATTGTGCGGCGCGCCGCCGGCGGCTGGCAGACCAGCAGCTACCGCACCCGCTATCGCGCACTGGAGCGGGCCGAGCTGGACGCGATCTTGACGCGTGCCGGCCTGACGGACACGCGCTGGTACATGCCGCAGGACGTCGGCTTTCACCAGCCCATCGTTACCGCGCGCCCGGCCTGAACGCGGACCGGCGCGCTGCTTGTCAAGCGCCCTGCCCGTCACTACTATTAGGGACAGGCGCACCGGCGCGCGGCACCTTTTTCGCACCAGGGCGGCGGAGTATGCACAAAGTCAGCGTATCGGTTCCGGCGGTCTGCTCCAATCTTGGGCCGGGGTACGACGTTCTCGGCCTGGCTCTCAACCTGCGCAACACGGTCGAGATGGCGCTGCGCGACGACGATCAGCTTGTCATCCAGGTGCGCGGCGAAGGCGCCGATCGGCTGCCGGAAGATTTCTACAACCCGGCGATGATGGCCGCCATCACGCTTTTCCAGGCCCTTGAGCGCGCGCCCGCCGGCCTGACGCTGAGCTGCGCCAACCGCATCCCGCTCGATGTGGGCCTGGGCGCGCGGACGGCCCTGATCGTCGGCGGGCTGGTCGCCGCGAACAATCTGCTCGGCAGCCCGCTGGGGCGCGAAGCCTTGATCGCGCTCGCCGGGCGGATCGGCGGCGAGCCGGAGGCGGTCGTCGCGGCGATGCGCGGCGGGCTGAGCGTGTGCAGCGCCGGGCCAGGCGATCTGCTCTATCGCACGGTGGATATTGAGCCGCTGCACGTGGTGCTGACCATCCCCGACCTGCCGGGCTATCCGCAGCGGCTGCGCGACGACCTGCCCCAGGCCGTGCCGCTCTCTGACGCGGTGCACAACCTGGGCCGGGCGCTGCTGGTGGTTGAGGCGCTGCGCGAGGGCGATTTCGGCCTGCTGGGGCGCGCCCTGGCCGATCGCCTGCACGAACCGTACCGCACCGGCGACATTCCCGCCTACCGCGAGGTCGTCGCGGCGGCGCGCGAGGCCGGAGCGGACGGGGTCGCGCTGTGCGGCGCGGGTCCGGCGCTGGCGGCCTTCGCCACGCGCGATCACGACGCGATCGAGCAGGCAATGGCCGCGGCGTTCGAACAGGCGGGCGTGACCGCGCGCACGCTGATCGTCGCGGTTGACACGCAGGGCGTGGTGATCAACGTCGTCGAGTAGCAGCGCCCATCACGCGCTGAGGAGAAGCCCAGGTGATCCGTTCGCCCCTCTGAACTGCGCGCCTGACAGGCCGCATCACCGGCCTGGTCGCCGCGCTGCTGCTGATCGAGTTCCTCGACGAGCTGGCATTCGGCGCGCGCGAGGCGGCCTGGCCCTTCATCCGCCGCGATCTGGGGCTGTCATACACGCAGATCGGGCTGCTGCTCAGCATCCCTGGCCTGTTTAGCGCCGTGGTCGAGCCGGCGCTCGGCGTGCTGAGCGACCTGTGGAACCGCCGCGCCCTGATCCTCGGCGGCGGGGTGCTGTTTGGCGCGGCGCTGATCCTGATCGCGCTCAGCCCCACGTTTGGCGTGCTGCTGGCTGCGTTCCTGCTGCTCTACCCGGCGTCGGGCGCGTTCGTCAGCCTGTCGCAGGCCGCGCTGATGGACGCCGAGCCGGCGCGGCGCGAGCACAACATGGCCCGTTGGACGCTGGCCGGATCGGTCGGCGTGGTGGCAGGGCCGCTGGTCGTCAGCGGGGCGGTGGCGCTGGGGGGGAGCTGGCGCGGGTTGTTCGGCGCGTTCGCCGTCCTGACGCTGGTCGCGCTGGCGCGGGCGTGGCAGGCGCCGCTGGGCCGGGCAGCCGAAGACGATCCGTCCGAGACGCCGCCGGGCCTGCGCGACGGGCTGCGCGCCGCGTGGCGAGCCATGCTGCGCCGGGACGTGCTGCGCTGGCTTGTCCTGCTCCAGTTCTCCGATCTGATGCTCGACATTCTCTACGGCTTCCTGGCGCTGTACTTTGTAGATGTGGCGGGCGTCCGTCCGGCGCTGGCCGGGCTGGCAGTCGCGGTGTGGACGGTCGTCGGCCTGCTCGGCGATGCGCTGCTGATCCCGCTGCTGGCGCGCGTGTCGGGGCTGCGCTATCTGCGCCGGAGCGCGGCGGCGGTGGCCGTCCTGTTTCCCGCGTTTTTGCTGGTCGAGCCGCTGGCGCTCAAGCTGATCGTGCTGGGCGCGCTGGGACTGCTGAACTCCGGCTGGTACGCGATCCCGATGGCCCAGCTTTACGCCACCCTGCCCAACCAGAGCGGCGCCGCCCTGGCGGCAAGCAACGTGGCCGGGCTGGCGGGCAGCCTCTTCCCGCTGGCGCTCGGCGGGGTGGCGCAGGTCGCCGGGCTGGATGCGGCGCTGTGGCTGCTGCTGGCCGGGCCGCTGGCGCTGCTGATCGGCCTGCCCCGGCACGCGCCGCCGGACGCCGGCGCATGACGATCACCGGCCCCGCCGCTGCCATTTGTCACAAATCCATCATCTTAATTGACGAATCGGCCACAGCTTGCTAGACTTGTAGGCAACTTAGGCAGGCAGTTTGGACAGGCAACTTACGCGCGTTCATACATGCCCATCGAGAGCGACCGACAGGAGAGACTGATGGCCGACGTTCAGGAAAACACTCAGGTAGAAACCCC
>Ga0226835_1001408_pt1 | contig 13222 bp, 13 predicted proteins | sample LAC_MetaG_1_FD_163627 | JGI IMG/M metagenome (GOLD analysis project Ga0226835, IMG submission 163627) | Anaerobic ammonium oxidizing microbial communities from anammox membrane bioreactor (MBR) in UC Berkley, California, United States -... | ecosystem: Engineered > Bioreactor > Anaerobic >...
AAGAAAGGAGGCTTTATTGAAGGCTAAATCTTGACCTTGAGTTGTTTATTTTGGTAAATATCCATCCGATCTTGGTGGTAAACATGACCCGACTTTTGGTGGTAAACTCCCTCCGGCTATTGACAAATGGGAGCACAAATCCGAATTTTGATTCGCTTTCACCTGGGCGGGGACAAGACCAGCCCCTACGATTTGCCATAGGATCGTAGGGGCATGGTCCGTGACCTGACCCTGGGGGTGGAGGGTTAACAGAGTCCACCCTCACCCCCCGGCCCCCTCTCCAAGCCATTGGAGAGGGGGAGCATGTCTGCTGGGTCTGGGTGGTTTTGATAGCATGAATGTTGAGGATCGTAGGGGGATGGTCCGTGACCTGCCCCGGCGATATTTGTTAATTTGACAGGTGGAGGTGAAGCATTGGATAACGAACAAATTCTAGAGAGCCGATAAAAAAGCGCTGAGTAACAGGATCAGTGTTCCAATCGATGCGTCACGCCTGTCAAAATTAAACCGACCATACTCATGTACACCCATTTACGCTGCCGTTTCAGGATGGCAACCTTCATCCATCCACTTTCAATGATATACAAATCCCCGTTATTTTCACCTTCCAGGACCACCATTTGTCCAGAATTGAAATTCTGTTTGAGCGCTTTATTCTGTATAGCCAGCAGCAGCTCCTCAGGAAGTTGAGAAAAATAAGTGACTTTACCAAGGATTGAGCTCATTAGTTTGATTATATCCCGGACTTAGTTTTTGCATTTCTCGCTTGAGAAGAGAGCAAAATTGATGGGGCGATTAATTTCTTTTTTAAAATTGTGACGACAATGGAAAACTTTTCAAATTCAACCTCACCAATCATCATCAAATCCAGAAACATCAAGGCAAAGGATTTATGTTGAATTTCCTGATTATGTTGTTTGGCTGACGCATGGGTAGGGGGCAGGACAGGGGACGCTGCCCCTACGATTCTTTGCCAAAGAATCGTAGGGGGATGGTCCGTGACCTCCCCCGTCGATATTTGTTAATTTGACGGGAAGGGATGAAATCTTTTGACTTTCAGCTGTTGACTGTCAACCCATCCCTTTCGCCCTTCGGCTTTTGCCTTTTGCCTTTCACCTATCCCTTCAACAATTCCAGCAAGATCTGGGTGGCGAGTTTCGGGTCGGCTTTACCGCGCATTTCGCGCATGACCTGGCCGGTAAACCAGCCAATGAGGGTTTCTTTGCCGGCGCGGAAGGTCTCCACCTCTTTGGGGTTGGCGGCGATGATCTTCTCGGCAACGGTGCGGATGGCGCTGTCATCACTAACCAGACCCAGCCCTTCCAGCTCGACGATCTGGCGTGGGGATTTTCCGCTGCTCTCAACTTTGTCCACCAGGCTTTTGCCGGTAGAGGTGTTGATCTGCCCGGCGTCTACCATTTTAAGGATCTCAGCCAGGTAGGCGGGGGTAAGCTGCAGTTGATCGGCGGTTTTGTTGCTCTCATTCAGCATGCGCAGGATGTCGTTCATCAGGTAATTGGAGACCTTTTTGGGGTCACCGCCGTAGAGTTGGACGGCATTTTCGAAATAATCGGACAGGTTGCGTTCACCGGTAAGGATGTCGGCGTCGTATTCGGGGAGTTTATATTCGCGCGAGAAGCGCGCCCGGCGTTCCAATGGTAATTCTGGGAACCCGGTCAGAATCTCGTCCAGCCACTGGGCGGTGAGGTCGATGGGCAGCAGATCGGGTTCGCGGAAGTAGCGGTAATCGGCTTCGGTTTCCTTGGAGCGCATCTTGTGCAGTTCGTTCTTCTCTTCGTCCCAATCCAGCGTCCAGGATTCGATGCGGTTGCCGGCTTCCACCTCGCGTATCTGGCGTTCGGCTTCATGCAAGATGGCGTTGCGGACGTTGTCGATTGAGTTAACGTTCTTGATCTCGGTTTTGGTGAAGAGCTGGGTGGAGCCTTTGGGGCGGATGGAGACGTTGGCATCGCAGCGCAGGTGTCCTTTTTCCATGTCCGCTTCGGAAATGCCCAGCCAGCGCAACAACTGGCGCAAGCGGATCAGATACTGGGCGGCTTCGTTGGCAGAACGCAGATCGGGTTCGGTGACCATCTCCACCAGGGGGACGCCGCAGCGATTGAAGTCGATCAGGCGCACATTGCCGGCGTTTTTAGTCTTGCCGGCGTCTTCTTCGAGATGCATTTTGTGAATAGTCACCCGGCGGGTATAGCCTTCCGGCATGGGAACGTCCAGATAACCGCCGCTGGCCAGGGATTGATCGAACTGGGAGATCTGATAGCCTTTGGGCAGGTCCGGGTAAAAGTAATTTTTGCGGTCAAAGAAGGAGCGCATGCGAATGTCGGAATGCATGGCTTTCGCCAGAATGACACCTTTTTCAACAGCAGCTTTATTTAATACCGGTAAAGTGCCGGGTAAAGCGCTGCAAACCGGGCAGATATTCGTGTTAGGTTCATCTTCCCAGGAATCAGCTTTGCAACTACAAAAGATTTTTGTTTTCGTGTTTAACTGGATATGCGTTTCCAGGCCAATTACAACTTCATATTCTGTCATCCCATCCTCCCGGGTTTGGTTTGTTGTTCAATGGGTAAAATTTTCAGCATGTTTTCACCGCTTACCTTAAAACAGCCGGTTTCTGTAACCGCCAGGCGTCCTGCTGGGTGCCTATCTCGAAGGCGCGCCCAAGGTTGAGGAGTACATCTTCGGAGTAATCGCGCCCCATCAACTGCACACCGATCGGCAAGCCATCACTGGCGATACCGGCTGGCAAAGAGAGCGCCGGGATGCCGGCATGGTTGGCGGTGACGGTGAATTGATCGGAATACTGCATCAGAACCGAGTCCCCGAAGACAGCCCCCATGCCAAAAGCGGTGGAGGGGGTGGTCGGGCCGAGGAGGGCATCCAGGCGATAGGCACCATGCGGGTCGAAAGCCTGATCAAAATCCTGCCGGATCATGGCGCGTACTTTCAGGGCGCGGTTGTAATATTGTTCCGAGTATTGGGCGGCGCTGACGTACATACCCATCAACACTCGTAACTTGGGCTGTAAACCAAAGGCCTCGTTACGGGTCTTACGGTACATGACGCGCAGATCATCTTCGGTATTCTGAGTGCGGTACCCGAAATTGACCCCGTCATAGCGGTGCAGATTGGAAGCGGCTTCCACCCGGCTGATGACAAAAAATGAAGGGATGCCATAACGGGTGTTGGGCATGGGAACGTCTTCCACAATCTCAGCGCCCAAACTGCGCAGGACTTCGGCGGTATGTTGCACCGCTGCCAGAATTTCATCCTGAACAGGACGGCGGTGAACTTCGCCACTTTCAGCATCCAGAAAACTTATCTGGAAGTAATCGGGTGAGAGACCAATCCGCTTGCCTTTGACGTCCTTTTCGAGCGCAGCCAGATAATCCGGCACGGGGAGGTTGGCGGCGGTGCTGTCGTGCGGGTCTGCGCCGGCGATGGCTTGCAGCATCAGGGCGGCATCGGTGACATCGCGGGTGACGGGGCCGGGGCAATCCAAGGAAGAAGCGAAGGCAATAATCCCGTAGCGGGAGACGCGTCCATAGGTGGGCTTCAAGCCAACCACGCCACAGAAGGCGGCCGGGCAGCGGATTGATCCGGCGGTGTCAGTGCCGAGGGAGAGGGGTACTTCGCCGGCTGCCACTGAGGCGGTGCTGCCGCCAGAGGAACCACCGGGTACACGGCTGAGGTCCCAGGGGTTGCGGGTGCTGGGTTGGAAAGCGGATGATTCGGTAGAAGAACCATAGGTAAATTCATCCAGATTGACTTTGCCTAACAGGACGGCATCTTCCTGGAATAAACGCTCGACTGTGGTGGCGGTATAAGGCGATTTGAAGTTTGCCAGAATGCGAGAAGCAGCGGTGGTATAGGTATCTTTGACGCAGAAGACATCCTTAGCGGAGAAGGGAATGCCGGCCAGCAAGCCCATTTTTTCTCCGCGGGCACGTTTCTGGTCAAGCACTCTAGCCTGCTCCAACGCCTGATCCGCCGCGACTGAGATGAAAGCATGTACGGTTTCACGGTCCGAACCGGTTTCTGGACCGGCGTCCAAGCTGCCAGGGTGACCGTCCACTGCGGCAATGCGCTGCAGGCTGCTGGTGACCACTTCTTCGGCTGAGACCTGTTTCTGCTGTAATAAATTCAAAAGTTCGTGAGCTGAGTAATCGCAAAGTTCCATGGTTTAATCCAGTTTCTCGTGAGGGATATCCGGCACGATGATGTAATGATCTTCCACCAGGGGCACTTCCGCCAGAATTGCATCCGGGTCAGGAAAGGGCTGCCAGACATCTGCGCGCAGTTCAGGGCTGGATGCCAGGGTATAGGTGACCCCGTGCATAGTGACCTTTAGGGTGTCATCCAGAGGAATGGTGCCCAGCTCGTGAATGGCTTTCAATTGCTGATTCAGTTCACGTCGCAGATAGGCAGCCTGATCCTGGTCTAATTCCAGGGCTGCCAGGGAAACCAGACGGTTGAAAATATCGATGGTGATTTCTTCGCTCATAATACCTGCTTTATCATTAAGATTAGCTTTCAGCCGGCGCCTGCTGGGGATATTTCAATGGTTGTTGTGTTGGAAGGTACGGCTGATAATGCTGCAATTGTAACAGGATTTTAATAGAATTAAACAGAATTACACAGAATCAGGGTTGATTTTGGAATGCTATAATCAAAATTATGCAGGAAAATGTGCAGCCAAACCAGGCACCTGAAATCATCCGCCAGAAGCAGAAAGATGGGAAACTCAAGCTGGAGGTGCGACTCCCACCTGAGGGGGAGTTCGAAGCGGTTTGCGAGATGGTTGATTCGCAGGGAGAGCTGATCGCTATTAGGTCGGTGAGTGTCAGGGCAGCCGATTATCAACGCTCTCCTAAAAAAAGAACCATCTGGTGGTGGGTTGACTGGGGAAAAGCTGGCTTTGCATTTGCCTTATTGGTCTACCTGCTCATCCGTCTGATCGGATTGGAGGATTTCCCAATCTACTTCTTCAGTGATGAAGCCATTCAGAGTGTGCAGGCGGCAGATTTAATCCGCGATCATTTTTATAGCCCGTATCATGAATTGTTACCGGTTTATTTTGAAAATGGGGGTCAATATAACCTGAGCACCTCCGTTTATTATCAGGTGCTGCCAGTGCTGTTATTTGGTAAATCCATTCTGGTGACCCGAACTTCGGCCGCACTGCTTGCGCTCCTATCAGCGTTGGCGGTGGCAGCCATGGTGGTTCAGGGAACCGGAAAAAAAACTGGCTGGCTGGCGGTGCTGGTATTATCCTTGATGCCTGCCTGGTTTTTGCATTCCCGCACGGCTTTTGAAACAGCCATGGCAGTCAACTTTTACGCCGGGTTTGTAGCCTGTTATGGATTTTATCGTCTGAAGGATGTGCGTTTTCTCTATCCCGCCGCCTTGTTCGCTGCGCTGGCTTTTTACAGCTACAGCCCAATGCAGATGGTGGTCGGCGTGACTCTGGTCGGGTTGCTGATCAGTGATGGACTCTACCACTGGCAGCAACGCAAGACATTTTTTAAAGCATTGGGGCTGGGGTTGATTCTGATGCTCCCTTATCTGCGTTTTTCGCTTGATCACCCGGGAGAGGGGATCCGGCACCTGGAAATTCTGGGCTCTTATTGGACACAGAACCTCCCCTGGCAGCAAAAAATCACCCGCTATCTGCAGATCTACGGGCAGGGATTGAACCCTCTGTACTGGTTTCTGCCGGATCAGGTCGATTTACAGCGGCATTTGATGAAAGGATATGGGCATCTCTGGCAGGTTGGTTTTCCATTTTTGTGGGTAGGGCTTTACTGGTGCATCCGCCATTTCAAACAGTCCTTCGCGCGCCTGCTGTTGATTACACTGTTGGCCGCACCCAGCGGTGCTGCGCTGGTCGAGATTGGTATCACTCGTTTACTGGTGATGGTCATCCCGGCGACCCTGTTGGTAACAGCCGGCATGCTGCAGATCTGGGACTGGCTGAAGTATCTTTTAAAGAAGAGCGGCATGCGACGATCCAGCTACGAACTGCTGCTGAAAGTGGGCGTTTTTATCTTGTTGGCGGCTTTAAACGTTGGCATGCTGGTGGATGCCTTGCACAACGGAGCAACCTGGTACTCGAACTATGGTCTCTATGGCATGCAGTATGGCGCCCGGCAGGTATTTGCAGCCATTCGGGATGAGTTGCAGAATAACCCCGATCAAAAAATCGTGCTGACTTCCGCCTGGGCAAATGGCGCGGATGTGCTGGCGCGTTTCTTCTTCCCCGATCCACTGCCGTTTCAAATGGGCAGTATTGAAGGCTATATTAAAGAATATAAACCATTAGACCCACAGACTTTGTTCGTCATGACGCCTGAAGAGATGAAAAATGTGCAGTCCAGCCAGAAAATCACTGATATTCGCACATTAAAGATAATTCCCTATCCAAACGGTGAACCTGGCTTTTATTTTTCAAAGGTCGAATATGCTCCGGATATAGAAAAAATTTTTACCGAGGAACAGGCAGCCCGCCGGAAGATGCAAAGTGCCAGCCTGACATTGCCGGATGGGCAGTCGATTGATGTTGAGTTCTCCACCCTGGATATGGGTGAAATCAAGCATGTCTTCGATGGTGATCGGAACACCCTGGCGCGTACCTGGGAATCCAACCCTTTCCGGATCGTCGTGCACTTTGCCCAGCCGCGCCGGATCGATCAACTGATTGTCAAAGTTGGTGGGGAAGGCACACGCATTGCAGCGGAGTTATGGGAACCCGACTCTCTGGAACCGCTGATATTGGAGAAGGAATTGCCAGCCGCCTCCGAACCTCGTTTTACTGAATTGAAACTTGCACAACCTAAAGAGATTGCCTGGGCGGAAATCCGCATAACTAACCTGAACAATAACGAACCGGCGCATGTGCATCTCTGGGAAGTACAGTTTCAACCGTAGAAAGAAGGATTGCTAGCTGCTACACTTTATAAGCGATTGTTTGAGTTGGAGTACAATTTTAACAGGTGACGGCATGCAACCCAAAAAGAAACGCCCTTTTCCTCTAAAAATTATCATATTCTCATTGGTAGTTATCGCCATGATGGGTTGGCTGCGCGTGTATCAGAGCATTTATCAGTGGGGCTATTTGCTCATGTTCAATGTTTACCCGGGACCATGGTACAGCCTGATCAGTGGTGTGTGCAGTGGTGTGCTCGCCACGTTAGGCGCCATCGCAACCTGGCTGCGCCTGCCCTGGAGCAGCCGCTATGTGCAAATCAGCTTGCTGGTGATCATCGTGGGCTGGTGGCTGGACTACATTCTTTTTACTCAAAATAAGACGGCTTTTTACAACCTGCCATTCCGCATCTTTGCCACTTTGATCTACGCGGGTTTTATATTTGGCTATTATTACCTCTCAAACAAAAAAACAGAAGGAAGCCAACATGAAGAATGATACCGATGTTGAAATTGAGGTGAAATTTTATGTGATTTCTCTGCCCGAGGTGGAGAATAAAATTCAGGAATTGGGCGGCTCACTGGTACAGGAGCGCATTTTCGAGTCGAATTTGCGGTTTGACACCGGTGATCAGCGTTTAAGAAATTTACGGCAGGTGCTGCGTTTAAGAAAAGACAAAGCCAATATTCTAACCTTTAAAGGGGCGGCGGAAATGGGGGCAGCGGTCAGCGTACGCCAGGAGATCGAGGTGCTAGTGGATGACTTTGAGAAGGCCAGGCGGCTTCTGGAAGGCCTGGGGTATGAGGTTGTGATGGAATATGAAAAGTACCGCCGCATTTATTCTCTGCTGGATACGCTGGTGGTATTGGATGAACTGCCCTACGGCAATTTTGTGGAAATTGAAGGCCCGGATGGAAAAACCATTCAGAAAGTGGCCCGCAACCTTAATTTAAGCTGGAAAGCGCGGGTGATGACCTCCTACACCTATCTCTTCGAAGCATTAAAAAAACTGCACCCGGAATTGGAAGGGAAGGTCCTTACCTTTGCTGATTTAAAAGGAATGCGTTTCATGCCGGATGAAATGGGTGTTCGGCCGGCTGATCTGCCTTTTTAATTACACTAATTATTCTTAAGTTGTTACGCCTCTACCCTGGTGCTGCAATCCAAACAGAATTTGGCTCCTGTATGCAATTTGGCGTCACATTCGGTTAAATGTACTCATTTCCACCCTTAAATCAGGCACACAATCTTTGCAAAGACCATTCTGAAGGTTCCAGTCATTCTTTTTGCAGACCTATTGGCTGCCGCGCGGGCATTGCATAAACTTCGGGTGTAGTTCATTGGCGGTGTCCATAATACCGAAAATGGTACCCTTGGCGAAGGGTTTAAATTGGGTGCGGAACCCATTATCACAACGATTGCAAAAGAATACGAACTGGAAACCACGTTGGGTACTGAGATTGCTTAGATCATTCTTTTATTTACACATAAAATGCGCTATTATTTGAATAGTGCAAATCAAATAAAAGTTAAACAACGAACAAAAGGAGATGGATAATGGAAAATGTTAATCAAGTAGACAATTATCTGGTTCTCTTAGAAATTAGAAGGAAGGCATATTATCGAAATACAATCATTGTTGGCATCCTGTTGATATTGGGCATTCTTTCCATATCAGGAACCCTTTTATTTACCGATTGGAATGTGCGATCTATCTGGCTAATGGGTATTATGGATCTTCTTATTACCATAAGTTTTCTAATGATATGGGTCAGATACGAAATAACCAGGCAAAATATTGAATTGATGAAGAACCGGTAGCAGGTACCAAAGATAGCCAAAGCATCGCAGATTAACTGATACCTTCACCTTTTGCGAATTTCCTCCCTTTTTTTGAATTCACAGCAGACGCACATTAATAATGGGCCTGACAGTTATTATGGAAGGGCTTCGTGATGATCTCTGAGTAGTGTTCTACATTGTAACTATTATTCACAATGTGCTTTTACACAAAGGGAAAATGTAGAGTTGTAAGAAATGTGGCTTAAAGAAAGGAGAAATCACCGGTTATTCAGATGTTTAGTATAATTTAATGCCAGATCTACTTCTCAATTATTTCAAAAGATGTTGTAATTTCAGCGGTTCCGCGTAAAGTGGCAGCTACCGAACAATATTTCTCTTCGGAAATCTGGATGGCTTGTTCAACCGCCTTTTCGGTGAAACCGGAACCCTGAATTTTATAGTGGAGATGTATTTTTCGGAAAGTCCAGGGTGGATCGCTTTCCTGTTCACCGGAGACTTCGATTTCCAATCCGTCCAGTTGAAATTTTTTTTTCTGCAGAATGATAACCACGTCCACAGCGGTACAGGAGCCGACTGCCACCAACAGCAAGTCGGATGGTTTCATCCCAACGCCATCTCCTTCGGTGGATAAGACCACAGAATGATTGGTTGAATCGACGCCAATAAAGGTCTTTCCACCCGGGAGCCATTTCACTTTTGTTGTTCCCATGTTACCTTCTTTGTTATGAATTTTTTCCCAGCAATTGGATCAAATCTTTTAATAATTCTTCACGCTGTTCCAGATCCTGATCTGCTAGGTTGACAAAGCAATCGGACATATAATCTTCCAGCATGAGCATGCTGACCCCCTGAACAGCAGCGCGGATGGCGCTGAGTTGCTGTATGATTTCACGGCAATTGCGCTCATCTATGACCATTGACTGAACACCGCGCACCTGTCCTTCGATGCGGCGCAGGCGTTTGATGATTGTCTCTTTCGGGTTTGATTCGGTTTGTTGCATTGCTTTTTTATTTCTTCCTGTCACGCAGGTGATTTAGCCCCCTCAGCGAAAACGACCGCTTGGGCTGCTGCCACAACTGGAGGAACCAGCCGAAGAGGAAGAGGTCCCGGAGGTGGCAAACAGAGAAATTTGCTTGCGTGTGTTCGTCCCGGCGCAGGTTGGGCAGGTGGGGGTTTGATTAAGTTCACTAAAGCGCATCATTTTTTCAAATGGTTGGCCGCAATCGTTACAAACATACTCATATAAAGGCATAGACACCTCGTAGAAAAATTTCACATACTCCCATGGAGTATGTGAAAGGGATTATACCTGCTGGGCGGAGCGCTGTCAAACCGTTTTCTGGTCATAAGAACAGGTGATGTTTATCCTGCGGGACTATTGACAAATGACATGTAAAGTGGTTGAATAGTTTATTCTAGTTTTTTCCATCTCAGCTTGTTTCAAATGGAGGTGAATGATAGAAAATAAAGGTATTTATTTTTTAATCGATGTTTCAACGCAATAAAATTTTTTGGAGGAAGAAAATGAAGTCAAAACCCCTATTTAGTCTCGTCTTTGTTTTGCTGGTAGCCAGCTTAGTATTAGCTGCTTGCCAGCCGGCTGCCCCGGCGCCAACATCCGCGCCTGAACAGCCTGCCGTAGAACAACCGGCTGCGGAAAGCCCAACCGTAGCTGAGCCTGCTACCGAAGCGCCCGCTACCGAAGAACCGGCTGCGCCCGCTGGAGTACCGGATCGTGAATTCCTGTGGACGAAAAACCTGCGGGAAGCTGTAGCTGCTGCCATCGATCGTGAAGTCATCGTAGACCGCGTCTTTGAAGGTCGCAACATCCCGGCATATCATATGGTTCCCACCGGATACCCCTACGCCACCGAACCATTCCTGGATAAATATGGCGTCCGTGATCTCGATATGGCCATCGAACTGGTTAAGAGCGAAGGCTATACTGAAGATAATCCTTTCACTTTCACCTTGTGGTTCCCCCCCGAACATTACGGCACGACCACCGCTGACGTCATGCAGGTAATCAAAGAACAAATTGAAGAAACTGGCGTTATGAAAGTTGAGCTCAAGAGCATGAACTGGGCAGAATATGTCAACGGCTTTTTTGCCGGCGAATTACCAGTCTTTATGTTAGGTTGGTTCCCCGATTTTGCTGACCCGGAAACCTGGTTATCCCCCTTTGCTTCCTGTCTGCAATCTCCAGATAACGGTGTGAACTACTGTAATCCTGAAATGGATAAACTGCTCGTCTCTGCCGCGTCTTCATCCGACCCGGCTGTGCGCGAAGATCTCTACGCTCAAATTGGTGAACTGTATGCCGATGAAGTCCCCACCATTCCATTGTTCTGGGAACCTGAATTCATTTCCTATCGGGATGGCGTACAGGGTGTGGTTGTTGGCGCTCCCTTCGAATTCAACTATCATGTGCTTTCCTTCGGCCCGGATGCAAAACCAGCAGCCGGTAACACTGACACCATCATCATTGGTACCACCGATGAGGTCAACAGCCTGGATTCTGCCGATGCATATGCAACCCATGACTGGGAAATTATCAAAAACACGGGAATGGCACTTTTATCCTACACCCCTGGCACTTCTGAATTAGTACCTGGTGCAGCCGCTGCCATGCCAGAATCCAGCAATGATGGTAAAACCTATACTTTCAAACTCAAAGAAGGTTTGAAATTTGCTGATGGTACCCCGGTTAACGCTCAGACCTATGTCGATTCCTGGAACCGTTTGGATTCTCTGGATGGACAGGTTTCCGGTTTGATTCAACTCTACGTGGATGATGTCGTTGCAGTGGATGAAAGCACTGTTCAATACAACCTGAAAGAAGCCTTCGGTTTCTTCCCGGCTTTGTCTGCTACCGCTCCCTTCGTTCCGCAGAACCCGAATGAATTTAAAACTGATGCAATTAACCAATACCCAACCAAACTGGATGGCATTGGTGCTTATCGCATGGTTTCTCATGAACCTGGCCAGCAGATGGTGTTAGAAGCCAACCCCTACTACCTGGGGCAGGCACCAGCCATCAATAAAGTTATCATTCGCTACTTCGCCGATCCAACCACCATGTCCAATGCAGTTGAAAAAGGCGAAATTGACGTAGCCTGGCGTACTTTAGGACCTGTCGAAGCGATCCGCTTGCAGAGCGTAAATGGCGTCCATGTTGATAAGATTGATGCCCCGGCATTACGCTACATCGTTTTCAATCATACCTATCCATACAACAAGTAAGCCCTCAAGGTTTACTGTGACTCGATTGCCTGAGTTACAGGTGGAGGTTTAATCCATCTGAAACTCAGGTAAATGAAGAAAGTATTTTCGGGGGCGAGGGAAACCTTGCCCCCTTTTAATTACAAAAATGGGAGTTGCTCATGTCGGCTTCTTTACGAAGATTTATAATCACCCGATTGTTTTTGACCATCCCAATGGTAATTATTCTGGTAACCATGATATTTTTTATCATGCGCGTGCTGCCTGGGGACCCGATCCGCTCTCAATTAGGGCCGAAGGTGAGCGAAGCGCAGGCAAATGCAATCCGCGAACGGCTGGGATTAAACCGGCCTCTCCATATCCAGTATTTCAACTTCCTTTGGGATATGGTGACTTTCAATTTTGGAAATGCGCTCACCCAGGGAGAGCGCCCGATCCGTGACGAACTGGGCGAACGCCTTCCAGCTACGATTGAATTGACAATTCCAGCCATTACGCTAACGGCTGTTATCGGTATTTTTTCTGGTGCTTACGCGGCCAAGAACCGCAAAAAGCCAATCGATTTTATTATCCGCCTGCTCAGCATTGTAGTTTACTCCATCCCGGTCTTTTTTATGGGTTTGCTGTTTCAAATTTTATTTTCGGTGCGCATCCCCATTTTTCCGCTGGCCGGGCGCATGGATACACTTTTATTAACCAATTTCAAATCGATCACTAATTTTTATGTGCTTGATTCCATTTTGACCCAAAACTGGCCAGCATTGGGGTCCGCATTGATGCATCTGGTGCTGCCCTCGGTTACTTTGGGACTGGTGCTTTCAGGTGTGTTTGTGCGCCTGACGCGCGTCAATATGATCGAAATGCTGCAATCCGATTTCATCACCGCTGGACGAGCCCGGGGGATACCGGAGAATAAATTAGCTTATAAACACGCCCTGCGAAATACGTTTATCCCCATTCTGACCCTGTTGGGGCTGGAGTTTGCGATCCTGTTGGCGGGGGCGGTGCTGACTGAAACGACTTTCTCCTGGCCGGGGGTGGGCCGTTACCTGGTGGAACGTATCCAGTTGCGCGATTATACCGCTGTACAATCGACCATTGGGGTGTTTGCTTTGTTCGTTGCTTTTGTCAGTCTTTTGATGGACATTCTTTACGCCTTCATTGACCCCCGTATCCGTTACTAAAGAGAAATTGAGAGAAAAAGCTATGTTATCGAAAAATGAAGAGAATAATCTGAAGACTGAAAATGT
>Ga0226835_1001409_pt1 | contig 13222 bp, 11 predicted proteins | sample LAC_MetaG_1_FD_163627 | JGI IMG/M metagenome (GOLD analysis project Ga0226835, IMG submission 163627) | Anaerobic ammonium oxidizing microbial communities from anammox membrane bioreactor (MBR) in UC Berkley, California, United States -... | ecosystem: Engineered > Bioreactor > Anaerobic >...
CATTCCCAGCAATTCGCGGATCACGGGAAGCAGGATAATGAACATCACCAGCAGCGCGCCGAACAGCACGCTCAGGGCATAGGTGCGCACATAGCCCGTCTGGATGGTGCGCAACCGCGCCGCGGCCGCTCGAATCGCCTCGCCGATCGCGTTGAAAGCGCGGTCGATCAGGCCGCGGTCGACTGGCTCAGTAAGGACGCGCGTCGCCCGTTGGAATGTGCCGTAGATGACCTCGTTGTGCACAAAGTCGTGCCAGAACGCCCAGTCCAGGCGATCGGCAAGCCAGTGGGCCGCGTCCCGAAACGGATAGACAATGTACTTGAAGTAGAACTCATCCCAATACAGTTTGGCGTTTGCCAGCGCAAAGGCCCGGCTGGTACGCGGATCGACTTCCAGCGGATCGAGGCGCAATGTGCGCAGCACGCGGTCGTTATAAACCAGCCGGCCAGCGTAGATCGCCGCCAGGGCCAGCAGCACAGCAGCAGTAGCCAGCAGGAAATTGAAGCTCCCCGCATGCGCGTAGACGACACTGTGCTCCAGCCAGCTTGTCAGCTCGTGCACGCCGAAGAGCGATCCAAGCACCGGGAAGCCGTCCGGGATGTTCATGAACCCGCCAATCACGCTCAGCACGGCGAGAATCACCAGCGGCACGGTCATTGTTGGGGATGACTCGCTGGCGTGCGCGGCGGCTTCGGTGCGCGGCGCTCCCCAGAAGACCAGCGCCACCTGGCGGGTCATATAGAAGGCTGTGAACACAGCCGCGACAAGCAGAAGCACAAAGCCGATATAGCCGTCCAGGCGGCCCTGCTCTGTCCCAAGCTTGAGCGTATCGAGCAGAATCTCGTCCTTGGACCAGAAGCCGGCAAACGGGATCACGCCCGCCAGCGCCAGCATCCCGATCAGGTAGGTCCAGTACGTCACCGGCATGCGGTGGCGCAGGCCGCCCATATTGCGGATGTCCTGCGGGTCAAACGGTTCGGCGTGATGCTCGCCCCCATGCGCGTGCGCTACGTGATGGTGCCCGTGCTCCACACCGTGAATCACGGACCCGGAGCCGAGGAACAACAGCGCCTTGAAGAACGCGTGAGTCACCAGATGGAACATCGCCGCGGCATAGGCCCCCACTCCCACCGCGGCCACCATGAAGCCAAGCTGGCTGACCGTGCTGTAGGCCAGCACCTTCTTGATGTCCCACTGCCCCATAGCGATAAACCCGGCCATCAGCGCCGTGGTCGCGCCGATCAGCGTCACGACGAACGAGGTCGTGTCGGACGCGTGAAAGAACACGTTCGAGCGGACCATCATGTACACGCCGGCGGTCACCATCGTCGCCGCGTGAATGAGCGCGCTGACCGGGGTCGGGCCGGCCATGGCGTCGGGCAGCCAGACGAAAAGCGGGATCTGCGCGCTCTTGCCCGTCGCACCGAGCAAGAACAGCAACGTGATCACCGTCAGCGTGGCCTCAAAGCTCATTGAAAACAGGCCAAAATCGACCCGATGGCCACCCTCTTCCAGCCACAGATGCGCCTGGTTGAACACGCCGAGCGGGCCGCTCGGAGCGTGTTCCACTGCTTCGGCTTCCGGCACATCAGGTGCGAAGACCGGAGCAGACTCTTCGGCGCCATGCGCCGCCACATGCAGCGGTTCCTCGTGCGGCCTGTAATAATCGAGCGTGCCAAACGTCCAGAACGTGATCAGCACGCCCAGCACCAGGCCGAAGTCGCCCACCCGGTTCACGATAAACGCCTTGCGCGCCGCGTCGCTGTTGCGCCAGCCTTCGCCGCCGGGCTTGTCGAACCAGAAGCCGATTAGCAGGTACGAGCACAGACCCACGCCTTCCCAGCCGACAAACATCATCAGGAAGTTGTTGCCGGAGACAAGGGTGAGCATGAAGACCAGAAACAGGTTCATGTACACGAAGAAGCGCGGGAAGCGCTCGTCTCCGTGCATATAGCCGACGGCGTACAGGTGAATCAGCGTACCAACGCCCGTCACCACCAGCATCATCGTGACGCTGAGCGTGTCGACCCGGAACTGCCAGGGGATCTCGACCCCGGCTGAGGGAATGCGGATCCACCCGTCCAGCAACGGCATGTTGACCACCGCAGCCTCGAAGCCGGTATCGACCAGGGCGATCCACAGCAGCACCGAGACCAGAAACGCGCCGGTGCTGGCCCCGACCGCCACAATGCCGACCCCCTTCTCGCCCAGATACTTGCCGGCAAACAGGTTGATCAGCAGTCCGATAGCCGGGATGATCACAATCAGCGGTACAAGATTGTAGAAGTTTTCCATGCGCGCCCCTTAGAGTGGGGTGTGAACCCGACCGGCGCGCGGCGCGACCGAATCACCGCGCGGCGCGTCACCCCAGGTTAGTTTTTGAACAAGTGCAGATCGTCGATGTCCGTGCTCTTCTTCGTCCGGAAGATGGCGACTATCAACGCCAGACCGACCGCCACCTCAGCCGCCGCGATGGTCATCACGAAGAAGACCAGCAGTTGCCCATCCAGATTCCCCCATTGGCGGGCAAACGCCGCGAGCGCCAGATTGGCCGCGTTCAGCATCAGCTCAACCGACATGAAGATCAGGATCGCGTTGCGACGCAGCAGCACGCCCAGCGTTCCCAGAATAAAGAGAATCGCGCTCAACAGCACATACAGCTCGGTTGCGACTTCCGGTGGTTCCATCGGGCCTATCCCTCAAGACTGCTGCGGCTGGCAGCTTCGGGCGCAATCGGCGCCTGCAGCTCGGCAGGCGGGTTGGCCAGGCGCCGCACAAACACGCGGCGCGGAGCCAGCATGTCACGGGTGAAAATAATCGTGCCGATCATGGCGACCAACAGCACCACGGCCACCATTTGCATGGGCAGGATATAGCGCGCAAACAGCGTCAGGCCGATGGACGTCGGGCCGCCAAACGAGGGCAAAGCGTTGCTCTCGAGCGACAGAAAGACGTTGTCAAACGAGTTGTCGGGCCGCGCCCGCGTGGTGAAGACCCACAGGTGACCCTGCTCGGGCGTCAGTGTGCGGTCGGAAAACGTCATCAGACGGTCGCGCCGGACGCCGTCCGAGAACACGCTGAGATCGGTGGTGCCGCCGGTGATGAGCACCGGCCGCGACGCCGCGCCATATGGCAGATCGTCGATCAGGATCTCGCTGGCGACCGGATCGGTCCCACGCACGACGTCGATCCGCTCGACCGAGCGCACGCCGTTCACGACCGTGACGCGGAGCGCATCCGAGCGGTCTGTGCCGCGCAGGTCTTCATCCGCCACCACCAGCAGTGGATCAGCCCGCGTGCCCAGCGCCGTGAACGAGATCGCCTCGCCTCGGTTGAGATCGACTTTCGCCGTCGCCAGCGGCTCCTCAGCCACCGGATCAGCCCCCGCCGGATAGAGCGTGATGTCATAGCGGCCGCGCTCCCACGGCGTGAAGGCGCTGGCTTCGCCGTACACCAGGTTCTCGGCGATCAGCGCGCCGTCCAGGTAAACATCCACCGCCTCAAGCTGATCCACCGCGTTGACCGCGCGCACATACGGCTGCTCGATCTGGCGGCTGCTCGCGCCAACCTCACCGCGGATGATCGCCAGGCTGACCGTGACCAGAAAGATCAACGCCAGCGCGATTGCCGCCGGGACCATCCACGGAAAGCGCGGGTTCTGCTCCGGGCGCAGCCGCTCGGCACCCAGGAGCATGATCACAAACAGGAACAGAACCATGATCGCCCCGGCGTATACGGTGATCTGCACCATCGCGAGAAAAGCGCCGCTGAGCATCAGGAAGAAAAAGGCGATGCACGCGAAGTTCAGCACCAGAAACAGCGCGCTGTGCACGGCGTTCTCGCTGATCAGCATCATCACAGCGGTCACGACCGCTATCGCCCCTACAATGATGAAAAGCGTCAATTCCATTGAAGTGCCGTCCTGTCAGTACGACCGGTCAACATCTGGCGTCGGCTGCGTGCAGTGTAGCGCAAGTCGATCGGCACGCCAAGCACTCGCCTCCCGGACAGCGCAACCCTTATAGTGGGTCCTTCATCTCCGGGATCGAGCGCGTGTAGCGCCCCGGCTCGGTCTGCTGCGGCGTGCCGGGCACGCCTGGCGGCGGCGGATCGATCAGCATTTCCTTGGTGTAGATCGAGTCACGCCGGTCGGAAAACGTCAGCCGGTACTCGTGCTCTAGGACAATCGCTTCCGTCGGGCACGCGTCCTCGCAATAGCCGCAGAAGATGCAGCGCATCATGTTGATCTCGTATGTCTTGGCATAGCGCTCGCCTGGGCTGTAGCGCTCCTCGTCGGTGTTCTCCGCCGCCTCCACCCAGATCGCGTCCGCCGGGCATGCCGCTGCGCACAGCGCGCAACCGATGCATTTCTCCAGGCCGTTATCATAGCGCTTGAGCGCATGGCGCCCCTTGAAGCGCTCGCGGACGGGCCGCTCCTCTTCTGGATATTGAACGGTGACCTTATCTTCGAACAGATACTTCAGCGTCGTTGCAAAACCACGTAGCACGTTCATCAGCCACTCGCCCTATCGATTACACCAGTGATGTCTGCCTTGTCATGCGCCCGAAACACGCTTCTAGCGCAGCGGCTAGCGGCCCCGGGCCTGTTCGGAAAGCGAGACGGTTTCTATGCGGCCCGCGCCAGGCTCCAGCGGCGTTTTGCGCCCCGCCCGGCTGAGCCACCACTGAGCGCCGGCAAAGAAAATCACCAGCGCGATGATCGCGAAGACCGCCGTCAACTCCTTGCCGACCTGCTCCGCCAGGAAGACTGCCACCGCCGTCCAGGCAACAGCCGCCATCGCCAGCGGCAGCATCACCTTCCAGCCCAGCATCATCAGGCGGTCGTAGCGGATGCGCGGCAGCGTTGCCCGGATCCACACCATGCCCGACAACAGCAGGAAGACTTTGACCGCGAACACCAGCGGCCCCAGCAAGGGGAAGCGATCAACCCAGATGAAATGATAGCCGCCGAGATAAAACGCCGCGCCGATCAGGCTCACCGTGATCATGCCGATGTATTCCGCCAGGTAGAACAGCGCGAACTTCATTCCGCTGTACTCGGTGTGATAGCCCGCGGTTAGCTCCTGCTCGGCTTCAGGCATGTCGAACGGCGCCCGGTTGACTTCCGCCAGCAGCGCGATAAACAGAATCGCCGCCGCCAGCGGGTTTTGGAAGACATACCAGCCCAGGATCGGCGGATTGTTCTGCGCGTTGATGATATCGCCCACGCGCATCGACCCGGCCAGCAGCACCGGCACGACCACCGCCAGCCCCATGCTCAGCTCGTAGCTAATCATCTGCGCCGACGAGCGCAGCCCGCCCAGGACGGCGTATTTGTTGTTGCTCGCCCAGCCGGCCAGCACGATCCCGTAGATCCCAATGCTGGTGATGCCGAGAATCCACAACACGCCGATGTTTGGGTCGGTAAGGCCCTGAGTCATCCGGTACCATTTGCCGTCGAACCAGGGCACGGTGATCGGCGGACCGAAGGGAATAACCGCCACCACCAGAATGGTTGGCACCATCTTGATCAACGGCGCGAGCCAGAAGATCACGCGCTCGGCGTTGCGCGGGGTGACGTCTTCCTTGAAGATCAGCTTGATGCCGTCGGCCACCGGCTGGAGTAGTCCGGCCGGACCCGCCCGATTCGGACCGATACGCGCCTGGAACCATGCAATCAGCCGCCGCTCCCACAGGGTCATATAGGCAAACCCGGTCAGCAGCACGATAAACAGCAGCAAGCTGGTGCCGATCGCGTGGAGTGTGGTGCACGTTGTGTTCGCAGTGCACTCGATGATGGTGCTGGATTCACCTGGTCCAAACATCGCCGGACTACTCCCCGATTTTCCGCACGGTACAGGCGGCCGGTGTGGTTGGCGCCGGCGTGCTCGACAGCCGCACGGGCAGCAGAGCATGCCCGGCGGGCGCGCGCCCATCCACCCGAGCCGTCGCCGTGATTTGATACCCGTCTCCTTCAACCGCGACGCGATCCCCATCGGCGATCCCCAGCCGCTCGGCATCAGCCTGATTCAGCTCGACAGATGGTGGGGGTACGCGGTGGTGCATCAAGCGGCTCGGTTCGAACAGCACATCGCGGTCGTACAGCACCCGCACCGGGATCAGGGACAGGTCGGCGTCGGTGCTGGCCGGCGCATCCACCGTTACCGGGCGCACCTCAAGTTGGGCCGATCCATCTTCAGCCACAGGCGGGATCGCAAGCCCCAACCCGGACAGGTTGAAGTAGGCCGTCCCGCCATAGTAGAGGTCGTCGCCGCCCACCAGCGGGAACTGCCGCTCGACCTGCGCCAGGCGCGGATAGCTGGCCTGGGCATAGGCCGGCACGTGCGCTGTGATGTCCTTCATGACCGCCCCGGCCGAGATGCGCGCCTTCGGACCGTTCAGGCGTTCGCCAATGGCCGCGAAGATCTTCCAGTCCGGCAGCGAGTCACCGATGATTCCCTGGACGGTGTAGAAACGCTGCACGCGCCGCATCCCGTTTGTAAACGTCCCCTCACGCTCGGCGAAGCTCTGGCGCGGCAGAACCAGATCGGCTGCTTCGGACGTGGGCGTCATGAAAAGCGACGTCGCAACAACAAACTCGGCCCCGGTGATGGCCCGTGCTGCGCGGGCATCTTCGGCCACCGGGTTCGCCGCACCGATGATCCACATCCGGGGCGGCGTGTCCAGGAGCGCCTGTGTCGCTTCTGCCGAGTAACCGAGATCGTAGGCGCCCTGCATATTCGCGCCCGGCCACACCGCGACCAGGCCGCTGTTCGCCCGTCCGGCACGCCCGGTCAGGATCAGGAGATTGGCCGCAGCCTGCATCAGCTCGCGGTGCTGCGCCACCGACAGCCCCTCGCCCCCGGCGAAGATGATCAGGTTCTCGGCGCTCAGCAGCATGCGGCCCGCGTCCCCAAAGGCCGGCTTAACCCCCTTCAGCGCCGCCCGAAGCTGCGACAGCCCGGCGACGCGCGATTCCGAGAGCTTGCCCGTCAGGCTCTTGTCTTTCAGCGCCTGGGCCGCGAAGCCGTTGAGCACGCTGACCGCTTCGCCGTAGCGATATCTCACAACGGCGCGGGCATAGCGATCCAGCTTGGTCGGGCGGGCGTTCGCAACAACAACCGCTGCACCTCGATCCGCCGCCTGCTTGACCTGCAGCCACCAGATCGGGGCTTCTTCTTCGAAATCGGACGCGATGACCAGGATCGCCGTCTCCGGGCCGACTGCCCGCAGCATCGTCCCGCTGCCAACTCCGACCTGAGCAACCAGGTCGCCGCCGGTCATCGCCGCCGGCCAGACGCCTAGCTTCGGCTCGGAAGCAACCAGGCCGGCCAGTTTGCGCAGCTCCCACAGGTCCTCATTCGACAGCGACGGACCGGCCAGCACGCCGAGCGAATCCCCATACTGCCTGAGTTTCGCCGCAACCAGATCATAGGCTGCCGGCCAGTCGATCGGCACCCAGGCGCCGTTCTGCTTCAACATCGGCTGTTCCAGCCGGCCCTCGGCACGCGTGTGATGGTGCCCGAAGCGGCCCTTGTCGCAGATCCAGATCTCGTTGACCCACTCGTTCTGGCGCGGCATGATGCGCTTGATGATCTTCTTGCCGCCTGCGTCGCGGTCCAGCCGCGTGCCTGCGCTCAGGTTGCAACCAACCGGGCAGTGCGGGCAGATGGTAGCTTCCTCTTGCAGCTCCCACGGGCGCGCGCCAAAGCGGAAATCGGCCGTTGTCAGCGCCCCCACAGGGCAGATGTCGGTCGTGTTGCCGCTGAATTTGGTGTCGAAGGGCGGATCGCTGATCGTCACGATCTGCAGCCGGCGACCGCGCTCGTGGAACGCCAGCACGTCGTCGCCGACGATCTCGTCGCAGAAACGCGTGCAGCGCGCGCACTGAATGCAGCGCTCGCGGTCCAGATAGATCAATTCGCCGAGCGGGACGTGTTTGTCCAGCCGGATCTTGTCATCGATCAGGAAGCGCGACTCGCCAGGGCCGTAGCCCATGGTCAAGTTCTGGAGCGGGCATTCGCCGCCCTTGTCGCACACCGGGCAGTCCAGCGGGTGGCTGGTCAGCAGAAACTCCAGGATGCTGTTGCGCCCCTGAACGACTGCCTCGGTCGTCGTGCGGACCGCCAGCCCGTCGGTCACAACCTGGGTACACGCCGTCTGCAGGCGCGGGAACCAGCGGAAGACCGGCTCGCCGTGCTCGTCGCGTTCGACCTCGCCGGTTTCGCGGTTGACCGACAGCGATCCCAGCTCAACTAGGCACATGCGGCACATGCCGACCGGTTTGAGCTTGGGATGATAACAAAACACAGGGATGTCGATGTCGTGCATCTTGGCCGCATCGACCAGATTCGTACCCTTTGCTACCTGATAGGCCTGACCATCGATATAGAACGTTACAGTTTCGGTCATGTTGCTCCTCAGCAGATCAGAGCCTCAAAGATTGTTCCGGTTCGCGCTGGCGTGCGCCCGAGGAGCCGCACGCGGCAAGTCCCGCTTCGGCACGGTCACGATAGGCCTGGTCGAGATATCCCCACGCGCTGCTTGCCCAACGGCGCTCGGCCAGCTCCCGCGCTTTCAGGAAGTCGGCAGCGGCGCGCCCGGTGTCACCGACGCTCAGCCATATCTCGCCGCGCAAAATGTAGTTGACCGGCTCGTCAGGCGCCCGCGAGATCGTCTCGCTTAGCAACAGAGCGCCGTCGGGCATATCCGCGTCTGCCACCAAGTCGATCACCGCACACCCCCCTGCCCAACGGCTTCGGGCAGCTCGCCAGCTTCGCCAAGCGTATAGTCGTGCATCTGTTCGGCAGCCTGCCGGGCTTCGCGCGTGGCTTCAGCGTGGCGCACGTATTCTTCGTATTCCGCATAGAAGTGCTGGACGGTCGACAGCACCGGGTTTGCGGCGAACTCGCCCAGCGCGCACAGCGTCACGCCGCCCTGCATATTGCGCGGGATGCTCTTGAGCAGCTCCAGATCGCGCATCGTGCCCTCGCCGCGCAGCAGCCGCCGGTAAATGCGCTCCAGCCAATAGGTTCCCTCGCGGCAGGGCGTGCACTTGCCGCAGCTTTCGTGCTTGAAAAAGTGCGTCATCTTGGCCGCCGCCCAGACCATATCGGTATCTTCGTCCATCAAAATGAAGGACGCCGATCCCAGCGTGCTGCCCAGAGCCGCAACACTCTCATACGTCAGCGGCGCATCAAGCACTTCGCCTGTCGCGGGTAGCACCGGCCCGCTGGCTCCGGACGGCAAAATGGCCTTCAGCTTCTTGCCATTGGGAATTCCCCCACCGTGCTCGAAGATCAGCTCGCGGAAGGTGATCCCGAACGGCAGTTCGTAATTGCCCGGGCGGGCGACGTGCCCGCTGAGGCAGAAGATCTTGACGCCGGAGCTTTCGGGCGTGCCGATAGCCTTGTACGCTGCCGCGCCGTTCAGGATGATCCAGGGCACGTTGGCGAGCGTCTCGACATTGTTGACGACGGTCGGCGCATAATACAGGCCGCCGCCAGGCTGCGCCGGGAACGGGGGCCGGACGCGCGGCTGGCCGAGCAAACCCTGCAGACTGTTGAGTAGCGCGCTTTCCTCGCCGCAGATATACGCTCCCGCGCCGAGATGCACATACACCGGGCAGTTCCACCCGCTGCCCAAAACGTCATCGCCGACCAGATTCGCCTGGCGCGCCGCCTCGATTTCCTCTTCGAGCGCGTGCGCCAGATCCCAGAACTCGCCGCGGCAGTAGATGTAGACGGCGGTTGCCTGGATGGCGTAGGCGGCGATCATGGCGCCTTCGATCAACTGGTGCGGATTCTTTTCGAGGATCTGCCGGTCCTTGAACGTCCCCGGTTCGCTCTCGTCCGCGTTAACCACCACGTACTTGATCGGGGCGTCCTTAGGAATGAAGCTCCATTTGCGGCCGGTCGGGAACCCCGCCCCGCCTCGCCCGCGCAGATTTGACTCCAGGACGATCTGGATCACCTCTTCAGGCGTATGCTCGCGAACAGCCTTCTTCAGCCCTTCATAGCCCCCGTTCGCCACATAGACGTCGAAATTCCGGATGTCCGGGATGTCAAGGTCTCGCAGCAAAATGTGTTCCATGGTCTTGTCCCATCTTTTGCTACCGCGCCTGCCGCCGGTTACACCCCAGCATCATCGCGTTTGGTAAAGTACCGGATGTCGGGATGCGCACTGTAGCCAGCCGCTGCAAAGAATGCCAAACTGGCCTCGTTCCACCCTTCGACCAGGGCGGCAAATATCTGAAGTCCTTCGTCGCGCAGCACGCGCTCCGCCTCAGCAATCAGCAGGCGCGCGACGCCCCGCCGGCGGAAATCGGGATGGACGGCCAGGCGATTGATCCAGCCTTTGCGGCTGTCATGTGTCACGAGCACCACGCCGACGAGTTGCTCCCCGGCGCGCACGCCGATCGCCTGCTGCAGGCCGCTCGCCATCTGTGTGGCGAACTGTGCGCGGCTGTCGCGTCCCGTAGGCTTGTCCGGCAGACCGGCAGCCTGCCACAGCGCGACGATGGCGTCATAATCCTCGGCGCCCAGGTGAACCACCTGGAAACCGGCTTCCATTACTCCCCCTGAGCCGCAGCGGCTTCCTGCCTGAGCTGCTCCACCAGCGCCTTGACCTTATCCAGGTCCAGGTTCTCGTGATAGTGGAAATTGCACTGCATCATCGGCGCGCGATCGCAGGCTGCCAGACACATCACCTGTTCGACGGTAAAGAGGCCGTCCTCGGTCGTGCCGCCATCCTCGACGCCGAGATACTCGCACAGCGCCTGATAGAAGTCGTCTGCTCCCCGCAGGGCACACGGCAGGTCGGTACAGACCTGGAACCAGTACTTGCCCTTCGGTTTTTCCGAGTACATGGTGTAAAAGCCGGCGATGGAGTGCGCCTGCGTCGGGTCGACATCCACCAGCGCGGCCACTTCCTCAAGCGCATCACCGCTGAGCCAGCCGTACTCTTCCTGGGCCAGGTACAGCAGATCCATGATGGCAGAGCGCTTGTCCGGATATTTCGAGAAGATCTTTTCGATACGGTCGGCGTACTTTTCGGCCAGCACAGCCCTACTCCCGATTCAGCCTGTTTGCAGTCCAGACGCGGTTAGCGGTCGCAGTCGCCCAGCACGATGTCGATGCTGCCGATGATCCCCACCACGTCCGCGATCAGATGCCCTTTGGTCAGGTGTGGCAGAACGCTCAGATGCATGAAGCTTGGCGTGCGGAAGTGCACGCGCCAGGGCCGCGGCCCGCCATCGCTGACCAGATAGCAGCCCAGCTCGCCTCGCGGGCTTTCCACCCGCACGTAGACCTCGCCCTTCGGCGGACGGAAGCCTTCCGTCCACAGCTTGAAGTGATGGATGACGGCTTCCATGCTGTGACCCAGCTCGGAGCGCGGCGGCGGGACATACTTCCGGTTGTTCGACCGGAACGGCCCATCCGGCAGCCGGTCGATGGCCTGTTGAATGATGCGGACGCTCTGCCGCATTTCTTCGATCCGCACCATATAGCGGTCGTACACATCGCCGTGCTGACCGAGCGGGACATCAAACTCGAAGTCCTCGTAGCTGCTGTACGGGATCGCTTTGCGGATGTCCCAGTTGACGCCCGATCCGCGCAGGGTCGGGCCGCTGCAGCCGTATCGGATCGCATCCTCGGCGGAGATGAATCCGATGCCTTGCGTGCGGTCCCGCCACAGCGGGTTCTCGGTCAGGATACGTTCGTACTCGTCGATGCGGGCAGGGAAGTACGACAGGAAGTCGCGAACGGCCGGCTCGAACTCAGGTACAGTGTCGCGCCAGACGCCGCCGGGGCGAATGTAGGTCGTCATCATCCGCTGACCGGAAAGCATCTCGAAAATATCGAGGATGCGCTCGCGCTCGCGGAAGCAGTAGAGCATCATGCTCAGCGCGCCCAGGTCGAGCGCGTGTGTCCCCAGCCAGACGAGATGGCTGTTGATGCGCTGCAATTCGGCCAGCAGCACACGCAGGTACTGGGCACGCGGGGGAACGTCCAGGTCGAACAGCTTCTCCATCGCGAGACAGAACACCAGATTGTTCCCCATGTTATTGAGGTAATCGGTGCGGTCCGTCATCGTGATGGCCTGCTCGTACCGCTTGGCTTCCATGTTCTTCTCAATGCCGGTGTGCAGGTAGCCGATGTCCGGCGCGCAGCTCACGATCTCTTCGCCATCCAGCTCAAGCAGCAACCGCAGCACACCGTGCGTGCTCGGATGCTGCGGGCCCATGTTCAGGACCATGGTCTCGCCACGGAGTGCCCGCTCGGTGACCAGCCCCTTGATTTGCTCGAGATCGCCCTGCCACTGGCTGTCTTCTAACCTGGTCATTGTGCCTCGCTCCACTCCCGTGACCTATTCCTTGGCGTAGGGCTTGTGTTTGTTCACTTCGTCGAAGTTGAACGAGAACTGCACGGTCTCGTAGCCGAGCGGGTAGTCCTTGCGCAGCGGATGGCCTTCCCAGTCGTCCGGCATCAGGATTCGGCGCAGATCGGGATGGTTGTTGAAGTGAATCCCGAACATGTCGTATGCTTCGCGCTCAAACCAGTTGGCCGAAGGGTACACACCGGTGACGCTGTCGACGACCGGCTCATCGCCGGCAAGGTATACCTTCAGCTCAAGAGACATATTGTGGCGCATGGAGTAGAGGTGGTACACCAGCGCGAAACGCGGTTCGTCGGGATAGTAATCGATCGCCGTCACACCGGAACACATATCAAAGTGCAGTCCGTCTGTGTCGCGGCAGTAGCGGCAGACCTCAACAATGTGGGCCGGATTGACAACCACCGTGATGTCGCCGCGAAACTCATACGCGCGCTCGAAAGCATCGGGCAACGCCGTCTCAATCGATTTGACTGCATCGAGTATCGTCATCAGGTTTCCACCAGATCACTCTCTTATAACCGTATAGGGCAACGCGGGCGCGGCACGCCAGCAACTCAGGCCCAGTCGGTAATCCGCTCGTGCTTGACACGCTCGTGGAGCGTTAGAATACCGTGAATCAACTGCTCCGGTCGAGGGGGACAGCCAGCGACATACACATCAACAGGGACGATTTCATCGACGCCCTGCACGATCGCGTAGTTGTTGAAGATGCCGCCACACGAGGCGCAGTCGCCCATGCTCAGCACCCATTTCGGTTCAGGCATCTGATCGTAAAGCTGGCGCAGAACCGGAGCCATTTTGCGAGAGACCCGGCCAGCCACAA
>Ga0226835_1001410_pt1 | contig 13217 bp, 14 predicted proteins | sample LAC_MetaG_1_FD_163627 | JGI IMG/M metagenome (GOLD analysis project Ga0226835, IMG submission 163627) | Anaerobic ammonium oxidizing microbial communities from anammox membrane bioreactor (MBR) in UC Berkley, California, United States -... | ecosystem: Engineered > Bioreactor > Anaerobic >...
GGTCAACATTCGGCTCTCGGCTGGCGATCTGCAAGACATTCAAGTCAGGGCTCTGGCCGAAGGCATGCCCTATCAGACGCTGATCGCCAGCATCCTCCACAAATACGTCGCCGGGCGGCTCGAGGAGCGCAAACCCGGTGGCGCGGCGCCTGCGCCAAAGGCCAAGACTCCTGCTCGTCGCTCGACGCGCAGCGATGCCTGACCCGTCGCTCAGACGACGTCCACGTTCTGATCCGCGCCTACTTCGCACGCGCGGCTGCGCGACGAAGCGCTGCTCACCCTCGATGCCGACTTTCTCGCGACCGACCTGCCGGTCGTGCTGCACCCGAAGCGGCGCGCGCGCCGCAACGTAGCGCCATCGACGGGGCCCTCATCATGAAAATGCGCGACATCCCGTTCGGCACCACCGACTGGTCCACCGTCGAAGCCACCGAGCACCCGGGCGACACCGGCGTCGCGCGCTGGCGCACGCGTCACTTCGGCCCCGCCGACGACCCGATCCGCGTGCGCATGGTCGAGTACTCGCCCGGCTACAGCGCCGACCACTGGTGCCGCAAGGGCCACGTGCTGCTGTGCCTGGCGGGCGAACTCGAGACGGTGCTGGAAGACGGCCGCCGCTTCGTGCTGCAGCCCGGAATGAGCTACCAGGTGGCCGACGGCGCGGAGGCGCACCGGTCTTCGACGGAAAGCGGGGCGACGCTGTTCATCGTCGATTGAGGCGGGTTCGCGGGCGCCGGCCTGCCACGAGCACTTGTCATCGGCCATCGCGCCGAATCCATCCGAGCCTTTCGGCGTACCCGAAGACACCACAGCTTGCGGCAGACTGATCCTGTCGAGCCTCCGTCCAGTTGTCAATTGGCAATTGACACTTTACAATTCACAGGACGAACAGTGATTGAAAGCTTCAGGCATAAGGGGCTGAAGAGGCTGTACCAGCGCGGCGACCGGAGCGGGGTCAATCCCGACCATGTCGAGCGCATCGAGAACATTCTCTCGATTCTTTCGGTTGCCGAGTGCCTGTCGGACATCGATCTCCCTTCGCTGCGCCTTCACGCTATGAAGGGCGACCGCAAGGGCTTTCACGCGGTCACTGTCCGGGCGAACTGGAGGATTGTCTTCCGCTTTGAGAACGGCACCTGCCAGGACGTGGATCTCGTCGACTATCACCAGAACCGTACCGCAGGGCGCGAGACCGACGATGCAGATGAACAACCCGGCACACCCTGGCCGTATCGTGCGCCAGGAGTGCCTCGACGCCTTTGGCCTCTCGGTGGCTGAGGCGGCCAAAGCGCTCGGCGTCACCCGCCAGGCGCTGAACAACGTGGTGAGCGGCAGGTCGGCGATCACGCCCGAGATGGCAGTGCGCCTGTCGAAGGCCGTGGGCAACGCCCCCGACTTCTGGCTGCGTCTTCAGCGTCAGTACGACCTCGCACAGGTGCTGAAGAACGCTTCCCGGATCAAGGTTGCCAGGCTGAAGAGGCCGGTTCGTGACTCCGAAGTCGCGCGTTGATCGCGTACTTCGGCCGGGCGTCTGGCCGGTTCAGCCAACCGCCACCGACAACCGCCCCGTCTGCCGCCCCGAAAGCCGGACCGCGATCTCGACGTCGTAACCCAAGCGGCTCAGGGAGTCCATCAGCTTGCGCACCAGGCTCACCCCCTGAGCCCCACTCCCGCGATCATCCGGCCTATCCCACCCGCCGGAGCCGCGCCATGTCCCCTGCCTCCCCCACCCCCGTCGCCGCCGACGCCACGCCGCTGACCGCCCACGCCCTGATCCGCGCCCGCCAGCGCGGCATCGACCTCGAAGTGCTCGACTGCCTGCTGCGCCACGGCCGCCGCGCGCACGACCACCGCGGCGCCGAGATCGTCACCTTCGACCGCGCCGCGCTCGACCAGGTCGCCCGCCGCGAGCCGCGCGCCACCTGGCGCAAGGCGGTCGAGGCGTCGACGCTCTACGCGGTGCTCGGCCCCGACGGCCGCGTGATCACCACCGGCCACCGCTGGCGCCGCGTGATTCGCGATCGCAGCCTCGCGTCGCTGCGCCCGGGGCGCAGCCGCCGCCCGCGCGACGTGCGCTTCGTCATGCAAGCGGGCTTCCCCGCCTGATTCCGGCGGCCCCTAAACACCGGTACCGGACAATGACCGGCATCGGATTGCGACGAAAACGGAACATGCGCCAAAATGAGGTGTATGCATCACTGATCGTGTCGATACGTTGTTTCGGGTGCGCTGACCTGACTGTCCATATCGTTCATCGCATGAAGAAGCTGTCGGTCCAGGAGGTCAGGACAATCAGGGATCTGGGCGAACGTGCTCGGGTCTGCGAGACCCTGCCCGAGCTTCAGGGCGTGATGTACGAAGGCATCAACAGACTGGTTGGTTGCGACAGCGGTGTCTGCTTCGACAGCACCAACACGCCATTTGGCTGGCGCTTCGTTCGCGGGCAGGCATTCGGAGTCACGGATTCCGACCTTCGGAGGTGGTGTCAGGACTATCAGGCACGTGACCCCTTCGTTCTTCAACTCTCGCGCCTGTTCAAGTGTGGCGGCCGGCGCATCTTTACTTCGTCCGATATCAGGGCAAGCGTGCGCTATGAGGACGATGCGTTCTGTAACGAGTTCCTGAAGCCGCAGTCGATCTATCACGTGATGACGATCGGACTCGACAAGGCAAACCTGCCGGACGGTGTTCCGGGCGGAATGATCGGATTGCATCGCTCGAAGCGATGCTCTCCGTTTGCGGAAGCGGATGTCGTCCGGGTCGCTACCCTGCTGCCCTACTATCTACAGGCAATGCAGCGCGTGCAGATCAAGGACATGGCGATCGAGCGGCAGTCGATCATCGAGGTGCTTTCCAGTGAGCCGCCGCTGCTGGGAATCATGATTCTTGACCACGATTGCGTGCCGACATATGTCGACGAGGAGGTGTCCGATCTTCTCGGGTTTCCCGAACCGATCAAGGGCGATGCGCCGGAGACGGTGTCCCATGAAGTCACGCAGGCCATTCAGTCGATCTGCAGGGATATGCTCGCTCGGCACGAGACTAGCGATCGGATACCGAACTATCGAACAGTCCGGTTCTCGACCCGATTCCACAGGGAGACTACCTGCCGCATTCACATCCGTGTCGAAGAGGCGGGCAGGGTGCAATTCATCCTGTGCCTTCTGCATGACGGCCACGACGTGGATCAGTCCGCTGCGAAACGCCTCAATCTGACGATGCGAGAGATCGAGGTTGCGCACCTGGTAGCCAAGGGGATGACCAACCCCCAGATCGCGAGACTCCTGGGTATCAGCGTTCGCACCGTCCAGAACCATCTCCGCGCGATGTACAGCAAAGCCGACGTCCACAATCGGACCGGCCTTGCCGCGATGCTTCTCCGATCAGTGCCACTTCCCGATCCTGGTCGGTACGACGGTTGGCGGGGGGCGCGGAGGTAGTTGTCCCCTGTAGCAGGCTTGGCGCAGCTTTTCGGGTAACGTCCTTGTAGGTCAATTACGCTATTGTTCGGCTGAAACCGGCTGTGTAGCCTCCGCTCGACGGACATCGATTCCGGACGGGGAGGGGCAGGTCGGTGAGAGCGGACCATCTTGCAGAGCCTCGGGCGCGGCATTCGCGCCCTGGTGCCTCGTCGGCACCAGTCCGGTTCACGCATCTTCGCTAGCGAGCGTACACGGATGAGCGCGCCGGCGAGGCAGACTGTTGTCCTGTTCTCAGGCCTTCCCTACACGGGAAAGACCGCAATCATCCACCGGTTGCAGGACGTTCTACCGGGCGAGGCGATCCATGTCGATGTCCATTTCAGGGATATCGTTGCCGAAGACGAGGTCTGCCTGGATCGCTGGCTCGAGGAGAATCCGCGCCTGGTCGAACGCATTGTCGACCACATACGATCCGTCCCGGCGGATCGCTACTACGTCGAAATCGGCATCATGCGCAAGAAGCATCGGCGCTACTTGATCGAGTGGTCCCGAAACGCTGGTTACGACGTCCTGCCGGTCTTGTTGGAGTGCCACTCTCGGGCAACGATTGCCGCACGCCAGGAGGCCCGGATGCAGGCCCTTGCTCTGTCGCCGGAAAAACAGAAGATCGCGATCGATCTGGATGAACTGTACGGGCCGATCGACAGTGCGTTCGAGAAGATCGAGGCCTCCGAGGGATATCACGTAGTCGATACGAGCAGACCGATCGATGTCTGCGTGAATAGGATAGTGAAGCTCATCGAGACGAACGGCACATCCGGTGTGACGGATTGCGGGACAACCGAAATACAGACGAGGTGAAGCTCGACATGGCTCTGGAAGACGACACTCTCAGGGAAATGTATCGCCGCATGATTCTGGTTCGATTCATGGAAGAAGCGCATCAGAAGCTGGCCAGGGAAGGGCGAATTCACGTCAATCCGCATCTGGGTACCGGGCAAGAGGCGGTCGCCATCGGCGTGACGGGGCCGCTGCGCAAGAGCGACATCCTGTTCGGGACGCACCGGGGGGTCGGGGAGTATATCGGCAAAGGCATGACGCCGAAGGACATCTGGACGGAATACCTGGAGAAACGAACCGGCCTTTGCAAAGGCAAGGCGACCCAGCATCTGGCAGACCGCGGCAACAACATACCTGGCCTGGCTGCGTGCCTGGGCTCGGACTTCTCCATGGCGGTGGGTACCGCCCTGGCTTCCAAAATGCGCAAGCTCGACCAGGTGACGATGTTCTACGTGGGCGAAGGCAGTTGCAACGAGGGCGATGCCAATCCTTCGATGTGCATGGCCGCGCTCTGGAAGTTGCCCGTCATCTTCGCGATCTGCAATAACCAGTACTGCGAAATGAGCCACATGAGGGAACACTTCCCGACCGAAGACGTCGCGCCGCGCGCGGCAGGCTACGACATTCCGTTCGAAATCGTCGACGGGCAGGACATCGAGACGACCTACGAGGCGACCCAGCGCGCCATTGCACATGCGCGCACCGCCAAGGGGCCCTACGTCGTCGAATACAAGACTTTCCGCATGGCGCCGCACTACGCCGCGGACTCGGCGAAGTACGTTCCGAAGGAAGACCTTGCCGCCTGGGCAAAGCGCGATCCGATCGATCTTGCCAGAACGAAGATCCTCGAGCGGCGGATTCTGACCGAGACACAAGACGAGGAACTGCGCGACCAGCTTCGTGACGAGGTCGCCGCAGCCCTTGAGGCGGCGTTCGCCGAGCCCGATCCGGGTATCGGGGATCTGTTCGAAGACGTCTACGCGTGATTCGGGGTAGGCAAGTGGGACAGAAGATTTCGTTTCTGAAGGCACTGAACGAGGCGATGGCCGAGGAAATGCGGCGCGACCCGAGCGTATTCGTATTGGGGCAGGATGTCCGGATTGGCGTTTTTGGCCAGACGCGCGGTCTCGTATCGGAATTCGGCGAGGAGCGGATCCTGAACACGCCGATTGCCGAAAATGCAATGGTCGGAGCGGCCATTGGCGCAGCGATGAACGGGATGCGCCCTGTCCTGGAGCTGATGTTCGGCGACTTCCTGCTGATGACGATGGACCAGGTCTGCAACAACCTCGCCCAGTGGCGCTATATCACCGGTGCGCAATACGAGATGCCGGTTGTGATTCGCGCCGCAATGGGTGGTGGTTCGCGTAGTGCGTATGGTCATTCCCAGTGCGTGGAATCGCAGTTGATCCAGACGCCCGGTTTGATCGTTGCGATTCCCTCCACGCCGCATGATGCAAAGGGCCTTTTGAAGACCGCCATCCGCAGCAACGATCCGGTTGTTTTCGTCGAACACAAGAGACTGATTCTGAGTCCGTTGAAGCAGGAAGTGCCGGACGAGGACTTCACGGTTCCGTTCGGCAAGGCTGCGGTTCGTCGAGAGGGCTCCGACGTCACGATCGTCGCCGTGGGCTTCATGGTCACCAAGGCGTTGTACGCCGCAGAAAAGCTGGCCCGTGAAGGTATCGAGGCCGAAGTAATCGATCCTCGCACCATAGTGCCGCTCGATACCGACACGATCTTCGATTCCGTGGAGAAGACCGGGCGTCTGGTGACTGTTGAAGAGAGCCGAATCCGCGGGGGCGTCGGCGCGGAAATCTCGGCACTGGCGTGCAGTGACTACTTTTCCTGCCTCAAGGCGCCAGTGCGCCGGGTTGCCGCGCCGATGGTGCCGGTACCGGGTGGCCCCATCCTGGAAGACCTCTATTTGCCTAACGAAGACTCGATTGTGCGTGCGGTGCGACAGATCGTTTAGCAGAGTGGTTGGCACGACTCGCGCATAGCTGGTCGAATTGAACGAGGGATCGAAGGCTCATGATTACTGCGGCGTATGTCCCGAAAATCGGGATGGCCGAGGACGACATCAGCGTGACCGAATGGCTCCGCTCGAATGGCGATGAAGTGAAACAGGGCGAGCCGATTGTAGTGATCGAAACCGCCAAGGCATCGTCGGAAGTCGAGGCGCCCGCATCCGGATTTCTGTTTCATCTCCGGCAGCCTGCTGACATGCTCAAAGTGGGCGACGTACTGGGGGTGATCGTCGACAGCCCGGAGGAGTTCGAGGAGTTCAAGGTCGACAACGAAGGAACACGCGGGGCGCGTACCGGGACGCCAACCGCCGAGGAGGACGATGCCGCCGGTGCGGGTCGCACACGCGCCTCGCTGACCGGGAAGCCTGGCGCGCAGTCGACCGGCGCGCCCCCGCCACAGAGGGCAGCGGAAGACCGGCGCGAGCCGCTCGCCGGCATGCGGCTTGCCATCGCCCGCAATATGCTGGCCAGCCTCCAGACCGCTGCGCAGATGACTGTTTTCGCGGAGGCCGATTTGACTGAACTCGATCGGTTCCGCAAGGAATTGCTGCTGGATAACTCGGCACAGAAGATCACCTATGTCGATCTGTTCTGCAAGCTGACAGCCACGGTACTGAAGGAATTCCCGGTCGTGAATTCCAGCCTCATCGACAACGAGATCGTCTATTGGGGCCACTGCAACGTGGGTTTCGCCGTCGCACTCGAGCATGGTCTCGTGGTCCCGGTGGTGAAGGATGCAGACCGGAAGAGCCTTTCCGTGATCTCTCGTGAAATCTCGAAACTCTCCCGGAAGGCACGCGAGAACCGACTCGATGTCGGGGATTGCGAGGGCGGCACCTTCACCCTGACGAGCGGAGGCCGCAACGAGGTGGAGTTCATGACGCCGATCATCAACCCTCCGCAATGCGCCATCCTCGGACTGGGCAAGATCGGCCCGAAGCCGGCGATCCACAGGGGCGAGTTGGCGATTCGCACGATGACCCACCTCTGCCTGACTCACGATCACCGCGTCGTCGATGGCGTGATGGCCGGCGAATTTGTCGGACGGTTGAAGGAGTTGGCCCAGAGCCGGGAGCAGTTCGAAAGGATCTTGCGCTAGCCGCTTCGGATGGAGACGTCCGAGGCGGCTGATCGTCAAGTTGGCACGTACGGCGTGACCGTCGGGAGTTCACGGGCGTGAGTACCAGGCGGGTAGAGCCGCGAAAGCGGCCTGCCCGAAGAACCACCCACTGAAAGGAGGGAATGCCGCAAAGAGTGCGTGACTCGAATCGCAGAGGTTCGGGTTGTCACACGGGAGGCGTTCGAACGGAGACCCTATGAACAGGAAAGAGTTTCTACAAAGTCTGTCCGCTGGGCTAGCGGCAGGCGCTTTCGTGTTGCCGAACAAGGTGCTGGCCCAAGGCAAGACAAAAACGATCCGCATAGGATTCCTTGCAGCACTGACCGGGTTTGCATCGAGTTCCGAGCGGATTCACCTTCAGGGCGGAGAGCTAGCACGGGACTGGATCAACAGCCACGGCGGAATAAAGATCAAGGGCGAGACGTATATGGTCGAACTGGTGCCCGAAGATCACAAGTCGACCGCCGAGGGGGCAGTATCCGGCGCGACCAGGCTTGTTCACGACAAGGGTGTGAAATACATTGCTGGGACGATCATGCCGTTCACTGTTGCAGCGGTCACTACCGTGACGGAGCCGGCGGGAGTGCTCCGGTCGGTTGGTTACAACGCCGGAACGCCGCAGGAATTCAGCGCCAAAACCCCCTATACGTTCCTCTCTCAGAACGGGACCATCGGCGCGATCATTTCGGGTATGCGTTGGTTGAAAGGGAAATTCCCCGAGACCAAAACCATTTCGGTGCTCATTCCCGATGACGGATCGATCCAGCACCTGGCGCCGCACGTCCGGAAGTGGGCTGAGGCAAATGGAATGTCGATCAAGGGCGACATCGTCGGCTGGCCGCTCGACACTGTCGACTTCACGCCCTTCGCCTTGAAGGCGGCGAATCTCGGCCCCGATGCCGTGGCGATGGTGAACGGCTGGCCCGGAATGGTCGGCAGTGTCCTGAAAGCTCTCCGGAAATCCGGCTTTGCGAAACCCGTGATCGGAATGCACTACCTGCAGGTGGAGGACGTACTGGAAGTCGCCGGAGCGGAAGCCTCGACCAACTACTACGTGCACGGATTGATGCTGAACGACCCCGAACTGCCCGAGAGGATCAAGTGGATCCTCGAGACCGGCACGAAGAAGTACGGGCACAAAGGCCTGGCCTTCTGGGTCGAAGGATTTGATCCGGTCTACACGATCGCGCAGGCAATCGGGAAGGCGCAGAGCCTGGATCCCGACGCGATTCGCAAGGCCTGGGAGCAGATGGACACGATCGACACGGCCTACGGTACGTCGAAGATCGGGGGCCGGGAGACCTACGGCCTGCGCCACGCTGTCGTCGGCCCTCGCTCGATCGCGGGTCTGGAGCGTGGCAAGCCCACGGCAATGGGCTGGGTCCGGGATATCGTCGTTCCCTGAGAGGCTGCCCGACGGGGGGCATCCCCCGTCGGGGATCTGCCGGCAAGCGATGGAACCGCTGTTCGAAATCCTGGTGAGCGCAGTCCTGCTGTCGTCGATGTACGTTCTCGCGGCAGCCGGATTCGCGCTCGTTCTCAGCATCATGAACATCCTGAATTTCGCGCACGGTGCCATTTACATGGTCGGCGGCTTTCTGTGCTACGAGTTCTCGGTCGGATACGGTCTGAACCAGTGGCTGGCGCTGGCTCTTTCGGCCGCGTCGATGGCGCTATTCGGTTTGTTCCTGGAGCGCTTCCTGTTTCGCCGCTTCTATGGCGACTTCTTCAGTTCGGTCATCGTCTCGATTGCCGTGATCTTCGTGCTGCAAACGACGATCAACCTGACGGTTGCCGTGAACGTGCGCGCGCTGCCCACCTTCGCACCGGGCATGCTGCACCTGGGTAGTGTCACAGTCAGCATGGAGCGCCTGGTCACGGCAGCGATCGGCGTGGCGCTGCTTGCCGCCATGGTGGTCTTCGTCCGGGTGAGCAGGACGGGTCAACAGATGCTGGCCGTGGCACAGGATGCCGAAGGCGCGGCACTGCAAGGAATCCGCATCCACCGCCTGGCTGCGATTGCCATGGCTGCGGGGTGCGCGATGGCAGCCATTGCCGGCTCGTTCATGGGTGCGGTTTTCGACCTGAACAGCACCATGGGGGATCTCATTCTGGTCAAGGTCATGCAGGTGGTCATCCTGAGCGGCATCGGAAGCCTTGGAGGAATACTGATCGGTGGACTGGTGATCGGTTCGGTCGACTCGATTCTGCCGCTCTTCACGACGCCTGCGATCACCCAGGCGGTGGGGGTGGCCATTGTCATTGCCCTGCTCCTGGTGAAGCCGCAGGGTCTTTTCGGGCGCGAAATGGGTTAGGCGGCAAAGACGATGCCCGCTCGGCGCTCCGCACGAATGACGAACACGAACCGGGCAATCCTCTGCGTATGCGTGATCGTCGTTCTGGTGATCGTGCCGCTTCTCATCGAGTCCCCGTACACCTTCCGCCTGTTCATCCTCACTTTCGTCTACGTGACGGCGGCAGCGAGCCTCAGGACGCTGGCCCTTTCCGGACAGGTGTCGATGGGGCACGCCGCGTTCATGAGCATCGGTGCCTACACGTCGGCGCTTCTGGCACGCTATGGGGACTTTTCGCCGTGGCTGACGATGCCCATGGGGGGGCTGGCTGCGATGATCGTCGCGGTCCTGGTGGGATTCCCGTTCGCACGGGTGCGAACCATCTACTTTTCGATGGTCAGCCTTTTCTTCGGCATCGGGGTGCTGTCGGTCTACTCGATCTTCGGCAAGTACACCGGCCATATCAACGGATTGATCGGAATTCCCCCGCTCTTCGCCGGCGCGCGGCTGCCTTACTACTACTACTTCCTCGCGCTGATGGTGGCCTGTCTTGCCGTGCTCTGGCGCTTCGAGAAATGCCGGATCGGGACCTGCCTGAAGGCCATCAACCAGTCTCACGTCGTCGCGGCGAGTGTGGGCATCAGCGAGGTGAAATTCCGGGTATTGGCTCTGGCGATGAGTTGCTTCGTCGTGGGTCTCGTCGGGGCAGGTTACGCGCACTACAACATGGTGATTTCCTATAGCGCCTTCGACCTTCCCGCGAGCATCAACCTGCTCGTCTACATGCTGGTCGGCGGCATTTCGAGCTTTGCCGGGCCCATCATCGGAGCAGCAGTCCTCTTCGTGGTGCCCGAACTGTTTCGGGACCTGAAGGAATATACGCCTTATCTCTATGCCGGAATCCTGCTGTTCGTGGTCTTCGCGATGCCCGAGGGGTTGGTGGGGATTCCCGACCGGCTCGGATCGTGGCTGAAGAGCAAGCATCGATAAAGGGCGGCAGGGTGTTGCGAATACAGGACCTGAGCAAGCACTTCGGCGGTCTTCGCGCGATCTCGGACGTATCGATTGCGGTCGACGAAGGCGAGATGGTCGGGATCATAGGGCCGAACGGTGCGGGCAAATCGACGCTCTTCAACCTGATCACCGGCAACCTGCGTCCCACCGCGGGGCGGATCGAATTCATGGGCCACGACATCGTCGGCACGAAGCCTCACGCAATCGCCGGGCTCGGCATTGGACGGACGTTTCAGCTCAACCCGCTGTTTGCCGAGTTCACGGTTCTGGAAAACGTGCAGGCGTCGTTCTTCCTGAAACCGAAGTCGGGCCTGATCGCTACCTTCTTCGGTCTTGCTTCGTACCGGCGCAACGAAGCGATCGTGACCAGGAAGGCGCAGGAGATTCTCGAATTGCTCGGGCTGGACGACGTGAGGGACGAGCCCGCGAAGAGCCTGCCACAGGGCCGCCAGAAGCTTCTGGGAATCGCCCGGGCGCTGGCCATTCAGCCCCGACTCCTGCTGCTCGACGAACCCCTCGGCGGGCTAAGCCGCACGGAGATCGATTCCACCATGCAGGTGATACAGGCGCTCAGGACCACGGGCATGACGATCCTGCTGGTCGAGCACAACATGATCGTCATGGACATCGTCGATCGTATCCACGTACTCAATTTCGGATGTCGGATCGCCTCGGGCACCATGGAAGAGTTGCGACGCAACCCGGCAGTGATCGAAGCGTACTTCGGGACGGACTGACGTGCAGTTGCAACTCGAGGGAATCACGGTCAAGTACGGCATCGCGATCGCGGTCGAAGACGTTTCGCTGCGGGTCGACAAGGGCAGTGCAGTTTGCCTGGTCGGTGCCAACGGTTCAGGCAAATCGACGATCCTCAGGGCGATTTCGGGCCTCGTCCCGCTCGCGGGCGGCCGGATCGGTGTCGATGGCGCACGGATCGATCGTCTCGAGCCGCACGAAATCGTCAGCCGCGGCGTGGTTCATGTGCCCGAGGGGCGCAAGCTCTTTCCCTATCTGCCGGTCATCAACAACCTTCGGCTCGGCGCAACCCTGCGCAACGATCGAGACGGAATCCGGCGTGATCTCGACCAGGTCTTTCAGTACTTCCCGAAGCTCTGGGAGCGGCGCAATCAGAAGGCAGGAACGCTCAGTGGCGGTGAACAGCAGATGGTCGCGATCGGCCGCGGGCTGATGGCTGCGCCGAGGCTGCTGATTCTCGACGAACCCTCGCTGGGCCTGGCGCCGGCCATCGTGGCCGGACTGATTCCGGTGATACGCGACATCAATCGCAGGGGCGTCAGTGTCTTGCTGGCCGAGCAGAACATGTCGCTGGCACTCGCTGTGGCGGATCGGGGCTATGCCCTGCAGGTGGGCAGGGTCGTGCTGGAGGCAGGGATTGCCGAATTCCGGGAGAGCGATCTCGTCCGAAAGGCCTATTTGGGAGGATAACCGACCGCAGCCGTAGCGTTGGTGGCGGGGTGAAGCGTCGATAGAGCGACGGTCTCGTAGATCGACGCGCTAGACTCTCGGCGTCGAAGCACACCGGGACGTGTGGGTTGGCATGGCCGCAGACGTGAGCCCGACGAGGAGGCAGCCTTGGGCACCGATACCAAGGTGAGCACAGACTCTCCCGCTAACGCGCAACCCGGCACAGCGCAACGCGGACCGCGCCGCTCGCCCGGCCTGTCGAAGTCGCGCCTGCTCGACTACCTCCAGTGCCCCAGGCGCCTGTGGCTGCAGGCGCACCGCCCCGAGGCCCGCGAGCAATCCACCGCGATGCAGCTCGCCTTCGCCAACGGCCACGAAGTGGGCGAGACGGCGCGCGCGCTCGTGCCCGGCGGCGTGCTGATCGACCCGCCCGGCCACGACCTCGCCGAAGCGCTGCGGCTCACCCGCGAGCAGCTCGCCGCCCGGCCGCCGCGGCCGCTCTTCGAGGCCACTTTCGAGCGCGATGGCCTGCTGGTGCGCGCCGACCTCCTGCTGCCCGGCCCCGACGGCTGGACGCTGGCCGAGGTGAAGTCGTCGAGCTCGGTGAAGGACTACCACCCCACCGACGTCGCGATCCAGCGCTGGACGATCGAGGCGGCGGGCGGCTCATCGGGCCGCCGCCGCGGCGAGGCCGCGGGCCTGCCCATCGCGCGCACCGAGCTCTGGCACGTCGACACAGCCTTCACTTACGCGGGCGACGGCCGCTACGAGGGGCTCTTCGTGCGCGAAGACATCGGCGAAGCGGTCGATGCGCGCATCGCGCAGGTGCCCGACTGGCTGCGCGGCGCGAAAGAAGTGCTGGCCGGCCCCGAGCCCGCGATCGCGATGGGCGAGCAATGCACGTCGCCGTTCGACTGCCCGTTCCAGGCCTGGTGCGCCGCGCATGCCGGCCCGCAGCCCGAGTACCCGGTGACGCTGCTGCCGAACAACAAGGGCAAGAAGCTCGCCGCCGAGCTGCTCGCCGAGGGCTACGCCGACCTGCGCGAGGTGCCGCCCGAACGCATCGACGACG
>Ga0226835_1001411_pt1 | contig 13186 bp, 11 predicted proteins | sample LAC_MetaG_1_FD_163627 | JGI IMG/M metagenome (GOLD analysis project Ga0226835, IMG submission 163627) | Anaerobic ammonium oxidizing microbial communities from anammox membrane bioreactor (MBR) in UC Berkley, California, United States -... | ecosystem: Engineered > Bioreactor > Anaerobic >...
GCCGCCAGTGCCGCGGCTTCGACCGCGCTGGCGATCAGGGACAGAACCGGATTGGTGATGTTGAGGACGAGCAGGCCGATCAGCCCGGTTTGCCCGGTGCGCATACTCCGGGCGATGGGATCGCGCCGGTAGCCGAGTTGCGCGATGGCATTCCACACCCGCTCGCGGGTTTCGGCGGAGATGGCCCCTGTGTTGTTCACGACACACGAGACCGTCTGGATGGATACCCCAGCCAGCTCCGCAACATCGCGCATGGTCGGCGTTTTGGATGCCACGCGTAGCTCCTGGAAGACCAGAAGTTGAACGTTCACGTGATCCTTCAACTTGATAGTAATCCCATTTTAGCCAGCCGGTCAATAGGCGTTCGCCTGGGGCGGCGGGAAACCACCCTGCCGGGGCGCTTTCGCGCGCCTGGTAAATTGTGTGAGGCGGAAGAAGCCGCTAAGATCATCCGCGCTGGACTGCGCCGGTGTACCCGTTTTCCCCCGGAGCAAACATGCGAAGCCTTCTGGCCGTTGACATCGGCGGGACAAAAATCGCCTGCGCCCTGGTGATGCAGGATGGCGCGCTGATCCACAAGCGCCAGCACCCGACCGATCTATCTGGCCCGGCGGCGGTCGTCGAGCAGATCGCCGTTTACGCCGGCGTGCTGCCCGAGCGCCCTGAGGCGATCGGCGTCAGCCTGCCAGCGGTGCTGGCCCCGGATACAGACCGCGTGGTGTGGGCGCCGAACCTGCCGGGCTGGCGCGATATCCCGTTTCGCGAGATGCTTGAAGCCCGGCTTGGGCTGCCCGCCGCGCTGGAATACGACGGCCACGCCGCGGTGCTGGGCGAGTGGTGGAAGGGCGCCGCCCAGGGATACCGGCACGTTGCGTCCGTCATCGTCGGCACCGGCATCGGCGGCGGGATCATCACCGATGGCCGCCTGTGGCGGGGGCGCAATCGGCTGGCAGGGGCGTCGGGCTGGTTCCCGCTGGCCGGGCTGCAGGGCGTCGATCACTGGGAGAACCTGGCGGCAGGGCCGGCGATCGCCCGCCGGGCGCGGCAGCTTCTTGAGGCCGGGGTTGCGTCGATGCTCTCTCCGGCGAGCGTGACGGCCAAAGCCGTCTTCGACGCGGCCCGGCAGGGGGACGCTCTGGCGCAACAGGTCGTCGAGGAAGTCGCAGCTTTCATCGGCCAGGGCGTGGCTATGATCGTCAGCCTGGTCAACCCGGAAATCGTCGTCCTGGGCGGCAGCATCGGGCGGCAAGGGGACCTGCTGCTGGACCCGGTTCGCGAGGCGACGCGCCGCTGGGCGCAGCCTGTTTCCGCCAGCGATCTGGTCATCACCAGCTCAACCCTCGGCGAAGAGGCGGGGCTGCTTGGGGCTGCCTATGCCGCCTTCAGCCGTTTCGCATAGAATGAAACCAGTGTTTTTGCTCTGTGTCCTTGCATCTCCACAGGAGCTTGGCATGTCAGCCCTTGAATATCTTCAGAAAGCCGCCGCGATCCTCGATCGAATCCAGGCCACGCAACTGGATGCTATCCAGGCCGCGGCGCAGGCGTGCGCCGACTCAATCGCGGCCGGGCGCGCCGCGCATGTTTTCGGCTCGGGGCACTCGGTCATCCCCACCCTGGACCTCTTTCCGCGCTACGGGGGGTACGTGGGGTTCCACCCGATCATGGACCCGCGCCTGATGTGGTTCAACGTGACGGGTCCCGGCGGGGCACGCGAGCTGCTGTGGCTGGAGCGCACCGAGGGGTATATCGCCCAGGTGCTGCTATCGTATAATCTCGACCCGCGCGACACGATGATTATTTACTCGCACGGAGGGCTGAATGCGGCGCCGGTCGAAATGGCGCTCGCGGCGAAGGAAAAGGGACTGACGGTCGTCGGGGTCACCTCGCTTGCCAACCGCAGCCTGAACAAGCCAACGCATTCGTCCGGTAAGGCTCTGGCGGATATTGCCGATATCGTCATCGACAACTGCTGTCCGCCGGAAGATGCGCTGGTGGAGCTGGAAGGCCGCCCGGAGCGCGTCGGCGGCAGCTCCACCTGGGCGGCAATGGCGATCACGCAGGCTATTACCTCGGAAACCGCTGTCCGCCTGCAGAGAATGGGCAAGCTGCCCGAGCGGATTTTTGTCTCGCCCAATGTGCAGGATGTCCCACCGGACAATAATGCCCAGGTGTTCCGGGATTACATGGAGTTCATCAAAAAACTCTAGACTGGTACCCCATCGATGGGGATAGACCATTCGAGCAGACATCTGGGGCGTGCTATCCGGCGACGGGTGGCGGCCCGACCGCTGCTAGGCCCGGCAGGCGTGGCCCAGAATCGCCAGCGCGCGATCCAGGTCGCTGAGCAGGATCCATTCGTCCGGCGTGTGGATGCGCTGCATGCCCAAACCAAACACCAGGCATGCGATCCCCTTCGCGTTGAGCTGGTTCGCGTCGCCGCCGCCGGATGACGCGCTGAAAGTGGCATCCAGCCCGGCCTGCGCGCACGCCTGGCGGAACAAGACGGCGACCGGCGCGCTCTCCGGAATGAAGTATCCTGGGTAGAGCATCTCCCAGGTGCAGGCTGCCTGCGCGCTGTAACGGTGCGCTTGCGCCAGCGCGATCTGCTCGATTCGCCGGTGGAGTGTGTCCAACTCGTCCGGCATCAGGCTGCGTGCTTCGCCGGTCAGCCGGGCATGGGCGGGGACCACGTTGGTTACGCCGCCGCCTTCGATCTTGCCCAGGTTGGCGATGCTGGTCGCGCTCAAGCGCCCCGTGGGCAGATGCGCCGCAATCGCGCCAAGCGCCTGGATCGCATTGATGCCCTCTTCGGGATTGACCGCCGCGTGCGCCGCGCGGCCTGTCACGTCGATCGTAAACCGCGCTTTGTACGGTGCGTGGTGGATCGCTGCGCCCACGCGCGTATCGCCATCGAGCACAAACCCCAGGCGCGCGCGGAGCCGCGCCGCATCCAGGTGCCCCGCGCCGCGCAAGCCAAGCTCTTCCTGCACGGTAAAGACCACATCCAGCGGGCGATACGCTGCCGGGTTGCGAGCCGCCTGCTCCAGCAGCGCCAGCGCGACCGCAACACCCGCCTTGTCATCGCCGCCGAGCACCGAGCGCCCGCCTGTATGCACGCGATCGCCATCCACCACCACCGGCACCTGCCCATCGACCGGGCTGGGCGGCACGGTGTCCATATGCGCCGCCAGCAGAAGCGGTTCGCCTGTGCCCTCGGTTCGCACGATCAGGTTGCCGGTGTCGGACTCCAGCGCCGGACCGGCGTCGTCCTCTTCGACCGCCAGGCCAAGCGCCGCGACACGCTGCCGGATATAGCTCGCGACCCGTCCCTCACAGCGGGACGGGCTGGGAATCCGGCAGAGTTCGACCAATGTCTGGTGCAGGCGCTCAGTCATGACGGGCGAGCGCTTCCCAGGGCGCGAGTAGCTGGCGCTGCTCGGTGTCGACAATGCCCTTGTCGGTGAACTTGTAGTAGGGGCTGACGCTCAGCGCCATGATCGAGAACGTCAGGAACGGGCGCTGGTGGGTGACACCCAGGCGCCGCATCGCATCCTCAACGCGCTCCAAAGCGCGCGCCACCTCGGGAGCGGGTTCGTCGCTGAGCAGACCAAAGAGCGGCAAGGGCAGTCTCGCCAGCACCTCGCTGCCCTGCGCCACAGCTACCCCGCCACCCGCTTCGTGGACCGCGCGCGCAGCGGTCACCATCGAGTCGACCTCGCGCCCGATGACAAGCAGGTTGTGGCTGTCATGCGCGAGGCTGGTCGCAAAGGCCCCGCGCGTCAGGTTGGCGTGCTTGAGCAGACCAACCGCCTGGGACGAACGATCGCGGGCAATCACGGCGACCAGATTCAGACCGTCACCCTCGACCAGCGCAGCATACCCGTCCCGTAGCTGCACAGGCTGCTGCACCAGCCGGGTGAGGGTGTTGTGCTCGTTATCCAGCACGACAACATTCGCCAAGACCGCGTCGCCTGCGCTGTCTGGTGAGGCCAGGCGGAAATCCTCGCGTCGCAGGCCGCCCGGCACTGGCGGAAAGCTCGGCAGCGGGGGAAGCTCCGGCCAATCGCACGTTATCATTCGCCCCTCTGCGGCGACAGGCTGCCCGTCGATGTAGACCTCACGCGGGGGGAACGCCGCCAGATCGTCCATGATCATGCAATCGGCCCGGTAGCCTGGGGCAATCGCGCCCAGGTCGCGCAGGTTGAGATACCGCGCGGGGCGCAGGCTGGCCGACGCGTGCGCGTCCAGCGGCGCCAAACCGGCCTCAATCGCCTGGGTCACGACCCGGCTCAAATGCCCTGACCGGAGCACCGTCGGCTCGATGTCGTCGGTGACCAGCAGAACGCCCGACCGGTCGGGCAGCGCCGCGACTGCCGCCATATTCTCCGGCGTGACCGATTTGGCTTGCAGCATCACCGTCACGCCTTTCGAGATCTGCTCGCGAATCTTGCCGGGGAAGGTGAGCGTGTGGTCCGAGCTGATGCCATGTGCCAGATAGCGGGATAGACGCATGCCGGAGAGCGTTGGGATATGCCCTTCCAGACGTAGGCCTGCCTCACGTGCGGCGCGGACGAGCGGCGGCAGCCGGTCATTCTGGCCGAGCAGCCCTTCATAGTCCATCACCTCGCCGAGCGCGATCACGTCCGGCTCGTCGAACAAGGCGCGGATCGCGTCCGCGTCGAAGGCGTGCGCGGTCCATTCAATTTCCGGAGCGGTTGCCGGCACGCAGCTTGGGATGGCGATGTAGACGCGCAACGGAAGACCACGCGAAGCCGCAATCATCCACCGGACGCCGTCTGCACCGGCGACGTTCGCGATCTCGTGCGGGTCGGCCAGCACCGCGCCGGTTCCAAACGGCAGCACGGCCTCAGCGAAGCGGCGCGGTGTGATCAGGCTGGACTCGATGTGCATATGCGCGTCGACCAGGGCAGGAACGAGCACCCGCCCCTTCAGGTCGCGCACCTCACGCGCGGACCAGTCATCCGGCGCATTGCCTTCTTCCACCGCGACGAAGCGCCCGTCCACAACCGCCGCCCAACCATGAAACAGCCGCAGCCGGAACAGGTCTGCAATCAGGGCGTTGGAGAACAGCACATCCACCTGCATCAGATGCCTTGCTCCGCCAGAAGCTGCACTGCGCGCAGCGCGATCCCGATCACCTTCGCCTCTCCCTCGGCGTAGAGCCTCTCCTTCTCAGCAAGCGTCGGTTGCTGCGGCAGCCAGATATTGGAGTCCGTTGCCACGACCGCGCCAACGCGCACGCGCCGGTGCGCGCCGACAATAAACAGAATCGAGGCTTCCTGCTCCGCCGCTTCGACACCGTGCGCGGTCAAAAGCTCGTTGAGCGCCGCGTCCTGCACGTAGTACGCATCCCGCGTGAAGCCAAGCCCGACGCGGTACGGCTCGTCGCGCTCTTGAGCGGCGGCCACCAGCGCATTCGTCACATCCAGGTCTGCCACCGCCGGGAACTCGGGCGGCAGGTACGCCTTCGAAGTGCCTTCACCCCGATAGGCGGCGGTGATCACGACCGGCGTCCCAATCGGCGTGTCTGGCTGGCGCCCGCCCGCCGATCCCACGCGAATGAACACCCGTGCACCCACATTGACCAGCTCTTCCAGGGCAATCGAGGCAGAAGGTCCCCCGATCCCGGTCGAGCAAACGCTGACCGGCACGCCGTTCGTCTTTCCTGTGAAAACCACATACTCGCGGTTTTCGGCGACAAATCTGGCGTCGTCCATGCGGGCAGCGATGCGTTTGGCGCGCTGGGGATCGCCAGGGAGCAGCACATAAGGCGCTACATCGCCCGGCACACAGCGAATGTGTTTCTGCACTTCGACCTTCGGTTCAACCATTCAAGAGCTTCCTTCTGTGCGTGGCGGATAAGCGTGGTACGAAGCGGCGAGAGCAGGTTCAGCGCCGCGGCGGCGTGATGATCAGTTTCTCCGGCGCGATCTTGACGAACAGCCGGTCACTGGTGTGGAGGGCCTGATCCTCAGCCTCGATCACGTTGATCTGCCCCAGTGGCGTCTCAACAAAGAACAGGATCGTCTCGCCCTGGAAGGTGCGAAACTTGAACTCGGCGGGGACGTGATTCGGCCCCGCTTCCATAGACAGTGCGGCGTCGCTGGGCCGGAAGAACACCTCGACCGTGTCCCCGGCGCGCACCGTATCCGGCACGGTGAGCGTTGCTCGAAATGACAGACCCTGGGCGCGGACCATAGCCGCCTGCCCCTCGACCTGCACAACCTCTGCCTCGAAGCGGTTGTCAAAGCCCATGAACCGCGCGACAAAAGCTGTCTGGGGTTGGTGGAAGATCTCTTCCGGCGTCCCTGACTGCTCGATCTCGCCGTGATTCATCACAATCACACGGTCCGAGAGGCTCAGCGCTTCCGCCTGGTCGTGCGTGACGTAGAGCATGGTGATCCCCAGGCTTTGCTGCAGGCGGCGAAGCTCGGCGCGCATCTCAACGCGCAGCTTGGCATCCAGGTTCGAAAGCGGTTCGTCCAGCAGCAGTAGATCCGGCTCGATCACGATCGCGCGGGCCAGCGCGACGCGCTGTTGCTGCCCGCCGGAAAGCTGCGAGGGCAGCCGCTCTTCGTATCCGTCCATGCCCACGCTTCGCAGCGCGCTCGCCACGCGATCTTTCACCTCGCGCGCCGGGACGCGGCGCATCTTCAACCCGAAGGCGACGTTGTCGTATACGCTCAGGTGTGGGAACAGCGCGTAGCTCTGGAACACCAGGCCAATGTTCCGCTTGTGGGGCGGGCGGCGCGTGTAGTCCCTGTCGCCCAGCAATACGCGGCCCTTCGTCGGGATGATAAAACCCGCGATGGTGCGCAGCGTAGTCGTCTTGCCACACCCGCTCGGCCCCAGTAAGGATACCAGACGCCCGCGCTCGATCGACAGGTTGTAGCCGGAAAGGATCGGCTTCCCTTTTTCGTAGCCCGCTTCAAGGTTTTCCAGGCTGAGAAACGACATCTTTGCGATACCCCCAACGTCAGATGCGGGCTGAAACACCCAAAACGCGCTCCATCGTCTGGACGATCAGCACGGTGAAGAGGATCAGCAGAGTGGATAGCGCGGCAATCGTTGGATCAAAGTTGTATTCCATGTACAGCATCATCCGGATCGGCAGCGTGGCGATGCCGGGACCGGTTAAAAAGAGCGAGATCGGCACGTTATTGAACGATGTGATAAACGACAGGATGAACGCCGCAACCACGCCGGATCGGATGTTCGGCAGCACAATCAGCAGAAAAGCGCGCAGCCGCGAGGCGCCCAGGCTGACCGCGGCCTCTTCGATGGCTGGCGACAGATTCCGCAGGCTGGCAGAGACCACACGCACCGTGTACGGGAACAGGATCGCGGTGTGTCCCAGATATAGGCCGGTTGTGACGGGCATGTTGCTCAGCAACACGAAATAGCGCAGCAGCGCCAGGCCGACCACCAGCCCTGGCACGATTGCCGGCGACGAGAAAATCACCTCGATCACATCCTTGCCCCGGAACCGGTAGCGCACCAGCGCATAGGCAACTGGCACACCCAGCACCAGCGCCGTCAGCGATCCGCCGAGCGCGACTTGCAGGCTGGTCTGGAAGGCGTCGATGAACATCTGAATCTGAAACACACGCTCAAACCAGACCAGCGATAGATCGCCGCGCGGTGGAAACGCCAGGGTCGGCTCTGAGCCGAATGACGCGGCAAAGATTAAAGCGAACGGCCCCAACATAAAGACGAGTGTGAGGGCCAGAATAGCGTTTACAACCCAGCCTGGTTTCATATCGTTCGTGGCCGGAACAGGCGTAGAATCCGGTAAACTCCCAGCGTCGTCACAACCATGGCGACGGCGATGATAGTGGCGCTGTTCCAGTCGATCAACACCATCGCCCGCTGGTAGAGCAGCGTTGCCAGCATCAGAACGCGCGTCCCGCCGAGCAGGGCGGGGGTGACATAAGCCGTAATACAGCCGGTGAAGACCAGCGTGCCGCCGAGGATCAGCCCGTCTGCCGAGAGCGGGATGATGATCTTCCGGAAGACCGTCAGCCGGTTCGCGCCAAGGCTCTGCGCCGCCTCTTCGATCTCAATACTGATGTTCTCCATCGCGCTGATCAGCGAGAGGATCATCAACGGCAGGAAAAGGTGCAGCAGCCCCAGCACGATCGCCGTTTCGGTATAGAGCAGGCGCAACGGGCGCTCGGAGAGATTGAGCGCGCCGACCACGTTGTTGACCAGGCCCAGGCGTCCGAGGATGACCAGCCACGAATAGGTGCGGGCGACCGGGTTGGTCATCAGCGGCAGAATGACCAACGACATCACGATCGAGCGGCGGCCAGGGCGCATTCGAGCGATGGCATAGGCGACTGGATAGCCGATCAGCGCTGAGATAACGGTGACGATCGCGGAGAGGCGCAGCGTTCTGAGATACACCTTCTGCACCACAGGATCTTGAACAAAATCGCGATAGCCCTGAAGCGTGAAGGCGCCCACCTCGTTGCGAAAGGTATTGGCCAGCACCGTTCCCAACGGCAGCAGAAAGAGCGCCGCGATGAAAAGGAGCGCCGGGCCAATGAGCAGGACCAGCGAGCGCGTTTGCGCGTCAACTCTCATGAGGGTGTCTGCCAGCACTAAAAGAGTGGGAAGAGGCAAAGCTGCCCCTTCCCACGACCGCCAGGCTGCTACTGAACCAGGATCTCGTTCCAGCGTGTGATCCACTCTTCCAGGTTTTCGGCAACCGTCGCCTCATCCAGGAAGATCAGCGAGTCGATGATCTCCTCGCCGAAGGTGAGCTGCGCGGCGATATCCTCGGGGATATCAACCACCGTTGCATTAGTCGGCGAGTCCACCAGGTCCAGCGCCTCGGCGAGCTGCACGTCGTGCGAGATCAGGAAGTCGATGTACTTGTGCGCCAGGTCCTCCTGCTCGGTACCCTTCACAATGCTGACCACGCTCAAGAACCCGGCCAGCCCTTCTTCCGGAATCACCGGCTCCAGCGGCACACCGGTTTCGACCAACTGCCCCCACGAGAAGCTGGGATACGCGCCTACCCAAACCTCTTCTTGCTGGACCAGCGAGATCAGCTCGGATGAACGCGTGTAGGTGGTCACAAGCTGATCGACCAGATCGGGGAGTTGCTCCCAGGCAGGCTCAAGGTTGTCGATGTCGCCGCCGAACGCGCGCGCTATCAAGACCAGGGTCGCCGGGCCGTTGGTTGTCCCCATATCCGGTATGCTGACGAAACCACGAACGTCTTCGCGCCACAGATCGGCCCACGACGTGATCGGCTCCTCGACCATATCCGGGCGATAAAACAGCCCGTAGCTGCTGACTGCATAGCCGATCGCGTAGTTGTCGCCAAGCGGATCTTGCGCCCACTCGTACAGCTCGTCCAGGTTCTCTAGCTTTTCAGGATCGTAGGGCTGAAGCAGGCCCTCTTGCATCGCGGTATAGGCGAAAGACCCGGCGAAATGCACAACGTCTACGCCTGGATTTTCACCGCGCTCGAGCATCCGGCTCAGGCGCTCGGAGTTGTTGCCCGTTTCGTACACGATCTCGACGCCGTAGAGTTCCTCGAACGGTTCGGTAATATTCTTATCCAGCAGATCCTGGTTGAAGCCCCAGGTCGACACCACCAGCACCGGTTTGTCTTGCGCAGTGGCCGTGTTGATGACACCGGCCGCGGCGAAGACGAAGCTGGCGACAAGGATGATAATCAACGCTTTTCTCATCTGACACTCCTTTGCACTCAAGCGGCTCGATGCGGGCAATTATTCAGCGAGACGTTGTGACAGAGACCTCCTTTGCGTTGCTTCAAGGGAGCGGCTCGATGAAGCCGGACGTGCCGTCGACTCGCGCACGACCAGCTCGATCTCGACAACAGCTTTTTCAATGGGCCGATCTGGCTTTTCGATCCGGGCCAGCAGCAGACGGGCGGCGGCCTGGCCCATCTCGTTCTTCGGGATGTGGATGGTGGTCAGCGCGGGGACGGTAAACGCCGCAAGCTCGATGTTGTCAAAGCCAACGACCGACAGTTCGTCCGGGACGCTGCGGCCAAGCTCGCGGGCGGCGCGCAAGGCACCCATCGCCATCAAATCGTTCGAGGCAAAGATCGCCGTCGGGGGGTCGGGCAGGCGCAGCAAATCGAGCGTGTGCTGGTAGGCGCTGCCAGGCTTGAAATCCCCTTCGCGCACCAGAGCATGGTCGACGGGCACGGAGGCTTCGGCCAGCGCCTGTTTGTAGCCCAGCTCCCGGTTGCGGCGCACCGATTCGCGCGAGGGCCCGGTGATGCACGCGATGCGCCGGTGTCCCAGATCCAGCAGGTGGCGCGTCGCCAGCCAGCCGCCTTTGAAATTGTCAAACAGCACCGCGTCGGTTGGGATGTCGCGGGTGGTGAGGTCGATGACGACGATCGGAATATCGTCCCGCAGCTCCTCGCGGACGACCGCGAAATCATCGCCAGAGGTTGCGAAAATGATGCCGTCGGCCTGTCTGGCGCTGAGAGTGCGCGTGTGAACGAGCAGGCGCCCCAGATCGTTGCTGGAATTGCAAACGATCAGGCTGTATTCCTGCTCAAGGCAGATATCCTCGATGCCTTGCGCGACTTCTGCGAAAAAGGGGTTACTGTTGTCCGGCACGATGACGCCGATGATTCCGGATTGGCGGCTGCGCAGCGCGCGCGCGAGCGTGTTGCGCTGGTATCTGAGGACATCCATTGACTGGAGCACACGCTCGCGAAGCTCGTCGCTAACGGGACGCGTGCCGTTGATCACGTGCGACACGGTTGCAATCGACACGCCTGCGTGCCGGGCGACATCACGCATCGTTGACACGGGCAGCTCCTGACACGTAAACGTTTACGTAAACGTTTTTCTGCATTGAGTATCCAACGGATTTCGCGCGCGTGTCAAGCGATTTGTGCTGTTTTCCCAAGGATCCGGGCACCCCGGCGCGCCGTGCACACTGTTCCAGCGCGGCTCCGTTATATGTTGTCAAACTCTTTGGGACAGAAGGCGGCCAAGCGTGAAGGAGGCTCGTGCCTCTTCTAGACGCTCGAGTTTCCAAGCGAAGAAGAGAGTGAGCCTGACGAGAGACTTCATCAGGCGATGGGAGCGCTCGATTTTGCCCTGGGGTATGGGGGTTGCGCGCGCCCGGTGAGTATGATTCGAGTTGTAGCTTTCGAGAAGATGCGGAACGACTGCGCCAACGATTGTGTGTTTCGGTATCCTCACTCGGGTCGATTAGCTTGGAACCTATCTCAGTCGACGCGCGCCAGCGCCGCCGGGCGGGCCGGGTGCGCTACGGGTAGCCAAGAAGTAGGATGCGCATCGCGTCCCTCTCTTTCGGGTAACATGCGCAGAAAGCGAGGAATGCGATGCACACACATGCCATGCCGCCTCTAAGCCCATGAGGTTTGCTCAGTAAGTCGCCCGCATGATGTGTTATCCCGCGCAGCAGGACAGCACCGTGACATCTTTCTCAACTGTTTGCGCCGCCGGCTCGAATCCGAACCCAGGAATCTTCATTCCCAATGGCACCCAGACCCAGAGATTTCCGAAACCCACAAGACCGCGGATTTCTGAGCAAGCCCGACTGCTGGTTACGAATGCGATTGCACCAACAGGTCACATCGTCGGCATTTCTGGATGGCCAGGATTGAAGTGCTTTAGAATCACCAGCGGTTCGGTTGCGCTGAGGTTGGTAATAGTTACACCCGCCTGCGCCGCTTTCACTGTGACGAAGAACTCGTCCTCGGTCATCTGCCCAAAGCGGATCATTACCGGGCTGGAGATGGCATGCGGCCCAATGCGTCCGTAGCCCTGCACGCAGATCAGGCCGTAGGCTACCGGGTCTGCGATGGTGACGGCGCGCCCCGGCAGGACAGTCAGCCGTTTGGCGCTGAACCACTCACTGCCGTAAACGATCCACTCGTCCAGATACCCTTCGCGCTTCATGACATCGGGATCACCCGCTGGCCGTGGGGTGAGGAAGTGATGTTCCTTGAACTGCGGGTCTACGTTGCTGTCCCAATCCAGCAGCGAGATGAGGTAGTCATAGTCGTAGTGCTTGTCGGGCGGCACATCCTTCACCAGCAGCGACCGGTCGATAACCTGATAGTCCGCTACCAACGACTGCCACATCGAAAACACGTCGCTGGCCCGCTGCGGCTCGTAGGTGCAGAGCGTGCCCGGCGCGTGCAGGACCCCCGGCGGAACATACCAGCCGGTGTCTACCTGCAAGCGGTACGCCTTCGACAAGCTGAGAATTTTGTTGTCCCCCTCTTCCCAACGCTTCAGGCAGTCGATCACCTGCTCCTGAGTGGTGCCCGGTTCCAGGCCGAAGAAGGTGTAGGGGTAGGTGTTCAGTGCGAAGTTGTACTGAGCGGGGAAGAAGTAGGCTTCGGGCTTGCCCACCCGCCCAACATCGGCAGCTTTCTCGTCAGTCTGGTGCAGGTGATGGGGCAACGGGTACATGTTGTCGAAGAACTTGCTGTACATGACCCAGCCGCCATACCTGTCTACCACGTCTTGCCCCAGGAATTCGACCTTCATCTCATCCAGGGCATCGCGCAATGTGACCTTCTGCTTGTCATCCACATAGATATAGCTCAGTCCCTCGTCTTCTGGCGTGCCGGGACCGTTGTCGGCAGGCGTGGTGGATGCAAACCAACGCTCATCGATGCCGCCGCGATGCCCGCCCAACGCGTACAGATCGTCGGGATGCAGGCGCAACCGGCGCCCGGGAACACAGAAAACGCGCGGTACCCACGTAGGCCACAGACGCAGAATCCCCGCACCCTGCTCCAGGGCCTGATTGGTGAGCTGTCGAACGTTCTGGCCGTTCATTTTTACCCCTTAATCGTGTGAGGCCAGGAAGAGATAACCCCAGCATCTATTTGCAAAGTGCAACACAGTCTTAGCAGAGACAGGTCACTCGAAACGAGGAAAGGGGGATGATGGCGGCAATCATCTCTTGCATGCCATCATCCCCCTTCATCTTTTATTCCACCTCGCCGATGCGCTCAGCTTCGGTGAGGTTGTCCTGGGTGATCATGACCGGCTCAAGCAGGATGACGTCGCTCTCAGGTGCTTCGCCCTTGCGCAGATAGTTGACAACGATCTGCACAGCAGTGCGGCTCTGGCCGCCAGGGTGCTGCTCGATGGTGCCCGCCAGTCCGCCGTCACGCACGGAG
>Ga0226835_1001412_pt1 | contig 13170 bp, 8 predicted proteins | sample LAC_MetaG_1_FD_163627 | JGI IMG/M metagenome (GOLD analysis project Ga0226835, IMG submission 163627) | Anaerobic ammonium oxidizing microbial communities from anammox membrane bioreactor (MBR) in UC Berkley, California, United States -... | ecosystem: Engineered > Bioreactor > Anaerobic >...
ACGCCACATAGACCGTCAGCGCCACCAGGAAAAGAATGATGACGGTTGGGATGAACGACCAGGCGACAATTTTATTGCTCAGCCTGGATCTGAAGCGAGGAAAAACCAAAACCAGACTCCTGTAGATATCAGCTCTGCTCGTCGCACGCGCACAGTGAAGGAGATAGACTGACGCTCTGTTGAATTTTCTCGATTTGCTGGCAGACTTTTTCCATTTCGCTGACCGGCATTTTGCCAAGCGTGAAAATCTGATCCCAGGCGTCTTTTGCTAGCTTGCTGACCCCAACCATGTTCGGAAAGGTCTCTGCGGTGACGGAATAGCCCTTGATTTGTCCGTCCGCAAATGCGGCAATATCCACATCTTTGCTGCGTTCCGGGTATTCCTGGCGAATGTACTCCACCCATTCTGGCACTAACGAGGCGCGCGCTGGCTGTAAAAAATGGGCGCGCGCCATGGCGCGCCCATAATCCTTGCTTATCAGGAATTTCAACAATTCCCAGGCCGCTTCTGGATGCTTCGTTCCGGCGTAAATGCCAAAGCCATCCGTGGTCGCCAGTGTGGCATGGCGTTTCGGTCCGGTCGGAAACGGCGCGACACCGATGCGAAATCTTGCGTTGTCCAGAATATCCTTTAACGCCCAGGAGCCATCTTCCACCATTGCAACTTTTTGCTGGATGAAAGCCTGACGGGTCTCAATATTTTGCACATCCAGAAACGTCGCCATCACCTTGTCTTCCCATATCCTTCGCCGCAGCCACTCCATGGCTTCTTGCGCCGGTGGGGCGGACATCTCACAGCGGGCGGGATCATCGGGGTTGACATAGTGGCCGCCAAAGCTATTGACGTGGATCTGGATGCGATCCCATGTGACGTCAAACATGCTACCCCATTGAGTAATTCCAAAGCTGTTGTGGCGGGTCAGGCGAGTCATCGCTGACCAATAATCATCGTATGTCCAATCACTTGCGGGATACTCGACCGCCGCGGCGTCGAACAAATCTTTGTTGTAGTATAAAGCCAGCGCGCCGTGATACTTGGGCAAGCCGAATTGTTTCCCATCGCGGGTGAAAAGCGCTTGATATTGAGCGGGTGACCAATCATCAATGGTCTCTTTGTCAAGGTCCGCTTCTACAAGGGGTCTCAAATCCATCAGATAGCCAGCGTTTGCCCAGGCGGAAAAAAACTCGCAGCAACCGGAAAGTACATCCGGCGCAGTTCCTGCCGCCATGTCTTCTAGCATTTTCTCTTCCAGATTATCCGGATCCGGCGTATAAAAGACGCGAATATTGGGATGATCTTTGTTAAAGATTTCCAACATTTGCTGCGCCAGCGACGGGAACCATTCGGTTCTCCAGTCTTGATAGACTAACTGCACTGCGCCTTTATCGCCGCTGGCAGTTGACGACGGCGAAAGACCACATGCCGACAACGCCGCGCTGGCGGCAGTGACGCCCGCCACACGGAGAAAGTCACGCCGACTCAATAACCTGCTGCCCTTGTTCATATGAGATTTCCCTTTCCCTATAATCTCCACGCGCCTGTTCAGACAATGATTATAGCTTAAAAATTGGAGTGCATCAGTCCAAACTGGTGTTATGGATGTACTCAAAAGTTGTTTTTCGCGCCCGCCCGGCATTGGTTTCCAACCGCCGCCTCAGGTTACAAAGCCCGCATTCAGCGGGCTGAAGCGGCATCCATCTCCCAGGCGCAGGAAACAGGCCGCGGCGACAAATAACAACTTTAATGAAGCCCGGCGGGACGTCTTCTAACTCGAAGACACTACAACCGCAACCAATAACGCATGTTATACTCATTTCGACCCAGTTGGGAGGCAGAACACGGAAATGATCGAAATAACGCCGGCTGTGGCTATTCGAGAAGACGAGATAGAGATCGAATTTGTGCAGGCCTCCGGCCCAGGCGGACAAAATGTCAATAAAGTTGCCACCAGCGCTCAGTTGCGTTTTGACGTGCGCAATTCGCCCTCCCTGCCGGAGGATGTGCGGGCGCGGCTATCTCGCCTGGCAGGGAAAAGGTTGACCGCCGAGGGGGTATTAATCATTGAAGCCAAACGCTATCGCTCCCAGGAGCAGAATCGTCAGGATGCTATTGAACGGCTGGTTGAACTCATCCGCAAAGCCACCGAAAAGCCCAAAGTCCGGCGCAAGACAAAACCCAGCCAAGCTGCTATTCGGAAGCGCCTGGAAGAGAAACGCCGCCGAGGTGAAATCAAACGGCAGCGGCGACAGATCGAGGACCTCTAGGTTTTCAGCACCCTCGGTTATAGGGGCAGTGGGTTGAGTTCGCCAGCGTAAGATTAGGGGGTCGAATTTGAGATGGGGGAAGCCTCGAGGCTGGCTGTGACCGTCGAAGCGATTGTGGCGCCCGGCGTTGCGGTGGGTGGGATGATCTCGAAATGCAGCAACAGATCCAGAACTCTCAGGTTGGCGTCGAACTCGGTTTGGTTGATGCTGTTCAATTCCAGATCCACAGCGGCGATGACGCCGTTATCCGCTGCCCAATCCACCAGCGTGCCGGTATATTCGCAGCCCGTGTTCACCGGCGGATATTGATAGCCGCTTACCTCTGAAATCGCTTTCGCCAGGCGAATCGACTCTGGATGTGCAGGGTCGCCGCTGGGAAATACCCCTAGCCCGGCGCTATGGTAGCTGATCAATGCTTCAATCTGGCGTGAAAGCAAGAACGCCTTGACCGCCTGCGTCTCCGGCTCCGAACCGGGAGCCGGACCGGCAGTACCTGGGGCAGAAGCGCAACCTACGCTGCGCCAGCTCGATTTCCAATTTACGTCAAAATTGCGGTTCAAATCAACCTGGTTGGCGTTCAGCCGGCCCTCGGTTTTTCGGCCAACTGCCTCCCCATCTACGTTAAGCGAGCGCAAAATGTACAAAGTTGTTCCAGAGGGGATCAGGCTGGGATGGCGTTGGATGTGTTGAATAAGCTCATCGGCCAGGGCGATGGTGTTCCACTCATCCCCGCCATGGATGCCGGCGATGATCATACGCTCTCGTGGGCCGCTGCCAAAACGATAGACCTCAATCGGGCGACCTTGCACCGAACGGCCAATGACCAGCCACCAGTAGCCGTAAAAGGGCGTGATGGAGACAATCGGCGTGGAGGATGGCTGAAAAGCAGGCAAGTTCGTAGTCGGCGATGGCGTAAGAGTAGCCGAGGCCTCTGGCGAGGGCGTCGGCGTCCAGGTGGGTGGTAATTGCAGGATGACGACCCCGCTTCCCCCGCCGACGACCGGCGGCGGAGCGGATGGCGGCTGTAACGCGTTTTCAGGCAAGACATCGAAACCGTTCTTCCAGGCCACGCCTCCCAGAGCAGCCACGGAGCCAAGCGCCAGCAATGCCAATAAAACGATCAAGATAGATTGGGAGCGAGAGAGGGCAGACGCTGATGGTTTCCTCTTCGCCGCCGGCGCTTCCCGATTGACGGACTTCTGGCTGCTTTGCGCCGACGACAGAGGCAGGTCAGTCTCTGCAATATGCGCGACGAGGTCTTGCATCGCAGCAGGCTTTGCATCAGACGGCGCAGGCTCAGCAGGCGGCGGCAAATCCTTGTGTGCGGAAAGCTGCTCCAGCGCACGGCGGACTGTTGGATGATTTGGGCGGAGGGAAAGCGCTTTCTCCAGGCAGTAACGCTTCCTGTCCACTTCCTGGATACATGCCGCCAACCCTAGCCAGGCATGGAAGTCATTGGGATCGGCTTGAAGCGCCTGAATGAAAAAGCCTCGCGCTCGTTCTTTTTCACCCTTTTTCAGGGCTTCGAGCGCCTGAGTGAGCATGGGTTGTTGAGTCATGGGAAACTATCCGCAGATATATACCAGCAATTCTCCTGGGCCATGAACACCAATCGTAAGCGTCATTTCAATATCCGCGGTGCGCGACGGCCCGCTGATCAGCACGGCGGTTGGCGCTTCGCGCACCGATTGCAACCCCAAAGCCTGGGGAAGCGAGGGTAAAATATCTGCCTCTCGCAGCACCGCCAGATGAATCTCAGGCAGCAGCGAGGCCGTAAGAGGCTGCTGCGCTCCTCCCGACAATACCAATGTACCCGATTCGGCAACCCCGGCCAGCGCGCCGGTCAGCCCGGCCCGGATTTGCGGATCGGGTTCACGCTGCGTCTGAACGCCGCTTTCCCGCAACGCCGAAATCAACCCGGCGGGTAGATGGGATTCATCCCAGGTCTGCACGCGGCGAATTTCGCGGCGCATCAGTTCCTGGGCAATGCGCCCGGCTAATTCTTCGGGCGAGCAATGCACAACGACGCCGCCCAGAGCGGCGAGTTCATCGGAAAACTGTTGCGCCAGCGGTTTTGAGTTCGATGAATGCGGCGATTCGGCGGGCGGCGGCAGGGTTTCTGAATTGCCGTCAACGTGATTTGCTGGATGCAGCGCTGCAAAGCGATCGCGGAAAGGGCGCCCATTTGGCAGTGGAAAATCCTTCGAGTATCCCCAGCCGGTGAACGCTGGAAGGCGCAGCCAGCGGGAAAACGGCGAAGCCAGCCAGCCGAAGCCTCCGCCGATGCGCTGCGCAACGGCGTAACGGCGCGGCGACGACGCCAGCCAGGTGTAAAGACGTAAAGCCAGGCGCAAGCTGGCTGGTACGTGCAAACGCCTGGAGGCAGATGAGGACGCATGAGCCAGGTTGGCCCCTTCCGCGCGCACGCACAGCAATAGTTTAGGCAAGTCAATATCCACCGGGCAGGCATCTTTGCAAGCGCCGCACAGGCTGGAAGCCCGCGCCAGGTGACCAAACTCCTCCACGCCGAACAGACCCGGAGAAACCACCGAGCCGATTGGGCCAGGATATGGAGTATATTGTCCGCTGACGCCCTGATATGCATGTCCGCCGATCTCGCGGAAGACCGGACATGCATTCAGACAAGCGCCGCAGCGAATGCAGTAAAGACTCTCTGCCAGCGGCGAACGGCGCATTGCGCTGCGTCCGTTATCTACCAGGATCAGATGGCGTTCCAGCGAGCCATCCACCTCGCCGGGACGTCGCGGGCTGTGGATCAGACTGGTATAAACGCTCAGTTTCTGCCCGGTGGCGGAACGCGGCAGTAAATACAACATCAGCGCCAGGTCGTCCAGTGTTGGAACCAGGCGTTCGATGCCCATCAAGGCAATGTGCAGGCGAGGCAAGGTGGTGCACATGCGCCCATTTCCCTCATTGGTCACGATGCACAACGTACCGCTCTCTGCCACACCAAAGTTCACCCCCGAAATCCCGATGTCGGCGTCCAGAAAGACCTGGCGCAGCAACTGGCGCGCGATGCGGGTCAGCGTGGGAATATCCTCGGTGTAAGCAATGCCCAGTTTTTCGACAAATGTCTGCGCCACCTGCGCGCGTGTCAGATGAACCGCCGGGGTAATAATATGCGCCGGGGGTTCGCTGCGTAGCTGAACAATATATTCGCCCAAATCGGTCTCTACTACGCGAACGCCCAACGCTTCCAGCGCATGGTTCAAATGCACTTCTTCGCTGACCATAGACTTGGATTTCACGACCAGCCGCGCCCCGGCGTTTTGGGCAATATCACTTACAATCTGTACCACTTGATCGGCGGTCTCGCCCTGATGGACAACGACGCCATTGGCTTGTAGGTTGGCTATAAATTGAGCTAAATATTGGTCGAGATGAGCGATGACCTCGGCGCGAACGGCGTGAGCGCGTTGGCGCAACGCCTGGCGTCCTTGGGGAAGAGAAGCAAACGCCTGGCTGAAAGCTCTCTGACGGCGCTCGGCGTTGCCATCCAGGGCGGATTGTAGGACGGGATTGTCCAACGCAGCGCGGATTTGGCTGTGAAAGAGGTCAGTCATTGGCAGGATGAATGAGTAATTGGCTAACGCTTGTCTTCCGTATTGGCCAACACTTCGGCGATATGAACTGCGCGTTGGGTTTTCCCGCGGCGATGCAGACCGCCGTTCATATGCGTGATACAACCGGCGTCGCAAGATACCACCACCGGCGACTGGCTGGCCTCAATGCTGGCGATTTTGCGTTCCAGCATTGCCGCAGAAATTTCGGGGTGCTCTACGGAAAACACCCCGCCGAAGCCGCAGCAATCGGTCGCATAGGGCAATTCGACCAGTTCCGCCCCTTGAACGGCTGCCAGCAAGGCGCGTGGCTGACGGTCAACCCCCAGATCGCGCAGCAAATGGCAGGAGGCATGGTAAGTCAACCGACCCGGCCAGCGCGCACCCAAATCAACAACGCCGAGATGATCCACCAGAAACTCGGTCAATTCATAGGTGCGTTCCGCCAATCGGCGAGCGCGGGCAAGCCAGCGATCATCATCGGCGAATAACTCCAAATACCCGTGGCGAATCATCGCCGCGCAGGAGCCAGAAGGCACAATGACCGCTCCGGCGGTGTTTTCAAAGACTTCAATCGTGCGCCTGGCGAGAGGCAATGCCTGGTCACGCAGCCCGGCGTTGTAAGCCGGCTGGCCGCAGCAAGTTTGCGCAGAGGGAAATTCAACCTGAGCGCCGGCGCGCTGCAAAACACGCACCACAGCTTCGCCAACGTCTGGATAAAGTGTGTCAATGATACAGGTGACAAAAAGCTGCACCGGCAAGTTCACGTTGCGTATTGTATCCTAAAAACATTGCAAATGGAAACAGTCAAACGCGACGACTCTCTCGCCGGCGCTGAACATTTCCCTGCACATCCAGCGCGCTTTCTTCATCCAGGGCAACTTGATAATAACGCAGGCGTTTGTGCAGCGCCTTCATCGCCTGCAGGGTTTGAACATAGTCGGCGCTGCCGTGAAGATAAGCGCGGCGCATCTGCGCCAGGTCTCGGCGGCTCGTTTCCAGCAATCCGCGAATTTCTTGGCTGGTCTGCTCATTTTCGCCGTATTCATAGAGCAGATTTTGCCATAGCTGGATTAATTCGTTGATCTGCGCCTCCAGTTCTTCTGCTTCCCCTTGTTCATGGGCGGCGCGTTCCACAATTTGAGCCACGCGTTCAACCAGCGCCTGGCTGCGTGCGCTCAAGTTGCCAAGCTGAGCTACCCGGGCGATAGCTTTACCCTTGCTGGCGCGCAATTCCTGCCATTGCGCCTGTATCTTTTCCAGCTCTTGCATCTCCGAGTCAAACGAAACAGAAGTTGGCGGCCAGGAGCGTTTTTGCTGGAAATAGGTCGAAGCCTCTTTCAAGCTTTGCCGCGCTTTCTCCAATTGATATTGAGCTTCACGAAAGGTTTCAATCAACGGATGGAAATCCTCCAGCGAGCGAATAGCAGCATTGCAGGAATGCCAAAAGTCGCTGTGACGCTTCAATTCAGAGGGCAACTTTTCCAACGAATGATCGGACTTCACCCGATGGCTGAGGTAAGTCGCCCCTGTGCTGGAAGAAAGCACGCGCCGCGCTTCTCCGATTGCTCTTTCCTCTAAATCCGCGATTTTATCCAGCTCGCCCAACAGAGCAGTCAGTTCTCTGGTCTGCTGCTGTACCTCGGCGATCAATTGATCCAACCAGCGGTTCGCCATCTGCTCGCTGCGCTCGACCAGAGAGGCCGCCTGGCGCGCCTTTCGTTCTACCGCGCCGTGCTGCCGGTTATCCAGCTCGCCGATCAAACGCTGCACTTCTCTGGATTGGCGCTCGATTTCTTGTCCAGCGATGTTGCTCAAAAACTCGTTGCTGCGGGCGATAAATTCGATTTGCCCCAGCGCAGCGCGAGCGCTTTCCAGTTGTTCGCGGGCGGATTTTTCGGTTTCGATCAAGGCATTCAGACGTATGCGCGCTTGTTCCACACGTCGGCGCAATTTCTGATAGAGCTGGTTCAATTGCCGGGTGTCTTCCAGGCGCTGCAAGACCTGATCCTCCGGGACAGGTTCGGAGGGTTTGTGAATATCCAATCGTTCGCTTTCGCGCTCCAGGGCGTCAATCTCCACTGGCAGGCTCTCGATTGCCTCGGCGCGGGACCAGTTCTCCACAGCAAACCCCTGGATCTCCTCCGCCAACCGCTTCGCCCCTTCCAGCCAGGTTTGCAGACCGCCGAAGTCTGGAGCGGTGAGCATGGCTGTCCACTGCGTATGAGCCTGTTCAATCTGCTGGCAATGCTGGGCTAGTTCCTTCTGGCTGGCGCGCAGGCTGGCGACGATTTGCAGATCCTTGCCCACCTGCTCCGGTGAACGCGGTTTGTCGGCCGGGGCCAGGCTGGCTGCCTGACGATTCAAGTCGCTCAATACATCCAGGCTGCGTCGCCAAACCACAGGGTGGGGCGACCTGGCGCCAAGCATCGCCATTTGCATCGAGAGTTGTTTGAACCCTTCCGGTAGCTGGCGAAGCGCCGCCTCCAAGGCGGATATTTCACGCCGGGCGCGCTTTAGATTGGCGCCCATCTCTTGCGCAAGCCGCGTCAGGCGCTCTGCTTCAGCAATCACTGCTGGCAAACCGTCCACTTCCAGCCGCGTCAGTGTATCGTTTAGATTTTTATGAACAACGCTCAATTGATCGAACTGGGCGCGGTAATCGGTGGTTTCAATTCCCGCAGGCATGTTATTCAGCGTAAGCGAAGCATCCTCCAGGGCGCGGCCCAACGCGCCGACTGTCTCCTCAGCACGCCGCGCTTGGCTTTCCCAGAGCTGCGCTTGTTCCAGCAAACGTTCCAAAATCGGTTGAGTCTCTACGATGATCTGATGAGCCTGGACGATGGTAGCACGATCCGTCCTGGCGAGGATAGATTCTTCGCTGCCGTGATACAGGTAAGCCGGGATTTTTTCCAGCTCCCCACGCGCCTGATCTGCTTGCCGACGCGCCTCATCTAAAACATCGCCTCGCACATTTTTAGCGTATAGAGATTCAAGCATCTGGTGGAGTTTTTGCTGCATTTGCAGCGCCCGCTTCGCCTGCTGGGCGACGTCCCAGCCAACCCGACGGATCTCGGTTTCTTTTTGCGCAGCCGCGTCTATGAGCTGTCCGATTTGAACCATCTCCTGACGCAAGCGTTTGACATCCCGGCGCAGAAAATACCACAAATACGGCGCGCCCATCATCACCCGCCAACGAACCATGCTCAGATCGTTGGCGCGTTGGTTCAGCGCCGCCCGTTGAGCTTGCCAATCGAAAATCTGCCGCTCAATTTCGTCTAGTAACGCCCATAAATCCTGCACATGAGAGCGGAAAGGCTCCTGTTCGTCGGCTGCGAACTCCTGGGCGGCGATCCTGAATGGACGTCGCCTGGTTTCTAACAGACGCCCGTCGCGGCGCAACTGCTCCAGTTCGTTTTGGGTTTGTTTTTGCAGGGCGCGTGTCAAGAGATAAAGGCCGCCAATGGTCAAAAGTAAGACCAGCGGGACCAGGCAAAGTTCATAGGGAAAGCCCGCCTGCGCCATATCTCCAAGTAAATGATAATCCAATTAAGCGCCACGCGACCAGCTCTCAACTCCGCTTACGGCATTGCGTGCTGCTGATGGCTGGCCGCTGGTCGCTGAAAGGTGATGTAATTATACTAAAGCTGCTTCCATAATCTTTTGGATGCGGGAAATCATGCTGGCCGGGTCGGGATGTAACCCTTCGATGAGCAACGCATTCTCGTAAATCTGCTCGATGACCAGCGGCCCAAGCGGGTCTTCTGGGGGCATATTGTTCAAGCGCACCAGGATGGCGTGGCGCGGGTTTAGCTCCAGCACCTTTTTGGGCGGGGTGAAGTCTTTATTCAGCAGGCGATACACGCGCTGTAACTCTTGATTGGGAGCGCCCGCCGGATCCACCAGGCGCGCCGGCGAATCCGAGAGACGTTCGGTCATGCGCACATCTGCCACGCGCTCGCCAAGCTGGGCTTTGAAACGTTCCACCAGGCTGCTCTGGCCGGCGGCATCCACACCGGCTTGCTGCTGATCGCCCTCTTTGGTATCCGCTTCTGGCGCCGGCAGGTCGGCATTGGCGACGTTGACAAGCGGAAAATCCTTATATTTCGTCAACCTTGCCAGCATGAAGGCATCCACCGGATCGGTCAATAAAAGCACCGGATAACCATAACGCCGTACAATGTCCAGGTGCGGCGAATATAACACCGACCGCTCGTCATCGCCCAGCAAGTAGTAAATGTGTTTCTGCTCCGGTTTCATGCTTTTCAAGTAATCCTCCAGGGAGGACCACTGATCTGGATGATCTGTGGTGCGGAAGCGCAGCAAGGGGTACAAACTTTCCGGCTCATTGGGTTCGATCGCCACGCCTTGCTTGATGTAACGGGCATACGCCTGCCAGAAGCGGTTGTACTTTTCCGCGTCTTCCTCCGCCAGTTTCTTCAGTGTATCTATCACCTTTGAAGTCACCAGCTTTTTCAGGTTGACCATCACCCGTGTGGATTGAATGGATTCGCGCGAAACGTTCAGCGGCAGATCTTCCGAATCCACCACGCCCTGGACAAAAGAGAGATATTCCGGCAAAAGATCGCGGTTGTATTCCTGAATGAGAACTTTGCGAGCGTATAACTTGAGGCCATCCTCTTTACGCAGAGAAAACAGGCTGCGCTCGGGGCTGGCTGGCACAAACAGCAAGGCATACATCTGAACCGGAGCGTCCACCACCATGTGGGCGTACGCCAGAGGCGGCTCAAAGTCTAAGGTGAGTTGTTTATAAAAATCCTCGTAATCTTTCTTTTCCACCTCACGCGGCGATTGCCGCCACAAAGCGGTTTGACGGTTTGCCTGTTCTTCTTGCTGACCAATAAAGATCGGGAAGGGGACAAAATCCGAGTGCTTGCGCACGATTTCACGCAGACGGGCTTCCTGGAGGAACTCTTTGGCATCGTCCTTCAACTTTATGATGACATCGGTGCCGCGTTCGGCTTTCTCGGCCGGCTCCACGCTAAACGTGTCCGCTCCGGTGCAGAACCAGGCGGCGGCTTGAGCGTCCTTGCGATAGGAACGAGAAATCACACGCACCCACTCGGCGACCATAAAGACCGAATAAAACCCCACGCCAAACTGACCAATTAGATCCGCAACGTTTTTGCCTCCCTGGCGAGCAGCCTGGACAAATTCACGCGCTCCAGAATGTGCAATCGTGCCTAGATTGGCGATCATTTCTTCAGCGGTCATCCCCACGCCGCTATCTCGAATGGTCAAGGTGTTCGCCTCGGCGTCGGGGATCAAGCGGATCTCCAGGCGCGCGTCCGGGTTAAGCACATCGCGATTGGTGAGCATTTCGAAATCCAGGCGGGTGAGGGCGTCGGACGCATTCGAAATCAGCTCGCGCAAGAATATTTCTCGTTCTGTGTAGAGAGAATGGATCAAGATATCCAACAGTTGACGGGTTTCTGCTTTGAAGGCGATAGAGGCTGCGCCCGCAGAAGAAGGCGCATCCTGTGCAGGGTTCGAATTGGCTGAATCTTCCATAAAATTACCTCCTGGCAAACCTGATCAATCACCCCCTAACTATACTCAACAAATATCAGAATTATGTAAGAAGAGACGATAGAGACCGAGCTTCAATCAGGAGCGTCCCAGGGCGCTGCGCCGCCATTCAATCCATTCAACGAGCGGCGAATCGGCTCGCCCAGCTCTGGGATCACGTCCGCCACAGCCGCCAGCAGGCCAAAACAACCGGCGATCATCATATCTCCAAAAGGCGTAGCAAAATAGGGGCGTAAGGATGAGCCTCGCATCAGGTTGCGCCGCGGCCCGGTCACTGCAACGCCGAACTCGCCTTCATCTAGCGAAAGCGGCTGTGGATGGTAAATCAATGCGCCATGACCAAAATGGTCGAACACGTCGCGATGGGTGAGGCTGCCATCTGCCAGCGCCAGCAGCAAAGCCTCCAATTGTTGTAAAGTCAGCAGGCCGGTATGATGTTCAAATACCCCTTCGATTCCATCCGGCCCCAAACGAAAGGCCAGGGTGTGGAAGTTGCCCACATTGACGATGACCACACGCTGCCGTCGTCTCACAACGGGGTCAAAAGCAGCGCCCAACACCGCCGCCGGCGCGGTATCCATCACCACCAGGGGAACATCTTCTAACAGGCCAGAATGTCGCTGAGCTGATTGCACAACAGCCTGCAAGCGAGTCATAATGGGCGGCGCATCTTCGGCGCGGTAGGCAAACGCCGTCAGGCGGTTCTCCGCCCGGATGCGCTCATCCAGATAATCGAAGCGGAACTGCCGGTCGGAGTATTCGGGGGGTGAATTGCCGTGGTCAAAGACCGCCACAGCCGCTGCCGAAAGCCCTTTGAGCGAAACGCCGAAAAGCTCCAGCGCCTGGGCGATTGCTTGCATGTCGAAATCGCGCAGCTCCAGTTGCAATACCGAATCCGGCAATTGGCCGGCTTCGTCCTCTGAAATCACGGTGACGCCGCTGGCTTGAACCACTTCCAAATCATCGTTGAAGGAGCGCGCCGCCTCTGGCGTGGCGTACACCTTCAAACCGGCGCGGATGTGCTCTTCCGCCGCCCACTGGCTGGGTCCGCCGCCCATGGTTACCCCGCGCAGCGCCACCGCCTGACGCCGACGGGTGGCTTCTTTTATCCGCCGATTTACGATCATGGTCGGCGAAGGCACGACCAGTTTAAATCCGTTCTCAAGATCCAGGTGAGAGTCGTATAAAAAGATGTCCTGAGTGCCGGTGCCAACATCTACGGTTAAGATTTTCATTTTCTTTCTACCAAACCAGTCCGATTTCAGGTGAAACGAGTTTACCACTAACCAGCTCGGATTTGAAGAGCGCGCCTTGACACAACGCCTGGCTCAGGTATAATCGCACAAATTGATCTATATGAAAGATTTGCGCGGAGAAAAGTAACCGTCAACCCTTTGCAGAGAGCCGTCGGCGGTGCGAGGCGGCAAGGATGGGCGGCGAATTCCACTCCGCCGGCCTGTAATTTTCCTCATCAACAGGCCAATTGTCTTCGCAGGGGCGGCGCAATTACATTGTAACGCCGTCGTAAGAGGACCGGGGCAGCCCGTTAGCGCGCATGAGAGGCCATTCTCCATGGATGGTGAAAGCAGGTGGCACCACGAGCGCCCCCCTCGTCCTGCAGGACATGGGGGGTTATTTCGTTATTTTGAACGGAGGTGCAACCATGTTAGATATCAATTTGATACGCGAGCAGCCAGATCGGGTGCGCAAAGCGCTGGAAGCGCGGCAGATGGAAACCGCGCCGGTGGACAGCGTGTTGCAACTGGATGAGCAG
>Ga0226835_1001413_pt1 | contig 13164 bp, 10 predicted proteins | sample LAC_MetaG_1_FD_163627 | JGI IMG/M metagenome (GOLD analysis project Ga0226835, IMG submission 163627) | Anaerobic ammonium oxidizing microbial communities from anammox membrane bioreactor (MBR) in UC Berkley, California, United States -... | ecosystem: Engineered > Bioreactor > Anaerobic >...
GAACGCGGATGGGCCAGAGCCGATCACCGCGATGCGCAGGGGAGTCGGAAAGTTCTGCTTGACTTCAGCCATAGCTGGTTGTGTAAACTCCATTTGTTGACTCTGGCCGGGAACTGTCTGTCCGGCTGCTTTTGTGTGTAGATGCGAGCAGGTCTTCCAGCGTTACACCTGCCCGGCCGTAATGCAGCTTCTGCCCACCAGGATCGTACCACAATTGATCCATTTGTCACCATTTGTCGGCATTTGTTCAATTGACATGATGTTATTGTGCGTATTTCGCTGTATAAAGAGCACAGCGCGGGCAGTGCTGCCGGCCTGACCGTGCCCGCGCCCCATCTAGCTGCGCGAGGGAGACCATGCAGTCTGTGGCGGGGCACACGCCGACGCTTGTTGTCAAGCTGGGGACCAGCACGCTGACCGGTGGGGGACGCCGGTTGTCGCGCCCGCATATGGTCGAGCTTGTGCGGCAGATCGCCGCTCTGCGCGCCGAGGGGTGGCGCGTGGTGGTGGTGTCGTCTGGCGCGATCGCCGCGGGGCGCGAGGTGCTTGGCGACCCGGCGGTGCCCAACCATCTACCCGCCAAGCAGATGCTCAGCGCGGTAGGGCAGGGCTACTTGATGCAGGTCTACCGCGTGCTGTTCGATCTCTACAGCCTTTCGATCGGTCAGGTGTTGCTGACACACGACGATCTGTCGCACCGGACGCGCTATCTCAATGCCCGCGAGACACTTCAGACCTTGCTGGACTATGGCATTGTGCCAATTGTGAACGAGAACGACACCGTCGCCGTGGACGAGATCAAAGTGGGCGACAACGACACCCTCTCGGCCCTGATCGCCGTGCTGCTGAGCGCGTCCTTACTGATTCTGCTGACCGATCAGGATGGGCTGTACGACCGGGACCCGCGCCTGCACCCGGATGCTCGCCTGCTGGAAGAGGTCCCCGCCATTGATGAGGCGGTCGAGGCGGCAGCCGGGGCGACGCTGTCCGATTTGGGGGTTGGAGGGATGCACACCAAGGTGCAAGCGGCGCGCCTGGCAACCCGCAGCGGGACGCGCACCTGCATCGCGCGCGGGACGGTGCCGGACGTTCTGCTGCGGCTGGCGCGCGGCGAGCGCGTTGGGACGGTGTTTTCTCCGGCGGTCGGGCACATCGAAAGCCGCAAACGCTGGCTGCTGGCCGAGCGACCGCAGGGCAGCCTGTACGTCGACCGGGGCGCGGCGCGCGTTCTGCGCGAGCAAGGGGCCAGCCTGCTCCCGATCGGGATCACCCGCCTCGACGGGCAGTTCGAGCGGGGCGCTGTGGTCCGCGTGCTTGACGAGGGCCGCCGCACGATCGCGCAGGGGCTGGTCAACTACAGCCGTGGCGAGCTGGAACGCCTCTGCGGTCGGCACTCGGCCCAAATCGCTCAGATTTTGGGGTACACCTACGGCGACGAAGCGATACACCGGGATAACCTGGTCATGATAGCGGTGTAGGCAGGAGCGAGATTGCGATGATCGATATGCAGGCGCTGGGGCAGCGTGCCAAAGGCGCGTCGCGAACGCTGCGCCAGCTGGACACGAACGCCAAGAACGAGCTTCTGCGGGCCGTGGCGGATGCCATTGACCGGCACAGCGAGGCGATCCTGGCGGCGAACGCAGCCGACCTGGCAGACGGCCGCGCCGCGGGCTTGAGCGAGGCGCTTTTGGACCGCCTGAACCTGGCGGGCCGGCTGGAGAGCATTGCGGCGGATGTGCGCCGGGTGGCTGAGCTGCCCGATCCGGTGGGGCAGGAATTCGACCAGCAGGTGCTGCCGAACGGCCTGAAGGTGCGCAAGCGGCGCGTGCCGATCGGCGTGCTGGGCGTCATCTACGAATCGCGCCCGAACGTCACGGTCGATGTGGCATCGCTCGCGCTGAAGACCAGCAACGCTGTGATTCTGCGCGGCGGCTCGGAGACGCTGCGCAGCAACCGCGCGCTCGTCGAGGCGATCCAGTCTGCCCTGGACGCCTGCGGAGCGCCCCGCGACGCCGTCCAGCTTATCACGGACGGCGACCGGCGCTATGTGCGCGAGCTGCTGCGCTTAAGCGAATACGTGGACATGATCATCCCGCGCGGCGGTAACGCGCTGCACACCTTCTGCCGCGAGAACAGCACCATCCCGGTTATCACGGGCGGCATCGGGATCTGCCACCTCTACGTGGACGAGACGGCTGACCTGGATATGGCACTGGCGATTGTGCACAACGCGAAAGTTCAGCGCCCGTCCGTCTGTAACGCGCTGGACACGCTGCTGGTTCACCATGCGGTTGCCGGCCAATTTGTCCCGCTGGTGGTCGAACGCCTGGCGCGGGACGGTGTGAGCTTCCGCGTGGATGACAAGGCGCGCGCAGCAGCGCCGCCCGGCGAGCATGTTCAGCCGGCCGGGCCTGGGGATTGGGACACAGAGTGGTTAAGCCTGGTGTTGGGGATTCGGGTGGTGCCCGACCTGGACGCTGCGCTTGATCATATCTACCAGCACAGCACCGCGCACTCGGATGGCATCATCACGTCGAATCCGGCGGCGATGCAGCGTTTTCTGGATGAGGTTGATTCGGCAGCGGTCTACGTCAATGCGTCCACGCGCTTTACCGATGGCGGGCAGCTTGGGCTGGGCGCCGAGATCGCCGTGAGCACGCAGAAGCTGCACGCTCGTGGCCCGATGGGATTGGAAGCGCTGACCACCTACAAGTGGATCATCGAGGGCGAGGGGCACGTCCGGCCCTAGCGGCGGCGCCTGAACCGGCACTAGAAGAAGCTGCGGTGCTGGTGCCGCTGTTCTTTCCAGGGATCGCCTTCGTTGTGGTAGCCCGCCTGCTCCCAGAATCCCGGTTTGTCGACGGGGCTGAATTCGAGCTTGCGGACCCACTTGGCGCTCTTCCAGAAATAGCGCTGCGGGACGACCAGCCGCAAGGGAAAACCGTGTTCCGGTTCCAGATAGGCGCCGTTGTATTTGTAGGCGAGCAGGACGTTGTCCTCGAGCATGACCTCGAGTGGCAGGTTGGTCGTGAATCCGTGCTCGGCGTGGGTGATGACAAAGCGCGCTGCGGGGGTCAGCCCGAACAGCTCGATAAAATCGCGGAAACGCACGCCTTCCCAGGCGGTGTCGAACTTGCTCCAGCCGGTCACGCAGTGGATGTCTGCCGTCACGGTGACGGTGGGCAGCGCCTGGAACTCATCCCAGGTCCAGCGCATCTCCCGCTTCACCTCGCCGAAGACACGCAAATCCCAGGTCGCGGGGTCGAATTTCGGCACAGGACCGTAGTGCAGCACCGGGAATTTCTGCGTCAGCGACTGGCCGGGTGGCATCCGGCCGGCGGCCTTCATCGCCTGTTCTTCCTCGCGTCGACTCTGAAACTCGCTCACCATCACGCCCTCGCTTGCTCACTGTCCTGTGGGGACGATCTATAACACAGCGATCGACGTCTGCCAAGCGGCCGCGCCTCAGACATCCAGGTCCAGGGCGAGCTGACCGCCCCCGTCGCGAAGCTGGGCGATAATCTTCTGATCGGTCACCGGAAAGGCAAAGCGGTCCAGCTCGTCGAGCGTCGCCCAGGTCCACGTCGCGCAACCGAGGGCTTGCGGCTCGCCGGAGATGATGGCGCAGTGGAACGCGTAGAGCGTGATGCGGAAATGCGTATAGGTGTGACGCACGGTGCCGAGTTGCGCGCCGACCGCGATCTCGATTCCCAGTTCCTCGCGGATCTCGCGTGCCAGACATGCCTGGAGAGTCTCGCCCGGCTCGCGCTTGCCGCCGGGGAACTCCCACAGCCCGCCGAGCATACCGTCCAGGGGGCGTTGCGCGATGAGCAGACGCCCGTCGTCGCGCCGGATGACGGCTGCGGTGACGTCGTAGTGGGGCGTGCGCGCGCGCGGCGGTTTGACCGGGCGCTGTTCCTGCACGCCCAACCGGGCGGCCTCGCACCGGGGCGCGATGGGGCAGGCCGAACACGCCGGAGCGCGCGGGGTGCAGACGCGGCGCCCAAGCTCCATTACCCCCTCATTCCAGGCGGCGGCCCGGCCGGGTGGGAGCAACTGCCCGGCCAGCGCCCACAGTGCCTCGCGGGTGGATGTTGCAGTGATGTCGTCTGCGACGTTGAACACCCGGCTCAGGACGCGGATCACGTTGCCGTCGAGGGCCGGGGCATCCTGCCCGAATGCCAGGCTGGCGATCGCGCCGGCGGTGTAGCGGCCAATGCCGGGCAGCTTTTGAAGCTCGGCGGCGGTCTCCGGGAAGCGCCCGTTCAGCTCCCTGGCGATGATCTGCGCGGCGCGATGAAGCTGGCGTGCCCGGCTGTAATATCCCAGCCCCTGCCATGCTTTCAAGACGTCATCGAGCGGCGCTTCGGCGAGGGCCAGAACCGTCGGGAATTGTTCCAAAAAACGCTCGAAGTAGGGGATGACCGTGCTGACTTGCGTCTGCTGAAGCATCACTTCAGAGACCCATACCCGATATGGCGAACGCTCGCGCCGCCAGGGCAGGTCTTCGCGCTCGCGCTCGAACCAGGCGATCAGGTGATGCTGCAACCAGGCGGCTTTCTCGTTGGGCGGCACGGCTTAGCGCTCCCGCCGGAGCAGGGTGTAGCGGTTGCTCTGGCCGCTCTCGCCGTCCGCGCAGAAGGTCATCTGCTCGCTCAGGCCGGTGGCGCGCACCAGCGCGGCCCGCTCGCCCTCGTCGACGTGATGGCAATAGCGCAGGGCATGCGCGCCGCGCCGCCAGTCGAGCAAGTAGTCGCCCGGCTCGGCATCGAGATCGGCGGGCCACGGGACGATCCGGCGGCGGAAACGCTCGAACTCGTAGAAGCGCCAAACGGAGAAGAACAGCATTCCCCCCGGCGCGAGCCGTGCCGCCAGTTCGACCAGCAGCCGCTCGCGCTGCGCGTATCCGGGGATGTGGTGCAGCACGCCGAACAGGCCGATCAGATCGTAGGGGCCGTCCGGCAGCGGATCGCGCAGCAGATCGCGCGCGAAGAACTGCGCGCCGATCTCTGCCAGCGCGGTGCGGGCGCGTCGCAGCAGCGCGAGATTGGTGTCGACGCCGGTGTAGTGCACGCGTGCCGCGCTTTCCTGCAGCAGAAACCGGCCAAAGCGGCCGTTGCCGCAGCCGGCATCGAGCACGCGCACCTCGGCTGGCAAAAGCGGCAGGATCGCACGCCATCCAGGCCAGGGTTTGCCGCGGGTCCGATCGAACTCGCCGGCGGTTTGTTCGTAGAATGCGCGGTTCAGCGCGAGCAAATGGTCGACTGTGGTGTCATTCATGCTAGACTTGTGTACGGTTGTTGGCAGATGGCAGAAGGCCTATGACGAAACGATTTCGACCGGCGCTCGATCTGGAGCGCTATCGCGATCCGCTGTCGCAGATTCTAGCGGCTGTGGCGGCAGAACCCAACCTGTCGCGGCAGGGGCTGGCGCGCATCCTGAAGCGCCACCCGAAAGATGGGCGCGGCCTGTTCAGCAAGGATGAGCTGATCGCTGCATATCGTGCCCTGGCCGGGACGGGTGGCGTGCCGCCGTATGACGAAGCCGTGATTGAGCGGCTGCGGATGAAGCCGATCCGCACCCTGTCCGGCGTGACGCCGGTCACCGTGCTGACCAAGCCGTATCCGTGTCCGGGCGAGTGCATTTTCTGCCCGAACGACATCCGCATGCCGAAAAGCTACCTCAGCAGCGAGCCGGGCGCCCAACGCGCTGAACAGAACGCGTTTGACCCGTATCTGCAGACTTATTCGCGGCTGATGGCGCTGCGCAATACAGGCCATCCCACCAACAAGGTCGAGGTGATCGTTTTGGGCGGGACGTGGTCGTTCTACCCTGAGACGTACCAGATCTGGTTTGTCAAGCGCGTTTTCGATGCGCTGCGCGACTTTGGGCAGGGGGTCGATGGCCGGGAGCAGGTGTGGGACGCGCTGCGCGCCGGATCGCAACTGCACCCGGAACGCCGCGTAGCCGCGCAGATCGATCCAGGCGCGACCGAGGGGCAGAGCTACAACCGGCTGGTGCAGATGATGTACCGGGACGAGATGCGGCGCTCGCGCGAGCAGGCCCAGGCGATTGCGCGCGGCCAGCGCCCGCGAACCCTGCTTGACGAGTACGCGACCTGGGACGAACTCGAGGCGGTGCAGCGCGAGAACGAGCACGCAGCGTGCCGCTGCGTTGGGCTGGTGCTGGAGACGCGGCCCGATAACATCACGCCCGAGGAAGTCATCCGCATGCGGCGCCTGGGAGCCACGAAGGTTCAGATCGGGATCCAGAGCCTGGATGACGATGTGTTGCGGCTCAACCGGCGCGGGCACACGGTCGAGCAGACGCGGCGCGCCGTCCGGCTGCTGCGGCAGGCGGGCTTCAAGATCTTCGCGCATTGGATGCCGAACCTGTACGGGTCGTCTCCGGAGGCCGATATCGCCGACTATCATCGTCTGTTCGCGGATCCTGATTTTCGCCCGGACGAGCTGAAAATCTACCCGTGCTCGCTGATCGAGAGCGCTGAGTTGATGGAGTACTATCGGGCGAGGCGGTGGCGGCCTTACACCCGCGACGAGTTGCTGCATGTGCTGACCGCGTGTTTCCTGGCGACACCGGAATATTGCCGGCTGACGCGCGTCGTGCGCGATATTCCGTCGACCGATATCGTGGCGGGTGAGCTGACGACCAATTTCCGGCAGGTGGTCGAGCGCGAGCTGGCGCGGCGTGGGCTGCGCGGCGCCGACATCCGCTCGCGTGAGATCCGGCATCGCCCGGTCGATCCGGACGCGTTGACGCTCGACGAGCTGGCCTACACGAGCAGCGTCGGCGACGAGATTTTCCTTCAGTTTATCACTCCTGAACGCCGCATCGCGGCTTTCCTGCGCCTGTCGCTGCCTGCCGAGCCGCTTCTGGTGCCGGAGCTGGACGGCGCGGCGATGATCCGCGAGGTGCATGTCTACGGCCAATCGCTGGCGGTGGGTAACGAAGGGCCTGGACACGCGCAGCATCGTGGCCTGGGGGCGCGTTTGATCGAGCGGGCGGCAACGATCGCCGCGGAGCGCGGCTATCGCCGCCTGGCTGTGATCTCGGCGGTGGGCACGCGCGCCTACTACCGCCAGCGCGGGTTCCGGGACGGGGCGCTCTACCAGCTGCGCGACCTGGGCGAGGACCGATGACACGCGCCCAGAAGATGCGCCAATTGCGGATTCGCGCTATAAGTGACCCTGAGCGCGGGTCAGATTGAGCCGCGCGGGAAAAGGTTGGACAAACGATGGCAAACGAGCAGGACGGACTGCAACCGGCCGATGATGCGCCGGGTGGCGCCGAACCGGAGCCGGCGCGCGGGTTGAGCGTCCCGGAGCCGGCCGGTGTGCGCGCATTGTCGGGCGGAGAAGAAGCTCCCGCGCCGCGCAAGCGACGACCGCGCCCACCCCTGCCGCCTCAGACGGTTGTCGTGCAGCAACCGCGCAGCGCGCTGAGCACCTGCGCGCTGTACGGCGGGCTGGCGCTTTTGGTGATAGTGGTGGTGGGCGCGTTGGTCACGCTGATGTTTGCCGACTCGGTGACCGACTTCGCCGACAACATGATCAGCGATGTCCGGACCTTTCTGGGGCTGGAGGCGGTGACGCCAGAGGTTGCCAACACCCAGATCATCGTGCTGGGAATCCGCAATATGGCGCTGCTGCAGACGACGAGCGGCGATCTGCTGATCGAAAAAGAGGTGGTCGAAGACCAGCCGCTGCGCAAGGATCCGTTCGTTAAAATGCGCTACGTTGGCCGGGTCACGGCAGGGATCGATCTGAGCGCCATCAGCACGGGCGATATCGTGATCGGGCCGGGGCGCAGTGTGACCGTCACCCTGCCACCCGCGCAGCTCACAGGCTGCTACCTCGAAAACGCGGCGCAGCTTGATGCGAGCTGCGGGACGACCTTCCTGGGGCTGACGAGTTGCACGGACAAGCTCAACGAACTGCAACAGGTCGCCCAGCGCCGCGCCAAGGACGATCTGATTGATATGGCGAGCGAGCTGGACGTCGTCGAGCAGGCATACGCTGCGGCAGAGACGGCCGTGCGCGCCCTGCTAACCGATCTTGGTTTTGAAAGCGTCCGTTTCGAGCGCAGCGACGCAGAAGCGCCGGTCGATCCAAGTTGCCAGCCTTAGAAGCGGCCGTTCCAGTCTTCCGTTGCGTATTGCTCGGCGCAGAGCACATCGGCGCGTGCCGCTTCGTCGGGCGTCAGAGTAGCTGCCGGCTCAAGGCGCAGGCCAAAGGTGTCTGCGAACGCAGCGCTGATGACGGCGGCGGCCTCGTCCCAGGTGACCGTGCGGCCCAATGCCGCTTCGAGCGTGGTTGCCCGCTGGTACACTCGCGCGCGGGCCTCAGCCCGCTGTGTGTCGTCTGCGAAGACCAGCGCGTCGCAGATGCGCGCCAGATCGCCTGTCAGTGGGAGGGTGCCATGCTGCAATACCGCGCCGAATTTGCGGACCTGGGCGCTGCCGATCAGCTTCTTTCCGTCGAGGGTGATCTCGTAATGGCTGGGCACTTCAAAGCAGACCGGGCCTTTCACCCCGCCGGCTCCATCGGCGCGTTTGTCGGCTTCCGGCTCGGCGCCCAGGCGGCGCAATCCCTCGACGAACGGGCTGCTGAGGCGGCGGTAGCTCGAAACGATATCACCCGCGACGATCGGCTCGTCCGCACGCACCGCGACGCTGTATGTCAGCTCGTCTGTGTGAAGGATGGCCCGCCCGCCGGTCATGCGCCGGACGAGATGCCAGCCACACGCACGCAGCCGCTCCAGGTCGATGTCGGCGATGGGCTGGGTGTAGCCGAGCGAAAGACACGGCGGATCCCAGGCATAAAAGCGGAGCGTTGGTGGCACGCGCCCGTCGGCGACTGCTTCCATGATCGCCTGGTCAATTGCCATATTCATCGCGCCTGTGGCGCTGCCAGTCACCAGAAGTCGCCAGGTTTGCGCACTCATTCTCGCGTGAACACCTCCGTAGGGTGATCGGTGGCAAACAGCAAGAGTGTAACACATTGAAGCGGCATTGATTATCGTCAGAATAGGGTTGTATCGACACGGGGTGGAGTGAACGGATGCCGGAGCGCCGCGTTCCCACACAGCCGCACAACGAGCCGGGCCGGCGGTCGTACGACGACGGGTCGCCCGACCCGCGCGAAGCGTTTACGTCGGGGCACTGGTACAGCTATCCGGGGCAGGCGCCCCGCCGGCGCCGGCCGGAAGCGCCCGCGCCCGACGAGAACGGGTGGCGCGGCCCTGGTAGCTCGGCTCGCGAGCGGGTCCAGCGGCGTAAGGTCCGCAGGCAGCTCGGCGCACCCGACGACTGGGCCTGGGTTGTGATCGCGGTAGCGCTGCTGGGCGTCACAGCCGTGATGAGTATCGCCATCTTTCTGGTGCTGGACACGGCGCGGCCGGGCAGCAACAGCGCCGTCTCGACGAGTGTCCCGGTCGAGCCGACGTCTGTTCTGTACGGGCCGGGCGGGATCCTTGAAGCCAGCTCAGCCGGGAGCGGAGCGGGGCTGTTGGGTGACGGCGAGAGCATGATCATCCGCCCGTGGGACGGCAAAGAACGCTTCAACATCCTGGTTATGGGGATGGACCGGCGCCCAGGCGAAGCCGGGGGCGGCTACCGCACCGATACGATGATCCTGATCAGCCTGGACCCGAACACCAAGCGCGTCGGTATGCTGAGCATCCCGCGCGATCTTTACGTCGACATTCCGGGCTACGGGCTCGACCGCATCAACACAGCCTTCGCAGCGGGCGAGCTGGAATCGCCCGGCGGGGGGCCGCGACTGGCGATGCAGACGGTTCAATACAACTTCGGCATTCCGGTGAACGACTATGCCATCATCGATTTCACCGCATTCATCAAAGTGATTGATCTGATCGGTGGGATCGACGTCTACGTTCGCGAGCCGATCAACGACCCGACCTATCCGGACATGAATTACGGCTACGATCCGTTTTACATCGGGGCCGGATGGCAGCATATGGACGGGGCGACCGCGCTGAAGTACGCGCGCAGCCGGCACAACTCCGATGATATCGACCGGCAGCGCCGCCAGCAAGAAGTGATCTACGCGGTGCGCGACCGCGTCCTGGCCTACGATATGATCGCCCGGCTGGCGCCGCAGGCGTTTACCCTGTGGGCCGATCTGCGCGAAGGGATCCAGACCGGGCTGTCGCTCGATCAGATGCTGCAGCTCGCGTGGTATGTCAAAGACATCCCGGCTGAGAATTTCAGCCGGGGGGTGGTGGGCTGGGAGCACGTCATCCCGACCAACTGGCAGGGCATGGATATTCTGGTGCCCAACCGGGAGCGGCTCGGCCAGCTCATGGTTCAGGTTTTCGGTCCGGATTATAATCAGTGATCTGTCGTCCTGACCTGCGTATCGAGAGCTAGCGCGCGGGGTTATCCCTCATGGAATCGAGCGGCGGCGTGCGCGCAGCCGGCCCGATTCGATCACCGTCCGAGGAGTCTGGTTCGTTCATGTCTGCCATCGAAGAAATCATCGCTGCCCTGCATCGTTACCGGCGTCGCAAGCTGACCGTTCCGTATTATCTTCCCGGTTTGTGGATTGACGCGCAGAGCACGGCTGCCCAGGCTGTGAATCCCTATGCCTTCTATGCCGGGCGCCTGAAGGCGATCCTGCGCGAGGATCCTGTCCCACTGGTTCAGGGTGCAGGCGGGGGCGATTGGTCACGCCATGCCCGCGTGTACAATCTGTTCCCGCGCGTGACGACGGCCTTCGATCATGATCAGGACGGCGTGTTGTCGATCGAGCCGGGCGCGGACGGCTGGCGCGAGACCGGGTCGCTGTTGAAGTGCATCGCGCTTCTGCCGTACCTGCGCAGTATGGAAATCAATACCGTGCACCTGCTGCCGGTTAATGCCGTGGGCCGCGACGGGCGCAAGGGGACGCTCGGCTCCCCATACGCGGTCCGCGATCCATACCGCATTGACGAAAACCTGGACGAGCCGGCGCTGGGGCTGGATGTCGACGTGTTGTTCGCCGGGTTTGTCGAGGCGGCGCACCGGCTCGGGATCCGGGTGGTGATGGAGTTTGTGCCGCGCACCGGCGCGAAAGATTCCGCGTGGATCGCGCAGCATCCCGAGTGGTTCTACTGGATTCGCGCAGAGATTCCGGACCGCCAGGCAGGGGTGCCGGATATGGCTGCCTTTGGCGCGCCGGCCTTTCCCTTCGACGAGTTGCAGCGCGCGAAGGACAAAGTGATGCGCCAGGACTTCACCGCGCTGCCCGCTCCGCCCAAAGCCTATCGCGCGATGTTCACCGCTCCGCCGCCGCCGGACCGCGTGTTTCTGGAGCACGGGCGCTGGATCGGCGTGCTGCCAGACGGTACGCGGGTTCGCGTTCCCGGCGCGTTCTCCGATTGGCCGCCGGACGACCCGCAGCCCCCGTGGAGCGATGTCACCTACCTGCGGTTGTACGACCATCCGGATTTCAACTACGTCGCCTATAACACGATCCGCATGTACGACCGGCGGCTGGCCAGACCCGAAAACGCCGTCGCGGACTTGTGGAACGCGATTGTGGGGATCATCCCATCCTACCAGGAGCGGTTCGGTATCGACGGGGTGATGATCGATATGGGGCACGCGCTACCGTCAGCGCTGAAACAACGCATGGTCGCCGCGGCCCGGCAGATCAATCCGGACTTCGCTTTCTGGGACGAGAACTTCGCTATCGACGCGCAGAGCGTCGCGGAAGGCTACAACGCGGTGGTCGGATATTTCCTGTTCGACCTGCACCAACCCGACCGGCTGCGCGAGTTCTTACGGCGGCTGACACGAGAGCAGGTGCCCGTGCCGTTCTTTGCCACGCCCGAGAACCACAACACTCCGCGCGCCTATACCCGCCCGTATCCGCTGGAGTTCGTGCATTACGCGCTGGCGATGAGCGTCGTCGTGCCGGGTATTCCGACCATCCACAGCGGGTTTGAGCTGATGGAAACCAAGCCGATCAACACCGGCCTGAACTTCACGCCTGAGATGCTCCGCGCGCACCCGACCGAATCGCTGCCGCTGTTCAGCGAATGGGCGTACAACTGGACTCGGCCGCACAATCTGGTCGGCTCGATTCGCTACGCGTTCGGGCTGCGCCGGCGCTACGATGCGCTGCTATCCAATCCGGATCCGGCGACGTGCGCCATGGGCTACGGCGATAACCCGAACCTGATCGTCTTCGTCCGGCGCGATCACGAGCGCGCTCTGGTGGTGGTGGCCAGTTCCAGCATGGGGACGGTCGAGAGCGGGCGGGTACACGTGCCGATCGCGGATTACACGCTCACGCCGCTGTGGGGAACAGACGGCTCGCTGCGTAGCACCGAAACGCTGTCGTTCGATGTCCGGCTGGATAACGGGCACGTCCTGATCGTTGAGGATGGAAACACACTCGCACGGGCGAGCAACCGGCGCAACCCGGCCTAGAGCAGGAGCAGCGCCAGCGCGGCCAACCCCAGCCCGATCCCGGCGCCGATGATCAGCCAGGGTTTTTTCGAGGAGGGCTTCGGCGGCAATGTATCGTCCTGTGGGGTGGGGGCGGCGCGTGTCTTCCGAAACGCGTTCTCTTCCGAACGGCGCCGGACGTCACGGGTCAGGCGCCTGTCGAGGTTCAGCGTCGCGTAGTCATCACCGCTGGCGCTGTTGAGCAGCGCGACCATTTCCCTGACGGATACGAATCGGTCCTTCGGATTCTTCTGCAACGCGATCTGGATCACACGCTCGATGCGCGGATCCAGCCCGGCTTTGCGCTGGCTGGGTGGGACAGGCGCCTCGTACAGATGTTGCGCGACGATCTCATCGCGCGTGCTGCCCATGAAGGGCACGTCTCCCACTGCCAGCTCATGCAGCAGCACGCCAAGCGCGTACACGTCTACCGCCGGGGTTGGCTGAAGCTGCGCCGCCTGTTCGGGCGCCCAATAGGCGATCGCGCTGAGCCGGAGAGGCTGAGCCGGCTGCGTGGCCGGATCCAGGCACGACGTGGCGAAATCGGTCAGGACCGGCCTGCCCTCCACCCCCAGGAGAATCTGCTCCGGGCGCAGGTTGGCGTGCACAATGCCCTGATCGTGAGCGGCGGCTACGGCGTCTACAATCGGTGCGAAGAGGCGCAGCACATCGTCGCGCGGGTAGCCGCT
>Ga0226835_1001414_pt1 | contig 13154 bp, 9 predicted proteins | sample LAC_MetaG_1_FD_163627 | JGI IMG/M metagenome (GOLD analysis project Ga0226835, IMG submission 163627) | Anaerobic ammonium oxidizing microbial communities from anammox membrane bioreactor (MBR) in UC Berkley, California, United States -... | ecosystem: Engineered > Bioreactor > Anaerobic >...
AAAGAGCTGCTCCTGAGGATCCTGGAAAAGCATGGCCACATCCAAACCCGGGCGCGGCCGGGCGCCATTGCGGAAGCGCACCACGCCAGACATTGGTTTGATCAGCCCGGCCGCCACCATGGCCAGGGTTGATTTGCCAGCGCCGTTATCCCCCACCAGGGCTACGAATTCACCCGCATCGAAGGTGATTTGGATATCTCGGATCACTGCCTGTCCATTAAATCCCGCAGTTACTCTCTCCAAAGTGAGCAGCGGTTCAGATTCAGAGGGAGGACGCCCATTGGATTGGATCAGCGTTTCCCACGACACGGACGGTTCTTCTGTTGGGCGGCGCAAGCCCAACCTCCGGCGGAATTCACGGTCAGACAAGATGACTTGAGGCGAACCGTCAGCAATGATACGCCCATTGTCCATTAAAACCACCCTCCCTGCCAGTTGGGCGGCTTCCGCCAGGCGGTGCTCGATCAGGATAATTGTCATTCCGTAATCGGTGCGCAATCGGGTCAGCGTTTCAATCACTCGGTGTGTATTGGGAACGTCCAGCGAGGCGGTCGGCTCATCCAGCACCAGCAGTCGGGGGCGCATGACCAGGGCAGCAGCAATTGCCAGGCATTGTTTCTGACCGCCAGATAACGCCATAGGCTTCTCGTTACGCAGGTCATTTAAGCCCGTGGCACGCAGCGCCCAGTCGGTGCGCTGCTGGACTTCTTTTTCATCTAATCCCAGGTTGCGCGGACCGAAGGCGGCTTCATCTTCCACCCGTAAATGAAAAAGCTGGGACGCCGGGCGCTGAAACACCATGCCTACCCGCTGAGCAATCTCAGGGATCGGTTGAGTCAGAATGTTCAACCCGGCCACGCAGATTTGGCCCTGGATTTGGGCGGGGATGGCATGTGGAATCAAGCCGCAAAGGACACGCGCCAGCGTGCTTTTACCGCAGCCTGAAGGGCCTGTCACCAGCACACACTCACCCTCAGAGACGTCTAGTGAAATATCCTGGAGCGCTGGGATAGCGCCATAACGAACGGTCAAATGCTGTAGCTGGATCATGATCACTCCCGCTCTCCAAGATACATCACCTCTCCCCATGACCAACGTTCACAGGCTGCCTGCAACAGAGAGGGGCGCACCACAATGCACCCCAGGCGATAACGGCGCGCGTCCACCGCCTTGGTCCCCGCCATCAGCCCTTTTTCATCCAACAATTCCAATGGCCCCAACTCATCCAAGATCAGCAGCTCGCTGTCGTGTATTTGTTCCAGGATGCGATTCCCCCAGGAGAGAACTTCGATATCAAAATGCCAGTTCGCCGTTTGCATAGCGGGTCGCTCATCTGCCCTGTCCCCATTGCGCCTCTCCGCCAGGCGACGGCGTTCACCCGTAGCGATGTTCAGCAGGTCAATAGAGACCTTGCGACCATCCTGAAAAACGGGAGGAGACAGCAATCCAACCGGTTGCAACCTCCATAAACGCGCCAGGCGGGATAGCTCCAGACACCAGGATGTTTTACCTGCGCCGCGTTTTCCAGTGACCAGCACCAAACTGTTCGTTTGTTCTTCCTGGGATAAAAAATTCGCCAGGAGCATACCTGGCGAGCAATATTGAAATTGCACTCGATATGTCTCCTTTCCAATTCCTCTCGGCTTACGCCGGGATTCGGGAGGCAAGAACGTTTCCATTCCTGCCCTTCACCCATTCAACAAGGCTGTTAAGCGGGTTCCCTGAAAGATGCTCAGGGATCGGCCTGTTTTGCCATCGCCGCAAGAGCGGCATTAGGCTTTCGGCTCGGAGGCTTTATTCAGTTTTCTGTAGAGCAAATTTCTACGATCCGTTGTGCGTATTTTCGCTTTTTGTTTCCTTTTGGTTGTCGGATAAATCATCCTGCTCTCTTGTGGCTTTGCGGAATTCACTGATCGCCCGCCCAAAATCTTGCCCCAGGCGGCCGATTCGTCCCACTCCAAACAAAATGATCACAATCACCAGGATGATGATCAATTCGGTTGTACCCAGGCTAAATGGCATGTTACCTCCTGATCATTTAAAACCATATACCAGATTGTAGAAGGCTTATGATGATTGTAGCCAGGGTTGAACAATTGTGGAACAAGATCGAACCTGGTTCATACCCCAGGTAAATACCTGGGATGCGCGAAGGATTCGAAGAGCAGGCATCTCTCACGTCAGCCTGCTCTCCAGCGATTCTCTAAACGACTTCAACCTTCTCGACCTTTCACCCTCATCAAGGATATTCATGGCGCCGTTCACCACATCAATGGTCTCTTTGCCGGCCTCTACAAAGCAAAAGCGTGCAGTATCTGCATCCGACTTACTATAGAAACCGTAGCTCTCCCTGAGATTTATGGAATACTCCAACGAGTCAATAATCAATTTGGCGATCGCTTCCCGGTCCAGAAACTTGGTTTCGTAAGAGATCCATTGATGCCATGAAGGGAGAGACATTCCTTTAACATAGTCTTCAAAGTTCTTGAATATCAACCGATAACCATAACTCGTCGTTCGATCAAAGGCAAGGGAACCCGGGTCGAGGAGGATCATTGGCCCAAAAGCGTAATCCACAGGCACGTTCCCTTTCAAATTCATCATGCAAATTTGTTCCCATTCTTCCCAGGTGCTTCGGATCGTTTCGGGAGTATCGTATCCAAGGGCTATCATGGAAAAGATTCCCAGAGAGATGCCATACTTTTTACATAATTCTATGGTGTTCAACAACCCTTCATTGGTGTATTTCCGCCCTTGAGCCCCTCGAACATGATCTACCCCCGATTCTGGGGATATGGTTAGTACGATGGGAATATTGATCTTTGCCAGCTCCTTTATGTATTCTTCGTCTGCTGGGCCGAAAAGCTCCATCGTGAGCTGGCGCAGTTGAATCTTTTCCTGCTGTAATGTCGTTAGCAGCTTTCGCCAGTATTCCTCGCCCCCCATGCGAGCATCTTGAAAGAGGAACACAAGCTGGACGCCTTGTTGACTGAGTTTTCGCAAATCCTCGGCGATTTTTTCGGGACTTCTGAAGGCCGGGCGCCCCCTTCCAAAATAGGTCCGATAACTATAAGCCGAACCCCCGCATGTGACACAATTATGAAGGCAACCCCGACAGATCGGAACCACCCAACTGGGCAACATGCCTGGAGTAAAGATGGCTCTCTTTGGTTCCAGTAAATCTAATCGAGTGAACTCGAATTCATCCAGATCTTCGCACGGCTTCATCAGCGGCGTAGTGTTGACGCCGCCGGCGCCGTCCCGAAAAGTCAGGTTTGGCGTCTTACCCAATCTCTCCTGTTGCTCCAGGGCTTGCATCAGCAGCAGGAAGGGCTTTTCGGCCTCGCCGCGTATCACTGCATCCACGAAATCGAATTTACGTATGATCTCCTCATGAAAAACAGAAGCCGTAAGCCCGCCCAGCAACACCATTGCCTCCGGGTGTAGTCTCTTGCACAAGCGTGCGATTTCGATGGCTCCTTGAGAGTGGACGCACCAATGCAAACCAACCGCGAATACTTTCGCTGAGAGGTCTCCGATATATCTCTCCACGTCAAAATCCGCTTGGGTGATCATTCGCTCAGCAATGTTGTCCACCCGCGCGGGATACCCGTTCCTGGAGAGATAATCGGCGATGCTGAGCATTCCAACAGGCGGCATGATGAACTGCTCTGTGCTGCCGCCCACGGTATATGCAATCGGACCCGGGAATATGGCTTTTTCCCGGAAGTCGTAAATCGCTGGTGGGTGTATTAAGATGACATCGTAGGGCGTCATTTTCTTTCAAGCCCCACGTTTCGGCTCGCCTATGATTTTGTCATAGAGTAAGGCTAATACCAGGCATAAAAGCCCGGCAACAAAAATCAGATAGTAGCCCGGAAGGAGGCGAGTATCTACATAAGTAATAAACGGATCGCCTAGATCTATAAATACATGCCCTTGTAAAGGTATATTCATACCGGCTTTCAATTTGATTGAAGCATAACCTGCGGCCACAATCCCGGCTATGATATAGGAAAGGCCAACCCCTGCGATAAGAAACTGAGCCAGCTTCATTCTAAATTTGCCCAGGCCGACGTATTTTCCTCGCACCCATGCTCCCACCGCAAGGGCAAGCATACAACATACGAGGTAAGCCCACATGAATGGTGCGAGCCATGCGGGCATTTCAGCTCCCTTGACCAACACAGAGAAACTGCCCATCCGCTCGTCCATATCCAGACCCCAGGGACGAATCTGGACCATGTTTTTCCCAAGCGCTTCGATATCTATGGTCCACCAGGGCTGAAACCATGATACGAGCATCACACCCGCGGCGACCATAACCAAAAGGCGGAATAACCAGACTCTTGCGTTGTTCACTTTCGGTTCCGTTGTTTCTGTCATCGTTTCTGCTTCTTTCATCTAGATTCTAATCCAATTCTAATCGAGGAGTGAGGGTTCGGTGGTTGCCGAACCCTCACTTTCCGAACTTAATCCCTCATACCTGCTATTCCAGCGGTATATCTCCCAGGCCGATGTCCTTTTGGGCGTTGATGTCGGCAATGGTCTTAGTCTTTCCAGCCGCCTCAATCTTCAGCGTATAGGTGCCGGCCTTCAAGTCCTTGAACCAGAAGTCGCCCCAATGATTGGTTTGTTGTGTAAAGGTGTCTCCCTCGCCGCTCAGGGTGCAGGTGGCGCCGATCACCACTTCATTGGCTTTCGGGTCATAGACTGTGCCGGCGATGAAGCGCTTGTTAGGTAGACCGATGTAGGAAACCCGGGTCTTGATGCCAAATTCAGGATGGAGCGTCTCCCCTTCGGCAAAGCGGGCGCTCAGCTCAGATTCCTCGCCAAACATGAGCGCTCCCGTCGGGCAGACGTCCACACATCTGGGCTCCTTCCATCCCCTATCCAGCAGGTGGGCGCAGCCGGTGCATTTCTGAGCGATGTGAAGGGTTTCGTTGAAGTAGATGACGCCATACGGGCAGGCATCCAGGCAATTCATGCACCCTGAGCACTTCTTCGGGTCAATCACCACCAACCCATCCTCCCGCTTGTAAATGCCACCTTCTACAGGGCAAGCCGCCATGCAGGGGGCTTCCTCGCAGTGCTGGCACATCTGCGCTACATAAGTCATCTTCACATGCGGAACGTTTCCCCGAACATACTCGTGCAGTTTCATCCAGAACTGACCAGTCTCGGGTTGAGGTTTGGCATACGGGCTCCAATCATTCCCGCAGTGCTCATCCTTGCAGGCGATCTGGCAGTTGTAACACCCATTGCACCTCGTGGCATCTACGACAAAGACTTTCATAGCTCACCTCCTTCAACCCAACTACTGAACCGCAGCCCGCTGGCAGGGTCGTATTCCCTGGCGAACGCTTCAGGATATTTCTCCTTGAGGGCAAAAATGTCCACCTTCTTGACCTCGACCAGGAAACCACTGCCCACCTGTCCACCACAGTTCTTGGAGAGCGTCTTCTCCGGGCAGATGAGGTTGTTAGCGCCGCCGCGATCAATCCACTCGCTTTGGGGTAGATTGGGATCGTCAACGATTGGGTCAACCCTTGCGCCGTGGTCTTGATAGGCAACTCCGGGTCGGATTCTCTCGGTCACATAGGCGCCGCCGAGCACCATGCCTCGCTCGTTGTACATGCCGATGATGTCTCCGTTCTTGATGCCTCTCTTTTCAGCTTCGGAAGGATGGATCCAAATCGGCTCGTACATATATCCATCGGGACCCTTGATCTTGCAGGTGGGGATTTCCCTCAACCAGGGGATGTCATCATGCTCCGCATGGACTCGCCACCGGCCATGGTTGGACTGGCAGAGCAAAGGATACTTCTTCGCTCGCTCGCCGAGCGGGTTGTCCTGGTGAGTTTCGCCTTCAGGGATCCAGTGCGGGACGGGTGGTCTCTCTTTATCATCCGGGAAGTTCTCTTTCAGGAAGGTGGATTCATACTCCAACAGCCCGGTGGGGGTCTTCAAGGGGTTGGCTACTGGGTCTTCGTAGAAACCTCTTGCGCCCGGCTTGTCCTCCAGTTTCTTCTTCCAATCCGGGTCGAACGGCAGAGCAAGAAATTCCTTCTTCTTGAATTCCTCCCAGGTCATGCCGGTTTTCTTCTCGATCTCGCGGGTGTCCCAGGCGTACTTCATCCAGTCCTCAACCGACCTGCCCCAGGTATACTTCTCTTCCAGCCCCAGCTTCTTGGCGATCTCCAGGGAGACCTCGTAGTCAGTCTTGGCTTCGCCAACAGGGGCAATGCAGTTGTTGACCAGCCACACATCCCCGCCGCCGGCGCTGATGTCGTATTCCTCATAGCGCGTGGTGGTTGGCAGGATGATGTCTGAGTACAACGTGTCGTTCTCCATCCAGGGGTGTTCGGTCAGAACGAATTCGATCTTCGGATCTCTCAGGGCCTGGATGTACTTGTTGCCGCCATTCCAGCAGGTCGTCCAGCACGGGGTGTCGGTCCAGATCATGTGGATTTCCGTGCCGCCCTGTTCTTTCGGAATGGGATATGTGAACTCGCGCGCCTGATCAGAGGCGGCCATCCACGGCGATCCGGTGCCATGCCATGAAATCGGCGGGTTGAGAATGGCCTCATGGATATCCACCTTGCGGATGTATTGATGTGGGCGGAAATAATCCTGGGCGACTTCGTGTTCCTCCAGCCCGCGAGCGGGGGCAGGTTCTCCTTTGACCAGGGTGGTGTCAAAGGAAATATTTCCTGCGCGGCCGGGCAGACCGCCGCCAACGCTATAGCGGTGGCGTCCCGGCGCTCCATAACCCTGCATTCCCTCCACGCAAGTCTGGATGCGACATGGTTCGGTGGAGTAGGTGCCTCGCATCCCTGGACCCATAAAACCGACGATCGAGGTTCTCTTTTTGAACCAGTTCCTGGCCAGTGCCCTGATCGTCCAGGCTGGAACGCCACATCGGGGGGCGGCCCATTCGGGCGTCTTAGGTCCTTCTGGATCCCCTTCTTCCTTGCCCAGGACATAATCCGCGAACTTGTCAAAGCCGACCGTGTGGGTAGCCACATACTCTTTGTCATAGGTGTCTTCGGTCAGCCAGACGTAAGCTACCGCCAGATACAGCGCGCCGTCCTGGCAGGGCAATACGGGAATCCATTTATCGCCATGGACTGCTGCAGCGTAGTTCAGGTCGGGGGTGATGTAAACCTGTTCGATCCCGATGTCCGTAAGCCAGTACATGACGCGGCTGGCAAACTGTTGGTTAAATCCCCAGGTGGTGGTTTCCGGATCGGTGCTGATCAGCAGCATTTCGCAGTTCTGCGCAATATCCCAGGTCACATTGGCTTGGGGTGCAGCAGTTCCTGTCGTCTCCCAGCCGTTGACGTGTTTTCCACCCCAATACCATCCTTCCCAGCTATCTGCGACGCGCACCTGCACCGTATAGCTGCTTTGCGGATCCGGACCCATGTGCCTCAGAAGCTGGGTCTGGCATCCGTGGGGACCATGCACAACCTTGCCTTCGCCATGCCCGTCTCCCTGCGCCAGGATAGCGAAATAGCCATATTTTTCCTGGATTCTCTTGATCTCGCTGGCGATGATCGTCGTGGCTTCCTCCCAGGAGATCCTCTTATATTTGCTTTTGCCGCGGTTCTGCGGGTTTGTCTTCGCGGGGTCGCCGCCGGGTTCCCAGTCCACTCTCTTGAGCGGATATCTGATCCGGTTGGGGGAGTAAACCCGCTTTTTGTAGCTCAAGCCAAGCGGTGTGACCAACACCTTATCGTAAGCCGGTTCCAGAGCCTTCCCACGCACCTCGATTTTCCAGGGCTTCATGTAATCTGGGCCGTATCCCTCTTCGGCGTAGTGTATCGGCCGGATGCGGACGATTTTGCCGTTTTTAACATCTACGCGGGTTGGCATTCCATCCCGGCCGAAGCCCATGGCGCTGGTGCCTCGGATGGCTGATTGCTCCTCTTCAAATGCTGGTTCAAGCACCCCTTCTACGGTTTGGTACTTGATGACCTCTTTGACAATTTCTTTTGGCGCGGGTTCTCCCTCTTTAGGAACCTCAACGCCTTCTTCGGTGGGTTTAGGCGTCAGGCCATAGGTGATTCCCGCGCCGGCTGCCGCCCCAACAGCTACCAAACCGGCGCTCTTGAGGAAGTCTCGCCTCGAGACTTTTTGTGTCCCTTCTCCCTTTTCCTTCTCTTCCATCTTTTGCTTCTCCTTTACTAAGATTTGCCGACATACTGTCCTGGCCGACAAACTCTAGCTTTGCCCCAGGCGGCGTTGTCTTACGATGTCCTGGCTATACATCAAAAGGGTGGAAAAATCATGAATATTCGCTACATAGGTCCTCTTTCTTTGTTGTCCTACAGGATAAATAGTCGCTAACAATGCCGTGGCGCAATCAGCGCCAGGATCGCTTCTGTTTATTAAAGTGTAATGAGTGTGTAAAAAATGGAGAACAAGCCCAAACCTGGTTTGTACCCCAGGTAAAAACCTGGGGATTGATTGAAAACCAAGCGCGTTTTGAACCTCCTAAACAATCTCTTGTTGGATTGCGATCCGCACCAGGTCGGCCACTTTGTGCACACCTAATTTCCTCATCAAATTCATTCGATGCCATTCAATCGTTTTGACACTGAGGGAAAGGGCTGCTGCGATTTCCTGGTTAGAACAACCTGAAACAATCTTTTCAAGGATTTCTCGCTCTCGGCGCGTTAAACGACAGAACGCGCGAGTTGAGACCCTCGCCTGAGGTTCCACTTTCCCCTCCTCTCTTTATTGAATTATGAAGGTGGAACGCCTCGATACGCGATGCGCTCAAAAATCTGTTGTACCACTTTTGAATCTATCAGATTCGATTGTCCCCTCCAACAGATAATCCCCCGATTCCCTACCCAGGTATTTACCTGGTACGTCCGCCGGCTAAGATCAACTTTCGACCAGCCCGTGTTGCAGGGCATAACGTACCAGATCGGCGACATTGTGGATGTCCAGTTTGCTCATCAGATTCGAGCGATGCCATTCCACGGTTTTAACGCTCAGCGATAGAGCAACCGCAATTTGTGCGTTTGTCATCCCTTGTACAATATGTTTCAAAACCTCGGTTTCCCTCCGGGTCAATGGCTCAGGGCCGATCTTGCCGTTATTCTGAGGATTCCCGCGCATCTCCTCGAGAACAATCGTGGAAACGCTGGGATGTAGATATGTCTCTCCCTCGGAGACAGCCCGAATGGCCGTGATAAGATCTTTCCCCATGGCTCGTTTTGGAATGTAGCCCGCGGCGCCAGCCTGTAGCAATGGGATCACATATTGGCGATCCTCGTGCTGCGACAGGACGAGCACTCGCGTACAGGGGTAACGCTGGCTGATCAAGCGGGTCGTCTCCAGTCCATTCATCCCTTGCATGGCGACATCCATCAGCACGACCTTAGGCCGGTGTTTACCCACCTGATCCAGCGCCTCTTCTCCATTCTGAGCTTCGCCGACCACCTTTATATCCGCGTAATACCCTAACAGGGCGCGTAGGCCAGCTCTCAGGATGGCATGATCATCAACCAGCAACACGCGTATTTCAGACATATTCCTGAATACTTTCAGGGAGAGGAACTCGGATGATAATTCCTGTTCCTTCTCCTGGGGCAGTGACGATCTCGAACTCGCCACCCAACATGTGAACTCGCTCCTGCATACCCTGCAAGCCAAATCCCTTGCATTGCTTTTCTGCGCGAATCGTCGCCAAATCAAAACCGTCTCCATTATCTGTCAGGCGCAAGAGTAAGTCGCTTCCGCTGAACCCCAAGCGGACATCCACCTTTGAAGCATGGGAGTGGCGGATAATGTTTGTAAAAGCTTCCTGGATAATCCGAAACATGGCAGTTTCAACCACCGCTGGCAGGCGACCCTCAATTCCATCTTCGGAGAGTTGTAGAGCAATCCCGCATGGCTTCAATCGTTCTTCTGCGTACGATAAAATGGCGGGCACCAACCCAAGATCGTCAAGCGATGACGGGCGCAAGTCGCTGATGAGACGATGGATCTCGTTCAACATACCTTCTGCAATGCCCTTGACATTTTCAAGATACTCTTTGGCTTTCGAGTCATCTTTTCCCAGCGCCAGACAAACGGTATCGAAACCAATCATCAGCGCGGTCAGGCTTTGGCTGGTCTCGTCGTGTAGCTCGCGCGCAATCCGGATGCGTTCGTCTTCATGAGCTGTGATCAGGTTATGGAGCAATTGCGCCCGCGCTTCTTCTTCATGGATCATGGCTTCGTGAGCTTCTCTGCGCTCTTGCTCGCGTTTTTCAAGCGCCTCGCCCATTTGGTCAATTGTCTGAGCCAGCCCGCCCAACTCTCCCTTTCCGTAATGCAACCGGGTGCGGTGGCTGAAGTTGCCCGTTGCGATCTCTTTCGTCGTCTTCACCATGGCCCTGATCTGACGTAGAAAGAAGAATTCGCTGCAAATCCATGCCACGACGAATACCAGCGCTGCTACAACCCCTAATGTGGCCAGGTTACGATACAACGTTTGATTAACTTTTTCAAATGCGATTTCCTTGGGAATGCCAACCCGAATGTACACGCCAGCATCAGGAGCGCTAGGCAACGGGGCATAGGCGTAGAGTTCTGGAACTCCCTCTGGACCAATGGCTTCTACTGTCCCTTCTTCTTTGCTGTCTGTAATGGCTTTTGAAATTTGAGTCACAGGATCAGCTTGACCAACCCATTTATTAGATTCAGGATAATAAGCCAGGATTGTGCCATTCCGGTCTCGCAGCGCGAAGGTAGCTTGAGGCGGTGTGGCAGCTTGAGTGAACCATTCCTCAAGCGAAGAAAGGTCCAATCCAGCGACGAGTACAGCCTGCACATCTCCCCTGTCGTCAAGGATGGGGTAGCCGAAACCAATGGAAGGTCGTTTGGTGGTGGGACTTATGACGTAGTTGCCGATGGAAAATGCTCGCGTTGCAGCCACGCGTTGAATGAAGCCATCATCCGGCACCTTGCCTGTAAAATGGGATGAAATCGCATCGCAAAGAACGCTTCCATCTAAACTTACTTTAAGAATATTCGTATAGCGGGGGTTATATTTTTTAACGGCGGAAAGAAAAGCATTACAGGTCGCCAGATCCGGCTCACGGACGGCAGGCATCTGTGCCAGAGCAAACAGCAGTTGGCGAGCGCCTTCAACCACCTCGTTCTGATGATCGGCGGCAGCCTGGGCGACGCGTAGCGCCTCCTCCTCCGCCTGAATCACTGCTAACCGCCTCTGTTCCGAAGCATTATAAAGAGCGAGGCCAAAAGCAGGCAATGTCGCAAGGAGGACAAGGAAGAATAATCGAAAGCGAAGACTGTCAATAATACTTGACACAACTTCACTATAGCACAAGCATATCGTCAATTCAAGAGGTAGCGAAGAGAATCCTCGCTTTGGAGAGGCATTTTCTTCGACGGTTTATTTTGCTAATTCTTGAATGATGAAGCTTCAATAATCAGGCATCCATCAAAGGATGTGAGATTTGTCTAATCATAACAAAAGCTGCATAACTGCCCATAGCACCAAGTGGGTACTCTTGCATGGTACATAAGGATTCCTTTCAGAGGGTCCACATGGATCAAACAGGCGTGGGTATTGCGCCAGACCACAGGATGCACTTCACTGCGAGGCTCATTGACTCGTGCCGGACGAACAAGTACTTATCAGCCATAAAGCACAACCAGAGACCTCAAGGTGGTAGATTCTCAGCCACCTTGAGGTCTCTGGTTCACGTTTAGCTCCTCGACCAGGACTCGAACCTGGAACCTAGCGGTTAACAGCCGCGAATCTGAAGCTCTCAACCATAGACCGCAAGGTAGCTCTTTTCAGCTATACCGTGAGGTCTCTGGTAAAACACTACCGCTAGCTCTCAGGTTCGTTTTAAAGAAATCGCCGCCCTGTGTCAAGAGCGGAAATCGAGACTGCAAAGGTGATTATATTTTAAACCAACGATTTGGGGGCGTCAAGAAATAAACCTATAAAGAATTATGAGGGCAAGGCAGACGATTCGATAATTATATTAAAAACCACTGCAAACCAGCATTTCACAAGAGATAAAATTTTCAGGTGATACATATGGTGTCTGTCCCATTTTTGGTTGGTTTTTGCATATATGGTGCTAGATAACTGATTTTAGCCGCCACAGGTGGTGGTTTGCCACTCACCAACCGATTATGGGACAGACACTACATATGAACCCTATTGACTCGGGATAGATTGTGTGTATAGTTAATATTGAATGGTGAATGAGGTCATTCACATCGATGGAAGGACTCGAGCATGGCACAAGTGATGAAAAATATTTTCCAATTTATAACACTATGCATGCTGGTTCTCGGTCTGATAGTAACCTTGAATTTCTTTTTACCAAAAGGAACCGGACCAGCTTCTCTGGCATATCCACCTCCTGAAGAAGATTCTAGTAAAAGCCAGACAACACCTTATCCGTATCCTCCACCCCCTGAAAATCAACCGACGCCAACTCAAGAAATGAATGGAACAACATGCTTCATCGACCAACTTAATCAGTTCAGTCTTCAACTTCCAACAGGATGGCATACGGATGGGCCACCAGATATTAATGGCGTCGGAGGAGCATCCGTTTTTTATAACTATTCCCATGATGAAGTAAAGTCAAACCACGGCTTTATTGAATTACCACCAAATGCTATCAAAGTACAAGTATCGTCTGCCAAGATATCTGATAAGGAGAACTTCGAACAATGGATTAGTGCGGTTATAGAACGTACCATCTCATCAGAACAGGGCACCCTATATAATACTACAACGACCTCACCCTATGAATATAAACTCGCTGGCTATACTGGATTAGCATATTCCGTAACCGACTCTACCGGAACTATTCTATTATCGATAAATTTACTGGTAGATGATACCCGCGTGCTAATTATTACTATCACGCCAGCCAACTCGCCTTCAATTTCTGACGCAATTTCCTTATTGGAGACTCTAAACGCCAAGGATTTTGATTCTTGTTCGTCAGGTTTAAAAATGCCAGACGAACAAGAACTCATTCCAGAATTAGCCACACAAACTGAAACCCTTGCTCTTACAGTTGAAGACTTCACATGTAATCTAGGCACATTTCCAGGGAATGAAGCTCATAATAGTACTATTTCGTTGCAAATGCCTTTTT
>Ga0226835_1001415_pt1 | contig 13122 bp, 10 predicted proteins | sample LAC_MetaG_1_FD_163627 | JGI IMG/M metagenome (GOLD analysis project Ga0226835, IMG submission 163627) | Anaerobic ammonium oxidizing microbial communities from anammox membrane bioreactor (MBR) in UC Berkley, California, United States -... | ecosystem: Engineered > Bioreactor > Anaerobic >...
GTATCATGGACGAGCCGCCGATCGTCTACTACGTCATGGGCGCGCCGCGCGCCACCGCCTGGCGCACCGCCGGGCAGTGGCCGCTGCCCCAACAGCAGCTCACCCCGTTTTACTTCGCCGCCGCAGACTCATTCGCCGGCGAATCATTGAACGACGGGCGCCTCGCTTTTGAGCCGCAGGAGTCCGGCGCGGACACTTACACGCCGGATTACTCCACCACCACGGGGAAAACCAACCGCTGGACGGACGGCTACGGCGGGGGATTCGGCTACGCCGATATGCGTCCGCAAGATGCCAGGAGCATCACCTACACGACCCCGCCGCTGGAAGCCGATGTCGAGGTCACCGGGCATCCGGTTGTGCATCTGTGGGTATCGGTCGACGCGGAAGACAGCGACTTCTTCGTCTACCTTGAAGAAGTGATGCCGGACGGCCGCTCGCGCTACATCACCGAGGGCGTGCTGCGCGCCTCGCACCGCGCCCTGCACGCGCCCCCTTTCGACAACTTCGGCCTGCCCTATCACCGCAGCTACGCCGCCGATATCGTCCCGCTGACCCCCGGCGAGCCGGTCGAGCTGGTCTTCGACCTGCACCCTACGTCCAACATTTTCGACGCGGGCCATCGCATCCGGGTGCGGGTGTCCAATGCCGACGCCGGGAATTTCGCCGCGCTGGTGCTGGATCCGCCGCCGTCCATCACCATTCACCGCGATGCCGCGCACCCCTCGCGCATTGTACTGCCGGTCATACCACCGGAGTGAAGCGTCAGGCGGAGAAACGGCGAGAGCGCCCGATGGGGCGCTCTCGCGCATAACCGGGGCGCCTAGTTGAACCGGCCCTGGCCCATCATGTGGCCCATGCGGCCAAACCGGCCACCCATTGGCCCGAATGACTCATCCATCGGCCCGAAGCACCCGCCGCGCATCGAGAACCCCATGCCGCCGCCGACACCCATGCCGGGCATGCCCGGCATCCCGCGCACGCCGCCCATCATCGCCGGCCCGCCCGCCGCCAGGTCAAGCTCGGAGATGGGCTGTTGCATAAGTTGGGGATAGTCTGTTGCAGCGGCATCCAGAGCAGCGTCTCTCTGATCGGCTGTGATGCGCTCGCGGTCCACCCACACCTGGAGCTGGTTGCCGAGATGCTCCAGCGCCTGGGCGATGACATCCGCCTCGTCCAGCCCGGCCTCAGCCGCCAGATCGGCCAGCGTCGAGTCATCCTGCGCAGCGGCGAGCAGATCCGCCCGCGTGAAGTCACCCATCAGGCGCAGGGTCTGGACCAGTTGCGCGGCGGCGACACGCTCCAGGTTGGGCGCGCCGAGCAGCGCCGCCATCGGGTGCGTCGACTCTAGCGCAGCATCGATCGCGTCTGGCAGGGCGGCCAGCCACTCATCGGCCTGGTCCTGTGTCAAGCGGCCATTCTCGACAGCGACGGCGATCGCGCTCTCCACTTCGGCAGTGGCAGCGGCGCGCACGGCGTCCAGATCGCAATTGTTAGCCTCGCAGATCGCAGCCAGGGTCATCCCCTCGCGTACCTGCTGGCGAACCTCTGCGTCGGTCAGACCGGACGCATCGCCAACGGCGTCCACCAGCTCGGCCCACATCCAGGGATACCCCAGACACTCGGTCCCGCCGCGCGGTCCCTGCGCGCTGGCGCTCGCCACCCATCCCAGCCCGGCAGCAAGCGCGATTGCCGCCACCATCAAAATCATGCGTTTGTTCATCCTGTGCTCCTTCCATTCATCCCGTTCGGAGCGCGTCGCGGTTGCACCGCGCCACGCACTCGATTGCTCCTAGTGTCGCGCCCATATGTTACGCATTCATCAACAACCATCGGATGTTTTGTAAAATGCTGGTAAAATCGTCCCTGGAACATGCCCGGTACGAACATGTCTGCGCGTATTGACCTGGATCCGGTCGAAGAGACAGACGAGTTATGCGCGCTGTTCGGCTTCACGCCGGACGAGCTGGCGCTCAACCGCTCTGGTCGGCTCAGCCCGCGCCAGCGCCAGACGGTGCGCTTCCGGGCAATCGGGCTGCTGGTGCGCGGCCTGGCGTTTGTGATTCTGACCGTGATTCTGCTGGCAAGCCAGGCCGCCCAGCTTCGGACCGGGTGGCAGCGCGCGCTGGCAATCGCGGTCGCCGCGCTGGCTGCGGCGGTCTGGCTGGCGGGCGTCTGGGTGGTGCTGCGGCCAGGCGTGCGCCGGGTCGCCGGCCCCTGCTGGCGCAACGGCACGCCCCGCCACCCGCTGGTGAATGTGGGGGGCGAGAAGCTGACCGTCTCGTACCGTCGCTGGAAGCGCCTGCCACCCGCCTTGCCGGGAACCTACGTCGCGTACTACAGCACGCCCGATCACGCGCTGTTGAGCATCGAGCCGGGGAAAGGCGACCCGGAGTGGATCTGTCGATCATCATCGTAAGCTGGAACGTCGCGCCGCTGCTGGCGGCCTGTCTGGACAGCATTGCTGCCGCGCCGGTGGTGCGCATCGCGCCGGACGGCTCGACCGCCGGAGCAGGCAGGCCGCGCGTCGAGGTGATCGTCGTGGATTCCGCCAGTCAGGACGGCACCGCCGACATGATCCGCGCCCGCTATCCCTGGGTGCATCTGCTGGCCGAGCGTGAGAACATCGGCTTCACACGCGGGAACAACCTGGGCCTGGCGCGGGCGCAGGGCCGCCATCTGATGCTGCTTAACCCGGACACGGTCGTGCATGGCGACGCGCTCAACCGCCTGATTGACGCCCTGGACGCGCGCCCGGAAATCGGCATTGTCGGGCCGCGCGTGCTCAACACCGACGGCACGACCCAGTCTACGCGGCGGCGCTTCCCCACGCTCGCCACCGCCTTCTTCGAAAGCACCTGGCTGCAAGGGTACGCCCCGCGCGATCTGATCGAGCGCTACACCGTGGCCGACATGCCCGACGACGGGACGTATGAGGTCGACTGGGTGCAGGGCTGCGCGCTGGTTGCGCGGCGCGCCGTCTACGAGCAGATCGGCGGGCTGGACCCCGGCTATATCATGTTTTCCGAGGAACTGGACTGGTGCCGGCGCGCCAGGGACGCAGGCTGGCGCGTGCTCTACCTGGGCGAGGCCACCATCACCCATCACGGCGGCAAAAGCACCGAGCAGGTCGAAACCAGCAAGCACATCTACTTTCAGGAAAGCAAGATCCGGTATTTTCGCAAGTTTCACGGGCGTCCGGCGGCCTGGGCGCTGCGGCTGTTCCTGCTGCTGAGCTACGGCGCGCAGCTTGTTCTGGAAGCGCTCAAAGCGCTCGTCGGGCACAAGCGCGATTTGCGGCGGGCGCGCGTCGCCACCTACTGGCGCGTCCTTGGCGCGCTGGCGACAGGCCGCTGGGCGCGCCCGATCACACACTAGGACAAAAGTACGGTATGCGGATTGGTCAGATCACCGGCGAATATCCCCCCATGCAGGGCGGGGTCGGTGCCTATACGCGGGAGCTGTCGCTGGCGCTGGTCGAGCTGGGGCACGAGGTGTTTGTCTTCACCGATCACCGCGCCGCAGAGCAACCCCCAGACAGCCCGATTCACGTCACGGCGGACGCGCATAGCTGGAGCTGGAGCACCCTCAGTCGCATCCGCCGCTGGGTCGCCGCGCAGCGCCTCGACGTGGTCAACATCCAGTACCAGGCCGCTGCGTTCAACATGTCCGCCTTCATCCACATCCTGCCGGTTCGCCTGAACGCCGTGCGGGTCGTGACCACCTTCCACGATCTGCTGGTGCCGTACCTCTTTCCCAAAGCCGGACCGCTGCGCTATCAGGCGGTGCTGACGCTGGCGCGCAGCAGCGACGGCGTCATCGTCACCAACCGGGGCGACCGCGAGCGGCTGGCGGCGGAGAAATCGCTCACCAGCCTGCGGCACATCCCGATCGGCTCGAACATCAAGCCTAACCCGCCACCCGACTACAACCGCGCCGTGTGGCGGGCGGCGCTCGGCTTCCAGTCCACCGACGTGGTGGTGGGCTATTTCGGCTTCCTCAACGCCAGCAAAGGCGTCGATACCCTGCTGCAGGCGGTGCGCATCGCGCGCAACGGCGGCCTGCCGGTCAAGCTGCTGATGATCGGCGGGCGCACCGGGACGAGCGACCCGGCCAACCTGATCTACGCGCAGGAAATCGACGAACTGGTCGAGGAACTGGACCTGCTCGATCACATCCGGTGGACGGGCTTTGTCGACGCGAGCGCCGTCAGCGGGCATCTGCTGGCAGCCGACCTGATCGCGCTGCCCTACCGTGACGGCGTGAGCTTCCGGCGCGGGAGCCTGATGGCGGCGCTGGCGCACGGCTGCACGATCATTACCACCCATCCGGTAGTGGACACGCCCGATCTGGTGGCGAACAAACACGTGCGCATGATCCCGGCGGATTCGCCGACGGCGCTGGCGCTGGCCATCGAAGACCTGGCGCAAAACCCGGAGCTATGCGCCGAAATGGGTCGCAACGCGGCGCAGCTTGCCGCCGAATTCTCGTGGGAGACCATCGCCGCACGTACCGCCGCGTTCTACCAGGACCTGATCGAGCGGGCGGGCTGAGCGCGGGCCATCAGGCGACCAGGCCGCGCGCGTAGGCTTCGACTTCGTCCAGCCAGGCGCGGCGCTGCTCCGGCGTAGCCTTCGACACCTCGCAGAAGTTGATCCAACGCGTCTGCCGGACGCCGCAGAATTCCAGGATCCCCTTGCAGAGCACCTGCTCCACCGAGGTGTAGATCGGCCGGGGCGCGCCCATGGTGGTGATGGCGGTCCCGGTCCGGATATGCGTCAGCAGGGGCGCCGCGTCTTCCTCGCGGAAGGCCCATTCCGGCAGGAACACCTTGTCGAAGAATCCCTTCAGCAGCGCGGGCATCACCTCCCACCACACGGGGAAGATGAAGACAAGATGATCGCTGCGAGCAATGCGCTCCTGATACTCGCCCACCTTCGGATCCAGCCAGCCGCCGCGCGTGTAGATCGCCAGCTCCTCAACTGTCATCACGGGGTTGAAGCCGTCCCGGTCCAGGTCGAGCACGTCGACTGTGCATCCCGCCGCTTCAAACCCGCGGCGGACGGCGTCCAACAGCGCGAAGTTAAAGCTGCGCTGCCAGGGGTGATCGATCGTGATCATCGCATGCATCGTGGTGCGGCCTTCTCTCTTGCGAAATGCGACGCGCCTATTATGCCGCAATCGTCAGGCGGGCACTTGGTGAGAGAGTCGGATTTAAGGGGTTACGATTGTGATCCGATCGTCGAAACGCTTAAAGTCTCCGCGGTTGAAGGTAAGGAGCGTGTCGATTCCCATCGCGAGCATCGTTGCGACGATGTTCGCGTCGTGAATTTGCTTGCCCCGCGTAGGATAAGCTTCGAGTATCGACATCAGTTGGGCAGTCACTTCCGCTGACTCGTCCGCGACGTGAAAAAGAGACTGAATCGCCTCAACCTGCCGTTTTATCTCACCGATACTCAACGGGGAAACGAACGTCTTGGGATGCGTGATCTGCACCAAGTATTCGCGGATGACCTGGCGGCTGATCCACAACTCGACGTCATCCGCCTTAAAACGCTGGAGTAGCGCTTCTGCTTCAACATGCCGAGAAACCTGACGCAGCATTGCGCAGGAGAACATTTGTATCGACAAAGGCCCTACCGGCCATCGTCATCATACCAGTCTTCCCGGCGGAGTGATGGCTCTTCGGCCACAGGCGCATCTATTTGGGCCGAGCGCAACAGCGTCATCCACTCATCGGGCGTTTGCTCACGCGACGCGAGTATCTTCATCAAACGCTGAAACAGATCGCGTTTCTGATCCTCAGACAGTTGCTCGATCAAGTCGAGCAGCGCGTCAAAAAAGATGTTTAGCTGTACGCCCATGAAAACAGCCCTCCGCCAGTGCCTGCCTGACTAAATTATACCCTCACCGTCGGGCGGGCGCCCGCTGCTCGCCCTGGCACGGCGTCCCACCATCCGGTAAACTTCGCCCCCGTGAAGCTAACCACCGATTGCACCGCGTAGGAGCGCTATGGCGCGCAGCCTGGCAACAGACACCCCCGGCCAGCGGCTGATTCTGGCTGCCATTCTGATCGGCTATCTGGCGCTGGCTGTGATTTACAGCCTGGTCACGCCGCTGTTCGAGGCGTCCGACGAGCTGTGGCACTACCCGATGGTCAAGTATGTGGCCGATCATCGCTTCGGGCTGCCGATCCAGGATCCGGCTAACCCCGGCCCCTGGGGCCAGGAAGGCAGCCAGCCGCCGCTCTACTATTTCATCGGCGCGGCGGCGACTTTGTGGATCGACACGTCCGATCTGGCGGACGTCCGCCGGCTCAACCCGCACGTGGACATCGGCGTGGTGGTGCCGGACGGCAACGCCAACATGGTTGTGCACAGCGCCACGCGGGAGGGATTCCCGTGGTCCGGTACGGCGCTGGCGATGCACATCGTGCGCTTTCTGTCGGTGCTGATGGGTCTGGGCACAGTCTACCTGACGTATCGTCTGGGCCGCGAGCTGTTCCCCGCCCGTCCGGCAATCGCGCTGGCCGCCGCCGCGTTCACCGCCTTCAACCCGATGTTCCTGTTTATCAGCGGGGTGATCAACAACGACAACCTCTCCACCCTGCTCGCCAGCTTGCTGCTGGTGCTGGCGGCGCGCCTGGTGCGGGGGCGCGGGCTGCCGCCGGCGCGGGACTATGTGGTGTTGGGGGTTGCGGCGGGCGCGGGGATGCTCGCCAAGTTCCAGATCGGCTTCATGCTGCCGCTGATCGCGCTGGCGCTGGCGCTTGTCGCGCGGCGCGAGCGCGACTGGCACCCGCTGGTGATCGGCGGCGCGATCGCGGGCGGGCTGACGATCGCGATCGCGGGTTGGTGGTACTGGCGCAACTACCGGCTCTACGGCGACGCGACCGGCATCAACATCTTCCTCGACATCGTGGGGCGGCGGCAAGTCCCCGCCGACCTGCGCCAGCTCTGGACCGAGCGCGAAGCGTTCATGATGGCCTTTTGGGGCTTCTTCGGCGGCGTGAACGTCCCCATGCCGGGCTGGACCTACCGGCTGTTCAACCTGATCGCGGGAATGGCTGCTGCCGGGCTGCTGGCGGCGCTGGGGCGGCAGGCGCTCCACCGCGCGCGCGGCACGCTCGCCTGCCCGGAGCGGTCGCTGCTGTGGGCGAGGGCTTTCGCCGCGCTCTGGCCGGTGATCATCTTTCTCTCGCTGCTCAGTTGGACGCGCCAGACCTGGGCTTCGCAGGGGCGGCTCTGGTTCAGCGCGATCGCCGCGCTCAGCGTCTGGATGGCCGCCGGGCTGGCAGGCTGGGCGCCGCGCTGGACGGGCGTGCAGCGGGCCATCCTGACCGGAGCCGCGTCGATCTTCGTCGTGCTGGCCGCCCTCGTGCCGCTGATCACCATCGCCCCGGCCTACGCCTTCGATCCGCACGCGGCCTTCAGCGGCCCGACGCACGAACTGCCGGGGCGGCGAGCCGTCTGCTGGGCGGAGCCTGACGACGCACGCCCGGTGCTGTGTGCGGCGGCGCAGCCGGTCGGCGGCGAGGTGCAGCCGGGCGAGTACGTCCGGTTCGCGCCCACCTTCACCACCACCGGCCGCCTGACGCGCGACTGGAGCCTGTTTGTGCATCTGGTCAGCGCGGACGGCATCATCGAGGCCCAGCGCGACGTCTACCCCGGCGGCGGCAAGCTCGCCACCTCGGAGATCGCGCGTGACACGGCGTGGAACAACCCGATCGCGGTGCGCGTCCCGGCCGGGCTGTACACCCCGCAGACGCTGGATGTCTACCTGGGACTGTACGACCTGAAGACGGGCGACCGAATGGTTCCGAGCGGCGACGGATCCGACCCGGCACACAACCGGGTTCATCTGGGGCAGGTGCGGCTGGTCGCGCCGCCGGGGGAAATCCCCAACCCTATCGGTGCGAACTTCGACAGCAGGCTGCGGCTGCTGGGCTACACCGTCGATGATCGCTCGCTGGCGCCGGGCGAGACGGCGACCGTCACGCTCTACTGGCAGGCGCCGCGCCGCCTGAGCGAGGACTTCGTCATCTCGGTCCAGGTGATCGACCCGGTCACGCTGACCAAAGCAGCGCAGCTCGACGCCCAGCCGCAGCCGCCGACGAGTGCATGGTCGCCCGGCGAGACGATCATCGAAAGGCGCCCGCTGACCATATTCGACGACGTCCCGCCGGGCCGCTACCGGTTGATGGTGCGCGTTTATCCGTCAGGCGCGCCGGGCGAGCCGCTGCGCGTGCGCGGGGACGCAGGCGCGCAGTCCGAGGATTTCGTATGGCTGAGCTGGATGCAGGTCGAGTGAGCGTGCCCGGCCATCCCCTGCGGCCTGCCCCGCGCTGGCTGATCGCGGCGCTGGCCGCGTACGTCGCGCTGGCGGTCGTGTACAGCGCCGTCACGCCGATCTTCGAGCCGCCCGACGAGGTCTATCACTTCCCGCTGATCGATCACATCGCGCAGACAGGGCGCCTGCCCGTGCAGGATGCGGACAATATCGGGCCGTGGGAGCAGGAAGGCAGCCAGCCGCCGCTCTATTACCTGCTGAGCGCGCCACTCGTTCTGCCACTGGATCGCAGCGACCTCGACGCGCGGCTGGAGCGCAATCCCCACGCCCGGATCGGGATCGGCGCGGCGACCGACAATCACGTCAGCGTGCTGCACGACTGGGACGCCGAGGCGTTCCCCTGGCGCGGGACGGCGCTCGCCGTGCACGTCGTGCGCCTGTTCAGCATCGCGCTTGGAGCGGGAACTGTCGCCGCGATCTACGCTGTCGCCCGGCTGGCGCTGCCCGGCCGCCCGGCGCTGCACGCGCTCGCCGTGCTGCTCGCCGCCTTCAACCCCATGTTCCTCTTCATCACCGCCTCGGTCAACAACGACAATGTGGTGAATCTGCTCAGCGCGGTCACGCTGGCGCTGCTGCTCCACATCTGGCGCAGCGGTCTGAGCACGCGCCGCGTCGTCGCGCTCGCCGTGCTGCTGGCGCTGGCCTCGCTCGCCAAGCTCAGTGGGCTGGCGCTCTACCCGGTGGCCGCCGTCGCCGTGCTGGGTGTGTTGGTGCGCGAGCGCCGCCCCTGGCAAGCCTGGGCGCGGATTCTGTTGATCGTGATCGCCGCCTGGGTGCTGATCGCGGGCTGGTGGTACGCGCGCAACCTGCACCTCTACGGCGATCTGTTCGGGCTGGATCGCATGGTAGAGATCATCGGTCCGCGCGCGCAGACGCCGACCTGGGCCGAACTGGCGGGCGAGTTCGAGGGACTGCGCCGCTCAACCTGGGGCGTGTTCGGAACGCTTAACCTCAGCGCGCCGGACGCGCTGTTTTGGTACGGCGATGTGCTGAGCGCGATCGCGCTTTCCGGGCTGGTAATCGCGGCGGTCCGCGCGCGCGGACAGAGCCAACGGGCCGATTGGCGTGCGCTCGGTCTGCTGGCGCTCCACGCGCTGATCGTGTTCGCGGCGCTGGTGAGCTGGACGCGCCGCACACCTGCCACGCAGGGCCGCCTGCTCTTTCCCGCGCTCGGCGGGCTGGCGACGCTCTTCGCGCTAGGGCTGGCAGGCTGGCTGCCCCGCCGCTGGGAGCGTCTCGCGCCGCTGGCCGCCGCGCCGCTGGTCGCCGCCGCGGTCGTTCTGCCTTTTGCCGTCATCCGCCCGGCGTACGTCCCGCCGCCCACTGTAGCCGGGCTTCCCGCCGATTCCGCACCGGTCGAGGCGCGCTTCGGCCCGATCGAGCTGCTCGGCGTGCGCGTGGCGGACGGGCCGGTCGCGCCGGGCGAAGCGCTCGACGTGACGCTTTACTGGCGACCAACCGATCACACCGTCGAGGACATGAGTCTGTACGTCCAGGTCTTCGGGCACGCGCTGCCGGACAAGCCGGACACGCTCGAAGAGATCGGCAAGGTGGATAGCTATCCTGGCGGCGGGCTGCTGCGCACGACGACCTGGGCGCTCGACCGCATCTACGCCGACCGCTACCTGATCCCGATCGCGCGCGACATCGAGACGCCCGTCCAGCCCGCGCTTAAGATCGGCTGGCGGCGCTTCGGCTCCGGCCAGGACATGGCACCCGAAACGCTGTCCGGCGAGCCGCTCGACGCCGTGATGGTCCACGCGGGCCGCGTTGCCGGAGCGGGCGCGCGATTGAGCAGCGGTGAACCGGTCGGCGCGGTGTTCACCGGGCTGATGCGCCTCAACGCGGCGCGGGTGGCGCCGGTGCGCGCGCGGCCAGGCGAGACACTGGCGGTCGATCTGGAATGGGAAGCGCTCGCGCCTGTGATCGAAGATTTCGCCGTGCTGGTGCACCTGGTCGACCTCGCCGCGCCGGAGCAACCGTTGGCCCAGGGCGACGACGAGCCGCTCGGCGGGCGCTGGCCAACCTCAAGCTGGATCGCGGGACACACCTTTATCGATCCGCACGCCGTCGCGCTGCCCGCCGATCTGCCGCCGGGCGAGTACGCGCTGGCCGTGGGGTTCTACCGCCCCGCCGACTTCACGCGGTTGCCGGTTGAGACCGAACGCGCTACCCTACCCGGTGCGGTGATCCTGCCGCAGACGGTGATCGTCGAGGGATCATGAGCGCGCCACCTGAGCACGCACGCTCCGCCCTGCCTCGCCCGCGCTGGTTGCCGGACGCGCTCGCCGCGCTGGCGCTGATCGCTTTGTGGGCGCTGTACTTCTGGCGGCTGTTCACGCCAAACGATGCCGACGTGCTGTCGCTGCGCGAGGGCGATTTCTCCGGCCAGTTCGTCGCGTTCTTCAGCTATCAGGCGGAGCGGCTGGGCGAAGGCGAAGTTCCGCTGTGGAACCCTTACAACTATGCCGGGCACCCCTTCCTGGCGGACACGCAGTCGGCGGTGTTCTATCCACCGCGCCTGCTGACCGTCGCGCTGGTCAACGCGCTCGGCCGCACCGCGCCGGGCGACCTCTACACCGCGCTGCAAACCGAGATGGCGCTGCACGTGCTGCTCGCCTCGCTGCTGATGTACGCCTTCGTCCGCCGCGTGACCACTGCGAGCGGCGCGCCGCGTCTGGCGTCGATAGCAGGCGGGATGGTCGCCGCGCTGACCTATGCGTATGGCGGCTATCTGGCGGGCTATCCGCCGCTGCAACTGGCCGTGTTGGAAGCGGGCGTCTGGCTGCCGCTGGCGCTGCTGGCGATCTTCGAGGCGACGCGCGCGCCGCGTCCCGGCGCGCTATGCCTGGCGCTGGCAGGGACGGCACTGGGGCTGGCGCTGCTGGCCGGGCACCCGCAGACCGCGCTGTTCGCCCTATATCTGGCGCTGGCGTTCCTCGGTTACCGGACGTGGCAGGCGGGCGCGCACACCTGGCGGGCATGGTTGCCTGGCTTTGCCCTGGCCGCCGCGCTGATGGGGCTGGTCGCGGGCGGGCTGGCGGCAGTCCAGCTTGTGCCGGGGCTGGAATACCTGCGCCACACCTCGCGCGACGCCCTGCCCTATGCGGAGAAGGCGCATGGCTTCCCCCCACGCGACCTGCTGCAGATCGTGTTCCCCGGCGTGATGTCGGAGTGGTCGCCGCTGTACGTCGGGATCGCCGGGCTGGCGCTGGCGCTGATCGCGGTGTGGCGGCGCACCCCCCTGGCGCGCTTCTTCGCGCTCGCCGCGCTGATCGCGCTGGTGTGGAGCTTCGGCGCGAGCACCGTCGTTTTCGAGGTGCTCTATTTGCTCGCGCCGGGGGTAAGCTGGTTTCGAGGGCAGGAGCGCGCCGCCTATCTGATCGCACAGTGCGCCGCGATCCTGGCCGGGCTGGGCGCCGCGTCCCTGCTGGCGCACCCCGCCAGCGAACGGGCGGCCCGGCGGCTGGCGCGGGCGCTGTGGCTGCTGGCGTCCTTCACTGCCATCGCCGCCGGTGTGTGGCTGACCCTGTGGCTGAGCGAGAGCGGCGGGCGCTTCGAGACGGCGCTTGATGTCGCGGTATTCGCCGCGATCCTGGCCGGGCTGAGCGCGCTGCTGTTGCCACGCCTGATGTCCGGACGTCTGCGCGGCGAGTGGGCGCTGTTGCTGGTCGCGCTGGTGTGGCTCGACCTGTTCAGCGTGACGCGCGGCGGTCCGAATTACGAGCCGGTCCGTGCCGGCGAGCGCCTCGCACAGCCGGCCTATCTGGACGCCGTGCGCGCCGATCTCGCGCCCGGCGCCCGCGTCGACGGGCTGCGCGGCGTGTTCGAAAACTACGGCACGCTGTACCACGTGCCGGACATCCGCACGATCAGCCCGCTGCGGCTGGCGCGCGTGGAGCGGATACTGACCCTGCCCGACGACCGCGCGTGGGAACTGCTGGCCGTGCAGACGGTGCTGATCGACTGGGAACAGCTTATGGCGCCCAGCACGATCGTTGCCACCGCCGAAGACGCGCTCGGACCGTTCAACATTCACCAGCTGGACGATCCGCGCCCGTTCGCGCATCTCGTCTACCGGTCCGAGGTGGTGCCGGACGATGACACGGTCTTCGCGCGGCTGGCCGATCCGGGAACCGGGCTGGACTACATCCGCTCGACCGCGCTGCTGGCCGAGCCGCCCGGCGCAGCGCTGCCTGCCGCGCCGCCCGCAGACCCTGGACGCGCCGCGCTTGCGCGCTTTGAGCCGGAGCACCTCGTGATCGAGGTTGAGACGACGGCCCCTGCCATCCTGACGCTCTCCCTGCCGCACTATCCGGGCTGGGTGGCGCGGATCGACGGGCAGCGCGCGCCGATCTTACGCGCCTATGGCGGGCTGAGCGCAGTCGCCCTGCCGGACGAGGGCGCGCACACGGTGACGCTGGACTATCGCCCGGCGACATTTGCCGCCGGCGCCGTTCTCAGCGTCGGGACGCTGGGCCTGCTGGCCGGCGCCGCCCTGGTCGCGGTGTGGCCGCGGCGCCCCCGCCGCCCGGCAGAACCCGGTCAAAGCGCCGGGGTGAACTAGCATGAAAGGGGTTGGGATGCACCGCTCGCTGATTTACACGCACGATCATCGCCCGCTGGCGCTGCTGGTTGGCACGGCCATCGGCGGGCTGGGCGGCCTGCTGGCGCTGCTGGTTGTGGTGGCCGGGCCGGTGATGGCCTTCGGCGCGGTGCTCGGCCTGGCTGCCGGGCTGTATATGCTCACCAGCCTGCACGCCGCGCTGGTCG
>Ga0226835_1001416_pt1 | contig 13121 bp, 9 predicted proteins | sample LAC_MetaG_1_FD_163627 | JGI IMG/M metagenome (GOLD analysis project Ga0226835, IMG submission 163627) | Anaerobic ammonium oxidizing microbial communities from anammox membrane bioreactor (MBR) in UC Berkley, California, United States -... | ecosystem: Engineered > Bioreactor > Anaerobic >...
CAGCGCCCGCAACTGGCCGGCGACCGCACGCTGTGGGACGAGATGATGACCGCCTTCGCCGATCTGCGCGCCCGTGAGGCGCGGCTGCACGCGCTGGCGCACCAGATGAGCGAGGCCGAGGGCGACGAACTCGACGCGATCATGGCGCGCTATGGCGAGCTGGAGCACGCCTTCGAGCGCGACGGCGGCTATACCTATGAAACCCGCGCGCGCCAGGTGCTGCACGGGCTGGGCTTCGCCGAAGACGACTTCACCATGCCACTGGCGCATCTCTCCGGCGGCCAGCAGACGCGCGCGCTGCTCGCCCGCCTGCTGCTCGAATCGCCCGATCTGCTGGTGCTGGACGAGCCGACTAACCACCTCGACATCAACGCGGTTGAGTGGCTGGAGAGCTTTCTCAAGGCGTGGGACGGCGCGCTGCTGGTAGTCAGCCACGACCGCTACTTCATGGATCACGTCATCGAGACGATCTGGGAGCTGGAGTGGGGCCGCGTCGAGGTATATCGCGGCAACTACAGCCATTACGTCCAGCAGCGCGACGCGCGCCACGAGCGCATCATGAAGGAGTTCGAGGCGCAGCAGGAGTTTATCGCCAAAGAGGAAGACTACATCCGCCGCAACATCGCCGGACAGAACACCGCCCAGGCCAAAGGCCGTCTGCGCCGCCTGGAGCGCCTCAAGCGCGACAGCCTGATCGCGCCGGTGCGCCGCCAGCGCCATATCCGCATGAATCTCAAGGCGGACCTGCGCAGCGGCGACAAGGTGCTGATGACGCACGGACTGGTGATCGGCTACGAGCGCGACGAGCCGCTGGTCGAGGTGCCCGATATCACGCTCTACCGGGGCGAGGTCGCGGCGGTGATCGGCCCCAACGGCGTGGGCAAGACCACACTGCTGAAGACGCTGCTGCACAATCTGCCACCGCTGAAAGGCTCGGCGCGGCTGGGCGCGGCGGTCATACCGGGTTACTTCGCCCAGGCGCATGAGGGCCTGAACCCGGACAAGAGCGTGATCGACGAACTGCTCGACGTCCGCCCTATGCCGCTCAGCCAAGCGCGCGACTATCTGGCAGCCTACCTGTTCACCGGCGACGACGTATTTCGCCCGGTGTCGACCCTGAGCGGCGGCGAGCGCGGACGGCTGGCGCTGGCCAAGCTGGCCCTGGCCGGGGCGAATTTCCTGCTGATGGACGAGCCGACCAATCACCTGGACATCCCCAGCCAGGAAATCCTGGAAGCAGTGCTGGCCGCTTTCAACGGCACGATCCTGCTGGTCAGCCACGACCGCTATCTGATCGACGCGCTGGCGACCCAGATCTGGGACGTGCAGCCGGGCGGGATGACGGTCTTCGAGGGCAGCTACCAGGAATATCTCGCCGCTCGCCAGGCCGCACGCGAGGCACAGAGCGCGACGCGCCCCGAGACGCCGGCCCCCGCGCCTGCCGCGCCGTCCGGTGCGCCGACGGCATCCAAGCGATCCGGGCTGTCCGTCTACGAGCGCAACCGCCGCCTGGCGCAGATCGAGCAGCAGATCCACGAGCTGGAAGTGCGCCTGGTCAATCTGTCGGGCGAGCTGGGTGACGCCAGCGCCGCGGGGCATGTCGAGCGCGTGCGCGAGCTGGGCGAAGCGTACACCGCCGCCGAAGCCGAGTTAAACGCCGCGCTGGAAGCGTGGGAAGCCTTGATGGCCTGAGCGCCGCACCTGTGTTAAAAGGAGTTGCCCGGTGCATCACTCTCTCATTAGTCTTGCCGGCATCGTCGTTCTCGGGATCGGCGCGCAGTGGCTTGCCTGGCGCTTCCGCCTGCCCTCGATCCTGCTGCTGCTTCTGGCCGGGTTTGTCGCCGGACCCATCGCGGGGGTGATCGATCCCGATGCGCTGCTGGGCGATACGCTCTTTCCGGTCGTTTCGGTTTCGGTCGGGATCATCCTGTTCGAGGGGGGTCTGACGCTGCGGCTGGGCGATATCGTCGGCCTGCGGCGCGTCGTCTTCCGCCTGATCTCGGTCGGCGCGCTGGTGACGTGGGTCGTCGCCAGCCTGGGCGCCTACTATATCGTCGGGCTGAGCGCGGATGTGGCGCTACTGCTCGGCGCGATCTTCATCGTCACCGGCCCCACGGTCGTCATTCCCCTGCTCAAGCATGTGCGCCCTACCGAGCCAATGGGCTCGATCTTAAAGTGGGAAGGCATCCTGATCGACCCGGTCGGAGCTACCGTCGCGGTGCTGATCCTGGAAGCAATCCTGGCCGGGCGGCTGGGCAACGGCGCGCTCGGACCCATCGTGCTCGGCATGGCCGAGACGCTCGCCGTCGGCGCCGCTCTCGGCTGGCTCGGCGCGCAGGCGCTGATCCAGTTGTTCAAACGCTACTGGGTGCCTGAGGAACTGCAAAACCCCTTCGCGGTGATGACGATTGTCGCGCTGTTTGCGCTGTCGAACGAGCTTCAGCCGGAGTCCGGGCTGCTCACCACAACCGTGATGGGGATGGTGCTGGCGAACCAGCGCCAGATCTCCACGCGCCATCTCTCGCAGTTCAAAGAGGATATCGGCGCGCTGCTGCTGTCCGGTTTGTTCATCATCCTGGCAGCCCGGCTGGAACTTGAGCAGCTCTCGAACCTCAGCGGGCGCGCGCTGGCGTTCCTGGCGCTGCTGATTTTCATCGCCCGCCCGCTGTCTGTGCTGGCCTCGACCGCTGGCTCGTCGCTGAGCTGGCGCGAGCGCGCTTTCCTGGCCTGGATGGCCCCGCGCGGGATCGTAGCCGTCTCGGTAGCTTCGCTCTTCGCGTTGCAGCTCGGCCAGGCAGGCGTACCCGGCGCGGAGAGCCTGGTGCCGCTGACTTTCGTGATGGTCGTGGGGACGGTCGTGATTTACAGCGCCAGCGCGACCCGCGTCGCCGCCTGGCTGGGCGTCGCGCAGCCGCAGGCACGGGGGGTGTTGATCGTGGGCGCGCATAGCTGGGCGCGCGAAATCGCCAAAGCGCTGGCCGGAACCGGCCACACCGTGCATCTGGTCGATACCAACTGGCAAAACGTCAGCGCGGCGCGTCTGGCCGGGCTGACGGCCACCTATGCCAACGCGCTCTCCGAGCATCTGCTGGACGAGATCGACCTGACGCAAATCAGCCGGCTTCTGGCGCTGACTTCGAACGACGAGGTCAACTCGCTGGCCGCGCTGCACTTCGCCGATCACCTGGGCCGCGAGCGCGTCTTCCAGCTTCCCATGCACTCGAACACCCCCGACCGCCGGGGGCTGAACCTGCAACAGCACGGGCGCTGCCTGTTCCAGCGGCGAGCCACCTTCGACTATTTGCAGCAGCGGTTCGATCAGGGCGCGGTGCTCAAGACGGTCAAGCTCACCAAAGAGCACACCTATCAAGACTTCCTCAACGTCTACGGCGACAGCGCCATCCCCCTGTATCTGATCGACGAGAACGGCGAGCTACGCTTGATGACCACCGACAACGGCCCCACGCCGCGCGCCGGGCACAGGCTGACGGCGCTGGTCGATCCGATCGATCGCGCCCTGCCAGAGACGGCGCGCATCCAGGAAGCGCGGGCCCGCGTGCCACAGCGCGACGGAAGCTAGCTCGCGTTGCGCCGCGTGCGCCGGTGCCGATCGACGCCGAAAAAAAGCGTGCCGAGTCCGGATTCTAACCCGAATCCGGGGTCGCAAAAAACACCATATCTAGCCCTTCTTGGGTCGATTCACCCCCTGTATATCGTGCCTGATTGGCCCGGTCGCAAACCGCGATCCGCAGCCGATCAGCTTTTGTTGCATCCGGCGCGCGGGGGTAGACTCTGAGGCGTGGAGAGCGCGAGACACGATCGAAGCCGTACACTTGAAGCCGTGCCAGAGTTGTGCCCGCAGCGGCGCAACGAGCGATACAAAGTGAGGCCAGAAGAGACCGTGCATCGTCATCTCATCTTGATCTGCCACGATGCCGATGGGCATCTCGCAGACGGCGACCGTCAGGGTGTGCAGCGCGTCCTCAGCCAGGCGCCCTACGTCGTCGACGTGCAAACCGCCGGGCAGGACCGCTATCTGATCGCCTGCGCCGACGCAAGCTGCGTGCGCCTCAGCGCGCCAGGGCTGGCGCGTGCCGGGGCCTTCCGCCGCATGACGATCGCGCTCGACTGCGATCGTCCCAGTGATGACGTCCTTTCGCTGGTGCTGGACCTGATGCGGGCCGGGAATTTCGGGCTGATGGTCAGCCTGTCCGCTCCCCAGTTCATCGTCTCGCAGCCACAGCACGTGATCAGCTTCCCGTGGCTGCCACAACCGCCGATCCTGGTCCGCTCGATCCGGGACCTGAGCCATTCGCTGGAGACTATCGCCGCCTAGCGCGCGGAGCCTGCGCCTGATCAGGCCCCGCCGCGGCATCCACCGGCCGCACCTTCCCCGCCAGACGATCCGGCGGCTCGCGCCTCCACAGGCGGGTCGTCTGGCAAGGCTGCGGTCTACCGAACATAAACGGCGGCCTCGTGACAGGGGCCGCCGCTCGTTTTCTCGTCCGGGCCGCGGGCGCTACTTCGCGTAATCGACCGCCCGCGTCTCGCGGATGATGGTGACCTTGATCTGGCCGGGATATTGCATTGTCTCCTCGATGCGCCGGGAAATATCCCGTGCCAGCCGCATCGCGGCCAGGTCGTCGATCTCCTCTGGCTTGACCATGATGCGCACCTCGCGCCCCGCTTGCAGCGCGTAGCTCTGCTCGACGCCGGGGAACTCTTTGGCGAGGTCTTCCAGCGCCTTGACGCGGCGGATGTAGGTATCCAGGCTTTCGCGGCGTGCGCCGGGGCGCGCGCCGGAGATCGCGTCAGCAGCCTCGACGATCAGCGCCTCGACACATTCCTGCTCGACCTCATGATGGTGCGAGGCGATGCAGTTCACCACGCGGGGCGGCACGCCGTAGCGCCGCGCAAACTCCGCGCCGATCATGGCGTGCGTGCCTTCGATCTCGTGATCGAGCGCCTTGCCGATGTCGTGCAGCAGGCCACCCGCTTTGGCGACGGCGACGTCGGCGCCCAGCTCGGCGGCGATCATGCCCGCGATATGCGCCGTCTCGATGGCGTGGGCATGCTGGTTCTGGCCATAGCTGGTGCGGAACTTCAGCCGTCCCAGCAGCTTGATGATCTCGTTGTGCAGGCCCGGCACACCCGCCTCGTAAGCGGCCCGCTCGCCTTCCTCGCGGATGACGCGCTCAACCTCTTTCTGCGCGTCGGAAACCAGCTTCTCGATGCGCGCGGGGTGGATGCGCCCGTCCAGCACCAGCTTTTCCATCGAGCGCTTGGCTACCTCGCGCCGGATCGGGTCGAAGCTGGAGATGGTGACGGCCTCAGGCGTATCGTCCACGACGACATCCACGCCGGTCGCCTGCTCAAACGCGCGGATGTTGCGGCCATTGCGGCCAATGATGCGTCCCTTCATCTCGTCGGACGGCAGGGGCACGACGCTGACGGCCAGCTCGTTGACCTGGTCCGAGGCGATGCGCTGGATAGTGAGCGCGATGATATCACGCGCCCGCGCTTCGGCCTGAAGCCGGGTCTCTTCCTCGACCTCGCGGATCTTGCGGGCCATGTCCTGGCGCGTCTCGGCTTCGACCATCGCCAGCAGCTCCTGGCGCGCTTCGTCGCGCGTCATCTCGGCGATGCGCTCCAGCTCCGCGAGCTGCATTTCGTACTGCTGTTGGATTTCACTTTGGCGTTTGTCTAGCTTGCTCTGGCGTTTGTTGAGGTTCTGCTCGCGCAGTTCCAGCCGCTCGTACCGCTCATCCAGGTCTTCGCGCCGCTTTTGCAGGCGGTCGCTTTCGCGGTCAAGCTCGATCCGGCGGCGCTTGGCGGCTTCTTCGGCCTCGTGCTGGATGCGCAGCGCTTCGTCCCGCGCGTCGACGATCGTCTGCCGGGCCTGGTTCTGCGCCTCGCTGATAATCCGCGCCGCTTCTTCCTCAACCTGGCGCCGCCGGTTCTGCCCCTGCACATTCTGGTAGAGCAGCAATCCGCCCGCGCCCAGCCCAACGCCAATCGCTAGCCCGATGAGGGCGATCACGATGTCCATAGGGCTTACTCCTCATTCGATTTCGGGTTCATCTTCGTCTGTGTCATGAGGTGCAAAAAAGTCCGTCTCGTTTTCTTCCAGATCGGCTACCAGCCGGCCAACCACCTCGCGGATGGTTTCATACTCGAACCCCCGGCGCGCCAGAAAATCGCCGAGCCGGGTGCGAAAGGTGCGCCGGTCCAGGCCGCGCAGGCGGCGCGCTTTGTCTTGCGCCGCAGCATAGGCCGACTCAGCCGGGTCCAATCCCTCGAGCACCTGGGTGATGATCGCATCCGCGATCCCCTTTTGGCGCAGCTCGTAGCGCAGCGCACGGGCACCGCGCGGGCGAAACCGCTCGCGGTTTTCGACCCAATACTGCGCGAACGCCCGGTCATCGACATAGCCCAGGTCTTCCAGGCGGGCCAAAGCCGCGTCGATCACCCCCGGCGCGATGTCTTTGGACGCCAGATAGCGGCGGATTTCCTCGACGCTGTACGGGCGCCGCGCCAAAAGCCGCACGGCACGATCCACGGCGCGCGAGAGCGCGTCAATCGCGCGCAGCGCCTCGATGGCCTCGTCGGAAAGCACTTGCCCCACCCGCAGATGGGCCGCTTCGGTATCGGGCAGGCCAAAGGCGAATTCCCCATCCAGATAAACACTGATGCGGTCTTCGTGGCGTTTCTGTCGCTCAAGCGCAGTGATCGTTTGCCCCATGCCTGCCCCACAAAAAGACAGCCGCTGGCACACTCGACCACGGCTGTCTGTCGATCGTGATATGGATGCTGGAACTCGCCAAACGGCCTGCCGCAAGCGCGGTGGCGTTTCGGGTGACAGAGCTATCTTTCTGAGCGGGTGTTTTGCTCCAACCTGGCGAAACCGCCAGGGGCAGCACGCGGCGAGCAGGCGACCGGAATTCCGGGCCGCAACCACGCCACTCCCAACACGTTATGTCCGACCAGATTTCCGCATAGATTCACCGGTTGAACAGCCTAGCTCTCCGCTTCAAGAGCAGAAACAGTTTCGCAACCCCAATTCATTCCCAGGGATCCGCTCACGACAACCGCTTGATGACAATAGCGCGGCCAGTTGCATGATGACGGCCTTTTCTCCCGGGTCTGTCCGCTTGGCTCACACCGAAGGTATGACCGAAGGCGTGAGGGTCTCAAGGTAAAGAGCATCCATGCGGTGATGGATGAATAGCTCTTGTTTCGAGCTCCACGCACAACCGTGGCCCGTGTTTGTGTCGATCGCTGGCACTATTATGCACGGGTCTGGATGATTCTACAAGCGCAAACGGTGGCACACGGGCATCGCCGCCTTGGCACGCGGAACATCTCGATCGGCGGTATGGTGCCGGCGAGGGGAGATCGCCGCCGCCGACCTGCCGGCTCCGCCGTCGTCGAACGACAGCGCCGCGTGCCGGGCGGGGGTCATTCGCTCGCGGTAGAGATATCGTGCACCGGGGGAAGACCGTATTCCTCGCGGATGATGTCCTCGATCTGCGCCGCGATAGCGGGGTTTTCGCGCAGGAACTGCTTGGCGTTCTCGCGCCCCTGGCCAATGGCCTCGCCCTGATAGCGGAAGAATGCGCCGCGTTTCTCGATCACACCCAGCTCGGTCCCGATATCGAGAATATCGCCCGCCTTGCTGATACCCTCGTTGTACATGATGTCGAACTCGGCTTCGCGGAAGGGGGGCGCGATCTTGTTCTTGGTGACCCGCACGCGCGTGCGGTTGCCGACCACCTCGCCCCCGGCTTTGATCGCCTGGATGCGGCGGATATCGAGCCGCACGCTGGCGTAGAACTTGAGCGCCCGGCCGCCGGTGGTTGTCTCCGGGTTGCCGAACATGACGCCGATCTTCTCGCGAAGCTGGTTGGTAAACAGCATCGCCGTGTTCGACTGCTTGATCGCACCGGAGAGCTTGCGTAGCGCCTGGCTCATCAGCCGCGCCTGCAAGCCGACATAGCTGTCGCCCATCTCGCCTTCCAGCTCGGCGCGCGGGACCAGTGCCGCCACGCTGTCGAGCACCACCACATCGAGCGCACCGCTGCGCACCAGCGCCTCGGCGATGTCGAGCGCCTGCTCGGCGGTGTCCGGCTGCGAGATGTAGAGATTGTCGATATCGACCCCAATGCGCGCCGCATAGGCCGGGTCGAGCGCGTGCTCCATATCGATGAACGCGCAGATCCCGTCGCGCTTTTGCGCTTCGGCGATGACGTGCAGGCAGAGTGTTGTCTTGCCGGAGCTTTCCGGGCCGTAGATCTCGGTGACCCGCCCGCGCGGAATCCCGCCTGCGCCCAGTGCAATATCAACGGCCAGCGAGCCGGTGGGGATGGTGGCAACCTGCAAATGCGTCGCGTCGCCCAGCCGGACAATCGCCCCGTCGCCAAACCGCTTGGTCAGGTCGGCCAGTGCCGATTGCAGCGCCTTATCGCGGCCCTTGTCCTCGCCCATGCTTATGCATCCTCTTTGTCACCCCTGGTGGGCAAATCACCCCGGTGTCAGACCTTGAGTCTACAACGCCTGAGCGCACTTTGCCACAGGCAATCTCAGGCTGGGTGCCTGTTGGGAGCTGCTACACGTGCTTTGACGGCGCCACCAAGCAACAGGCGCCCCGTCGGAGCGGAGCGTCTGCCCAGGTCCCGGTCAGATCGGGTGAAACATCATTCCACGGTGATCGTTGGCAGCGGGCGCCCCAACCAGACCTCGTCATAGTTGGGGCCGAGCGTGTGCCTGGGCACCCAGAAATACTGCCCGGAGATCGCGGCCTTGTAGTACTGGCCGGATTCGTCCAGGCCGAAGACCCAGACCGTCTTCCCGGCTTCCATGATGATCGTGGTTACCGCGTCGGCGCGGGGCGCGAAGTAGATCGGGGTGGAAACGACAAACGCGCCAACGACCGCCGTCGGGGGTAGCGGGATCATATCGGGACCCGGCCCGCCAGCCGCGCCGCCCAACAGGATGTTGCCGGGGCCGCTGATGGTCGCTGTATAGGTGCCTCCGTCCTGGGTAAAGGAATCGTCGAAAACCACGGCGAAGTAGGTGGTGCCGGGCACCAGCCCATACGAAAACTCAATCGGATCGGCGTTGTCGGCTGCCACGCAGGTTGGGAACGCCGCGGCAGGATTGAAACTGCCGGCAAATAAGTACATGCTCAGGTTCCCGGTCAGGGTCAGGCTGAAGGTGTAGACACCAGCCGTATCGACCGTAAACTGCTTGCTTTCATAGGCTACGAGCGTGGCGCCCTGCCCGGTGCAGACAGGCGGGCTGATGAACACCACCGGCATGGTAGGATCGGACCCGTCCAGTGTTCCGCTAAAATTGACTGTGCCTGCTGACGCCGGAGCCACAAGTGGCCCAAACAGCACAGCAGCCCCGACCAGTACGACAAGGAAAACACGGCGAAACATATCTGATCCTCCTGGTCTGGCATCAGGCTCAAGCTGAAGACTATGCGATCTCTAACTTATATAGACGACAAAAACCGACCGGCTATCACACGCGCTGGCGCTTCCGGACAAATGTGAACAAGTTTTTTACAGTTGCCCGCCGCAGCATGCCGCGCCTTGATAGCAACTGTGCGCATGTGGTATAATGCGCCGCCAGAATGGGGAGTCGCCAAGTGGCCTAAGGCAGCGGCCTTTGGAGCCGCCATTCGCAGGTTCGAATCCTGCCTCCCCAGCCTGCCCGAACGTGACCGTGCATTTGCCGGTCACGCCGCGTTTCCGGGCGCCGGAGCCGGCCCGTGCCGGGCAAGAAAAAACCTTGTCAAACGGATCGCCGCGTGGTATCATACCGGCACATTGAACTGTGGCTATAGCTCAGCGGATTAGAGCGCTTGTCTACGGAACAAGAGGTCGCAGGTTCGAATCCTGCTAGCCACGCCAGCACAAAAAATACCCGCCGGCCCTCGACAGCCGGCGGGTTTGTTGTATCGTCTGGCGCGCGCCGTGCGCCTAGGAAGCTGGAGACTCCCCGGCGACCGGCAGCGGGATGAAGCCCTCGACCACGGCGCGGCGCGCATCTGCCAACAGCCCGTCGAGCGCAGCGCCTTCTAACAGGTTCACCTCGGCTTGCCGCACCTGAAGATTGGCCGCCTGTACCGATCCATCGGGGCGGCGCAGCACAACCAGCAATCCGCTGCGCGGGTCCCCATCCGGATCGCGGAACTGGTAGGCGATCTGAAAACCCTGCGCCTGGCCCTGCTGGAGCGGGTCGGTTCCGATCACCTCTGCGGATGGAACCAGCTCTGCCAGCCACGCCTCGACGTCGCCTGCCCCGTTCAGAGTCCGCTCCGGCTCTGCCCACACCCGCACCAGTGCGGCATCCGGATCGCTGGCCGGCGAAAACGTCGCCGGGCGGCCCACGTCGCCCGCGACACGCTGCCAGCCTTCCGGTGCCTTAAAGACGAAGCCGTATTCGGGGTCGGCGTACGCAGGCCAGCGCCGCGGCAGCGCCTGAAGCTGCGGATAGCCGAAGAAGGCCGGGCGCACGTAGCCTTCCAGCGTATCAAGCAGGCCGGGATTGTTGGCTGGCACCACCAGCCGCGTGACGTACAGCCAGCCGTCGTCGCCCAGCCGCGTGATATCGCGCCCAAGATACGTGTTGCCGCCGGAAACCAGCTCAAAGCTGGTCACGACGGTGTCATCCTCGACGACGCGCCCTGTCTCCGTCCAGCGGTCGTAATCGATCCAGGCGTCGGCAAAGTGCGCGTCGGTCAGGTAGGTACTGCTCAACGACTCGCCCGATTCGATCTCCACGCCGCGCCGGATATAGTTATGGATGACGGCCAACCGTTGCCCGCTCTGGATCACAACGCTGACGAACGAGTCGTCCTGGCTGGCAGGGTCTTCATAGCTGACCCAATCGCTGCCGGCGGGCATGAACGTCTGAAAATAGCCGCTGCTGTGGACATACGGCGGCTCGCCGCCCAGGGGTGGGTTCGGGTCGGGGGGCGGCAGTTCGGTCCGGCCCGGTGTCCAGGTTGGGATGACATCGGGGTCACTGGTCGCACCCAGGCCGGGGTTGATCAGACTGACCACAAAGGTGAAGATGATGATCACGCCGATCAGCGTCCCGATCCCGGTTGCGATCTGGCGGTTGCGCTTGCGAGAGAGCGACATACAGAGAACTCCACCAACAGGTTGATACGATCCGGTAGCATGAACCAATGGGGCAGACTATAGCGAGAATCGCCCGAAGAGGGTAGCAGTCTGCCTGGCGATAAACTGCTCACAAGGAGCCGCGATGTTACACGACAGCACACCCGAACTCGACCCCAGGCCCGGTCCGGCGGAGATCGAGCCGATTAGCCCGCACGAAGCCGCCCTGATCCTGGAGCAGGCGCTCGCGCCGTATCTGGCGGAGGGCTGGCGCGTGCTCGACCGGGGCGCCTACTCCGCCCGCCTGACGCGCGGCAAACGCAATCTCGATGTGCGGGTCGATCTGCTCGGCGAGGTCGAGGTGCAGGAAACCGGGCTGACTGCCTTGCAGGACAGCGGGCGTCTGGTGGCGTGGGTGCTGCTGATCACCTCGCTGCTGCTGGCGCTGGCGGTCACCTCGGCGCTCGGCATCTGGTGAGCGCCACCGCCCCGCTCAGGCAGAACGGATGCAGCGCCGAAGCTGCTCGGTCAGCGCCACAAAGGCCGGCTCGTGCAGCAGCGCCAGGCTGCGCGGGCGCGGCAGCGGGATGGCGAAGTCTCCGATGATCTGGCCGGGGCGCGGACTCATCACCAGCACACGGTCTGCCAGCAGCACGGCTTCGGGGATGCTGTGCGTCACCATGAACACCGTCTTGCGATGACGCGCCCAGATGCGCAGCAGTTCGCCGCTCATCTGCTCGCGGGTCAGCGCGTCCAGCGCGCCGAATGGTTCGTCGAGCAACAGCACTTCGGGGTCATGAATCAGGGCGCGGCCAATGGCCACCCGCTGCGCCATCCCGCCGGACAGCCCCGCCGGATACGCCCGCGCGAACCCGATCAGCCCGACCAGGTCCAGCATCGCTTCGGTGCGCTGGCGGATTTCCTCAGGGGGAACGTGCGCCAGCTCCAGGGGCAGCGAGATATTTTCCGCCACTGTGCGCCAGGGCATCAGATTCGCCTGCTGGAACACGATCCCGATCCGGCGCTGCGGGGCCAGGATCGGCTGGCCGTCGAGCAGCACCCGCCCGGCTGTCGGCGCGATCAGCCCGGCCAGAATGCGCAGCAGCGTGCTTTTGCCGCAGCCGCTTGGCCCCACCAGACACACGAATGACTCGGCCGGGAGCGCCAGCGACACATCGTCCAGGGCGCGCACCAGGCCCGAGCCGTTCTCATAGACGTGGCTGATCCCCTGCGCCGCCAGGATCGCCGTTTCCGGCGTGCCGGGGGCGGGAGAACCGCGCTCGTCGGCGTTGCCGGTCATCCATCCCTCTCCGGCAAGAAGCGCATATCGAAGCAGGCCGCCAAGTCGTCAAGCGGCGCGGCCAGCAACCCCATCTCGATCAGCAGATCCTGGGTGGTTTGCCATTTGTCGAGCGTGGTGAGGCCGCCCGTGCTGTCCCACAGCGCGATCGAGTTGTCCAGCACCTGCCGCTGTGTCGCGTACTGCTCCGCGGGCAGATCGGGCACGTACTTCTCGACCGCGATCTGGAAGGCGGCGTCCGGGTCCGCCATCACATCCGCCACTCCGCGATCGATGGCCCGCACCATGCCGCGCACCAGATCGGGCTGCTCGCGGATGGTCTGCTCGTTGGTCACCAGGCCGTTCGCCACCAGCGGCGCGTAATCGGCGGCGCGCATTACATCCACCGGGAAGCACTGCTGCTCGATGGTCAGTGGTTCGTTGGCGATATAGACCACGGACGCATCGACCGCGCCCTCGCAGACGTTCTCCGGCGCGGTGAAACCGATCGAGCGCAACTCGGCCAGGTCGTCTTCGGTCAGGCCGCCTGCCTTGAGCAATGCCCGCAGCCCGGTGTAGCTGGCACCCTGCGGCCCTGGGATGCCGACAACCTTCCCGGCCAGGTCGGACGGCGCGGTGATTCCCTGGCCCTGCGGCGCGACGATCCCGACCGGGTAATGCTCGTACCACTCGTAGACGTATACCACCGG
>Ga0226835_1001417_pt1 | contig 13119 bp, 11 predicted proteins | sample LAC_MetaG_1_FD_163627 | JGI IMG/M metagenome (GOLD analysis project Ga0226835, IMG submission 163627) | Anaerobic ammonium oxidizing microbial communities from anammox membrane bioreactor (MBR) in UC Berkley, California, United States -... | ecosystem: Engineered > Bioreactor > Anaerobic >...
CCGAGGCGAAAGACAGTCGCAACTGCTGCGCGCCGAAGGGTTCGCTATGGCGCTGGGCAAGATCTTCGAAGTCGCCCAGACGGTGGATCCTAAGACGATGACCTTGCAGTACTTCGAGGCGCTCAAGGCGCTGGGCGCCAGCCCATCCACCAAGTACATCTTCCCCATGGAGTTCACCAGTTTGTTGGAGAACTTCATCGTTAGCCGAAAAGAGTAAATGGCTTATTTGGATGCGATTGCGCCAGGCAGCTCGGTCTCGATTGAGCCGGCTACCTGGCGCGATTTGAATGACTTGCGCCACCTGGAGAAGGTGTGCTTCCCGAAAGACGCCTGGCCGCTGCTCGACTTGATCGGCTTGCTGACCTGGCCGAACCTGATCCGCTTAAAAGCGGTCAACGCTGGCGTCATGATCGGCTTTGTCGCCTGCGACCTTCGTCCAGCGGATAACCTGGCCTGGATCGCTACTATCGGTGTTTTGCCGGAGCATCGCCGGCGGGGGATTGGCCGCGCGCTGCTGCTGGCCGTGGAACAGCAATTGACGCTGCCGCGCGTGCGCTTGAATGTGCGCGTTTCTAACCAGGCCGCCATTCACCTGTATCTGGAATTGGGCTATCAGCGCGCTGGCGTCTGGTCAGGATATTATCAGGACGGCGAAGATGCTCTGGTGATGGAGAAACAGCTCTGAACTGCGCTGTTTTCCGCTTTCGATTTCATCGTAAAAAGTCTAGTCTGCCAATACCCGCTTATAATAACCACCGGTGACAATAACGAAGAATAAATCAGATTATTATTTAATCACTGAGCGGACGGATTTAGAAAGCCTGGCGCGCGCATTACAAGGCGAGGCAGTTATCGCGGTAGATACGGAGTCCAACAGTCTGTATGCTTATCGCGAGCGCGTCTGCCTGTTGCAATTCTCCACCCAGGAAGCCGATTATCTGGTAGATCCGCTGGCGCTGGAGGACTTGTCGCCGCTGGCGCCGCTGTTCAAGGACGCGGCGGTTGAGAAGGTATTCCATGCCGCCGAGTATGACTTGCTATGTCTGAAGCGCGACTTCGGCTTCGAGTGCGCCAATCTGTTCGACACCATGTTGGCGGCGCGCATCCTTGGTCGTCATGAAATCGGCCTGGGGGCGATGTTGGAAACGGAGTTTGGGGTGCGCCTGGATAAGCGCCAGCAACGCGCCAATTGGGGCGAGCGCCCTTTGCCGCAATATCTGCTGGATTACGCCCGCCTGGATACGCATTATTTGATCGCGCTGCGTAACCATTTGGAAGTCGAACTGCAAGAGCGCGGTCTGTGGCAACTGGCGCAGGAGGATTTTGCCCGTCTTTGCGCCCTCAGCGCGCCGGAGAATGGCCGTAACGGCACGAGTTCACGCCCGGCGGATTGCTGGCGCATCAGCGGCTCGCATGATCTCAGCCCGCAGCAAGCGGCTGTGCTGCAAGAACTTTGCCGTTATCGCGATCAGATGGCGCGCCATTTGGACCGCCCGCTCTTCAAGGTGCTGAGCGATTATACGCTGCTGGCCATCGCCGCGGCCGCGCCTCGCAACCTGGAGGAGTTGAGCCAATTGCCGGGCATGAGTCCTGGACAGGTGCGGCGGCATGGCAATCAGTTGCTACAGGCGGTACGGCGCGGCTTGAATGCAGAACCCCTGTATCCGCCGCGCCCGGAGCGCCCCGATGACGGTTATTTGCGCCGACTGGATGCGTTGCGAAACTGGCGCAAGCGCCTTGCGGCGCGGTTGCGGGTGCCATCGGACGTGGTGTTGCCGCGTGAGTTAATGCTGGCTTTGGCGGATGGCGGGCCCTCTAACTTTGAGCAGTTAACCGTTATACTGCGCCATTCGCCCTGGCGGTTGCAGCACTTTGGCCAGCAGATTTTAGACGCCATTCACCCTTGGGCGAAAGACAACGCCTGATTCTCGCAAGACGAAGGATAATATGAAAATTACTTTTCACGGCGCGGCTCAAACAGTGACCGGTTCGCAGCACCTATTGGAAGTGAATGGCTGCAAGATACTGCTGGACTGCGGGCTATACCAGGGTAAACGCTCCATCGCGTTTGAACGCAACCGTAACTTGCCCTTTCAGCCGGGCGAGCTGGATGCGGTGATCTTATCTCATGCGCACATTGATCACAGCGGCAACCTGCCTAACCTGGTCAAATCGGGTTACACCAGACGCATCTACGCCACCCACGCCACGGCGCATTTGTGCAATATCATGCTGATGGACTCGGGGCATATTCAGGAATTGGATGTGCAATACGTGAACAAAAAGCGTCTAAAGAGCGGCGAGCCGCCGGTGGAGCCGATCTATACGCTGGAAGATGCTGCACGAGTGGCGCAATATTTTGAAGCCAAGGACTATGAGCAGCCATTTGAGGTCGCGCCAGGCGTGACGGCGCAGTTTGTGGACGCAGGCCACATTTTAGGCTCGGCCGCGGTGGTGTTAGATATCGAAGAAGCTCAGCCTTTCCAGAAACGCAAATTCCGCTTGTGGTTTTCCGGCGACATTGGTCGCCGTGGCCTGCCTTTGATTCGCGATCCCGTGCTGCCCAGCCGGGCGGATTACATGATTATGGAATGCACCTACGGCGATAAGCCGCACAGCGACCCTCAAGCGGCTTACCAAGAGCTGCGCGAGGTGGTTAACCGCACAGCGAAACGCAACGGCAAGGTGATCATCCCGGCTTTCGCGGTAGGGCGCACGCAGGACCTGGTATACAACCTAAACATCATGATAACGGAAGGCGACATTCCACCTTTGCCGGTCTTTGTGGATAGCCCTTTGGCGGTCAACGCCTCGGATATTTACCGCGCCCACCCCGAGTGTTTCGATCAAGAAACCTGGCAGTTTATACAACAGGGTCGGCATCGCTCAGTGTTGGGTTTTGATCGTCTCACCTACATTCGTTCCGTGGAGGAATCAAAGGCATTGAACGAGCGCAAAGGTCCCATGGTGATCATCTCTGCTTCGGGCATGGCAGAAACCGGGCGCATTCTTCACCATCTCAAAAACAACATCGAAGACCCGCGCAACACAATCTTGATCGTCTCCTGGCAGGCGCCGGATACCCTGGGGCGACGTTTGGCCGAGCGTGAGACGCAGGTGCGCATCTTCGGCGAAACCTACCAGCGCAGGGCGGAGGTTGCCACCATTGGCGGATTTTCGGCGCACGCCGGGCAAAACTTCCTGATCGAATACGCCCAGGCGACACAGGAAACCCTGCAACGCATCTTCCTGGTGCATGGCGAACAGAAAGCTGCCCAGGCGCTGCAAGAGAAACTGGCTGGCGTGGGAATAAACAGGGTAAGCTACCCCGAAATGCATGCGACGGTGGAAATTTAGGCGCACCTCTGCTATAATACCCGGCGCTAACAGGAGAGGTGCCAGAGCGGCCGAATGGGGCGGTCTCGAAAACCGTTGTGGAGCTTGCCTCCACCGTGGGTTCGAATCCCACCCTCTCCGCAGCTCGTAAACTTAACTTGCCCTTCTCCGAATGGAGAGGGGCTTTTCTTTTTATTCTATCTTTTGTTGTTTAAAAGGATTGTATTTCATTTTTTGACGAAAGTCGATGGGCAGATGTCGTTATCCAGATGTCTCGTGATAATAGGGACAAATGTCCCGTGCTATCATGGATTGTAAACTAATATCTTCTTCGAACTATTTCCTTTTTTATCCATGCGCTGAAGAAGACGCAGGTTCGAATCCTGCCAGGTCCACTTGGGTTCCCAACAATTGGTTTTAATAAATGTCTACATATAGTTGTGTTTCATTTTTCTTCGTAGAGATCAGTGAGAGGTTTACGAGGATGTTTTACAAAAGAGTGTTCTGATCTTCGTTTGGACATTTATCAAATTTTGGGGTGTGTGCTATATAATTGATCTATGCCTGCGCCTATTTTGGCTACAAAACTATATATCCCCCCACCGCGGCCAAACATTGTCCCCCGCCCGCGCCTGGTGGAGCGGTTGAATGAGGGCCTAGCGGCAGGCCGCAAACTAACCCTCATCTCAGCCTCTGCCGGGTTTGGCAAAACCACGTTAGTCAGCGAATGGATTGATCGTTGTGGGAGGCGGATTGCCTGGCTGTCGCTGGATGAAGGAGACAACGATCCCGCACGCTTTCTGACTTACCTCATCGCTGCGTTGCAGACTATTGCACCGAATATTGGAAAAGGAGCGTTGGCTGCCATCCAATCCCCTCAGCCCCCGCCGACCGAATCCATTCTGACAACCCTTCTCAATGACATCGTCGCCTTTTCGGACAGCTTTATCCTTGTCCTAGATGATTACCACATGATCGATTCTGAACCAATCGACTGTGCTCTCACCTTTCTACTCGATCACCTGCTGCCGCAGGTGCACCTGGTCATCGCCACCCGCGAGGATCCATCCCTTCCCCTGCCTCGCTACCGTGTCCGGGGTCAATTGACCGAGCTGCGTGCTGCCGACCTGCGTTTTACTCCCGCCGAGGCGGCCGAGTTCCTCAACCGCGTGATGGGGCTGAATCTTTCAGCAGAAGACATCGCCGCCCTGGAAACTCGCACCGAAGGCTGGATTGCCGGCTTGCAGCTGGCCGCGCTCTCCATGCAGGGGCGGTCAGACGCCGCCAGTTTTATCCAGGCCTTCACCGGCAGCCACCGGTTTGTGCTCGATTACCTGGCCGGGGAAGTTCTCGAACGGCAGCCCGAGCGTGTGCGCAATTTCTTGATACAAACCGCCATTCTCGACCGCATGAATGGTTCCCTGTGTGACGCCGTGACCGCACAAGATGGTGGCAAGGGAATGTTGGAAACCCTGGAGCGCGGCAACCTGTTTGTCATCCCGCTCGACGACCAGCGCCAGTGGTATCGCTATCATCACCTTTTCGCCGATGTGCTCCAGGCGCACCTGGTCAAGGCTCATTCTGAGCAAGTATCCAGCCTGCATCAGCGGGCAAGCGCGTGGTATGAACAAAACGGATACCCTTCCGATGCCATCCGCCATGCGTTAGCCGCTCAAGATTTTGATCGAGCAGCAAATTTGATTGAACGAGTCTGGCTGGCGATGGACCTCAGTTATCAATCCGCGACATGGCTTGGCTGGGCGAAGGCGTTGCCTGACGATTTGATCCGCGCCCGTCCGGTGCTCAGCGTGGGCTATGCCTGGTCGTTGCTGGGTGTCGGTGAACTGGAGGCCAGCGAAGCCCGTTTGCGCGATGCCGAGCGCTGGCTGGAACCAGCAGATAAACGATTAGAGATTTCATCTGACAAGATGGTTGTAGTGGATGAAGCCGAGTTTCGGTCGCTGCCCGCTTCAATCGCCGCTGCACGAACCTATCGCGCCCTGGCTTTGGGCGATATTTCCAGCACTAAAATGTACGCCCTTCAAGCGCTGGGGCTTGACCCTGAGGGTAATTCAATCCATTACACTCAAGCCATCTCATTGTTAGGAATAGCCGAATATGCCAGTGGTGACCTGCTTGCGGCGGAGCAGGAACTGCTCAAGTTTCAGGCGATTATGCGGCAAGCCAACGATATCGCCAATGCCATCGGCATAACCTTTATCCTGGCAAATATCAAGTTGGTCCAGGGCCGTCTTCGTGAGGCGGTCAACGCCTATCAACAGTCACTGCAACTTGCGGTAAGTCGGGGCGTGCCGTCCTTTCTTGGTGTGTCTGATCTGTACCGGGGACTTAGTGAACTGCTTTGCGAGCAAGGCGATCTAGAAACCGCGACACAGCATTTGCTAAAAGCCCGGCAGTTGGGCGAGCAAGGCGCGCTAACCGGCTGGCCGCATCGCCTTTGCATTGCTCAGGCACGCATGAAGGAAGCCCAGGGCGATCTAGATGGTGCTCTCGTTTTGTTGGATGAGGCAGAACGCCAGTATGTCAGGAATCCTTTACCCGAACGTCCCATTGCGGCGTTGAAGGCGCGGACGTGGGTCAGGCAGGGACGATTGACCGAAGCCTTTTCGTGGGTGCGCGAACAGAACCTATCCATTGACGACGACCTCAGCTACTTACGCGAGTTCGAGCATCTCACGCTGGCTCGGGCGCTCATCGCCCGATACAAAACAGATCGAGTAGATGGCGATCTTCAAGCGGCATTGGGACTACTGGCGCGCCTTTTGCAAGCCGCAGAAGAAGGCGAACGGAATGGGAGCGTGATCGAAATCCTGATACTGCAATCACTCGCTCATCAGGCGCAGGGTGACCAGCCGAGCGCCCTCGCCTCGCTGGAGCGCGCCCTGGCCCTGGCTGAACCGGAAGGCTATGTTCGCGTCTTTGTTGACGAAGGGGAAGCGCTGCGATTATTGATTTTGGACTTTAGACTTGCGATTGAAAAATCGGCGCGCGATGGAGTTCATCCTTTGTTCGGCTATGTAGACAAACTCCTGTCGGCCTTTGCACAGCCGGTGGCAACCACCCCAAAATCAAAAATCAAAAATCTAAAATCTGAAATCGTTGAGCCTTTGAGCGAACGCGAACTGGAAGTGCTCAAACTGCTCCGGAGCGAATTAAGCGGCCCGGAAATTGCCCGACAACTGATCGTGTCGCTCCACACTTTGCGCACCCATACCAATAACATTTTCAAAAAGCTAGGGGTGAACAACCGCCGGGCGGCCGTCCGCCGCGCGGAGGAACTCGATTTGTTATAGCAGATAGGCAGTCATCAGCTCTGGCCCTGGTAGGTGGGTCGAACCATCTGCGAGGGCTTTTTATTTTTTTTCACAACCTCCCGATTAAAAATCAACACATCAATCAACACATGTAGTGATGACGCCTCACTATATTACTTGGTATTCTTTGGCTAAGAAAAGAAAGAAACCAACTATGTGGAGATTTATCCATGTCAGGCAAACGCGCGAGGCGCAGAATGAATGAAACACTCACATCAATGGGAGATCATGACGAGCCTCAACTTTACGAAATCCGCGTCAGGGGACACCTGGATGCCCGATGGGCCAGCCAGTTTGAGGGCCTGACCATCACGCTGGAAGAGGACGGCTACACGCTTCTAACCGGTCCGGTGCCTGAGCAGGCCGCCCTGCATGGCTTACTCAAAAAAGTGCGTGATTTAGGAATGCCATTGGTCTCGGTCAATCGAGTCCGATCCAATGAAATTCATTCACATTGTTCAAAAAAGGAGAAAAAAGGATGACTATCAATGCGAGTTTGCAAGTGCCGGAGAAATCCACTTTTACCGGCAACTCATTAAGTAAAGAAGGCGAAACTAACATGAATTCACACAAGCGCCTCGCAAGAATTGCCGGCGCCCTCTACCTGATCGTAGCCATTTTCGCCGCCTATGCCTTCAGTGTGATCACCGGTTTGTACGTCGCCGGCGATGCGGCGGCGACAGCTGCGAACTTGGTCGCGAATTCAGGGCTTGTCCGCCTGGCTATTGTTTTCGACTTGATCCAGGCTACAGCCTGGGTCTTCCTCGCCCTTACCATTTACCGCCTGCTCAAGCACGTCCATCCTCACGTCGCTCAAACCATGGTGGTGCTCGTCGCCATCGGGGCCGGCATCGTCTGCCTCAATACCATCCTGGGGTTTGAAAGCCTGCAGGTCGCAATAGATAGTTCCTATGCTGCAGCCCTGGGCGCCGGGGGAGCGAACGCCTTGGTGCTCATGCTGCTCGACGCCCAGCACTATGGATCCTCTTCAGCGGCGATCTTCATGGGTTTGTGGCTGGTCCCGTTTGGGTATCTTGCCTACAAGTCCGGCATGTTCCCCAAAGCGCTGGGTATAGGGCTGATCGCGGCATGTGTCTGCTACCTCGTGAACGTGCTCACAGCTTTCCTCGCTCCAGCCTTGAGAACATTGACTTACGACTACGTGAGCATTCCGATCTGGGTCTTTGAGCTCTGGATGGTGCTGTACCTGCTCATCATCGGTGTGAGGACCGTAAAGCCAGACGTGCGCACCCCCACCGCAATGTGAACATTACCGCTCACCGGCGGCGGCCAAGATCAGGGTCGCCGCCGGATGCGGAGCGAACGTTGCATCCCGCCATCGGTTATTGATCAAGGAGATAAAAATATGAAAGCAATAGTATGCACAAAATATGGGCCACCTGAGGTTCTTCAACTCAAAGAAGTAGTCAAACCCACCCCAAAAGATAATGAAGTCCTGATCCGCGTCCATGCGGCCTCTGTCAACTTCGGGGACCTGATGGCGCGAAATTTCAAGTCTGTCTCTCCGCGCAAGTTCAACATGCCTCTCTTCCTCTGGCTCCCGGTGAAGCTATCTTTTGGCATCAATCAACCAAAGATAACCATCCAGGGGAGTGAGTTGGCTGGTGAAATTGAGGCAATCGGCAAAGATGTAAAGCGATTTAAGAAAGGCGACCAGGTTTTTGGATATCCAGGTCTGAGTTTTGGCGCTTATGCCGAGTATATCTGTCTGCCCGAAGCGGGGACTGTGGCGCTCAAACCATCCAATCTGAGTTATGAAGAGGCGGTCACTTTGCCCTATGGCTCGATCATGGCGACGAGTTTGCTTGGGAAGGCAAACATCCAGCGCGGACAGAAAGTCCTCATCAACGGCGCTTCGGGCGGAATCGGCTCGATGGCGGTCCAGCTCGCCAAACATTTCGGCGCGGAAGTGACGGGCGTGTGCAGCACGCCAAGGCTGGAGTTCGTGAAATCCCTCGGCGCGGACAAGGTCATTGATTACACCAAAGAAGACTTCACCCAAAACGGCGAGACCTACGACCTGATCTTTGACATCCTCGGCAGGAGTTCATTTTCAAAGCTCAAGCGCTCGCTCAAGCCAAACGGGATTTATCTTTTGGCCAGTTTCAAAACGAAGGCGCTGCTTCAAATGCTGTGGACTTCGCTCACAGGCAGCAATCAGAAGGTCATTTGTGCCTTTGCAAATAAGACACCCGAAAGCCTGGTCTTCGTCAGAAAGCTGGTTGAAGAAGGAAAGGTAAAAGCCATCGTTGATAAATCCTTTCCAATGGAGCAAACCGCCGAGGCACACAGGTATGTGGAGCAGGGTCGCAAGCAGGGGAATGTGGTCATCGCAATTCAAGGATAAAAGTACGGGCAGGGTAACCCCGCTCGTTCGGCATTCGCAGGTGAAATATGAAATCGGAAACAATGTGGGATCAGTTGGCAAAGAATTGGGATGCGCCAGACGTAAGCCTTGGAGAAAATGATCACAAAATTATCGAAATGACGAAAAAACACCTTAATCCCAGCAGTGTCGTTCTGGACTATGGATGCGCGACAGGGTCAATCGCTCTTGAAATCGCCAGCATGGCTAAAGAAGTCTACGGGATTGACATTTCCTCGAACATGATTGAGATTGCCAAAAGCAAAGCCGATGAGCGAAACATAAAAAACATCGGCTTTGCTCGGACGGCGATATTCGATGAAAGCCTGAAGGAAGGAACATTTGACGTAATCCTGTCTCTGAGCATATTGCATTTGGTGGAAAACCCCACACAGGTGGTGGGCAGGATCAAGCAGTTGTTGAAGCCTGGAGGTGTGTTCATCTCTGCGACACCCTGTTTGGGAGAGAAAACATTCGTCAGTGTGCTGATGAATATTCCCATATTCGTTTTATCCAAAATGGGATTGATCCCCTCGATCATTTTTTTTAGCGGCTCCGGTTTGACGGCGACGATTACGAACGAAGGTTTTCAAATTGTCGAACAGGAAGATTTATCTGTCCGTCCGCTACGGGAATGTTTTATCGTTGCGAGGAAGGCATGGAAGGCGGGAAATCATGCCAGCTCAAGCCTCGTTTTGCCCGATGCGCCCAGGCATGTATTGCAAGGACATAAAAAAGGCAATGTCGTTATCACGGCAGGGCATGCCGACCAAACAAAAGGAGTGAAAAAATGAATACAAGTAGAAAGGCCACCATCCTGGCTGGGGCGCTGTATTTTCTTGGGATCATCGCCGGGGTGTTTAGCGTGGTTCCTGTCATAGACATTCCCGATTACCTGGTTCAAGTTTCGGGCAATGCAAGCCAGATTAATTCAGGTGCTTTTTTCCAAGTCCTGATGACAGCTGCATATGTGGGTATGGCGGTTGCGCTGTATCCCATTCTGAGAAAGTATAACGAAAGTTTGGCGCTGGGATATGTTGGGTCCAGGCTGGTTGCTGTGGCGTTTAATGTGATTGGGGTCATCATCTTGTTCTTGCTGTTGACTTTGAGCCAGGAGTTTGTCAAAACTGGGGTTCCTGTTTCATCCCATTTTCAAACCATTGGTGAACTATTGCGGAGGGGGCGCGATTTGGTCAATCATGGAGCCGTGATTCTGGTTCTGAGTATGGGTGGCTTGATGTTTTACTATTCGCTGTACCAGACAAAACTTGTCCCGCGTTGGTTAGCAGGTTGGGGTCTTATTGGAACGGCAGTGGCCATCGTGGCAAGCTTCTTGTTTATGTTTAGCTCTATCGATCTACTGACATCGGTCTATATGGATTTTCCGCTTGCCCTGCAAGAGATGGTTTTTGCCGTTTGGCTGCTCGTTAAAGGGTTTAATTCGTCGGTTCCTGTTTAATTTCAATCTAACGGTACTTCAAACACAAAAAAGGAATATTCTCTGAAACAACAGAAAGAAGGAAAAAATGAAAAAGATCTTTACATTCACAATCATATTGTTGGCACTGATAGCCTGCACCGTGGCGGTCCGGGCAATTATTGGGTACTTTTCTGTTACTCAGGCGACATCTTATTCTACTGCAACGGACATGCCTCAGGTGAATATGCCAAACCCTGCTTTGGTCGATTGCGAGATCGGGAAACAGCTCGTAATTCAAACGGCTGCCGATGGCAGCCAAAGCAGCGAGTGTGTTTCTACAGACGGCAGTGGTGGATACATGCCGCCGGAAAGCACGGAAGCGTTCGCAGACTGGTGGGGTGTCATCAAGAGCACCGAGCCCGGCGCGCAATATGACGACTACTTCGAGCGCCAGGATATGGGGGAGATGCTCTACTTTGGCATCGACTCCCTGGACCCGGCCGTCCAGGCCCAGATCGCAGCCCTGCGGGATACCGGCAAGGTCGTCCATCTATATGGCACCCTGTTCAGCAATGTGATCGATTACAACGGCTCGCAGATCCGGGTGGACCGCATCGAGGTGGAAGAGTAACTTCAAATACACCCAATGGGATAATCAGTTTTCCCATTGGGTGTACACAGAAATTGCCTGGAGGCATGGTAATGAATCTACTAGTTAAATATTTGGTGGTCATTGGAAGTAGCATTTCCATATGTTTTGGAATTTGGCACTTTTTCGTGCCCCAGGTCTGGAAGTGGTATTCCTATATAGATGGCAATGCGACCGAGCTGGTCGCGGCTATTCGGGCGATCAACGCATTCTTTTCTCTATCATTGGTATTGTTTGGCACCGTGAACATACTATTGATTTATGGAGACAAGTCAAACAGATATTCGATTATCGTGATGCTTGCCGCGACATGCGTATTGTGGATCACCCGGGTGGCATTTCAGGTGATCTATCCACAAGGTTCGCTGTATCCGGGTCTCCAATACGGGATGTTGTCAGCCTTTGTGACAGTGACCCTGTGTTACGTAAATTCGCTTATGATTATGTTGTTCCAAAGACCTCAGGCAGTTGTTTAGCCATTTTCCTTACAATATTGGCGTTTTTACCGAATAGAGAATCAACTATGCCAACGGACCGAATAAATCAAACCCTAACCCTCAAAGACGGCAGGCGCCTGGGCTTCGCCGAATACGGCGCGCCCACCGGTCGCCCGGTGTTCCACTTCCATGGCTCAGGCAGTTCAAGGTTTGAGCACCCCTCAGCGGAAAGCATGCTCGACCATAAGGGCATTCGATTTATCTCCGTCGACCGGCCGGGACATGGTCTTTCCGATTTTCAACCTCAACGCCGTTTGGTTGATTGGCCTGCCGATGTCTGCCACCTTGCTGACCACCTGGGAATCAGCGAGTTCTACGTGGAAGGATATTCCGCCGGTGGGCCGCATGCTTTGGCGTGTGCTCACCAGCTCCCAGAAAGGGTTCTCGCAGGTGCGGTGTACGGCTGCGTTGCGCCCATGAACTGCCCTGGAGCCTACCAGGGATTGCCATTTTTCAACCAGGTCCTGGCAAAGTCTGCTCGCTGGTTCCCCTGGTTTACAAAATTAATCCGCTGGTGGATGCAGGGCATGGTAATGGGAGACATCGAGAAAACCACTCGCCAATTGATGTCTTCCATTCCGGCTGCAGATAAGGCGGTTCTTTATGCACCGCAGGATTTCGAGATGTTTGTCAGGGCGGTCCGGGAAGGTTTTCGCCCTGGTTCTCGGGGCGTTGCGTGCGATGATATCCTGATCAACCAGGCATGGGGGTTTGACCCGGCAGACGTGCAGCCTCGGATCGATATCTGGCATGGCGATGCGGACGTTAATGTTCCCATCCATGCCGCCAGGTTTTTAGGCGCGTTTATTCCTAACACCTGCGTGACATTCCTGCCTGGAAAAGGGCATTTCTTTTTATTCAATTGCTGGCAGGACGTGCTTTCGATGTTGGTATCTGAGGCATAACCAAATGGCAACTACATATTTTTTTCGGATAGAACCGGCTCGGCAACGCGCCACGCGGATTTTATTTCCCGCTACGCGTACACCCGGCACGTGGATGTCTGGTATTAATCTATATTTTTGACAATAATTGTTTTACATAGAAGGTCAGGTTTTAGGTTGATTTTATCAAATAGAGTCCAGTATTTTCGGGACAAGTGTCCCGACCCCAATGGGACACCTGCCCCTAGTCTTTCACTCCGTAATCTTGTATGATAGTCATGCCTGAGTAAAGAAACACGGTCTCTACCGAGCACAGGCATCACACTCATGATCTTCAAGGTGTAACCAAACGCTGCACACACGTTAGCCGGGATGCTCCTGCTGGAAAATTGTTTCGGCCAATTAAGTTGCACGACTTTTCAATTGGATAGATCAAAAAGTAATGGAAAAGAACATTAGTGGTTCTCTCGCTAAGTAGCGAGGATAGCAGGCCGAAGTTGAACACCAAAACCGCCCAGGATTGAGACCTGTTCTTGCGGGCGTTTTTTCCAGGAGTAGGGATGGCAGTGCTTGTTCCAGTAATCGAGAGCATCATTCAGGGCATGGGTCAGC
>Ga0226835_1001418_pt1 | contig 13114 bp, 10 predicted proteins | sample LAC_MetaG_1_FD_163627 | JGI IMG/M metagenome (GOLD analysis project Ga0226835, IMG submission 163627) | Anaerobic ammonium oxidizing microbial communities from anammox membrane bioreactor (MBR) in UC Berkley, California, United States -... | ecosystem: Engineered > Bioreactor > Anaerobic >...
CCGCCCAGTTGAGCGCGCTGACCAATACCAGTAGATCGCCGATCGTCCCGATCTTGCCTGCCGCCAGGGATGATAGATCGCCTTTTGAGACGACCAACAGCACGCCCAGAGCAGCGGTCAGGATGCCCGCCGCCTGCGTCCAGGTCAGCTTCTCGCGCAGTACGACCCAACCCAGCAAAGCCATAAAGATGGGCGTGGTAGCCACGATCCAGGCTGAATTCGTCGCCTGGGTTGTGAGCAGGGCGGTGGATTGCAACCATTGATGGAAGGCGATGCCCAAAAAACCCAGGAACGCCAGATACCCCAACTCTTTCCAACCGGGCGCAATAAACTGCCGCCGCAGCCAGACCGCCCCTCCCAGAATCACAACTCCCATGGCAAAGCGCAGCCATACCACGCTGGCTGGAGAGACATAGCGCAAGGCGACTTTTGTGGCGACAAACGAAGCGCCCCAGGCGGTTGCTGCCAGGGTCGCTTCAATCATAGGCATGGTATGGGATTTCTTCAATCAGCGCTCCCAGAGATGAAAATCAATCTGGGAAGTATATCGGATTTTCCCAATGTTGGATGGTACAACCTTCTTTTACAAAAATGCCGTATCTGCTTCCGCCGATACGGCGACGAGCTATGAGATCGCCAGCCCGTCCAGATAAATATCAGCCAGGCGCTCAGCGACCTCCATCGCAGGCGGAAGGTCGCTGGAATGCGCTGGATAAAAATATGGATACATCATCCCTAACAGCGCCCAGGTCGCCACGTTCGCATCCATACGGCGTAATTCGCCGCTGCTCATACCAGCCTGCAAGATCGAAACGATATGGTTGATAAACTTGCGGTGATAGGCCGAATTGAAAGCCTGGCGCGCCGGCTCGCTGAGATGCGCCATTTCCTGGCTGGAGAGGCGAATCACAGCCCGTTGCTCTGCTGGCTGCGAGAGGATCATCTTAACCAGCGTCTGCACCCGTTGGCGGGCGCTGGTGTGTTCGCCTTGGATGCGCGCCAAATCAGCTTCCATCTCATCTAAATAAGAATCCAGAATCGCCAGTAACAGCTCTTCTTTATCTTTAAAGTGATAATACAGGGCGGCTTTTGAGACGCCCAACGCTTCAGCGATCTGGCGCATCGCCAGACCGTAATAGCCTTGTTGGATAAATAGCCGTTTGGCGGTGGATAGAATTTGTTCTCTGAGATCGTTCAATGCTTAAGTCGAACCGAAATTACAGGCTGGGCAGCAGGGGGCGCATCCAGGGCATACCCAGCAGGATCAACAATAAAGCCAGGCCGAAGAAGATCGCCGCGCGTTGGTGCTTTGCCTTTGCATCCGTTGCTCGCCGCGCCAGTATGCTTCCCAGGTGAGCAAAAATGACCGCCAGAAACATATACAGCGCGTGTTCAAGAGCGAAGAATCGCAGATCGGCGGAACCCATCGCCGCGCCCAAGTTGGATAAAGCGGTGCGCGTGAGTGGGCTGAACACAAAATAAAGCAACAAACCGAGCAGCAATTGAACATCCATGGCGATGCTAAAAAAAGATCCCACTTTGCGATCGCGTTCGCTCCATGCTCGGTTTCCAAACCAACCTGAAAAAGCGCGCGCCGCAGCCAGGATGCCCAGGATCAGCGCAATCCAACGGACGAGATTATGTAAAGCCAGTGTAATCGGGTACATAAATTATCGCCTCCTCAAAACAACGGAATATTATTGATAAAAAAGTTTCTCTCGGTTGCTGTCAAAACCGATAGCAGGGGAATGCGCAGCAAATTAGAAGATATGGAGGGTCATTTGTTGGCCGGCAAGGTTTGATAACCTGCACCTCCTCGATAAAGTTCGAAATAAGCCAGGAAGCCGATTGCCACATAAGCCATCGTCTTTGGGATCATCAACATCCCAATGGCAGGGATCTGTTGGACGAACAAAATCACCGGAATATAACAGGCGTATGAAATCAAGATGCACACGCCAATCCATCGGAAAGTGTTGTCTTTGACCGTTGTTGCGTCTCGCAAGATCAAATATGCCAGGCCTAAGCCTTGAAGCATCAATGGAATGTTCCGAATGGTGGACCAGGGCTGTGCTGGTACAACGCGATACCATTCGTTGATCGGTAAAGTCATCATATATAGACGGGCGCTGGCGATGATCAATAGAAAGTATTCAAACCAGCCATAGCGTTTATTAAATCGTGTTCGCCAGACTTCAAGCATGACGATATAGAACAAGGTTACTGTCACCGCGGTCATCAGCGCACCAGCGCCTACCAGGCTGATCGGTCGTCCGAATATGTTGGCCTGGCTTTCTAAACCTCCCAAAGCGTATGCCCATACACGAAAACCCACATGGCCGGTGTCTCCAAAGGCGAGCAAAGCAAACGCGCCGGTGACTAAATCTGCCAGACGGCGACGCGACCCAGCCAATGCTTCCCTTCGTCGCCACATAATTGCCACCAGGCTCCATACGATCACCAGATAGGTTACATTGAAAATAATTTCAATCCAGATTCGCGTCGTTTCAGACATTGCCACTCTCCCGATAACTTACTGACCGGTCGGTAAGTTCCTCGATATTACCAGAGGTGCGCCGAGATGTAAAGGCTTTTTCGCTCGTCAGCCCTCTTTTGTGATAGGATTCAAGCAAAAGACCCCAAACAATTTGAGATAGAGTTCCTATGCAAACCATCACCGATGCTGAAATCTTACCGCTTTCTTTGGAACACGGTTTTTGGACCTGGTCGGCCCAGGGGAAAGTTTCCCCCATTCCTGTGCAGCGCGCAAAAGGCGTGTATTTTTGGGATGTGGACGGGAAACGCTACCTGGATTTCAATTCGATGGTCATGTGCGTTAACATCGGCCACGGCGATGAGCGGGTGATCAATGCCATTGTACAACAGGCGCGCGAACTGCCCTTCGCTGGCCCGCCGATGGCCACCCGGCCACGCGCCTTGCTGGGTAAGTTATTGGCGGAAGTCACACCAGGGGACTTGAACCGTTTCCTCTTTACCCTGGGCGGAGCAGACGCCAATGAGAACGCCATCAAACTGGCGCGCGCTTATACCGGGCGGCACAAGATCCTCGCCCGTTACCGTTCCTATCATGGCGCAACCGCGGGCGCCATGGCTGCTACCGGCGATCCGCGCCGCCTGGCATGGGAACCGAACCTGATGCCCGGCGTGGTGCATTTCCTGGATCCCTACCGCTACCGCTCTACCTTCCATCGAACTAACCCCGACATCTCCGAGGCCGACTTTGCCCTGGATTATCTCAATCACCTGGAGGAGATCATCCAATACGAGGGGCCGCAGACCATCGCCGCCATTTTGTTGGAAACGGTGACCGGCACCAATGGCGTCATCATCCCACCGCAGGGCTATTTACAAGGCGTGCGTCAACTGTGTGACCGCTACGGCATCCTGCTCATCGCCGACGAAGTGATGAGCGGTTTTGGGCGCACCGGCAAATGGTTCGCCGTGGATCATTGGAATGTGGTGCCGGATCTGATGACCATGGCCAAAGGGTTGACTTCGGCTTATGCGCCGCTTGGCGCGGTCGCCATGCGCCCGCAGATCGCTGAATTCTTCAACGAGCGTGTCTATCAAGGCGGATTGACCTACAACTCTCATCCCATCTCATTGGCAGCCGCCGCGGCGAATATCCAGGTGATGCAAGAGGATCATATCGTTGAACGCGCGGCTGCCATGGGGCCGGTTTTGCACCGCATGTTGACCGACTTGGGCGAGCAGCATCCTTCGGTCGGCGAAGTCCGTTCGATCGGTTTGTTCGGCGTCATTGAATTGGTGCGCGACCGCAAGACCCGGCAGCCGATGGCGCCCTATAATGGCGCTAGCCCAGAGATGGCCGCCTTGCGTCAGTATATGCTCGACCACGGCGTGTATCTCTATACACACTGGCATACGGTTTTGATCATCCCGCCATTAATCATCACCGAGGAACAGCTTGCGGAAGGATTTGCAGTGCTAAACCAGGCGCTGGAAATCACCGATCGGGTGGTTCAAAGTTGAAACCCCCGCGCGCCGAGGAAAAGCCAGTTCCGTAAACGCTCTCGCCGCGATGATAAATGTACCGCCGCTTTTCCTGGAGCAGATGCAACAACTGCTGGAAGATGAATACCCGACCTGGCTGCAAAGCTACGCTGCTCCCGCCAGGCAAGGGCTGCGCGTCAATACGCTAAAAATAGAAGCACCTTCGCTGAGGAACCGACTGCCCTATCGCCTGGAGCCGCTGCCCTGGTCGCCGGAGGGGTTTTTGTTAGAGACCACGCCAGAGCTCGTAGCCCCGCCGCCGGGTAAACACCCCTATCATGCTGCCGGTCTATACTATTTACAAGAACCTTCCGCCATGGCGGTGGCGCGGGCGCTCGATCCACAACCCGGCGAGCGCATTCTCGATTTGTGCGCTGCGCCTGGGGGAAAATCCACCCATATCGTCTCGCTAACGGGCGATCGCGCTTTGTTGGTCGCCAACGAGAGCCACTCACAGCGGGTGTGGGAACTGGCGGAGAACCTGGAGCGCTGGGGGGCGCGCAACGCCATCATCACCAATGAGACGCCGACGCGATTAGCCCAGCGCCTGGAGCGCTTCTTCGATCGCGTTCTGGTGGACGCTCCTTGCTCAGGGGAGGGGATGTTCCGCAAGAGCGAGGCGGCGCGCCGCGACTGGTCACCGAGGCTGGTGCGCAGTTGCGCTCTGCGTCAATCTGCAATTTTGGAAGATGCATTGCGCCTGACGCGTCCTGGTGGGCGTTTGGTCTATTCCACCTGCACTTTTAATCCAATCGAGAACGAACAGGTGATTGCCAGCTTTCTGGCGAGACACCCGCGCTGCGAGTTGCTTGAAATTCAATCGTACCCAGGTTTTTCGCCTGGGCGCGCCGAATGGGTTGAGCCGCCCCTGGAAAACCTGAAGAAAACCATCCGCCTGTGGCCGCATCACTCCCCCGGCGAAGGGCACTTCATTGCTGCCATCCGCTGCTGCGAAGGGGAAGAGCAGCCGCCTGTTCGGCGTCGCGCCCCAAGACCATCCATTGGCAGACCCGAACAAGCGGGACGGATTTTTTCCGAGTTTTGCAATGAATTCCTAACAGACGATCCGCTGAGAGACCTGGAGAGCGTTGTGCGGCGGGTGGGGGCGCGGTTATACGCCATCCCACGCGCCGCCCTGCAGCTATCTGGGTTGAAGATCGTTCATCCGGGTTGGTGGTTAGGGACGATCAAGAGCGCCAGGGGCGGCGAAAGCCGCTTTGAACCCTCACATGCGCTGGCGCTGGGGCTGCGCTCTGAGGCGGCAAAACAACAGTTTAACGCCGCCGTCAGCTCGTCAGAGATACTCTCTTATCTTCGCGGCGAAGCCCTTCCCTGGGATTGGGGCGAGGGTTGGACGTTGGTTGGTGTGGATGGGTTTCCCTTGGGGTGGGGCAAGGCCAGCCAGGGCAGGCTGAAGAACGCCTACCCGCATGGCTTGCGCTGGCATTAGAAGAGATAACGTCCCAAAGACGATTAGCGTCTGCGGCGCGGCAAAGAATCCCGTATGGGAGGCGAATCCAGTGGGCCATAACGGGGCGGCCCCAGGATGCTATACACGACCGCGTACACGACCATAATGACCGAAAATCCAATCAACAGCAAAACAATGGTCAGAGCCAGGTTGGCCAGGGCATGCTCGATCTGGATATTGACCATCGGAATTCGGATGGTGCGCATCAGCTCCGGCGGCGCTGGCACCCAACCCGCGTCCATGTTGCTCCTGACCAGCAGATCCGCCGCTGCGTAGGCTATCACCGGCCCGATCAGCACAAACAGACAACCAATCCCTCGCCAGATCGGATGAACCTGCCAGGGACGCGGCGGCGGGGCGACCTGCTGGCTGAGTTTCCCATATTTTGCCATTCTTTACCTCCGTGCTGCCGCGGAGCGCAAAGCGCTCGCACGTTCAATAGCCTGCACAATCTTGTAATATCCGGTGCAGCGGCACAGGTTGCCGGTGATCGCCTGTTGGATTGCCTCTCGGCCGGGGCTGGGCTGCTCCTCGAGCAATTTTGCCGCCGACATCAGCAAGCCTGGCGTGCAATAACCGCATTGCACCGCTCCCTCGTCAATAAAAGCTTGCTGCACCGGGTGCAGTTGTCCATCCTGCATCAATCCTTCGACGGTAACGATCTCCGCGCCGTGGGCGCGCGCCGCCGGCACCAAACAACTCATCACCGCCGCACCATCCAAAAACACGGTGCATGCGCCGCATTCGCCTTCGGCGCAGCCCTCTTTGGTGCCGGTCAACCCGGCTTCTTCGCGTAGCAGATGCAGCAATGTCTTTTCCTGACCTGTGGTGAAAGTATATTCTTTGCCGTTGATGCGCGTAATGATGGGTGTTCCCGGTTTGTGATAGAGCTTCTCCGGCAGTTCGCAGATCGAATAATCACGTGCGCCCCATAACAGAACTGGATTGGCGGGCATGGCAGCGCGCTCTTGCTCGGCGCGTATGGCTTGTAGAATGCGCGCGACGCACACTCGCACCATCTCGCTGCGGTACTCAGCCGAGGCGCGCACATCGTCAATGGGGGTCGCCGCCTGCATGGCCAGTTCCGCCGTGTGGGAAATGACCGCGTCGCTCAGGGGGCGGTCTTTGAGGTAAATTTCTGCATTGCGGGCGTGGATGATGGTTGGGGCGACCGCGCCCAGCGTGATGGCGGCTGCTTCTACGGGTCGCACAGCGTAGGGACCTAACGGGCCAGTCATGCCGGTTTTCCCGCCAAAGGTCAACACCACCGCCGCGTTCACCACCGAAATTGCCTGGGCGCGGCGCAGCGCCAGCTTGATAAACATCCCGCGTTGATTGGCGCTCATGGCGGGGAAAGAGATGTCCACCAGCATCTCATCAGGTTCCATCACTGTGCGGCGCACGCCGGTATAAAACTCCGCCAGCGGCACTTTGCGCTCTCCACGCAGCGAAGCCAGGTGAACCTGAGCCTCCAACGCCATAAGCGGCGTGATGGTATCGTTCGCCGGCGAAGCGGTGATCACATTCCCTGCCACTGTGCCGCGGTTGCGGATTTGCGGCGCGCCAACCTCCCAGGCAGCCTGCGCCAGAGGGAATGCCCGCTCCTGGATGATTTTGGAGGCCACACAATGATTGTGAGTGACCATGGGACCCAAATGAATGACCTCATCCTCGTCCATGATGATTTCATCCAGGCAGCGAACGCGGGTGATGTCAATCAGTGTGTCAATTCCTTTGCGGACGCCGCGTTCTAGCTCCAGGATCAGGTCCGTCGCCCCGGCGACAATGCGCGCCCGTTCACGCTTCTCTGCCAGGATTTGCAATGCTTCTTCGATGCTGGTCACGCTATAGTAATTTTGCCACATGGTTTTCAAGCTCCATAGAATTGTGCTATGTAGTGATACGCTTTGTCGCAACGATCAATGTTATCAGGACGATTTCAGCCGTTTTTTGGTCGCTGAGCTTTTTCGCCTCGCGCCGCGGTTGTTGCATGAGCCGCCGACATCACTTTGCCGTCCCCGCCCTGACGCAGCATAACGATCTCCGCCAGGATGCTGAGAGCGATCTCTTCGGGCGTCTCGGCGTTTAGCTCCAAACCAATCGGCGAGCGAACACGGTCGAGTTTTTCATCGGGGACGCCCTGCTCGCGCAAACGCTTTTTGGCTGTTTCCCAGCGGCGCTGCGATCCAATCAAACCAATATAGGCCGCCGGCGTATCCAGCAAAGCTGGTAATCCCTGCACATCCACGTTCACGCCACGTGTGGTCAATACCAGATAAGTCCACGGAGTGATCTCCAGGCGCTGCGGCAGTTCAGCCATTGTAGCCAGGATATACTCGTCGGCTTCCGGCGTGGCTTCGGGGGTGCAGAATTCTGCGCGATCATCATTAACCACCACGCGGAAACCGAGCCATTTTGCCAGGTGAACCACCGCGCGGCCGACATGCCCTGCACCGATCACTATCAGGGTAGGTTTGGGTAACACTGGTTCCACGAACACCTCCACCTGTCCGCCGCACACCCCCGGGTCGCCGCGCGCAGGATCAGAAAGATCGTACTCCAGCAGGCGCGAGCGTCCATCCAGGATTGCCTGCCGCGCTTCGGCGATCACTCGATTCTCCAGTTCACCGCCGCCCACCGTCCCCACGATGGAGCCGTCGGGGTACACCAGCATCTTGCTTCCCGTGTGACGCGGCGTTGATCCTTTGCTGCGCACTACCATACACAGCGCGCCCGCTCCATTCCTGGCTTCCAATTCCGCCAGGGCTTGAAAAACCGATCTCATTTATTCCTCCAATAGACCCAAAACAACCGGTAAAAGTTGTTTCTTGCGCGAAACCACGCCGGGCGCCAGCCGCGTGTCGTCTGGTTGGCGCGGGTAGGGTAGATCATCCAGCATGGGCGGCGCTTTGACCAGCACCAACCGGCTGATGTTATCCACCACGTCGGTGACCATGAGCATGGCAAAGTCAACCCCGCGCTGCTGGCGCAATTCCTCCAGAGCGGCTGTAAGCGCCTCCAGATGTTCATCCAATTGTCGCAAGTCAGTCACTTCGGCCTGGGCGATAATGAATTGATAGCCGCCCGCCTCGTACAACTTTAAGTCGGTGCTGACGATTTCCATGGGGTCGCGTGTGGCCAGTCCGGCCCCAGCGCTCAACACTTGCTGCCCATAAGTCTGGATGGTTTCGCCAGCTAACGGCCCATTGCGTATCAATGCCCAGCGCCCTAACCGCTCTGCCGCCCGCCGATCGCGCTCTGTGGTTGTCGGCGAAGTCAGGATCAATGTGTCCGAGAGCAAGCCGGCCAACATCAGTCCTGCCAATGCCGGCGGCGCGCTCAACCCGGCCTCTTCGATGCGTTCTGAAACCAGTGTGCTGGTGCTGCCGACCACATCCACCGAAAAACGAATTGGAGCGTGGGTGGACATATTTCCCAGCCGGTGATGATCCAGGATTTCGATCAATTCCGCTTCTTCGATCGCTCCCAGCGCCTGACCGGGCTCGTTGTGATCTACCAGGATGAGGCGTAAGCGCGGCGGGTTCAACACATCTCGCTGGTGTGTCACCCCCACATACGCGCCTTTCTCATCCACGATGAGAAAGTCATTGTGCTCTTCGCGCAGAATGCGGTTGATGACGTCGCGGATGCGTGTGCTGGCTTGAAAGCGCGGCACAGAGCTATCGCAGGCTTCGTGGCAGGGCAAGTCCAGAATCTCTGCGATGCGCTTCTCTTGCCGACGTGGATGCGGGCCAACGTGCCGCACCAAGAGGTTGAACAGGCTTACCCCGGTGATCATGCCAACAGGTTTGCCGTCCTCCGGGTTCACCAGTGGGGCGATGCCGCCTGTGCGGTTGAGGATCGGCCACGCCTCGCGCAGTGGGCTTTGCGGTGCGGTGGTGTCCAACCGCCGCGTCACTGCCTCGAAGCGAGGGGAGGCGTCTGTCAACAGCACCGGCGGTTCCAACCCCAGGCGCTTAAGCACCCAGGTGGTCTGTGGATTGGTTGGGCCGGCTCTGGCGGCGATGACCTCTTCTCCATCCCGCTCGCGCAGCAACCAGGCGTAGCCCAGCGCGGCGGCGATTGAGTCGGTGTCCGGATTCACATGGCCGATGACATAGGTGGTAGTCATAGAATATTCACCCTGAGAGCGTTTCCTGAGTGTCTACTCCTGAGGCTTCAAAGCTCTCCAAACCTTTTCCGGCGTAATCGGATTGTTATCCACCTGCGCGCCGCATGCATCCAAGACCGCGTTGCCCACCGCCGGTGCGACCCCATCCATAGGAATTTCGGCGACCGCTTTCACGCCGAAGGGGTGCGAGGGCTCAAATGTTTCTACAAAAATCGTCTCTAATTGCGGCATCTCGTGGGCCTGGAAAATATGATAGTCGCGCAAATCGCGCTCGCGGGCGCGTCCTCTCTCATCATACCGCATTTCCTCGCAAACCGCATAGCCCAGCGCCTGGGTCATCCCGCCTTCCACCTGACCAGAGGCAGTGAGGGGATTGACGATGACGCCCGAATCCACAGCCATCACTAACCGATCCACCACCACCTGACCGGTTTGAACATCCACCGTCACTTCTGCAAATTGGGCGGCGAAGGGCGGCGGCGAGACGGGCGACATATAGGATGCCGTCGCCATGATTTGTTCCTGGTTTTCGTGGTGCAAAGCATTATGGGCGACCTCAGCCAGGGTGACCGAACGCCCATCCGGCGCTATGGCATGGCGGTTTGCCAGACGAATTTCCTCAGGGCTGATCGGGGGTAAACCTTTATCCCGCGCGTTCAACATGGCTGCCGCCCTCTGTCGAATTCGTTCTGCCACTCGCGCAGCCGCCTGCGCCACCGCCGCGCCAGAGATGTAAGTGGTGCTGGAGGCGTAAGCGCCTTTGTCGAACGGGGTAAAGTCGGTGTCAGAAGAATAGACGATCACATCCTCCACCGGCGCACCCAGCAATTCCGCCGCCATCTGCGCTAAAACAGTATCCGAGCCGGTGCCCAGATCCGTAGCCCCGATCAAGAGATTGAACGATCCGTCGTCGTTCATCTTAATGCTTGCCCCACCCATATCCAGATAGGGGATTGCTGTGCCTTGCATCACCAGCGCCGCGCCAATGCCGCGACGCAAATGGGGTTTTCCGGGCACCTGATGCCACTCTTCGCGGCCATATTTCTGATCCCAACCAATCACTGCTTTGCCCTGGCGGACGCACTCCTCCAGAGCGCAAGTCTCGATGATCTCCGGGCGCGGTTCGCGGCCTTCGCTCCACGCCGTGCTGAACGGATGCAGCTCGCCGGCGCGCAGGGCGTTTTTCAGGCGGAATTCCAGCGGATCTAGGCCCAGTTTGCGGGCGATCTTCTCCATGTGCCGCTCCAGCGGCCAGTAACCTTGCGGAACGCCGTAGCCGCGGTACGCCCCTGCCGGTGGGTGATTCGTATAAACCACATCCGCGATAAACTGGATATTGGGCGCTTTGCGGTAAGGCCCATCGCCCACATACAGCGCCATAGATTTATGCCCCGTGTTTCCGGTTACGGTCAGCGCATGGCAGCCATACGCACCGGTGTCGGTGAGCACGCGCATGGCATTGGCGGTGATGGTGCCGTCCTTCTTTACGCCGGTCTTCAAATGAACGCGCATGGGATGCCGTGAGCGCCCGGCGATGAATTCCTCTTCTCGCGTATACTCATAGATCACCGGCCTGCCGGTGGCGATGGTCAGATGGGCAGCCACATCTTCTACCATCACTTCTTGTTTGCTGCCGAACCCGCCGCCGATGCGCGGCTTGATTACCCGAATGCGTTTGACCGGAAGATTCAACACCGGCGCCAGGATGCGGCGCGCATGAAAAGGCACTTGCGTGCTGGTTCGAATCACCAGCCGGTCATCCTCATCCCAATAGGTAATCACCACATGCGGCTCGATGTGCGCCTGTTGCACTTTGGGCACTTCGTAGTCGCCCTCGAAAATATAATCTGCTTCTTTGAAGCCTTTCTCTACATCGCCAATATCAATGTGGATGTGCGCCGCCAGATTGCGCTTGGGGTCCGACTCGCCGAAATTGACGTATTCCGGCTCGTCGTGCAAGATCGGCGCGCCAGGCTGCATCGCTTCAGCAGGATCGAACAATTCTGGCAGCGGTTCATACTCCACTTCGATGAGCTCCAAAGCCTTCTCGGCGATCGCTTCCGTCTCGGCGGCCACAAAAGCCACGCGATCGCCCACATACCGCACTTTATAATCCAGAGAAAATGTATCCAGTGGGCCGGGAATTGGATCCGACTGTCCGGCTGTGGAATAGACCACCCGCGGTATATCTTGCCAGGTGAGCACTGCCGCCACGCCGGGCAGTTGACGGGCGCGGCTGACATCTATTCGTTTAATGCGGGCATGCGCCACCGGGCTGTGCAGCACTTTGGCGACCAGCATATCCCGCTTCTCGAAATCGGCGGCGAAAGCGGGTTTGCCCTGCGCCAGCTTTACCGCATCCACTTTCTTCTCCGGCTTGCCCACGCTGCGATAGGCTTCGGCTTGCGGCGTGATCTGGATGCGCGGCATCAGGCGGGTGTGCGTCGCAACACCAGTCGAGCCCGCGGGTGGCTCGAAGGTTGGTTCTGTAAGCCCTTCTGCGAGGTCGCTTTCGCCGCCTTCGGGGCTTAGCCATTCCGCCGGCGCCGGGATGGGTCCCCCACTCTCTGGGGTTTCAACAGGCGCCACTTCTTCTCCGCGCAGGATCGCCGCCGCCCGCAACACCGCCTGCACCGGCTTGAGATACCCCGTGCAGCGGCAAAGAACGCCGGAGAGAGCGTCTCTCACTTCTGCCTCGCTTGGATTGGGGTTGCATTCCAACAATTGTTTGGCAGCCAGGATCTGCGCTGGCGTGCAATAGCCGCATTGGATAGCGCCGCTTTCCACAAAAGCCTGTTGCAGCGGATGCAGGCCCGGGGTAAGCTTCCATCCTTGCTGGGGATGTTGTCCTACCGCTTCAATGGTCTCGATTCGGTGACCTTCTGCCTGAGCGGCCAGCATCACGCACGAATTGACCGGCTTGCCGTCCAACAAGACGGCGCACGCCCCGCACTCGCCGCTTTCGCAGCCGTGTTTGACGCCATAATACCCCAGGCGGCGCAAGACCGTCAGCAGCGTTTCGCTGGGCGCAATCGGGATTTCGTGTTCCGCCCCGTTGATATACAGATTTCGTATCATAGAACCCCTTTCATAGGATTTTTTTGATCTCCAGCCATTCGCCGTTTCTCGCGTTTGCCTGTGCGATTGCTTCCGGCGACCCCAACACGACCACCCGCCCTTGTTCGTTTAAGGCTTCCAACACTTCGCCAAAACGATGAAAATCCTCCGCTGTGGTGGCGAGGATTTGTTCCCGCCACAATTGGCGGCTTTCATCGCTATCGCCAGCCAGATAACGCGCCATTGAGCTGTAACCTTTGGCGTCCGGGAGCTGGTAAGCGTCCATATCTCCGATGGCGCCGATGATGCTCTTGGTCAGCTCGTCCTGGCTCAAATCCAGCTTGCGCAGGAAACCAGCAGCGGCGTCGAAGTTCGCCAACGTTTCCAGCAGGTTTGGGTCGCGATAGGAAAGGTAAGTA
>Ga0226835_1001419_pt1 | contig 13103 bp, 12 predicted proteins | sample LAC_MetaG_1_FD_163627 | JGI IMG/M metagenome (GOLD analysis project Ga0226835, IMG submission 163627) | Anaerobic ammonium oxidizing microbial communities from anammox membrane bioreactor (MBR) in UC Berkley, California, United States -... | ecosystem: Engineered > Bioreactor > Anaerobic >...
TATCGAGCCCGACGATGATGTGTTCGTCACTCATGTGCCTTGCTCACTCCCCAAGGGTAGACCGCCATGCGGCCCCCACGGTGGCTGACGAATGCCGACCAGTGCTCGCGCAGAGCCTCAGCGCTTGGCGTGAAAAGCCGTGTGCCGTTCAACTCGATGTCGAACCCTTCCGGCGAGTAGCTTATCACCCTGACACCGAACGGCCGCAGCAGCCTCAGGAGGGCGAGAGCCTCCGTGACGCGCTCCGGCCCCCAGCCCTCGAGCAGTGGTAGCCCAGCCGTCTCGGCCGGGGTCGCGCCGACAAGGACTGTACCATCGTCGGCCCAGGTGGTCGCGCCGCTGGTCAGCGCGGGGAAGCGTTCCCGGACGGTGATGGCCACCCTGTCGGGCCACTGCCTGACCACCAGCGCCTGCAGCACCCACGGGTCGGCCGCGAGGCCGCGCACGCGCCCCGCCGTCACCCACAGGAACGGGTCGCCGACGGCCACGTCGGCGAGGCGCATGATGGCCGCGGCGTCGTGATGAACCTGCCCGGCGACCGTCACGTGCTCGACGCGGGGCGCGAAGCGGCTGACGACGAGCGCGGCGCCCAGGGCCACGAGCGTGGCGACGAGCAGGCGACGCACCTCAGAAGCCCCAGAGGCGCCACTCCAGCTCGAGCGGCGGCCGCACGCGCGCCTGGACGAGCGCCAGCAGCGCCCGCATGTCCGCGGCGGTGGCGCCGCCCAGGTTGACGATGAAGTTGCCGTGCTCGTGCGCCACCATGGCGTTCCCCACGCGCGCGCCCTTGAGGCCGGCAAGGTCGATGAGGCGCCCGGCCGACTCACCCGCGGGGTTCTTGAAGGCGCACCCGGCCGACTTCACCTTGGGTTGGCCCGCGCGGGCGGCGTCCACCACCAGCATGCGCTCCGCCACGCGCTCAGGCGTGGAGGCCACGAGGCGCAGCCTGGCGCCCGTCACGATGGCGCCCGGCGGCAGCGAGGCGTGCCGGTAGGCGAAGCCGAGGGAGGCGGCCGGAACCACCTCGCGCGCGCCGTCCACGAACAGCTCGACCTCGACAAGCGCGTCGGCCATCTCGCCGAAGCGCGTGCCGGCGTTCATGGCCACGGCGCCGCCCAGCACGGCTGGCACGCCCGAGAGGCCCTCGAGGCCGGATAGCCCCGCGCGCTGCGCGCGTCGCACGAGCCCGGGCAGGGGAGTGGCGGCCCCCACCCAGGCGTCCGCCCTCTGCCCGAACGTGGCCATGGTGTTGTAGCTGCGCCCCAGCCGCACGACGCGCTCGTCGACGCCTGCGTCGGCCACCAGCACGTTGGCGCCCGAGCCCAGCACGAGGTACGGCGCGGCGGTCGCCTCGCGCAGGCCGGCGTCGTCCTCCACCTCCCACAGCTCGGCGCTCCCGCCGACCTGCAGGGTCGTGAGGTCACGCAGGTCGAGGGTGCGCACCCTGGCGCCTCCGCGCGCGCCGCCCGTCCGCGTCGTCACCGCCGGCACCCCTCAGGCCCCTGGTGTGGCGTGCGCGCCGGGCAGCGACTCGCTCCCGGCCCCGGCCTTGGCCGCCGCCCGGGCGCCGAGCGCGGCGGCGACGCGCCACACGTCACCCGCCCCCAGGGTGATCAGCAGGTCGCCCGGGGCGGCCGTTCCCGCCAGGTAGCCCTCCACCTCAGCGAGGTCGAACACGCGGGCGCTCACCCCGAGGGAGCGGATGCGCTCCGCGATGAGCTCGGGCGACACGCCGGCGATCGGCCGTTCGCCCGCACCGTAAACGGCGAGGACGAGCACCTCGTCGGCGAGCGCCGCCGCCGCCGCGAGGGCGGGCCACTGCCTGGCCGTGCGCACCCAGCGGTGCGGCTGCAGCACGGCGCGCACGCGGCGCCCCGTGGCGCGCGCCGCCTGCAAGGTGGCGGCCACCTCGGTGGGGTGGTGCGCGTAGTCGTCGATGACGAGGGCGCCGTTCAGCTCGCCGTACGACTGCCAGCGCCGCCCGACGCCGTGGAAGGCGGCCAGGGCGGGTAGCGCCGGTCGCGGGTCGAGGCCGGCGGCGTGGACCGCCGCCACGGCCGCCGCCGCGTTGAGCACGTTGTGCTTCCCGGGCACGGCCAGCGTGACGGCGCAGGACGTCAGGCCCGGGCCTGTCAGGGTGAAGGTGCTGCCGGCGGCGGCGAGCCGCACGTCGTCGATGCGGTAGTCGGCGCCCGCGTCGACCCCGTAGGAGCGCGCGGCGGGGTGGCCCGCCACCAGCTCGGGGAGCCCCGGCCAGTCGTGGCAGTAGACGAGGCGTTCGCTGGCCAACGCGAAGCGGCGCGCCGCTTCGCGCAGGTCCTCCACCGACGCGTGGTAGTTGCGGCGCTCGTCGTACTCGCCCGCCACGTGGTCGTCGTCGAGGTTCGTGATCACGGCCACGCGGGCGGCGAGGTCGGCGAAGCCCGGGTCGGATTCGTCCACCTCCGCGGCGAGCCACGGCCCGCGGCCGTAACGCATGCTGCCGCCGATGCTCGGCAGCGACGCCCCGAGCTGGACGGAGGTGTCCGCGTCGAGGGCCAGGAGCATGGTGGCGACCATGGCGGTCGTCGTGCTCTTGCCGTGCGTGACGGCGACCGCCTGGCGGCGGGCGAACAGCTCGCCGAGGAGGGCGATGCGGCGCATGACGCGCACGCCGGCCGCGCGAGCGGCCGCCAGCTCGGGGTGGTCGAACGGCACGGCCATGCTGTGGACGAGCACGTCGGCGCTCGCGGCGTGCCGGGCGTCGTGGCCGGTGCTCGTCGCGATGCCGAGGGCGTCCAGGTCGTCGAGCGCCGCGCCGCCCACCTGGTCGCAGCCGCTCACGACGAACCCCTCGGCGTGGCACCAGCGGGCGAGGGCCGCCATGCTGACCCCGCCGATCCCCATGAAGTGGATGTGGCCGCCCGGCACGTCGCTGAGGTCGGGCCGGGTCGTCGTCGTCATGTCGCGTGCTTCCATCAGCTAGCTCACCAACTCCAACACGGCGCCAACGATACGACGCGCCGCCCCTGCCGGCGTGCGCGCCGCGGCGGCGGCGGCCGCCTGGGCCCGCCAGGTCGGCTCGAGCGCCCCTGCCCACACCTGCGCCAGCCGCCCCAGGTCGTCCTCCTCGAGCATCACGCCCGCGCCGGCCGCCGCGACCGCGCGGGCGTTGTGGCGCTGGTGGTCCTCCGCCGCGCTCGGCAGGGGCACCATCAGGGTCGGCACGCCGTGGAAGGCGGCCTCCGACAGCGTGCCGACGCCGGCGCGGGTGATGGCCAGGTCGGCGGCCGACCAGGCCGTGGCGGCGTCGAGGTAGGGCCGGGCGAAGTACCGCGCGTCTGCCGCGGCCCGGGCCTCGGTGCCGGCCAGCGCGCCCTCGACCTCGGCGAGCCAGCGCGGACCCGTCGAGTGCAGCACCACGTGGGGCCGCGCCGGGTCCGTCGGCGCCGGCAGGGCGAGGTAGGCGGCGGGTACCGCCCGGTTGAGGGTGAGCGAGCCCTGGGAGCCGCCCATGACCAGCGTGACCACGGCGTCCCGCGGCAGCCCGAGGGCGGCGCGGGCGGCTTCTCGCGGGACGCGCTCCTCGCGCACCGGGAACGGCACGACGAGGGTCCTTGGCGCGCGCACGTGGGCGAGCGCCTCGGGCTGCGCCGACACGAACAGGCGGCTCGAGCCCGCGAACCAGCGGTTCACGCGGCTCGGGAAGGCGTTGCCCTCGTGCAGCACGAGTGGGACGCCGAGGAGGCGCGCGGCGGCGCAGCCGGGTAGGGAAGCGAACCCGCCGAACCCGACGACCAGGTCGGGGGCGTACTCGCGGGCGAGGCGCCGCGCGGCCCACAGTCCGCCCAGGGCGCGGAGCGCCTGGCGCGGGTCGGGGCGGTGACGGTCCCACTTGCCGGTGCTCACCCCGAGGAAGGGCACGCCGGCCTCGGCGCAGAGGCGCTCCTCCATGCCCCCGGCGCCGCCGAGCACGGTCACGGTGGCGCCGCGGCTCGTCGCCTCGCGCGCCACGGCGAGGGCGGGGTAGACGTGCCCACCGGTGCCGCCGGTGGCGAGGAGGAGGCGCGGCGAGCGGGTCACGGTCTCGACGCGCCCCTCACGGCGGTGGCGGGACGGTCGACCTGCGGCGCGGCGACGGTCTCGGCGGCCTGGCGACCGGCCAGCAGCAGGAAGCCGAAGGCCACGGCGACGGACAGCTGCGAGTTGAGGCCGTAGCTGACCCCCGGCAGCGGCATGCCGGTCACGGGGAACATGCCCGACGCCACGAGGAGGTTGATCCCCGCCTGGCCGCAGACGTAGGCGGTGGCGCCGGCGGCGAGCAGGGCGGCGGGGCCGGTTACGCGCCGGGCGATGCCGAAGCCGTGCCAGGCGAGGAGCGCGTAGAGCAGGATGAGCGTGAGCACCCCCACGAAGCCGAGCGAGTGCGCGATGGAGACGGCCACGAAGTCCGTGTCTGCCTCGGGCACGGGCACGCGTCGGCCGGCGCCGACGCCGAGCACGCCCCCGCGGCCGATGGCCTGGAGGGCGCGCAGCGCCTGGTAGGAGAGGTCGGCGGCCTGTGACTGGGTCCCCCAGCGGTCGAAGTAGCCGACCATGCGCTCGCCGATGTAGCTGAACTGGCTCAGCACCGTTCCGGCGAGCAGCGCCGCGGTCACGGAGGCGGTGAACATGATGGCGAGCACGCGGCCGAGGGTGGCGCCGGCGGCGATCATGACCGCCACGGCGAGCACGAACACGAAGCCGGCGGTGCTGACGTCGGGTTCGATGACGATCAGCCCGGCGGTGAGGCCGATGACAAGCATCGGACGCCATATCTCCCAGTTGCCGTTGTGGTTGTGGAAGAAGGCGGCGAGGTAGGCGACGACGGCCACCTTCATGAGCTCGGACGGCTGCACGCTCACGGCCCCGATGAGGAGCCAACGCTTGCTCTCGCTGCCGGCCGGCGACACGCCGATGAACAGGACGAGGACCAGGGCCACGAGGAGGGTGACGAAGGCGTACGGGGAGAGCTTGACGACGTGGCGGGCGCGCAGGCGGCCGACGGCGAGGCTGACGAGGAGCGCGGCGGCGAGGCGCAGCGCCTGCTCGAGGGCGAGGCCGGGCGCGGCTGCGGCCACCCCCACGACGCCTAGGACCCCGAGCGTCACCTGGATGCTCACGAGCAGCCGGTCAGTCACCGTCTCGCTCCCCGGTGGCGCCGAGCCGCGCGACGGCCTCCCGGTAGGCGGCGGCGCGGTCGACGTAGTCGACGAACTGGTCGAAGGAGGCGGCGAGCGGCGCGAGCAGCACCCGGCCGGCGCCGCCGCGGTTGGCACGCAGGTGCGCCACGGCGGCGCCGACGGCGGCGCGCATGGCGGCGCGTCCGCCTCGCTCGGCGACCGTCACGGTGGGCACGACGTCGCCGAATGCCGCGACGAACTCCTGGGCGCTGGCGCCGAACGCCACCAGCAGGTCGACGCGCTCGGCCACCAGCTCCTTGAGGCCGGAGACGTCGGCGCCCTTGCCCTGCCCGCCGGCCAGCCACACGAGCGGTCCCGGTGTGGCCGCGATGGCGGCGGCCACGGCCAGGGGGCGGGTGGCGATCGAGTCCTCCACGAAGCGGATGTCGCCTACGCGCCCGGCGGGGGCGTAGCGCCCCGGCAGGCCGGTGAAGGCGCGCAGGCCGGCGGCCACGGCGGTCGGGTCGGCGCCGACGGCGGTGCAGGCGAGCGCCACGGCGAGGGCGTTGGCCACTTGGTGGTCGCCCTGGACGTGGAGCTCGTCGGCGCCGAGCAGGGGCGTGCCGTCGAGCACGAGGCGCCCCCCCAGGTTGCGGTAGGCGTGGGCCTCGTGGTGCAGCGAGAAGCGGCGCACGGCGACGCCCCGCGCCGCCGCGTCGTCGGCCCAGGTGCGCAAGATGGCGTCGTCGTCGTTGACGACGAAGGTGCTGCTAGCGTCCAGGTTGGCTATCAGGTTGCGCTTGGCGGCGTGGTAGGCGGTCACGCTGCCGTGCCGGTCGATGTGGTCCTCGCCGAGGTTGAGGAGGACGGCGACGTCTGGCCTGAAGGTGGGGCAGCGTTCGAGTTGGAAGGACGACATCTCCACCACGTGCAGGGCGCCCGGCCGGGCGACGGCCGCGAGCGCCGGGACGATGTTGCCGCCGGCGACGGCGTCCATGCCCGCGGCGGCGAGCGTGTCCGTCGTCCACCTCGTGACGCTGCCCTTGCCGGCCGTGCCGCTGACGCCGATGTAGACGCCCGGCGTCGTGCGCCAGACCCACTCGACCTCACCTATCACCTCGGTGCCGGCGGCGCGCAGCGCCCGGAGGTCGGGGTGGTCGATGGGCACTCCGGGTGCGGCGATGCATAGCGCGTAGGGGGTGGCGTCCGTGCCGGGGGCAGCGGCTCGGCGCGCCCCGCGGGCGAGCGCGGCGTCGACGTCGGGTCCGTCCGCGCGCCGCTCGAAGAAGGCGACGGCGTGGCCGTCGGCGGTGAGGCGCTCGAGGGCGGCGAGTCCGGAGCGGCCGAGGCCGTAGACGAGCGTCTCCCGCGCGCGAGCGCTCACGGTGCCCCGCGCGCGAACGCCAGCGCCAGCGCGACGCAGAGCGCCGTGACCAGGCAGAAGCGCGTCGCGACGCGCGTCTCGCTCCAGCCGCTCAGCTCGAAGTGGTGGTGGAGCGGGCTCATGCGCAGGAGGCGCTTGCCGCCGGTGAGGCGGAAGTAGCCGACCTGGACGATCACGGACAGGACCTCCAGGACGGGGACGAGCGCCACGAGCGGCAGGTACCACACGGTGCCGTCGAGGATGGCGAGGCCGGCCACCGCCGCGCCGAGGGCCTCGGAACCCACGCCGCCCATGAACACCCGGGCCGGGTGGCCGTTGTACCAGAGGAACCCGAGGAGGGCGCCGAGCAGCGCGGCGGCGAACGGCGATGCCAGGAAGAAGAGCAGGATGATGGCCGTGACGCCGGCGGCGAGGCCGTCGACGCCGTCGGTGAAGTTGAAGGCGTTGATGGCGCCGACGATCACGAGCGCGTAGGCGGCGACGTCGAGCCAGGCGCTGCCGAGGAGCGCGTGCCCGGCGCTCACCGCCCACCAGGCGAAGCCCAGCGCCATGGCGCCCTGCACGACGAGGCGGTAACGCGCCCCGAGGCCGCCTGCCGTTGGCTCGGCCCCCGCGGCCGCCTCGCGCTTGCGCGCCAGGCTGAGGGTGTCGTCGTAGAGGCCGAGCAGGCCCGAACCGATGACCAGCGCCGCCAGGGCGGCCTCGGGCCGGGCGACGCCGCCGAAGAGCGCCCAGGCGCCGACGGCGGCCAGGAGGAAGGCGACGCCGCCCATGGTGGGGGTGCCGGCCTTGCCGAGGTGCGATTCGGGGCCCTGCGCCCTGATGGCCTTGCCCCATCCCAGCCGGCGGGCCACCTGCACGAACGTGCCGGTCAGGACCAGGCTCGCGGCGGCCGCCGCCACGAGGCTCAGCACGGCGCTCCCTCCGGCAGCGGCGGGACGCTCCAGGCGCCGTCCGCGGCGCGGCGCGTCACCTCGGCGACGAGGGCCTCCATCCGCATGGACCGCGAGCCCTTGATCAGGACCGTGGCGCCGCGCGGGACGCTCGCCAGGTGACGCGCGGCCGCGGCCGCGTCGGCGACGTGGACGGCGCGCGGGTTCGTCTCCGTGATGGCCCTGCTCGCCGGCCCGACGGCGACGACGAGGTCGAGGTCTCGCGTCAGCTCGCCGGCCGCCAGGTGGGCGGAGCGCTCGGCGGCGCCGAGTTCGAGCATGTCCGCGAGGAACGCGGCGCGGGGCGGGGGGCAGGCGCGCAGGACGGCCACGGCCTCGGCGAGGGAGGCGGGGTTCGAGTTGTAGCTGTCGTCGATCACCGTGAGGCCGGCGAGCGCGAGGCGCTCGAGCCGGCCGGGTTCGAGGCGCGCGCCGGCGACGCGCTGCGCCGCCGCCTCGGGGGCGGTGCCGAGGAGCTCGGCCATGGCGATCGCCGCCAGCGCGTTGGCGGCCATGCCGGCGCCGGGCCACGGCAACGTGACGCGGCCCGGCAAGGCGCCGGCGCCCGTGGGACGCGCCGCCTGCTCGTGTCGGGCGCCGGATGGCCGCCCCGGCGGCGTCCCGCCTCCGTCGGGTCGGGGCGCCAGCGACCAGGTGAGCTCTGCGCCCTGGCCGCGCGGGCGGGCCGCGCCCGCCAGGGTGGCGAGGGCGCCCGGGTGGTGGGCGGGCGGCCCGGCCGCCGGTCCAGCCGCCGCCGCGAGCGCGACCGTCACCACCACGCTGCGCGCGAGCGTCTCCTCGTGCAGGTGGCGCGCCGCGCCCGCCCCGACCACGAGGCGGCCGGGCGTGCGGTCGAGGAGGAGGGTCTTCTCGCGCGCCACCCCGGCGACGTCGCCGAGGGCGCTCAAGTGACTGGCGGCGACGTGCGTCAGGACGGCGTGGTCGGGCCGCGTGAGCTCGACCAGCTCTGCCATCTCGCCGGGCCGGTCGACGCCGAGTTCCAGGACGAGCGGCGCGCCGGGCCCCGGCGCGCCGGGGCCGGTCCCGCGCTCGTCTTCGAGCGCGGCATCGACGAGCACCTTGGCGAGGGCGTAGTGGGTGTTGAGGTTGCCGGGGGTGGAGCGGGCGGCCAGCGCGGCGGCGAGCATGGCTTTCGTGCTCGTCTTGCCGACCGAGCCCGTCACGGCCACGACAGGTCCCGTCAGCCGGTCGCGGGCGGCGCGACCGAGCGCGAGCAGCGCCGCCCTGGCGTCGTCGACCAGTAGGCCTCGGCGGTGGGGGCGGTCGGCCACCACGAGGGCTGCGCCCCTGGCGAGCGCGTCGTCGGCGAAGGTGAGACCGTGCGCGGTCGCGCCCGGGAGGGCGAAGAAGGCGTCGCCGGGTCGGACGGCGCGGCTGTCGAACGCCACGCCGGTGGCGTCGGGGAGGTCGGCGACGGGCTCGACCGTGTTCAGCAGGCGCACCAGCGCGCGAACGCTCAACAGGGTCATCGACGCAACTCCCACATGTTGACTATCTTACACATCATGCGTGACATGAGCAGGCGCTGTAGCGGGGCACCGTGGGCGCGGGACGGCCTCGGCGCGAGGCCACGAGCCTAAGGGAGGGCGGCCAGCGCGTCGGTCGTGGGCGCCACGCCCCAGTGCGCCACGACCTCGCTGCCCACCGCCCGGAAGATGGGGGCCGCCACGTACGTGCTGGTGCTCGTGCCCTCCGGCTTCATCAGCATCACGACCACCACGACCTCGGGCTTCTCGAGCGGGAACATCCCCGCGAACGTCAAGGCGTAGTCGCCGGCGGGGTAGGTTCCAAGCTCCGGGTCGTAGACGTCGGCCGTGCCCGTCTTGCCGCCCGTGCTCACGCCCGGGATGCGCGCCTGGCGCAGCCCGCCCGTGTCCATCACGTGTCCGAGCATCGTCCGGATGCCCTGCGCGACCTCGGGGGCCAGGACGCGGTGCGGCGCGGGAAGGCGCTCGCCCTCCACCAGCCGCGGCGGCACGTAGACGCCGTCCTGGGCGAAGACGCCGTAGGCGGCGGCGACCTGGAGCGGCGTGACGGACAGGTTCTGTCCGATGCTGTTGGAGGCCTGGTCCTGCGGGACCCAGCGCGCCCACGGGTTGAGGATGCCGGTGCGGCTCGACACGCTTGTCTGATCGAGTTCGTGGCCGAGGCCGAAGCGCCACAGCCACTCGTGGAGCTGGGCCGGCTCGAAGCGGGCGCCCAGGTTGATCATGGCAGAGTTGCTCGAGAACGCCAGGACGTCGGGGACGCTCAGGAGGGCGTCGTGGCGCGCCACGTCGCGGAAGGTCTTGGTGCCTACCCGCAACGTCATCGGCGCCTCGACCAGCTCGCCCGGGGAGAGCAGGCCGGACTGCAGGAGCCCGGCGACGACCAGGGGCTTGATGACGGAGCCGGGCTCGTACACCTGCTGGAAGGGGCGGTTGAGCATCTGCTTGCGGTCGGCCTGCTGCCAGGCGTTGGCGTCGAAGCTCGGGTAGCTGGCCGAGGCGAGCACGCGGCCCGTGCCGACCTCGAGCACCACGGCGGCGCCGCTCTCCGCGCCGTGCTCCGTGGCGGCCGCGGCCAGGTGGGCCTCGGTGGCGGCCTGCAGCACGGGATCCAGCGTCAGCGTCACGTCGTGGCCGGCCGCGAGGGCCGCGTCGAGGGAGTACTCGACCCCCTCGAGCCCGTAGCGGCCGTCCGGCTGCAACGCCCCGGTGAATCCCAGCACCGGCGCCGCGAGCGGCCCCTGCGGGTAGCGCCGCTCCAGCGCCGGCCCCTCGGCGAGCACCGTGCCGTCCGTGGCAAGCACGCGCCCGCGCGTGGCGCTCTCGACCGGCAGCGGCGGGAGGGCGGTGAAGCCGCGCTGCTGCAGCGAGAACCCAACGACGGCGGCGGCGAGCGGCAGTAGGGTGAGCGGGAGGAGGAGCCAAGACCGCCGGAAGCGCAACGGCTCCGGGGGCGCCGGGCGGGTGGCGTCCTGTCGGCCGGACGCATCCGGCCGACGCGAGGGCGGAGCAGCGCGACGGTTCGCACCGTCCGGGAAGTGGTAGCCCGCGACGCCGCGGCTACCCGGGGTGGTCAGCGCCATGCCGTTCGAACCTCCAGTGAGGGAGCGGGGAGTGGTGGGAGGGTGGCGGTGTCGCGCGCCGCCAGCACGGCGGCGCCCCCTTCGGGGACGGGGACGAAGCCGGCGGAGCGCGCCCACGCCGCCACCGCGGCCGGGCCCTGGACCACGTTGGCGGCCTGGCGCGCCTGCGCCACGCTCGAGGTCAGGTCGGTCTTGAGGTCCATCAGGTCGGCCTGCCGGTGCAGCAGTGCCTGGTTGCTCGCCCCGAGGAGCGCGAGCAGGAGGAGCAGGACGAGGTAGGCGGGGAGCGCCAACCGGAAGGGGGCGGGCAGGCTGACGTTCACCCCTCCACCCGTTCCCCGACGCGCAGCTTGGCGCTGCGCGCGCGCGGGTTGCGGGCCACCTCGTCGGGCCCGGCCTCGAGGGGACGCTTGTGGAGCGGCGCGAGCCGCGGCGAGTCCTTGAGGAACTGCTTGACGATGCGGTCCTCGAGCGAGTGGTAGGAGAGGACCACGAGACGACCGCCGGGGACGAGCAGCCTGGCCGAGCCCTCGAGGCCCTCCTGCAGGGCACCGAGCTCGTCGTTGACGTGGATGCGCAGGGCCTGGAACGTGCGCCGCGCCGGGTGTTCGCGCCGTGGGCCGGTGGGGTAGGCGGAGCTGACGACCTCGGCCAGTCGCGCCGTCGTGGTGATGCGGCCGGCGGCGCGCGCCTCCACGATGCGGCGCGCCACCCGCCGGCTATGGCGCTCCTCGCCGTAACGGAAGATGATGGCCGCGAGGTCCTCGAGCGAGTAGTCGTTGACGACGTCCTCGGCGCTGACGCCCGCCTCGCTCATGCGCATGTCGAGGGGGCCGTCCTTGCGGAACGCGAAGCCGCGCCCCTCCTCGTCGAGTTGCATCGAGGAGACGCCGAGATCGAGGAGGACGCCCCGCACCTCGCTCACCCCCGCCGCGGCCACGAGGCGCTCCACGTCGCGGAAGTTGCCGAGCTGGAAGCGCAGCTCGCCCGGCAGCCCCTCGCGCTCGAGCGACGTCACGTGCGTCAGCGCCGTCGGGTCCTGGTCGATGGCCACGACGTTGGCGCCGCGGCTCAGGAGGAGACGCGAGTGACCGCCGGCGCCGAACGTGCCGTCCACGTACCAGGCGCCCGGGCGCGGCGCGAGGCCCTCGAGCGTCTCGGCCATCATCACGCTGACGTGAGGGGCGCCCCGGTCCGCGTCCGTTGCCGCTTGGGCGGCGCCCGCCGGGGTGCCTTCGAGGGCGCCACGCGGGGCCGCGCCGACGGACGTGGGGTGTTCGCCCACGTGCGTCACCCGATCAGCTCCCGGAGAAGCTCGGGCGCGGGCGGGTTCGACTGCACGTCGCCCAGGTTGTCCAGCCAGAGCGCCTCGTTCCAGATCTCAAGGCGGTTGGGCGCGCCGACGACCACGACGTTGCCGTCCGCGCGGGCGTAGTTGCGCAGGGGCGGGGGGAGGGTGATCCGGCCGGCGGAGTCGAGCTTCGCCTTGGCGGCGCCCGAGTAGAAGAAGCGCACGAACTTGCGGGAGTCGGGGTCGGTGAGGGGGAGCGCGGTGAGGTGCTGCTCGATGCGCTCCCAGGCCGTGAGCGGGAACACGAACAGGCAGTCGTCGAGGCCGCGGGTGACGATCATGCCGTCTGCCACGAAGTCGCGGAAGGGGGGCGGGATGATGACGCGCCCCTTGTCGTCGACGTTGTACTGGTACTCCCCGAACGGCATGGAAGTCGGACTCCTAGTGCTGGGGTGGCGGGGCGCGAGACCTGTCCACCGTCCGTCTCGCCGTGACGTTCGCACCGTGCTGCACGCGCTCGCCACGCCCCACCCGCGGGATGTCAGACTCTACCACACTCTCCCACGATTTCCCACTGGCGCTTCAGGATCGGCCTGATGTGTGCGAACTCTCCCACTCGCGCTTGGCGTGGCCCGAGCATGCCCGGGCGGCGCCCCACCGGCCGTGTACCGCCGGCCGAACCTCGGTGGGCCGTGTCCCGCGGCAGGGCGCGCCACCCTGACGGGCCTCACCAGAGTCGGCCTCACCGGAGTTGGCCTCACCGGTGGCCCGGCGCCAAGGGTGTCTGGAGGTAGCAATGGGTGCGGCCCCTTGCGGGGCCGCACGCTGGTGGGCTGGTAAGCCGGGTTCTGTCGGCCCTCCCGCGAGGGAGGACGTCTGGCCATCTATCTCGGACGCGCGTCGCCGCGCGCCTCTAGCGGTCAACCCGGAGATGTTGACGAGCCGGGCAGGCTCTCTCTCCCTATCGGACCTTGCACCGGGTGGGGTTTACCTAGCTGCCCCTGTTACCAGGGGCACTGGTGCGCTCTTACCGCACCCTTTCACCCTTACGTGCCCCCGCCACCTGGCGGGCGCCCGCGGTCTGCTCTCTGTTGCACTTGCCGTCGCCTTACGCGCCCAGCCGTTAGCTGGCACCCTGCCCTACGGTGCCCGGACTTTCCTCGATGCGCGTGCGCGCCGGTGCCTGTGGCGCGCCCCTCGCGGGGCGCCAGGACGGCCGGCGCCGTGCGCGCGTCGCGGCCAGACCGCCCACACAGCACCCACC
>Ga0226835_1001421_pt1 | contig 13048 bp, 10 predicted proteins | sample LAC_MetaG_1_FD_163627 | JGI IMG/M metagenome (GOLD analysis project Ga0226835, IMG submission 163627) | Anaerobic ammonium oxidizing microbial communities from anammox membrane bioreactor (MBR) in UC Berkley, California, United States -... | ecosystem: Engineered > Bioreactor > Anaerobic >...
GAGAATCTGTTCCGCCAATTCTCGCGCCGCGACAAAATATCTTTCGTCGAACGTCGTCTCGTACAACGCCAGCAAACCTTCCGCGAGATTCGCGTAATCTTCCAAATAGCCGTTCAAACGCGCTTGACCGTCCTTGTAGCTGCGCTTGAGACGCATGGGATTTTTGATTTGTGATTTCTGATTTGTGATTTCTGATTTGTGATTTTCGATTTCACCTTTGACTTTTGTCGCAAGGTTCTCCAACACAAACGCGGCATTGCGGATGGCGATGACGCGATAGTCCTCGCGCTTGAACACGCGCGCCGCTTCCGCAAACGCCGCCAGCGCCAAGCCGTTCCAACTCGTCAGAATCTTTTCATCGCGCGCGGGCTTGACGCGGCGTTCGCGCGCCGCGAATAATTTTTGTTTCGCCGCGTTCAAGCGGCGTTCGACTTCCAATTCGCCCAATTTGTGCATTGCCGCGAGGACATCGTTGTCGCGGGCGCGATGCAAAATGTTCTTGCCTTCAAAATTTCCGTTCGCGGTGACGCCATACGCGTCCATAAACAACTGCGCGTCGTGGGTATCTTGCCGCGTTTTGGAGACGACGAGCAAGCCCGACGCGCTGCCGCCCAGCACATTCCTAATTTCTTCGGGCGTCCAGACAAAAAATTTTCCTTCGTGTCCTTCGGAGTCGGCATCTTGCGACGAATAAAAGCCGCCATTCGCATCCAACATTTCGCGCGCGACGTAATCCAAAATTTCTGTCGTGATGCGTTTGTAGAATTCGTTGTTTGTGATTTGATACGCGTGCAAATAGACGCGCGCGAGCTGCGCGTTGTCATATAACATTTTTTCAAAGTGTGGAACTAACCAAACATCATCCGTCGCGTAGCGGTGAAAGCCGCCGCCGAGTTGGTCGTACATTCCGCCGCGCGCCATCTTGTCGAGCGTGAGCGTGAGCATTTTCAAAATCAATTCATCGCGCGTTTTTGTGTACGCGCGAATCAAAAATTCGAGCGCCATCGGTTGGGGAAATTTGGGCGCGCCGCCAAAACCGCCGTTTTCGCTGTCGAACGCGCGCACGAGGTTGTTGAGCGCGAGTTCGAGCGTGCGCGCATCGAGCGGCATCTCAGCCGCGCCGCGCGGTACGCCGCCTTCACGCAACGCTTTTTGCATCGCGGCGCCGTTATGCTCAATGTCGTCGCGCCGCGTCCGCCACGCATTCGCAATTCCTTGCAGCACGTTCATAAACGACGGCATCCCATAGCGCGACGTCTTGGGAAAATACGTTCCGCCATAAAACGGTTTGCCGTCGGACGTGAGAAAAACGCTCATGGGCCAACCGCCGCTGCCGATCATGGCAACCACCGCGTTCATGTAAATCGAATCGAGGTCGGGGCGTTCTTCGCGGTCCACTTTGATATTCACAAAATGTTCGTTCATAAAACGCGCGGTGGCTTGGTCTTCAAACGATTCATGCGCCATCACGTGACACCAATGACACGCGGCATAGCCGATGCTCAAAAAAATCGGTTTGTCTTCGCGCTTGGCTTTTTCAAGCGCATCACTATTCCACGCGTACCAATCCACCGGATTATGCGCATGGTCCAAAAGATACGGACTCGTTTCTTGCGCAAGTCCATTTGTAAATTTATAAATCGTATTTGCGTTTTGGTTCGACATGAAAATATTTTCCTTGACGCGCGCGTGGAACGCGACGGTTCACCCAATCCACACCCTTGCTGTCCAATAACCGCTTGACGTTTTCCGCTTCTCACTTCATAATTGCCGCAATGTCCCCCGTCTTTTTCAACAACCCCGCCACGAATCTTACCTTGCTTTTAATGCTCATCGGCTTGGTGGGTGCAGTGGTGCCGGTTGTGCCGGGCGCGCTGTTGATTTGGTGCGGCGCGTTCGCGTGGGCGCTCGGCGAAAATTTTCAGCGCGTGGATTGGCTCACCTTGATTGCGTTGGGCTTGCTCGCGCTCATCGCCACCTTTTCCGAATATTGGCTGCGGCCGCTCGTCCAAGCGCGCGCGGGTTTTGGTTGGAAAAATATCCTCGCCGCGATTGTCGGCGGATTCGCGGGGGGAATGTTGTTGAGCGAAATCCCGATTGCGGGCACCTTGTTCGGCGCGGCGCTTGGCTCGGTAATTGGCACCGGCGCGCTCACGTATTGGCAGAGCAAAGATTTTAGCCAAGCCGTGCGCGCGGGCAAAGCGTATCTGGTCGGCTGCGCCCTTTCTTCGTTTGTCGAAGTTGCAATTTCGATTTCGATGATCGCAATTTTTGTGTGGCAGGCGTTTTTCTAAAAAAATTTACGTCGGCACGACAAACAAATCGCGTTTTGGAAATTGTTGAATCGCCTCTGCCGCTTGATTGAAATGATCGCGCAATAAATAATCCGGCGTCCCCGCGAGCCACTGCGTCAAATCAATCGCTTGATAATTCCCCGTGTTGAACGCAATCAAAATGCGCGCAGCGCTATTTCCAATATTTTCAATCGAGTGACCGAACCCCTGCGGAATATATCCCACGTCCCCCGCGTTCAATGTTTCGATGCGATAGCGCCCTTGAGAGCCAAACATTGTCACGCTGATTTCGCCGCTCACTACATATTGCCATTCGTCCGACGTGGGATGCCAATGCAATTCGCGCAGCGCGCCGGGCAATAAATCCAAAACAACTCCCGTCATTGTCGCGGAAATCGGAAACTGCGCTTGCCCCACGCGCCATTCCGTTCCGCCGCGATGCGTCGAGTACGGTTCTTGCGCGAGCAAACGATATTTGTGCGTCTGTGGCGACGCGCGCAATGCGCCTTGATGCGGCGCGGGAATTTTTTCCGGCGGAGGCGCGCCATGCGTGAAATACGCTTCTTGTTTTGGAAAACTTGCGAATGCGTTTTCTGCCAAGCCCAAATTTTTCGCGAGCAATTCTTTCGGCGTGTGTCCTAGCCAATCGGTGACGCTGAACGTGCCGAATTCGGAAAAATAACCGTTGTCGAAAATCAAAATAAATTGACACGGCTTGTCGCCCAAACATTCGATTGAGTGACCATGCCCGCGCGGAAAATACCACACATCGCCCGCGTCGAAATCATCTATCTCGGAATTACCGTCGGGGTCAATCACGGTCGTGCGGCAGCGTCCTTGCAAAACGAATGCCCATTCCGCCGCCGTCGCGTGCCAATGCAATTCGCGCGTGACGCCCGGTTCAAGCCGCATCGAAACGCCCGCGATGCCTTTTGAAATCGGCAGTTGTTCAACCGTCGCTTCTTTGCCAAAACTGCCGCCGTCCACGCGTCCTTGCGATTTCTCCAACTCGAATTTGAACGTCGGTAAGGTATCGCCGGACAACAGCGGGTCCGGTACGTTGTTTTTAAAGGGATCGTCCATGTGAATTGCCTCTCGTTATTTATTCATGGCGCGCAAGATTACATTCAACACAATCGTCAAAATAATGCTCAAAATAATCGAACCCAAAATCGGGACGATGCAAGTCATATTCTCGCCTTGAAACACAAAGGTTCCCGGCAATTGCGCGCTGCCAAAAATGCGTGTCCAGCCGAGCCACAACATGCCCACGAGCGCAATGCTGATGCCCAAGACAATGAGGAGTTTTGGAAGGTCGTCCATGTTAGCTGTTGGTCGTTAGTTGTTGGTCGTTAGTTGTTAGCGACTATTGACTAACGACTAACGCCTAGCGACTCTTTCATATATCGTCAAAAACTTTTCCAATTCCGGTCTGTCCGTCCATTGTACATTCGCGCGTTTGTATTCGGTGACGTTATCAAAGAGCGTGCCGTAAATGACAACATATTTCGGCGCGCGTGCGATGATGTACCCTAAATCAAATTTTTCATGCCCCGGCGTGCCGCTGCCCAAATTCACCACAGGCATTCGTCCGATGTGCAAATCGTTAATGCCGAACATATCAATCGTCGGCAATTCCGAAAAGTACGGCACCTGCCCCGCCGCGTCTACCGCAATCCATGTACCGGGCGGAACATTTTGTTTCAACCATTTCCCCGCCGCAATGCGCGCGTGCGTCGCCAATGCGGCATCGAATCCGCCGATAAAAATTTTGTATTCGCCATTGTAGGCGGAAGAAAACCAAAGCCCGACCGCGAGCGCGAGCGCGATGGCGGCTGAAATATAGTTTGTCAAGGTTGAAGGTTGAAGGTTGAAAGTTGAACTTTGAACCTTAAACTTTGAACCTTCAACTTTAAACTTTGAACTTTGAACTTTGAACTTTGAACTTGCCGCCTGAACGCCCCACACAATCCCCGCCGCAATCATCAAATACGCGAACGCGAGCATCGGCACAAAAAATCTTCCGACTGACCAATCGCCGCCGACATAAATAATGTACACGCCATAAAAAAGAATCACCGCCGCGAAATAGGTAAATCCAAAAAACGCGCGTTGCGTTTCCGTTTGTTCATTATGCGCGCGTTTCATTTTCACATAACGCGCAATCACAACACAGAGCGCAATCAGCGCAGGCAGCAGAATCAACCAGCTCAAATGCACGCCGACAAACGTTTGCACATGTTCCCACCCGCGCGTGATTTGCGCAATCGGTCCGCCGACGGACACTTTGGCATAAAACGAATTCGGCAGGAACGAATGATAATAGCGCCAACGCAGTAACCAATACGGCACAAACAACGCGACAAACGAAATTACGCGCACGACATCGCTGCGCGTAAAAAATCGTTTCGCGTCAATGAACCGCCACGCGAATTGATGCGCGACGACCAAGGCAAACACCGCGCCCGCTTCGGGACGCGTCATCGCCGCGAGCGCGAAAATAATTCCGCTCGTCGGAAAACTCCCCTCTCCTGAATTTCGGTTTCTAAAATTCAGGAGAGGGGCTGGGGGTGAGGTATTTTCTCTAAGGTAAAGAAATGCGCCGAGCGCAATCAAAAACGCCATCATTGGCGTTTCCAAACCGCTGACGCTCCACAACGCGAACGAACCATCCACCGCGAGAAATAATGCCGCCATCCAACCCACAATCGGCGCAACGCCAAGCCATTTCGGAAAACGAATCGTCAAGGCGAGCGTACCGATGCCGAACGCGACGCCGAGCGCGCCGCTCACGCGTCCCACGTCCCAGCCCGCGCCCACAATCGGCAGCATCATCGCGGTCCACAAAAAATTGGAAAAGCCCTCGACGCGTTCGCTTGGATTGAACGTGAGGCCATAACCACGCAGCGCGTTTTGCGCGTACACATACGAAATGTACGCGTCGTCCACCGCGTCCCAGCCGACGGCTTGATAAAACCATAACGCGTTGGCAATGAGAATCAATGCCAGCGCGCCAAATAAAAGCCACTTGATCATTTTGTTCATTGTAACAAAGACCCGAAAGGTTTCCAAAACCTTTCGGGTCTAAAATTACAACAAGCGATTTTGTTCGACGCGTTCGGGCGGCTTGAAACCCAAATGTTCGTACGCCGCGCGCGTGGCAATTCTGCCGCGCGGCGTGCGGTCGAGAAAACCGAGTTGCAAAAGATACGGCTCGTACACATCCATAATCGTATCCGCCTCTTCGCTGATGGACGCCGCAATGGTGTCGAGTCCGACGGGCCCGCCGCCGAATTTTTCGATGATGGTTTTCAACACTTTGCGGTCAATTTCGTCCAACCCCAAATCGTCCACTTCCAGCAACGCCAATGCCTGATGCGCCACGCTTGCGGTAATGATTCCATCCGCGCGCACCTGCGCGTAATCGCGCACGCGTTTCAATAACCGATTCGTCACGCGCGGCGTGCCGCGCGAACGCTGCGCGATTTCGATTACGGCTTGCGGTTCGATTTCGGCGCCGAGGATATTTGCCGAACGCGCCACAATCGTTTTCATCGCGTCCAGATCGTAATAGTCCAAACGGTACACCGCGCCAAAACGGTCGCGCAGCGGCGCGGACAACATGGCAAAACGCGTGGTCGCGCCGACGACCGTAAAGCGCGGCAATTTCAAACGAATCGAGCGCGCGCTGGGCCCCTTGCCCGTAATCAAATCCAATGCGAAATCTTCCATCGCCGGATACAAAATTTCTTCGACCGCGCGATTGAGCCGATGCACTTCGTCAATAAATAAAATATCGCCCGCGCGCAGATTCGTCACAATCGCCGCGAGGTCGCCGGGCCGCTCGATGCTGGGCCCCGCCGTAATTTTAATCGCCGCGTTCATTTCGTTGGCAATGATATTCGCCAGCGTGGTCTTGCCGAGACCGGGCGGGCCATACAACAAAATATGATCCACCGCCTCATGGCGCGCCTGCGCGGCTTCCAAAAGAATTTTCAGATTCGCCTTGACCTTGTCCTGTCCGATGTATTCGGCAAGTTTTTTCGGACGCAGGGAAAGGTCGAGCGCGAGCTCTTCTTGTTTGCTAGAGGGAGAAACGATTCGGTCGGACATGGCATTAGCAGAACACTTGTGCGAATTATAACACAGATGCTATTCACGCATGTTACATAGTATTTCTGCGAACGGACATTAAACGCGAATTTACGCGCATCGTTACGAATCTGCGCGAAAAAAATCAGGTTCGTGGGAATTCGCTCAAAAAAGTATCCGGTCAGGATTTACGGATGCATTTTTGGACACAGCTGCCACAGCTGCCACAGATTTTTTATGATCGGACGTTGCATTTCTTTTTCTGTGTAAATCTGTGTAATCCGTGTCCCAAAAATTAGGATCTCATGTTACGCAGCACAACGAAAAAATAGCGTGAAAACGTATGACAAATTTCAAATTTGTCTTACCCTTGCGTAACGTGAGTTAGGATATGATGGACTGCGTAACGTGAATTATTCGGTAATTTCAAATTTACCCAAATTCAGAAAATCGCCCGCCTCATTCCCGTTCGCATCGTAAAACGATAAACGTTCGTTGGCGCGAACATCGTACATTGCCAGAATCAAATCATAACTGCCCGGCGGCGCGTCGTTGGGAATCGGAATGGCTTGATAGTCCGCGAACGGTTTTTCATCCTCCGGCAAACGCGCGGGATAAAAATTATCGGTCTGCGCGACGACGCGATTTTCCGCGCCGACGAGTTGAATGGTGAATTTCCAATGTTCGGAAATTGCAGCGCGGGCGAGCGCGCGCAAATTCAATTTCAAAGGCAGCGCGGCGCCGCGCGGCGTTGCGCGCGCAAACAATTCGACGCTCTCCAACAAAATGCGTTTTTCAAACGCCGCGTTCAAATCTATTTTTTCCGACGGCGCGCGTCCCGCGTCCGCGCGTTGATAAATCACTAACGGTTTGTTGTCGTAAAAACCGCGCACGCGGATTCTTTCGACCGCGCGATACGCGTCCTTGAACCACACATCTTGCGGCAGCCATGTATCGGGCGGAATCATAATGACGTACTCGGCGTGCGCGCGTCGCACGCCGTCCGCAAACTTTTGCGCGCGCAGATACGGCACGCGCAGCGGGTCAACGAGGCCCACAAAATCCAGCGTGCGCCGTTCGTCAAAATAACCAATGACGCCCACTTCGAGCGCGTCCACCGCCGCGTCCGCGCGCGCGTTTTGCGCCAACCACCGCGCCGCGCGTTGATACGCTTCTACTTTGGGCGAAGGTTGAGTCATGCCCGCGTCGTACGTCGCGCGCCAAGTTACGCCCAACAACAACGCGCCGCACAAAGTCAGCGCGCCGTATTTCAAAAAATTATTTTGGGAAATAAATCGCGCATTCGCCATTTGCGCGACGCCGATGCCCGCGAAAAAACACAACGCGGGAAGGAACGGCGCGACGTACCACGCATAAAACGCGACGCCCAAAATCGAATACGCGACCAGATGCCATAGCGCCCACGCCAGCAGCAGCAGAACGCGCGATTTCGCGCGCGCCGCCCACACAACCCCAACGATTGCAAACAAACTCAACGGCGCGAGCCACACGAGATTGTCGCGCGCCCATTTGAAAAATCCGACCGCGAATGTGTCCCACAAGCCGCTTTGCGCTTGCGCGATTTTTGCCGCCAGCGTGAACGGAAAGGGCGAGCCGAAATACAACCACGCAAACAAGAGCCAGGGCGCGAGGATGGCGCAATAAACGAGGAACGGAGCGATGATTTTTAAGTTTCGATTTTCGATTTTCGCTTGACGCAATGCGGCGCGGTTTTGCCACAAATAATCCAGCGCCAAAATCGCAGTGAGGAGGATGCCGTCGTTGCGCGTGAGCGTGAGCAGCGCGCACAACGCGAACGCGAGCGTAACGCGCTGCGTCAGATACGCCGTCAACGCGCCGAGACCGAGCGCCAGATAAAAATTGGTTTCGAGTCCGAACGTCATGACCAGCGCGGGCGAAACCAAGAGCAGCGCGCCGGCAATAGCGCCGCCCGCCTTGCGTTGGACGGATGCTCCCAGCGCATACAACAAAAACGCGGCGACGCCCAAACTCGTTACGCTCAACCAATAACCCAGCGTCGGAATATCGGCGCGCAAAAATCCGAACGCGGCGAGAACGATAGCGTACAACGGCGTCGTCGTACTCAACACGCGTTCGCCCGCGTTAAACACAAACCCCGCGCCATGGACGAGATTGCGCGCATAACGATACGTGATGTACGGGTCGTCGGTGACGAGCGGATAACGAAAAAAACTGCCGACGGCAAACGCGGCGGCGAGAAACAAAACAAGAATGAGTAGAGCTTGGCGATTCATCTGGAGAGGCCGGATGTTGGAAATCAAAAATCAAAAAATGCACTATCGCGCTATCGCACTTTGCATTTTCTCGTACAACGCCGCATGGTCGTCGGCGATTTTGTCCCACGAGAACGCGCGCGCGGTGAGACGCGCGTTGCTGCTCAATTGCGCGGCGAGGCCCGGCGATGTGGCGATGCGCGTGACGGCAATGATGATTGCAGACGCGTCGTCGGGCGGCACGAGCAGCGCGTTTTCGCCGTCGCGCAAAACGGGGAGTTTGGGCAGCCGCGCCGCGTCCATCTTTTCCGCGCGCGTTTTCCATTCCGGTTCGGGCGAGACTTGCGGCAAGGTCGTAACAATCGGCATCCCGTGCGCGAGCGCCGCCATGATGCTCCCGCGCCGAAACGATGCGCCGTCGCGATACGGCAGGACGCAAATATCGGACGCGTAAAAATGCGCGCTCACCGCTTCCGCCGGCAGATAATCGGTCCAGATTACGCGCGCCTCGAGATGCCGCGCGCGAATCGCTTCTTTGACCTGATTCAAATACGCCACATTCGTCGCGTCGCTCGCGCCCGTTTTACCGCCGAGAAATAGCAATTTCGTTTTGGGTAAATCGTACAGCGCGCGAATCAACGTTTCCGCGCCTTTGCTTTCATTCAAAAAACCAAAATACGCCAGCAGCGTTTCATCCTCGTTCACGCCCAATCGTTCGCGCAATTTCTCGCGCGTAATCTGCGGCGGAATGGCGGACGGCGTAATGTTGCTGCCAATCGGAATAAGCGCAAGCCATTTGCCCAAGCCGCGCACTTGGGCGCGCAAACGCGCGTAATCCGCTTCATTCGTCGCAATCACCGCGTCGGCGCCGCGCGCCAATTGAAACGTGACCCAATCGCGCACGGGACCCGCTTTGGGAAAAAGATAGGCGGGCAATAAATCGTGAAAGGTCACGACGACGCCCACGCCATTTTTTTTGCCGGGCGGCGGAATAAAACGCGGCAAAAAATTTATCAACGGCTGTTGTCCGAACGCGCCGGTCTGATACTGAATGTGAACAATGTCGGGTTGAAGCGAGGCAATCGTTTTGAGGATAGCGGAACGCTGCGACCAACCCCAATGCGGCAGCGTGCGGAGGATATTGAGCGGCGCGGTCTGCGATTCGTGAACCGCGTTTTCGTTGACGGAGGTCAAGACCGAAACGTCCAAGCCGCGGCGGGACAATGCTTGCGCGATTTCGTTTGTGCAGTCGCCCACGCCGCCTTGCATGGGCGGAAATTCGCCGGTGATAAAAAGAACGCGCATGGAACTATCAAATGGTTTCGAGTCCGGGGAATTTTATTTTGTGGTCGCGGGTGATTAGGGGCAATTCAAGTGCAAGCGCCGTTGCGGCAATTACTCGATCTGGCAAATCCGAAACTGGCTCGCGTGGCACGCGTTCAACGGCGCGGACAACTTCTAAATTCAAATCTGTGACGGCATCCGGCATCAAATATCACTCCTGGGAAAATTGCCCCACATTTCGCGGCGCGCTTGTGCGATATCCTCTTCCGTGATCGAAAACCCGCGCCACAGCCCGTACAGCGAACGTAGCGGTCTCTGTGGTTGGGCGGGAATGGCTTGTGCAATTTGCGGCGCGATAAATTCGCTTAAGCGCACTTTCACGCGCAGATAATTTTTCCGCCAACGTCAAAACTTGGTCAAGCGTTATCGTTTCGCCCATGTTTTACCTCGGCGGGTATTGTAGCATGATTTAGACGCGCCGTTCGCGCGCAAAACTCGACTCGGGCGGACGCGCGACAAAGGCGCCGAGAACCGCGCCACGCGAGAGTTGGAGTTTGCGGGCGCGTTTGGATGGCGGTGTCATTACAAGCGTACTGTCCCCAACACCGCGCGCTGCAAACCGCGCGCATCCGCATCGCGCGCGTGATTGAGCCAGCCGCGCACGCTGGCGTTCATGTTTTCCAATGGGATTTTATGCGCGCGATAGGCGCGGGCAAACGCGCGCAAGCGGCGGCGAAAGGCGAACCCTTTGCGCGCTTTCAAGCGGCGCTGCGTGGAAAAGAGTTGGAAACCGAGAAAAGCAATGCCTTCCGAAACAGATTTGATGTGCGCGGCGCGTTCGTGGAGCGTCAAACGTAAAGCCGCCACGCGCTGCAAAATTGCCGCGCGCCATGCCCACAAGACGCGTTTGTCATTGGCGAACAATAAAAAATCGTCCACGTAACGCACATAGCCGCGACACCTCAATTCGCGTTTTACAAAATGGTCGAACGGGTTGAGATAACAGTTTGCCCAAAATTGACTGGTGAGATTGCCGATGGGCAAACCGCGCGGGCGATTGACTGCGAACAAATCATCGCCGGGAAAATAAACCATCGCATATTCTTCGAATAGCACGCCGCGCCCGCTTGCCAAGATTCTGTCAATCAACCACAGCACGCGCGTATCGTCAATTTTACGCGCCAGAATTTCGCGCAGAATCGCGTGGTCAATGCTCGGAAAGTATTGTTTGATGTCGCAGCACAGAACGTATTTATAACGCCGCGCGAATTCTTGCGCGCGGTCGAGGGCGCGATGCGTGCCTTTTCCGACGCGGTTGGCGTAGGAATCGGAAATAAAGGATCGCTCGAAAATGGGTTCGATGAGATTGCAGAGCGCGTGGTGGACGACGCGGTCACCGAATGGAGCGGCGGAAATCAAACGTTTCTTGGGGTCGTGAATGTAAAAGCTGTGATACGCGCCGGGGGTGTAGGTTTGGTCTTGGAGTTCGCGTTGGAGTTCCAGCAGATTATCTTCAAGGCGATATTCAAACGCGGCGACGTTCGGATGACCGCGTTTGCCGCGCGCGGCTTTGCGGTAGGCGCGGAGGAGGTTGTCCCAGGAGGTGAGGTCGTCGTACATCACAAATGTAGGGGCGAAGCATTGACATTCGCAGCTGTGACTCGATACGCGTACGCGTCCGTCAATGCTTCGCCCCTACCAAAGGATTGCCCCGCGCGGAGGGGGAACGAAACGGCGTTCGTTCCCTACCTTGCGCGCGGGGCGGCTTTCTATTTGCCCGGCGCTTTCCAGACCCAAAGGGTTTTCAACGCGGACGCGGCACATTTCGCGTACGTTTGAAAAACCCTTCGGGTCTCATGCGCGCGGCCAGGAACAGAACGCGCCGTTTTTCTTGCCGCGACGCGCGAGCCGACGCCAACGCGTATTTCTGGCATGTCGTTCTGGACACTCGAAAAACGTGAGCAACCACCACGCGAAAACCGTTGTTCCTGTTGAGGTTGTTCGGATGGTTCCTGTTACGCCTCGCACAGCGGACTTTGGACGCTTCATTGATGTATGAGCCACCACGAAGCACGCGGGGATGCTATCGCTCTGCCCCCACCCCAAATTTCAGGGTCGAGTCACTTTTTTCCAACCGCCGAGAAGCCGCCCAATTTCAGCAACCATCTGCGCGGCATGTTGATATTGCCCGGCGGTCAGCCATTCAAGTTTTGCCGCAAGCCGCAAGTACACGCGCACGCGGTCAAGTGCTTGGTCGGCTTGGGCAAGCTTTTCTAAACGTGCTTTGCCTTGACGAAAATTCGCTTCTTCCAAATATTCGCGCATATCAAACGCCGCATTCAACAAGCGTTGAGTTAGCGTAAAACGATGGGCGCGCGGAAATTTATTTGTCTGCGGCAACAACCAAGCAAGAAAATCAAACGTGCGAATAAAGATTGGCATTTCAGCGCGCGGGTCAGACATAATCAAGATCCATCATACAAAAGTTTCCGCCGCGTGTAAAGGGCATTTTCAAAAAATTTTTTGTACGCGCAAGAGGGGGCATCGCCCCCTCTTGACTCCCCCACAGAGAACAGCGACTCCAGAGTCCCCAGAGTGCCAGAGCGTTCAGAGACCAGAGTCGGCGGGAGCAACCACCACGCGAATACCGAGGTTCCTGACGAGGCGGTTCGGATGGCCCCAGTTACGCCACGCACAGCGGACATTGGACGCTCCATAGAAGTATGAGCCACCACGAAACACGCGGAGAGAATTACCCTCAAGACGATTATCTTCTTGAGAATAATTGGAATAATTCTCAACCCACTTGGTCGCACACCACTCCCACACATTCCCACTCATGTCCATCATACCATATTCATTCGTACCTTTAGGAAAACATCCGACTGCACTCGTCGCGCCAATTTCCGTATCCGAATAATTCGCGTGTTCGGTTGTGATATCGGGGCCCCACGGATATTTTCTTCCATCGCGCGTGCGCGCGGCTTTTTCCCATTCTGCTTCAGATGACAGACGACAGATAACAGATGACAGACCATCACTCCATTCAATTTTTCCATTGCGCCAAATCTGTATTCTGTGTTCTGTGTTCTGTAATCTGTTATTGAGCCATCTACAAAACGC
>Ga0226835_1001423_pt1 | contig 13040 bp, 11 predicted proteins | sample LAC_MetaG_1_FD_163627 | JGI IMG/M metagenome (GOLD analysis project Ga0226835, IMG submission 163627) | Anaerobic ammonium oxidizing microbial communities from anammox membrane bioreactor (MBR) in UC Berkley, California, United States -... | ecosystem: Engineered > Bioreactor > Anaerobic >...
CAGCGGCTCCGCCGCCCTCGGAAGCGAGATCATCCGGGACTCCTTTCCCGACGTGTGGCGTCAACCAACACTTCGGCAGGAGTCCCACGCTCAGATCAGGCCGTCAGAAAACGGCAAAAGTCGAGATAACAGTCGTGAGGTCAATCGGCACAGTGGTGCCCGGTTCCATCATCGCCGCAGGGTGGACCAGGGCGCCGGAGAGTGAGAACCGGGGGCCGCCGAAGTCCTTCACGCCGTCTGGGTCCACGGCTGACTTGTTCGGGAGGTACTCGCCGGCAAGGAGCGGATCGTCCCAGTCGAGGATCGCGGCACCGACCTTCGCGTCCGACACCGGGTAAATATCATCGTGATCCTGCGCGTACGTCATCACCGCGGCCGCATTACTCCTGGCGGCGAGCGCCATCCGTGTCATTCTCGCCCGTTCACGCGCCGCGCCGAGCGACGGAAGGAGCAGCCCAAGAAGCAGCATGATGATGCCGAGGACGACGATGACCTCGATCAGACTGAACGCGACTGCCACCGCGAAGGCACCGACCCCGTTTCCGGGGCCGGCGATCCTGTTCCGCCGACGAAGTGAGCCGGTCGCACCAGACTTCATCGTCGGTAGTATAGCGGGGGGGGGGGGTGGGGGGGGGGGGGGGGGGGGGGGGGGGGGGGGGGGGGGGGGCTTGTCAAGGGGGAAATCGAGAAGCGGGACATCGCCGTAACACATTGCGGCACAATGACTTGGGTAGTCGGACCCCCCTCACCCCCCCGCCTGCTCGAACAGCATCGTCACCTGCGTCCCGTACAGCGGGTACTCGATCCGGCAGCGGTAGCCGCGGAACGATTCCGGCCCCCACGCCATCCGTCCGCACACGTGCCGCAGCACGTCGGTGTACCGCGGCACGTCCTGCGACCGGCACCCTGCCAGGCCCGTGCCGAGCGGCTCGACCGTCTCGGCGACGTCGAGGGCGTCGATGTCGCGGGCGCGGTCGTTGGCGTCCGCCACGCCCTCGAACGCCGTGTCGTACACGCGGATCGACGGCGTCGCGCCGGGGTACACGCCCTCGTGCACGAAGGCGTCGAGTTGCATGACGACCGCGGGGATCGAGACTTCGGCGAAGACGTACCCCTTGCGTCCCGAACCCGGCGGCACGGTCCGGCGCATCTCGGAGAGGTTCACCTCCGCCATCACGAGATCGACCGCCGACCGTGGCCCGTACCCCTCGCCGCCGAGCACGTAGTGCACCGTGTCCCCGGCGCGCACGACCTCGAACGGCGGCAGCGGCGACGAACTGAACTCGCCCAGCACGTGCGAGAGCCGCTCGATCGGCTCGCGGTCGAGCGTGAGCGGCTGGCGCTGGCGCGGCTCCGGCCCGAACCGGCGCGTCGCGAGTTTCACCGCCGCGCTGGGGCGCAGGCGCAGCAGCCCGATCAGCCCGTTGACCCAGACGACGTCGAGGCGTTCGGGGTCGTCGGCGGAGGGCGCCAGGAACACGGTCGCCGTCAGGGCGTTGACCATCGCGCCGCGCAGGTGGCTCAGGGCTTTGAAGGCGGACTGCTTGCGGCGAAGTTCGAACTCGCGTCGGGCTTCGGGCACCCACGCGCTGACGATCGCTTCGAGGGACTGGCGGTCGCCGATCTCGTCGCGGATGAGGCGCTCGAAGTCGTCGACGGCCCGTTCGGCCCGCCGCACGAGCGTCGAGTCCACCCCCTCGCGTGCGATCGCGCTGACGGTGCGGCGGAGCGGCTCCGGCCCGGGCGCGCGGTGGACGACGAAGAGCGGATCCGCGCTGCGGACCGCGGCCAGGATGCGGCTGGCCAGCACCTTGTCGATCCCGAGCCGGTTCGCCAACGCCTGCGGCCCGCGCGGCGAGCCGGGGATGGCGTCCAGCACGCCCCGCAGGGCCGCGAGGAGTTCCTCCCCTGCCCGGTGGATGCGGACCTCCAGCGGCCCCGGCCCGCCCTGAGGGCCTGAAGGCGTCTGGGCGGGGGTGCCGACGGTCTCCGCTGGGGGCTTCATGGCCCAAGCATACCCGGAGACCGGCCTATGCCCAAGGGTACAGAGCAGTTTCCGGGAAACTTTTCCGGTCGTCTGGTTTCTGCTCGTCCATGCCCGGATCAGGCCCGGAGTCGATACGCTCAGGCCATGCGAGTCGCGGTGGTGATTCCGGCGGCGGGGTACTCGAAGCGGTACGCCGAGGCGGACCCGCTGGGGGGGACGCGGTCCAAACTGGACGAGGACCTGGGCGGGCGGCCGGTGTTGCAGCGGACGGTCGAACTCTTCGCCAACTACAACTCGCCGGATGTCACCATCGCGGGCATCGTCGTCGCCGGGCCGCACGAGGAGGCGGCCTACGCCGAGTTTCGGCTGCGTTACGGCGACAAGATGGGCCTGCTGGGGGTGACGCTGTGCCGCGGGGGCAGGACGCATCGGTACGAGACGGTGAAGGCCGCGCTGGAGCATGTGCCGGAGGACGCGACGCACATCGCGGTGCATGACGCGGCGCGGCCGTGCGCGTCGCAGGCGCTGCTGGACCGCGTGTTCGACGCGGCGTCGCGTCACCCCGCCGTCGTGCCGGCGATCGAAGTCTCCGACACGCTCAAGCGGCTCTCGACCGAGCAGGTGGACGATCCGGGGGCGGACCCGCTGGCGGCGATCCTCGGGGCGGGGACGCGCCACCCGCTGCGGGCGGTGGAGGCGACGGTCGAGCGTGATCGGCTGGTGGCGGTGCAGACGCCGCAGGTCTTCGAGGCGGGCCTGCTGAAGGAGGCGTACGCCCAGCCGGACATCGACAGCACGGACGACGCCTCGCTGGTGGAGCGTCTGGGGCGGGGTGTGGTGGTGGTGGAGGGGGATCCGCTGAACGTGAAGATCACGCGCCCCGCGGACCTGCGGATTGCGCGGGCGGTTCTGGGCGTGGGCGGGCCGTCGGAGCGTCCGGTCCACAAGCGATTCTGAGACGGCGCGAAGCCCGTATGCTGGCGGCGTGTTCCCCGAGATCGACCGAGTCCTGATCGAGCGCGAGACGATCGCGCGGCGCGTGCGCGAACTGGGCGCATCGCTGGCGAGCGACCTGCGCCGCGACACCGAGGGTGGCGGGGCGAGCGCGGGCGAGGGCGACCGCGTCGTCATCATCCCGATCATGTCCGGGGCGATGGTCTTCGGGGCGGACCTGATCCGTGAGTTGCCGCTCAAGTTGCGCCTGGAACTGGTGGCGGTGAGCAGTTATCCGGGGCGCTCGCTGGAGAGCAAGGGTGCGGCGATCCGGTCGGAACTGCCGGGCACGCTCGGGGGTCGGCACGTGGTGATCGTGGACGACATCCTGGACTCGGGGCAGACGATCGCGATGGTGAGGCGTCTGGTGGAGGAGCAGCATCCGGCGTCGGTGCGGGCGTGCGTGCTGCTGCGCAAGGACGTGCCGCGCGCGGTGACGGAGGCCGAGGGGGCGAGGGCGGAATACGTCGGGTTCGACATCCCGGACGAGTTCGTGGTGGGGTACGGGCTGGACTATGACGGGTACTACCGGAACTACCCGGAGATCGCGACGCTGAAGCGGGAGGCGTTGTGACGAGGGCAAGGGCGGAAGGGCGGAGTGGGGAAGCGACGGAGTGACGGAGTGACGAATCGGGCCGAAGGGGACGAGAGGTCTGCGCCGGCAGGCGAGCGGACGCTCGTGTCGCTTCGGCCGAGCGTGCTGTCGATCGTGCTGCGGTCGGTGATTCCGGTGGGTGCGCTGGGTGTCCTGGCTGTGGCGCTGGCGTGGCCGGCGGCGCGTGGCGGCGTGCCGGGCGTGGCGGCCGCGGCGGGGTGGACGGTGCTGGCGGTCGGCGCGCTGAAACTGCTCTGGGAAACGGCGGTCTGGGCGAGCCGGCGCTACGTGCTGACCGATCGGCGCGTGGTGCGCACGTCGGGCGTGCTGCGACGCGTGACGGTCGATGCGCGGCTGGAGCGCGTGCAGCACGTCGTGCTGTACCGGTCGCTCGGCGAGCGATTGCTCGGGCTGGGGACGATCGGGTTCGCGACGGCGGGGACGGACGCGGTCGAGGTGGCGTGGGTGATGATCGCGCGGCCGCATGAGGCGTGGGCTCAGGCGAAGGAAGCGATTGACAGGCGCACGGGCGGGACGCCTGTGCCACCGGGGCATGAAGGGGTCACAGGCGGGACGCCTGTGCCACCGCCTGTGCCACCGGTTGAAGGCAAAGTTCTCGTGCTCGGTCTGGCCGGCGGGATCGGGGCGGGGAAGAGCGCGGTGGCGCGCGAGTTCGCGCGCCGTGGGTGCGTGGTGATCGATTCGGACGCGGAGGCGAAGGCCGCGCTGGATCGCCCGGAGGTGCGCGACGAGTTGCGTCGGTGGTGGGGGGACCGGGTGATCGGCGCGGACGGGCGCGTGGATCGTTCGGCGGTCGCGTCGATCGTGTTCGCGGAGGGTGAGCAGCGTCGTCGGCTGGAGGCGTTGGTGCATCCGCTGGTGCGGGCGCGCCGGGCGGAGTTGGTGCGTGCGGCGGCGTCGCGCGGGGCGGAGGTGGTCGTCGTCGATGCGCCGCTGCTCTTCGAGGCGGGCGTGGACGCGGAGTGCGACGCGGTGGTCTTCGTCGATGCCCCGAGGGAGGCGCGCCTGGAGCGGGTGCGGTCGTCGCGCGGGTGGGACGGGGCGGAGGTCGCTCGACGCGAGCGAGCCCAGATGCCGTTGGAGGAGAAGCGACGGCGGAGCCGGTACGGGATCGTGAACGCGGGGGACCCGGCGGACCTGGGGCCGCAGGTGGAGGGGGTGCTCCGGCGGGCGCGGGCGGAGTTCGGGGATGGGCGTGGGGGGGCGGGGTAAGAACTTTCGGTTTGGGTGGCCACCGGGCGGGGTGGGGGCCGTATACTGTTGCGAGAGCGGCGGGCGGGTTCACGAAAGCCGTGAACGTCGCCGGCCGAGGAATCAGAAGCGGAATTGCCCGCACCGTATCACCACTCACAACTGGGCTGAACCCCGTCGCCCTCGCACGCGAGGGCTGGTGCGTGGCAACGGCTGCGGAACGCAGGCTCTGCGGGGCCGACCCGTCCCGACTCGTGCGGGTCTCGGGCATGCCGCCCCGTTCCACCCTTTCCCCTCCGGACATCGGAAGGAACCTTGGCAGTCATGGCGAAGACAACGAACGTTGCGCAGGAAGAGCGTCCGCAGCAGGCCCGCACGAACGGCGGCGAGCCGAACGGGGGCGACGAGCAGCGCCCGCGCCCTGCCCCGCCGCGACCGGCGGAGGGCCAGGGCGGTCCGCGACCGGAGGGCGGCGCACCGTCGAATCAGGGCGGGCCGAGGCAGGACTGGCAGGGGGGCGATCAGCAGGGCAAGCACCGGCGCAAGCGGAAGAAGCGCAAGGGCGGGATGGGCGGCGGGATGGGCGGGGGCGGCGGCGGGGCGTCGCACTCGTACCGCTCGTCGTACCCGGACCACGTGCTGCCGAGCGACGAGGAACTGGAGCGTGAGGCGGCCGAACTGGAGCGGATCGCGGCGCACGCGGACCCCGATTCGGTCAAGGACCAGTTGAGCATCGCGCAGTTGCAGCGGATGGAGATGGAGGAGTTGTTCGGCGTGGCGACGCGCGAGGGTCTGGAGGACTTCCAGCAGACGCCGAAGCAGGACCTGATCTTCAAGATCCTCAAGGCGCGGGCGGCCAAGCAGGGGCTGATGTTCGGCGAGGGGACGCTGGAGATCATGCCGGACGGGTTCGGGTTCCTGCGCAGCCCGGAGCAGAGTTACCTGCCGGGTCCGGACGACATCTACGTCTCGCCGTCGCAGGTGCGCCGTTTCGGGCTGCGCAAGGGGATGATCGTGCGCGGTGCGATCCGTCCGCCGAAGGAGAGCGAGAAGTACTTTGCGCTGCTGCGCGTGGACCGCGTGAACGGGCGCGAGCCGTCGAAGATCCACGAACTGGTGAACTTCGAGGACCTGACGCCGCTGCACCCGGAGCAGCGGTTCATCCTGGAGACTTCGCCGGACGGGATCGAGATGCGCGTGGTGGACCTGGTGGCGCCGATCGGGAAGGGTCAGCGGGCGTTGATCGTGGCCCCGCCGCGGACGGGCAAGACGGTGCTGCTGCAGAAGATGACGCAGTCGATCACGAAGAACTACCCCGAGGTGAAGATCATCGTGCTGCTGGTGGACGAGCGGCCCGAGGAAGTGACGGACTTCCGCCGGAACACGGACCCGTCGGTGGAGGTGGTGGCGAGCACGTTCGACGAGCAGTCGGGCCGGCACGTGGCGGTGGCGGAGGTGGTGATCGAGAAGGCGAAGCGGATGGTCGAGTTCGGGGACGACGTGGTGATCCTGCTGGACTCGATCACGCGGCTGGCGCGGGCGTACAACGCCGAGATGCCGCACTCGGGCAAGATCATGACTGGCGGGCTGGACTCGAACGCGCTGCAGCGGCCGAAGAAGTTCTTCGGGGCGGCCCGGGCGATCGAGCGTGGGGGGAGCCTGACGATTATCGGAACCGCGCTGGTGGACACCGGGTCGAAGATGGACGAGGTGATCTTCGAGGAGTTCAAGGGAACGGGCAACAGCGAACTGCACCTGGACCGGAAGTTGGTGGAGAAGCGGATCTGGCCGGCGATCGACATCAGCGCGAGCGGGACCCGACGCGAGGAACTGCTGCTTGACCCGAAGGAACTGGAGTTGGTGCACCGGCTGCGGAAGGTGCTGAGCGACATGAACGTGGTCGAGGCGATGGAGTTGATGAAGAGCCGCCTGAAGAAGGTGAAGACCAACGCCGAGTTCCTGGTGACGATGGCGATGGGCTGAGGCCTTCCCCCCGGATTCGGCGTCGAAGCGGAAGAAAACCCGTGCGTCGGGCCGAGGCGGCCGTGTAGACTCCCGGCGTGGGGCGTCGGCCCCGTGGGAGCGACCGGGTGCATCTCTCGCGCCGCGTGAGCCTGACGCTGGTGGTGCTGACGGCGACGCCGTGGGCGGTGCTGATGGTGGTCGCCGGGGCGTGGCTCGTGCTGGAAGGCGCGGCGCGCTGGCCGCACGCGCGGTGGCCGTGCTACGTGGGCGGGGGGTTCTGGGCGGCGTCGGGGCACCTGACGTTCTCGTGCCTTGTGGCGGACCGGCTGTTCCCGCACGTGAGCCGTCGGGTGTCGTGGCCCGTGGAGATCGCGACGGGCGCGCTCGTGTTCCTGGGCGTACTGTGGTGGCTGGCGGCGTTCGGCCGGGTCTACGCGGGAGGCATCCTTTGAAGATCGGCTCGTGGCGTTCGGTCGTCGTGTCGGTATTCGCCGCGGTGAGCGCGGGCGTGCTCGGCGCGTTCGCACCGACGGACGGAGAGGCGAGGGCGGTGTCCGCGGAGTCCGTCGAGCGGTACGCGCCGGTGATCCCGGACCCGGACGAGTTCCTGGCGCGCTCGATCACGCGGATCGCGCTCATGGACCTGCGGGCGAGGCTCGAACCGGTGTCGAGGGATTTCCGCCTCGCTTCGCACCTGCTCGGCATGGCCCAGGAGATCGCGCCCGACGACGAGTCCATCGTCCGGCGCAGGCTGGAGGCGGCGTGGTCGAGCGGCGACCAGTCGCTCTTCATGGAGTTGACGCGCAGGCTGGTGCAACTCGACCCGAGGGACACGGTGGCGCAGCTGCGGCTCATCAGCGACCGCATCAGGCGGCTGCAAACCGTGGAGGAGCGGGTCGCGGCGTACGAGAGGCTGCTGGGCGAGCGCGGGGCATCGCTGGACGCCTCGATCCGAAGCAGGCTCGCGCTGGACCTGGCGTTGCTGCTCCGCGAGCGGGGAGACGAGCAGGGCTTCGTGGCGAGGCTCCTCGAGGCCGTGCAACTGGACCCGACGAACAAGGACGCGGCCGCGCTCGCCTGGGCGTACTTCAGCCCCGGCCTGACGAACCCGGTGGACGCGTTCGAGTTGCAGACGCACCTGTTGTACGCCGATCCGATCGACCCGAACGTGCATCGCACGCTGGCGCTCATGCTCGCGCAGGCGGGGGCGTTCGAGCAGGCGAAGCGGTTCTACCAGAGCGCGGCGCGGCTCTTCACGATCGCGGGGCTGGGGAGCCAGGAGACGGTCGTCATCGAGTCGATCGTGCTCGAGATGCAGACGGCCGGCCCCCAGAAGGTCGTCGAGAATCTCAACCTGCAACTGGCGATCATGCGTGACCGCGCGGCCCGGGAACTGCGCCAGGCGCAGGAAGCCCGGATGCCGACGGACACGCTCACGCCGCCCGAAGAAGTGCGGCTCGGAATGGCGTTGGATCGGATCAGGATCGCGGCGGCGCGAGCGGCAGGCGACGACGAGACGGTTCGAGCGGCCGCGGACGACCTGCGCCGGGCGCTCCAGGAGACCGCGTCCAAGGCGCTGAACCCGCAGACGATGCCGCCGGGCACGGACGTGAACCAGGTGCGCACGCAGTTGATGCGGCTCGCGCTCCAGAGTTGGACGCTCATGGCGTGGGCGGGCGCGATCGACGAGTACCTCCTGCAGCAGGCGGAGGCCGTGGAGCGCGCGCTGGGCCGGAGCGATCCCGAGGCGAACGTGCTCCTGGCGATGGTTGCCCTGCACAAGGGTGAGATCGAGTCGGCGTTCGAGATGCTCGAAGCGATGCCCAATCAGAACGACGTCTCCGTCATGTCCGCGCTCGCGTCGGCGCAGGAGGCGATGGGCTGGCACGATGAGGCGAGCGAGTTGTACGTTCGCATGGCACGGGGTGCGCCGCTCTCGCTCGTCGGGGCGTGGGCACGGGTGCAGGCCCGGCGCCTCGGAGCGGCGGACCCGTTCGAGACCCCGCTGCGCGCGGCGATGGCGCGCGCAGCGGAGGCGGTGCCCTCGTGGATCGACCGCATGTCGATCGAACCCAGGTCGTTCATGTCCGTTCGCGCGGAGGTGATCAACCGCGATTCCGGCGCGCTGGAGCGAGCGGGCGTGCGCGTGGTCTTCCAGAACATCGCGCCGATCCCGCTCGGGTTCGGCCCCGATCGGGCGATCAACTCCCGCGTTGTCTTCTCGCCCCGCATCGACGTGGGCACGCGGACGTTCTTCGAGGACTCGGGGCTTGAAGTCATCGACGTGGAGCGTCGGCTGCGCCTGCGGCCAGGCGAGGCGCTGACGATCGACCTCTGGCCCGATCCGGGCTTCCCGGGGTGGGTCGCCGAGGCGAGGGCGACGCAGACACTTCGCTTGAACTGGCGGATGTTGCAGGGCTTCCTGTTCGGTCCGGGCGGGAGTTTCGAGCCTGGTCCGCTCTGTCTGACCGCGCTCACGGGCTATCAGACGCGCCGCCCGCTCGCCGATTCGCGCCTGCCGCTCGACGACCTGCTGCTGCTGGTGGAGGAGGCCCCGCGGACGCGGTTCCCCGAGATGCTGGGGAGCGTTCGAGCGCGCATCCTCGCGGGCGCGGCGACGGGCGATGCGCTCTCGCCGATCGAGATGCAGACGATGGCGGAGCGGCTCGCCGAGCGGTACGCCCGGAGTGGCCCGCGCGAACGGCTGATGATGCTGGCGGTCATTCCGAACGCCTCGATGGAGCCGGGGATGCGGGCGTTCGACGAGGCCGCGCTGGCGGAGGAAGACCCGAGGACGCTCTCGCTCGCGCTGGCGACGCGGGCGAGCGACCCGGACCATCCGGCGTTCGATCGGGCCGAGACCTCGAGCGACCCGCGGGAGCGTGAGTTCGCGGCGCTGCTGCGCGAGCGGCTTCGGTCGCAGGGAGCGACCTACGCGCGCTGCGGTCCCGCGGCGCGCGACCTGGCGCCGCGCCGCATCTTCGGCGGATCTTCGCGGTGAACGGGGCGCCGGCCGAGCGGGGCCGGTGGGACCGCCGGCGCGTGATCGGGTACGCGGTGGGCGTGCTGCTGCTGGCGGCGGCGGTGTGGGCGGTGGCGTCGCAGCGGGGCGCGGTCGCGGGGTCGATGGACGCGGTGCGGGCCGCGCCGGCGTGGATGGTCGCGGTCGCGCTGCTGCTGCCGGTCGGAAACTGGCTCGCGACGGCCGCGTCGCTGCGCGCGCTGACGCTCCGGCGGGCGCGCGGGCGGCACGTCGCCCGCGGCGAGATGCTCGCGCTCGTCGGCAGCGCGTGGCTGCTGAACTACCTGCCCCTGCGGCCGGGGATGGTCGGGCGCATCGCGTACCACAAGCGGGTCAACGGGATCGCGGTTCGCGACTCGGTGCTGGTGCTGGTCGAGGCCAACGCGATGACGGCGGTCGCGGTGGGGCTGATGCTCGCCATCGCCGTGGCGCTGCGGGCTGCGCCGGCGGGAGCGTCGTGGTCGTGGCTGGTCCTCGTGCTGCCTGGGGCGGTGTTGGCGGCGGCGTGGGGGGCGGGCGCGGCGCGGGGCGCGTCGTGGACGGCGTGGGCGGTCGCGGCGACGGCGCGGTACGCGGACCTCATGGTGTGGCTGGCGCGCTACGCCTGCGCGTTCGCGTTGCTCGGGAGGCCTCTCTCGGTTGAGGGGGCGGCGGTGCTCGCGGCGGTGAGCCAGGCCGCGTTCCTCGTGCCCTTCGTCGGCAACGGTCTGGGCGTGCGCGAGTGGGGGATCGGACTGGTGGCGGCGTCGTGGGCGGGGGCGGACTCGGCGCGCGAGGCGGCGGCGTTCGGGCTTGCGGCGGACCTGCTCAACAGGGCGGTCGAGGTCGCGGTCTCCGTGCCCGTGGGGATCGCCTGCACGGCCTGGCTGGGGCGGCGGCTGGCCTCTGCGGGTCAGGATGCGGGATCGGGCTTCGGCGAAGGGGGCGATCCGGCCGATGATGGCGTCCGTACAGAGTGATGGGAGGCGCGGCCGAACGCCACGGATCGGGCGGGGACGCGCGGACGCATGGTCAGCAAGATCGAACAGGATCATCAACGGTTCCGCCAGATCGTGCGCGGGCGCATCCGCAAGGACCTGCGCCGGTTCCTCTCGCGGGGCGAGTTGATCGGGCGCGAGGGCAGGCGGTACGTCTCCATCCCGCTGCACGACATCGACCTGCCGACCTTCCGCTACGGCGACAACTCCGGCGGCGTGGGGATGGGCGAGGGCGAGGGGGAGGGCGGCTCGGGCAATGACTCGGGCGGCGAGCAGGAAGGACGCCACATCACCGAGGTGGACGTCACGCTCGAGGAGTTGGCGGACATCCTGGGCGAGGAACTGGAACTGCCCCGCATCAAGCCGCGCGGGCGGCACCGCATCACCACGGTGAAGGACAAGTACTCGGGCATCCGCCCGGTCGGCCCGGCGTCGCTGCGGCACTTCAAGCGGAGTTACCGCGAGGCGCTCAAGCGGCAGATCGCGTCGGGCGAGTACGACCCGGACAACCCGGTGGTGGTGCCGATCCGCGACGACCTGCGGTACCGGTCGTGGAACGAGGTGCGCAAGCCGCAGAGCAACGCCGCGATCGTCTACATGATGGACGTGTCGGGGTCGATGGGCGACGAGCAGAAGGAACTGGTGCGGCTGGAGGCGTTCTGGATCGACACGTGGCTGCGCCGGAACTACGAGGGCGTCGAGTGCCGGTACGTCGTGCACGACGTGCGCGCGGCGGAGGTGGACCGCGAGACGTTCTTCTCGATCCGCGAGGACGGCGGGACGCGGATCAGTTCCGCGCTCGCGCTGTGCAAGGACATCCTCGCCGAGCACTACGACACCAACGACTGGAACGTGTACCTGTTCCATTTCTCCGACGGGGACAACTCGTCGGAAGCGGACAACCGGGTGTGCGTGAAACTGCTGGAGGAGCACCTGCTGCCGGCGTGCAACCTCTTCGGGTACTGCCAGGTGGCGTCGGCGTACGGGAGCGGGAACTTCCTGAGCGTGCTGCGCGAGGCGTTCCCCGACGGTGCGCCGGACGCGGACGGCCCGCGCCTGCTCACGAGCAAGGTCAACGGGCGGGACGACATCTACGAGTCGCTGCGGACCTTCTTCCGGACCGGGCGCTAGCGGCTTAGCATGACATGACCGGCGCGCTCGCCCCCGGGGGATCGGCGGACGAACGCGAGCATGGCCCGCGGAGCGGGCGGAAGGCGCTGGACGTGATCCCGTTCTTCGTCGGATATGCCTTCGTGGTGTGGATGCTGGCGTACCGCTGGCGGCGCGAGCCGTCGGGGTACCTGGCCGCGGGCGGCGGGCTGGCGGGGCTGCTGGGGATCGCGTGGCTGCACTACCGGCTGTCGATCTGGACGGACGGGGCGGTCTACCTGCCGATGCTCCAGACGCTGCTCTACCCGTACACGGCGGTGGTGAGCGTGGTGGCGTTCGTGCTGGCGAGCGTGGTGCGGCCGTTCAGGGCGGGCGGGGGGAGGTTCTGCGGGTACTGCCGGCACGACCTCGTCGGGCTTCCCGATACGCAGCCGGTCTGCCCGGAGTGCGGCGCGCCGCGTTCGTTCGAGGACCACGCGCAGCGGGAGTCGGTGCGGGAGAGCCAGTTGCGCCGGTGGGCGCCGCACGAACTTGAGGCGGAGACGCATCGTGCGCGCACGAATGTGCGCTGCCGCGACGCGTCGTAGACGGACTCGTCGTTCTCGCCGTCGTCGGTGAGGTGGCCGGCCGCGTCGTAGGTGAGCGTGAAGTCGTCGCTGGTGTCGTCGTCGATGTCGCGCGCCGTCTGCTCGTTGACCACGTTGAACGTGCCGCGGTCGTCGAGTTCGCCGGTGTCGGTGAAGTCGCCGTCGCCGTTGAGGTCCAGGCGGTGCAGGTCCCAGTTGCCGGTCTGGGTCAGCGTCCAGCGTTCGTCCTGCGTGTGCGACCCGATGCCCGACCCGCCCCACGTGCCATGGCGTCCAAGTGGCGTCGCACTTTGTCGGTGTTTGCGACGACGGCACCGTTCATCGCTACCTTCCCCCCGGCCCTTGTCCCGACCGCGTTGCTTGCCGCACTCTCCATAGGGCTCCCCTGGCTGTCAGGCGCGTTGGTCAACACCACCTTCCAGCGGGTAACTCCCTTTACCAAAATGCGCAGGAGTCGCGACACTAGGGACTCCTGAACAACCAAGTTGAGGATGGCGGATCGGGTGGTTGGGCGTCGATGCGGTCATGTCGATGCGAGTTCGGCCTTCTGGATGAGCCCGATCCGGGGTGCCGCGATCGTCGGCTCATCGCC
>Ga0226835_1001424_pt1 | contig 13036 bp, 14 predicted proteins | sample LAC_MetaG_1_FD_163627 | JGI IMG/M metagenome (GOLD analysis project Ga0226835, IMG submission 163627) | Anaerobic ammonium oxidizing microbial communities from anammox membrane bioreactor (MBR) in UC Berkley, California, United States -... | ecosystem: Engineered > Bioreactor > Anaerobic >...
GAGTGCACAACTATAAACGATTGCCTATTTTGCAACGGGCGATCAAAGACGAGGTCAACAATAGAATCCAGTCCAATCAGCCCAAAGCCAAAGTCTCTAGATTTTCAACTAAGAAACGGACATAGTCTCTTTCCAGGTCTCGTACGTATTGGTTAGCATATCCATAGCTTCATTGTAAGTGTACGAAAATCGATTATAATTTTTCCAGCTGTCCAGATCCCACACCATTACAAAATACTCCGTAAGCAAACCCTTATCGTTACAACTGACTGTACTTCGCAGTGAAGGATTCTATTGTTCGCTATCCCACGAGTCATAATGTGAAGATTCTAATCTTTTGAAGGTCGGTATGTGTACACCATTCTGCCAGTTAGACTGTTGGAGGCGGAATACATAATAATGGTGTCGATATCCCATGTTGGCTCCTCTATGACCATATTGCGAGGGAATGGAGTGTGATTGTGTGTATTCGTATTCAGGTTGGCAGTGGTCCCCATCACACTATTTATAATCTTCGGGTTATATGTAGTTTGAGAAATTAGTCCTGAATAAGAAGCAATAATGACAATGCAAACGGTTAATGCCTTGATGAATCCTGACATACTACCTCAATGATAATGACTAGTAACGCTATAATATTATTTGGGAAACTATGTGAATTTTACAGAAACTGTTCTCTATGCAGGTATTTTATCTCGACAGGACGTAATCGAGCACGTGCGGTGGGTGCACCATCGAAGTGGTCGCTACTGGATTTGAACCGGTGACCTTTCGCGTGTGAAGCGAACGCTCTAAACCAGCTGAGCTAAGCGACCGTGGTGGACAAACATAGCAAAACCAGTGCGAATATTCTTGACACGAGTTATCGAAGCACACAAAGCGGAATACGTACCAGTGTAGTGCCAATCATTCCACGGGCAATATAGTATCCCGGGGCAAGCTGCTGACATGAAGCCATATATGCAGTACCATTCAGGGGAATTTGCAGGACTGAAGTTCCGTTTGCTGTATACACCGTCAGAACGTCCGGCAGAGTCTCAATAATAGCCGAGTTTAATACTCTGATTGTAATCACATCATGAGCCGGGTTTGGTTCGGCAACTAGTACCGGCTTTTGAGCAATTTCTTCTTTCACACTTGTGATTGGCAGAACCCGGCGGTGCAGGCCGCGCGTACCTGCAATCCATAGTACACCATCAGGGTCAATTACACACCCTCCGATCCGGATGTCCACAGGAAGATCAGTAAATTTAGTGAAAGGGGCTTTGGCAGACTCCGCGACGAAAACATCTTTTGGTGTGCTGATGGCGGTGTATCCAGATGGATGAAAGCTTATTGACCATTGGTGCACCACCGCACTGCGGAGTAAATCATCATCAGCATCATCAATAAACTGCTCGGTCCATGTTATACCCATGTTCGTAGATCGGTATATGCGTGCCGATCCGTAGCGTGGCTGCGGGTTGTTTGGCGTGCCATAATCTTGGTCAAACACCATTGAGGTAGCCCAGCAGTACAGACTGCCATCCGGTGCCTGAGTTAAGCTTTCAACCCACTGCTCTGTTAACGGCAGCGGGAGCTCTGCCCAGGTTTCGCCGCTGTTCATTGTGATTACAATACCACCACGGCGATGGCGCAGGGCATTGGAAACTTTTGACCCGATACTATAGCCCCTTGCCGCTGCAATAATGGTATCCTGACCACGTGCGATGATTGATGACATGACAACAGACGAATCGGTGAACCGTTCAGGGAATTGAAGTGAATCCCAACCAATACCGTTATGCCGCAGCAAAACATTACCACCAATTAGCAGTCGGCCGGCAGCATCATACGCTGCACATGTGCCTGCACTGTTGTCTAACCCCGCCGTTGGAGTGATGGGCGGAAACTGCATCAGCGTACCGTATAGCGTGTTTTGCGTCGGCATTTTCGATGGGCACACAAAGGAAGTATCAGTCAGGCCTAAGAGTGCCTGACGGTCAAGTACCTTTGTTGCATCGGTACTGGTTGTGAATGTCCCGGTCAGCATAATCGGATGATGTAACGGTACAATGGTGCTGCTGTCCAACACAAATATCTGGTTGGCAGATGTAACCATGACGGGGGTCTGACCGGCAAGAACGATTTGAGTGAGGGGCCACTGCTCTTCGGTGCTGACGGCGTCCGGGGGAAGCCTTAGTGCCGGACGTTGAATACGTGAAAGCCAGTCAGCGAAGTACGGTCCTGTTAGTAGATAGCCCCTTTCGCTAATATCAATAGGTATGGCCGGAAGGTTATCAGCTATGCTCACGGTTCCTGCTGAAAGTGAATAATCCAACAAAACAGTGGACATCTTCTTATTTGCCAAGCCTTGATACACGAGGCAATAATGTTCTTCACCGTTGCGCCGGTATTGGAAATTTCTTGATATTCTCCCCGGTATTATCGTTGGTGATAGGCGACGGATGGTAACACTTGTTCCATCGAACTCAATTACACGGCCGGAGTCCAGAAAAAACGAAACCTTATCCTGGCCAATATTTGTGAGGTACCGGGTTCTGCCGTAAACATTGTAGCGTGGCTTAATCGTATCTCCTTCCAACGTTAACAAATCAGGAACAGACTGCCATGCATTCGAAGCGGAGTAACGAACCAGCAAGTCCGTTTCGTCACCATTAACACAACGAACTGCCATCCCGGAACCATCGGGCAGTAGAGCAATGGTAGAGATATCTGCACCAAGCGTTGTAGTAGGAACATACCTTCTGGCCGCTGTATCGACAACAAACCATGAATCTGTGACGTTGTCCTTAACATAAACCGAGTCACCAAAACGCTGTGTAAATGCAGGGCTGCCGGAAAGTACTTCACGGTTTGTCATGTTGTACCAAGTTTTCCCTGAGTTAAAAGAGAAGACGTTACCGAACCGAATGGTGGAGCTGTCGATAACCGTATAGTTATAGTTGTTGCCTATAAGCCCGATATCAGCACCGTCCATCCGTTCAGAGTCCAAACGTTCCGGTTGCGCGCTAAGAGACTTGTACCGGAAAATGTAGCTATACCCTCCGGAACTCTGAGATCCAAGAACAAAAATCGTCCCGTTAGGCATTTTGACTATGCTGGGCCTGAATTCGATGTACACGAAGTCACCCGGGTCGATGACCCTGTTTGCAACATTGCCGACGGCTCCGGCATATACACCGTGGTTGCCAACTGAAAGAACAGAATCACCGGCAGCATTTAAGCAATAGTGCAATACACCTGCAATGTTGTTATTAAAGTAGAACCAATTCCAGTCATTAGGCTGCGCCATTATACTGATGCCGACAACCATCGTTGTAAAAAGCGTTATCCTTTTAATCACAGCATACATTACTGATCCCTTTAAAATAATCGGCAGTGCAATCCCAGATACGATTACATGACTGAGTACAGGCTAGACTGTCTTCCTTGAAATCGCACGTAACGATCCACTGCTTGCAGCACGTTGTGGGGTTTAGCATACAATATCTGCGTTCTATCATGCAAAAATCTTTACATTCAAGACATGATTCGTAGCAACCCGTGATATAGTTTTTGTTCATGCATCGCGGCAAGGCAAGAATATAACAGTACGCGTTCAGCGAGTTAATGCAATCGGTACCGGGGGTACACATCGGTATTACAGCTCCCAGGAAATTCCCGTCAGGGCAACATAAATTGGTTGCTTTAATGATTGCTTGCAGCAATGCAGATTCACCTAAATTCTTTAAATTTTGATCAACGCATATTCTCCGTACCCAAGTGATAGCGTCAAGTGCCCGCTTACAGTCAGGCGTACATGGGTTGTCAATTGGATTTGGCGGAAGTGCAAACTGCGTACATAGCTCAAGGGTTGCGTAATAGTTGATTCCCGCATGGCAGACGATTATCTCCTTGGTATGCCACTCCTTACAGTCATCGCAGTTAGGTGGAGTTTGAGCTGGATAGCACTGACCATAAATGGGAAGAGTAGTCAGTGTTAAACAACCAAGAAGCGTTAAAACGAACATTCTAATCATACGAATATTCTTTCTAGGAATCTGTCCATTACTAAGATAAGCAGAAATACAAGAAGCAACCAATGGTAGGAATAAATGTACGACTAAAGAGTACTGTACAACAATCAAGGGCATTCCCGAGGAGTTTGATCATTGGGCTATCAGGAGTTTGACGGCGGTGCAGTTATGCATTTACTTCCGATATTGCAACTATATGACGCATTTCTCAATCATTACAGCCGCCATCGTGCTCCTGTCAGGTTTCGGCAACGGTACTGCTCATGCCGATATTATGAATGCAGCTGAAGACGACCACATAGCTGAATATGGCCTGTCAGTGGCGCCGACGTACTTTGTTCATGACGAAGAGTGGGGAGTAAGCGTTCATGTTCATTCTACCTGGATGCTGCCACACACTGCCTTTGGAATTGGCATCGGCTACGAGAGGATTTTTGATGACCATGGGCACAATACGCTTGGGGTATTGTTCAGTTATCGGCCTTTTAATGATTTCAGCCTGGTGGTTTCACCTGGTATCACGATCGAAGATACCGCACCGCAGTCTGTACACGGAGCCTTCCATATTGAGGCTCTCTATGAGTTTGATGTAGGAGGCTTCCACATTGGTCCTGCGTGTGAATATGCCATCGAGCATGACGATGTGCATGTAAGCATCGGCCTGCATGTTGGTTTTGGTCTGTAATTATTTGTACTAGTTGATTTTTGGCGGTGCAACCCATGGAAGCTTGGGTAGATCTGCCTCGGTAGGACGAATCTCGACATCTTCGAACAGGAGGTCCGGTACAATCACAGTGGCGATTGTATAGCCCGAGCCGCCAGTTAAAAACGCATTGCCGATGGCGGGTGCGAGATAATTGTGTGCGTTGAATACTGTGCCGGTTGCCAGAATATCCTTAAATGATGCTGCAGATATCCCTGCGATCTCTACGCCGCGGACCGGTGTGGTCCGGCCATCAGCATACAGTTTATAAACTTGAAGTGGGGTAACAATATTCTGTCCGCTTGCCATAGGCATATCACCAGCCATAAGGGGATATACACCCGTCGCACCAAGGTTTTTATCCTGAATGCTGCTGACTACCAGCACATAATCCAGCTCGCGATCCTTCCTAAGCTGCATTAGCTTTTTAACCATGGCGGCCGGTGTTAACTGCTTTGACTTGTCGGTATTTGTAAGTTCAAGCACGCTTATCATCGGTGAGCCATTACGGTAGTGTCCGTTGCTGCTCTTGATTCGCCGAGTTGGTATTCTGCCGGATAGTAACGAACGCAAGTATCCTTTTACAATAAGATTCACGTTCTGAGCGGGCATTCCTTCATCGTCAATCGTATAGTATCCTGCCACCGGTGTTCCATGATAACGAGTGATCAGGGGGGTGGCAGTAACAGACAGGAACTCCGGCAGAACGCGAGCTCCGATTTTATTCTGGAATGCCATGGCAGGTCCGCCTGACATACTAACACCACCTTCGCTTGCCATTGCCCGCTGGGCAGTAAGGTTCGGTGCAAACTGCTGTGCAAAAATCTCGGCAGCAGCCTGACCGGTGAACAACACGGGTCCGTTATATGCTTCGATGGTTTCGCTTAGCTGAAGGTTTACTATGTTAGAAATCACTACTTTGGCTGTACTGCGCAGCGAATCAGCTGTTGGGAGGTCAGATGGTTTTAATCCGTATGCCGCATACGAGTCACTCAGTGGCATCCCATCGTGATCCTGAGCAACCGCGTACATTTCGAAGCCGGTAAACGCATGGAACCTGTGCGCACGCCTGCCTTCACTATTTGCGTACAGCCACTCTTCGGTGTTAAACTCCATTGCAACACGTGACGAGAGGAGATTGGTAGCTGAACGGAAAACATTGCTGACATTTTCAACTAAATCCTGGATATATTTCTGTGTGATGGTCAGCCCCTTCAGGGTTGTGTCAACCAGGTCATCAGCGCCGATCAGTGTGTAGTCCCAGGTGGTGTCGGTACGCGTACGATTTTCGGCCGATGCCTGCTTCTTGGCATACACTTCCAGAGCTTGCTTGTAACACGCGTCAATAGCAAGCCACAACTCCCGGCGCAGGGTTGCGTAGTCCAGTTCCAGCGGCACCCTGCGATTGGTAAAAACTTCTTCCTGGTCCGTAGAGCCGAAAAACCCAAGACTAACATCAAAAAAGTTGGTATTGTCAAAACGCGGAGAGCCCACGCGAACCCGTACGCTTAACAGGTTGCCGTTGGTGGAATCGGTATCTTCTGCAGAACCGAGAACAGCATGTGCACCTACGTGACTGCGCATGGCCAAACGAGCTTCAATGTGATACGGCCGTGCCAACTCACCAATATGCAGGTCAGTCATGGCACGGTTGATTTCATCATCTAACGCACGAAACAAATCGTCTCTGTTACCACCAAAGGCACTTGCCCATGAAGATGCCGTAAGAATTGTTATCAATAGAATGAGAGTTGTGCGGCCGATATGGTTAGGCAATTCGATACAAGTCATGGCCGTGCTTCCGGTGATGTGGTGGTACGTGTTTCAGGATTGCTCAGGATGGGAAGTTTGGCTTGCGACTTTTGCTTCTTCTGAGCTTCGATGCTGCGGACGAGCAGTGAGGGGGAGCTGGCACTTACGGGAACACCGCCTGACTCGGCACCGCAGACCCCATTAAAAATACCGGTATCATTGCCGGCTGCTACGATATTATTAAACGTTACCAGTGGTGTACCGATCAGGTCAACGCCGCGAACCAGTTCATCGGGACGTCCGTCGGCAAACACCTTGTACACTACCAGGGGCAGTACATTAAAAGCATTGGGCACGGTACGCCCCGTAAAGGTAAAGCCCCCTTCAATGTCCTCGAAGTACAAGCCATATTCCTTGCCTTCTTGCCTGCATATTGCGCGTAATGAATCGCGCAGCTGCGTAACCGGGATGGTTCGCGATGCAGAAACAATCAGGTTGCTCTGGCGCGATACAGCCTTTGCGCCTGCCTGACGCCGGCCGTGTCCGTTACTGTGATCAAAATTCTCAATGGGCGATCTGCTCATCAGGAAGCTCTTAAAAACCCCTTTGTCAACTGCAGTTACCGTCTGCGCAGGTACACCCTCGTCATCTACGTCGTATGCACCAACCAGATCGGTTCCGTTCAGTGACCGCTTATGGGGGTCGAAAATCACGCTGATGAAATCGGGAAGGATTGGTTTGTTAAGAAAAGTTTTGAAGGTTTGACTGCTGTTAACATCCTTTTGCCGATGACCCTCCACGCGGTGACCGAAAATCTCGTGAAAGAATACGCCAGCGGCACGTCCGGAGAGGATGGCAGGGCCGCTATAGGTTTCGGCGAGCGGAGCAGTGCGCAACTGCAGTGCAAGGTCGCGGATAGTACGTGCTTCGTGCAACAGTACGTTCATTGTGGGGAGGCCGTCTTCGGTAAATGCCGCAAACGATCGGTACAACGGGATGCTCATCCCGTCGGCAGCCTTTGTTCCGCACTGTATCATCAGCTGAACAATAGGCTCGTAGGTGCGAACGACGGTACCTTCGCTGGTAACAAATCTTTTTACGATATACTTCGCAACAATACTTGCAGACCCGGAGAACATTAGTGGTGATTCAGCAAAGACGGCCGAGATTGCTCGTACATTCTCTTCCCATTGCGTCTGATCAAACGGGAAGGGAGGGGGCTCTTGTTTAAGGGTAAACGGCTTTTCAACCGACATGTCGGCCGAGGTGTCTTCGTCACGTACCTTCACCTGTAGGTTGGTGAGTACTTTTTGATAGCGTTCAGCGGCAGATCGGTATGCGCGGTCAGTAGCCCGCCAGATTACGTGCTGAATTGCATATTGATCCGTGCCGAAGGGGAGTTGTACACCACGAGTTCCACGACCCATTTCAAAGGCAACACCGCGGATGCTGTGGGTGTTGTCGAACTGATACGACCCAACGCGGAGATCCACGTCGAGTATCCGCCGGCTGTCAGACTGGTTTGCTTCTAACTTGCCCAGCGAGGCACGAATGGTATGCGATTGGACCTCGGTAACACCGTATGACAGGTAATATGTATTGGGCGAAGCTGTCTGCAGCTTACTAAACGAGCGTGCAAGTTCGGCGCTCATGGCGTCAAGCACAACATCCGGCTGGGCGCTTATCGGAAGCACTCCGGCAAGCATGCAAATACCCGTCAGAAACAGGTTAATCAGTGCAAATGGTTTTGTTCTCAACGGTAAGATTCTCATCAAGGTTATAAATAATCGGTATGCCTGTTGCAATTTCGGTTTTTAAAATTTCATCGGGTGTAAGGTGCTCAATCATCATCACCAGCGATCGCAGAGAGTTGCCGTGAGCTACAACAAGTACGTTCTTGTTTTGTAGCAATAGCGGCTTAATATGGGCTTCGTAGTAGGGCGCTACGCGTTCGCGGGTCATCGCCAGCGATTCACCGTTGGGTGGGGCGATATCGTATGATCTGCGCCATTGGTGGACCTGCTCGGCACCATATTTTTCGGCAGTTTCTGCCTTATTCAGACCCTGAAGGTCGCCGTAGTGACGCTCGTTTAGCGCCTGATCGCGGTGAACGGGTACGCCGGTGATTCCGGCAGCCTCCATGGCAATGGTAGCCGTATTGATGGCGCGCTGAAGAACCGATGTGAACACAACATCAACCGGGTGCGACCGTAGTAGCTCGCCCGCATGTTGTGCTTCGCTGCGGCCCTGTGGCGAGAGATCAACATCTACCCAGCCGGTAAAGCGGTTTTCAAGATTCCACTGCGACTGCCCGTGGCGCAGTAATATTAATGTTGACATAAATTTAGTCCTACCAATCAGGATTTTTTCTCCGAGCAGAGTTCCATTAGAACACCGCCCGTGGATTTTGGGTGAAGAAAGGCAATCATCATATCATGCGCGCCCGGACGTGGTGTGGCATCAATCAGCTCTACCCCGTGCACTTGTTTGTCTCGCAGGTCTTCATCCAGGTTGGTAGAGTGAAAGGCAATGTGATGTATCCCCTCACCTTTTTTATCAATGAATTTTGCAATGGGGGAATCGGGTCGGGTTGCTGCAGTAAGCTCAATTCGTACTGAGCCAACTGAAAACGAGGCAACAGCAACACCCTGGTCCTCCACAGTCTCGGTATGAAAGTCGGTTACGTTGAATAGCTTGCCATACAACTCAATTGCCTGTTGCAGATCCCGCACCGCAATGCCAATATGATTTACACCATCAATCATGTGTGCTACGTAGTATTGCCTCGGTTTGCTGAAGGTCTGCAGGAGTGTTAATACCGTGGACTTCCCATGACTTTTCAGTACAAAACGACGCGATACCCAAGCCCCTTTCCTTTAAAATCGCAATGATATCTGTGAGGTAGTATTCGCTCTGAGCGTTGGTGTTTTGCACGCTGTGCAGACTATCGAAAAGCGCCGTGCTTTGAACAACGTACACACCTGAATTGATTTCGCGAATCTTTTGTTGTGTTTCGGTTGCGTCTTTTTGTTCGATTATGCCAATCATCGTGTTGCTTTCATCCCTGATGATGCGTCCGTATCCCGTTGGATCGTCCACAACCGTTGTAAGAACGGTTGCCGTTGCATTTGATTGGGTATGTGTATCCAAAAGACGTCGGAGGGTTGAGGCCGACAACAGGGGAACATCGCCTGAGAGGATCAGGACAGTTCCGTTGAGAGCGCCCAGTACCGGCTCAGTTTGCAGCACCGCATGGCCGGTACCGCGTTGCTCTTCCTGAATAACCACACGGCATTCAGGGACAATGCTCGTAGCATAGTTAGCTACCGCCTGACGCTGATGTCCGGCAATAACCACGATCTGTTTTGGACGTAATGACTGTGCGGTTTCCAGCACATAGCCAAGAAGGGGCTTGTCGCGGAGTGGAGTAAGAACCTTTGCCCGGTCGGGGTTGCCCATACGCTTCCCCATGCCGGCGGCCAGAATAACAACAAAAATCTCCGACATCAGGAATGCTGACCTGCGATAGTGTACGGCTCTACCGAGTGGCTAATGCTAACGATGGTATTGGTACCATCCAGCAGCACCACCGTGGGCTTCCAGTCATGAGCTTCTTCGCTACTAACAGGAGTATAGGTAAGGATAATCACCGCATCGTTAACATGTGCCTTACGCGCTGCGGCGCCATTCACGCAGATATCACGCGAACCGCGCGTACCTGGAATCACGTAGGTATCGAACCGCTCACCGTTGTTGATATTTAAAACGCTGACTTTCTCGTAGGCCAAGATATCGGCCGCTTCCATAAGGTCGGGGTCAATCGTAAGGCTCCCTTCATAATACAGGTTCGCCTGCGTAACCCGTGCCCGATGGAGCTTGCTTTTAAACATGATACGTTGCATAAGCTAATCCTGACAGTATCGCACAAAGTTACGAAATGGGGCATCCAACATCGTGATTTCATTTGTCTCATGAACGACTTCTGCCACCAACACAAAAAACAGTGAGTATAGCTCACAACTCCAGCATTAGTTGTGTTAGGAATTACAATTGAGTATATTGTCGAGCCTACTCTTCTTTGTAACGAAAGGGCGCACCTATGTATCGGATTGCCTCGAGTGTTATAGCCGTTCTTGTAATCGTGGGCTTCATGGTTTCATTATCTGCATACGTATGCGAATGTGTGCCACCACAACAGCAATGCAACTGGGATGATTGTTTGCCCGCAGTTGATGTACAGCCCGGTATGACACATGTTTCAATAGTCACGGAACAAGATACATGCACCGCAATGGTTTTTTTTGGTGCAGCAGAAATTTAACCGGTACTGATTGCGGAAAAATTGATTAGGATGTTTCTTGTGAATATAAGATTCAAAAGGTATGCTTCCCTGAGGAGTGTTTGCCTTCATGCATTTCTGTGGAAATGAACGGAGTACTTCAGAATCTAATTATAGAGATAGCTCGTGATAATCCTGCTGAACACTTTGTCCCAACTTCTTCTCAGTGGCTGATTCGCGGTTATAAAACAGCATACAGATTAGGCTTCCCAGCGTGCTTTTCATGCACTATGAATGGTATCGCCAACTGTACCGAAATTGAGGCATGTGGCAGTTCAACGTGTTTTGAATGGTATGAAGCTTACAAGTGTGAATCTCCGGTCTGCCCATCAATAAACCCTCCGTGTTTGCCGCCATGTCCAGGACCAGCAATAACATTGAACGCCACGAATGATAGAAATATAACCGTTGGCGAATGTTTTCCACCACTTAAGGCCTGTATTCTCTGCGGTTATCAATGAACGTCATAATAAATAAAATGGTGAGAATGTTGCTATTAGCTTTACTCGCCTTCCGGATGCCGGCATACAGTCAGGAGTTTGTCGAGAAACAGCGGTTTAAAGGAATTCCGTCACAAGATAAATATGGCGTACTGCATAGTGCAGATTATCGGTTCACGAAGCCGAGATGAGATTTTGGTGTTTTCACAAACAACAAAGAATCACTACCCTCAAATATCCCATTTACGCTCAGGAACGCATGTTGTCTGCGTATCTCGTCATGACGTACCCAGTGGTAAGTGTACTGGCTTCTGGTTCCTGCCTGACGGTATAATACCCCAGGATAATGATGGAAACATACTGTATTGTACTGACTTTGAAGGGAAAGAGCAAAAGATTGTAACGATTAGTCTGGAGTAAGTAGTCAGCTCCAGGGCGATGTGGATATTGGGCTAACTCCAGATATTTCGTAGGCGGACTCGTGATTGTCAGTTGATTGAAAGGCTCATGAGCTGTAAAGCTGATTTGTAAGGCTTACGCTTGCTCAGCGAGCATCTGCCTGAAGGCCTGATTCTCTAACCGTAGCCGGTGGGTCTCAGGGTCGGCTTTGCGCATAGTGCCGGACAATCCTGCTTCTCCCAATACCTGGAGCTTGTTCTTCCAGTTGTGGACCTGACTTGCCGTTTTATCTGGTTTACGGGATGTGCCTTCGCGCTCTGCTTCTTCCGGGACCGCACGTTTGGTTTCCATGTTCCAGCTCTGGTATGTTCACATCAACGTCTCTTGTGAAGATTGTTTGTACAATCAGGGGTCCTTCTACAGTCATTTGGGGGATAGAAAGGGACAGGTTGTAAACTATTGTGTACGCATCGGAGGACTGAGGACGGAGATTCAGTCTATGGTGACAGTACATCAGGTCCTGATTCAGGCGACCATGAGATACAATGATTTGGAATAATGCTATTTTTTTTTTTACATTAGAAAATAAATACTGATTTGTACACATTAATTGGGAGGGGGCTATGAATGCCTTTACGAAACTCACATTCCTGTTTGTTGCAGGCTTTTGTTACAATCTTGGTTCGGTTATGGCGGCTACTGCTGAGTACACACTTGTCCGGATGAAACCCGGCCAAGGGAATAGACAGTATGTGACGGCTGGAGACAAGCAAACAGCTTATTGCCCTACGGGGGGAAATGAATGCTACGTTATCGTATCAGTTGATGGCCCGGATGGTCCGTGCGACGAGGTTCTGCCGGGCGGTTTGATTCTAACGGGTAAGGTGTCGGGTGTTACCGGGTATCACGTCAATGGTGTGGACTCTCAGGCGATTCCGAAATCAGGTTTCACGTTTGCTCCGGGTGAATACGCGGTACGGATTACGGCATGCTCGGCATATCCTTCGTATGTTAATATGCAGGTTAGCCTGGATGGCATCGTGGTTGAACCGGATGGTACATTTAGAGTGCTATTTCCCTATATTCCGTAGAGTTTCGAGCCGCTATAATGCTATCATCGTTAACGAAGGGGGCTGCGTTTTGTTAATCCGGTTTTTGTGGATAGTTCTGGTATGTTGCTGTACAGCATACATGGTGACAGCGCAGGGAGCAGATTCTGCATCGGGTTTGCAGTATTATACCACAACAACAGTATCAGACCGCATTGCCATACCACGTGTACTACGGCAGCGCGGCGGACTGGTTGTGCACGTGAATACAGAGTCATGCTCAGTGTGTATGCTAAACGTTCGGACAGTTCTGAATCTGGCCGGCGATAACAGTC
>Ga0226835_1001425_pt1 | contig 13015 bp, 9 predicted proteins | sample LAC_MetaG_1_FD_163627 | JGI IMG/M metagenome (GOLD analysis project Ga0226835, IMG submission 163627) | Anaerobic ammonium oxidizing microbial communities from anammox membrane bioreactor (MBR) in UC Berkley, California, United States -... | ecosystem: Engineered > Bioreactor > Anaerobic >...
GTTTGGCGGCCGCGTGCAGAGCGATGCGCCGTTGGATCGCTATACGGCTGCGCGCCTGGGGGGACGAGCCGACGCTTTGCTGGAGGTCGAAACTCACCACGAACTGGCTGAGGCTGTTCGCCTGGCTTGGCTGGCAGAGTGTCCCTTTGTAGTGCTGGGCGGCGGCTCCAATGTCCTGGTCAGCGATCAGGGTGTGCGAGGTCTGGTTATTCTGAATCGGGCGCGTCAGGTTCGTTTTGATGAACAGGCTGATCCGCCCACAGTTTGGGCGGAATCGGGCGCGAATTTTGGTTTGCTGGCGCGCCAGGCGGCGCAGCGAGGTTTGGCTGGCCTGGAATGGGCAGCGGGTATTCCGGGTACAGTAGGTGGGGCGGTGGTGGGCAACGCCGGGGCGCATGGCGGCGATATGGCTGGCAATTTGCTTATGGCCGAAATCTTGCACCCTGGCGAGACAGGGAACATGGAAGAAATCCAGGCGCAAATATGGCCGGTGGAAAGGCTTGCATATACGTATCGCAGCAGCGCTTTGAAGCGTTCTGCGCCGCAGAGGGCAGTGGTTTTGACCGCTTTGTTGAAGTTGGAGCGCGGCGATCCCCAGAAGACGCAGGCGCGCATAGATGAGTACACTGCTTATCGAAAGCGCACCCAGCCGCCTGGGGCAAGTATGGGCTCGATGTTCAAAAACCCGCCGGGCGATTACGCCGGTCGGTTGATCGAGGCGGCAGGGCTAAAGGGTGTTCGCGTCGGCGGCGCACAGATCAGCCCGCTGCACGCCAATTTCTTTATCAACCAGGGCGATGCGACAGCCGCGGATGTGTATGAATTGATCCGGCTGGCGCAGGATAAAGTGGTGTCGGAGTTCGGTGTGCATCTGGAACTGGAAATCGAGCTCTTAGGCGAGTGGTGAGCAATGATGATGGAGCATAAGCTGCATGTGGGCGTGTTGTTTGGAGGACGTTCGGGGGAACATGAAGTTTCCTTGATGTCCGCGCGCTCTGTGCTGGCATCCATTGACCGCAACAAATATTGGGTCACTCAAATCGGCATTGCGCATGATGGCGCCTGGTGGGTTGGCGAGAATGTACTGGATGCGTTGATGCAATCTGATGTCAGCGGGCTTTCGCCGGCGGCTTTGTTTCCCGACCCCACCCGACGTAGTCTCTATCGCATCTTGCCGGAAGACGCTCACGAGCAATTGGAGCGTCTTGCCGAATTGGATGTGATTTTTCCCGTCCTTCATGGCACTTTTGGCGAGGACGGGGCGCTGCAAGGTTTGCTGGAACTGGCCGACCTGGCTTATGTGGGCGCGGGCGTGCTGGGCTCCGCCTTAGGCATGGATAAAGGCGTGTTTAAATCCGTGATGCAGGCGGAAGGCATCCCGGTGGTCGAATGGATGGTCGCCACGCGCAGCGAGATCGAGAGCAACGTTCAAGCGGTGGCGCAGCGCGCCATGCAATTGGCGGATTTCCCTTTGTTTATCAAGCCAGCGAACCTGGGCTCTTCGGTTGGGGTGACGCTCTGCCTTTCGGCTGCGGATGTGGTGGAGGGGCTGTTCGAGGCGGCGCGCTTTGACCGTCGCGTGTTGGTTGAGCGTGGGGTTAAAAATCCACGGGAGATCGAGGTCAGCGTCTTGGGCAACGATCAACCGCAGGCTTCCATACCCGGTGAGATCATTCCCAGTCGTGAATTTTATTCCTATGAGGCGAAATACATTGATGGCAAATCGGAGTTGCTGATCCCCGCGCCCATTTCTGTTGAGCTGACCCGTCAGGTGCAGGATTTGGCATTGCGCGCTTATCGGGCGATTGACTGCGCGGGTATGGCGCGAGTGGACTTTTTGCTGGAACGAGAATCTCGAAGTGGAAGCGATCCTAAGTTATATCTCAGCGAGGTGAACACCATCCCTGGTTTCACGAAGATCAGCATGTACGCTAAATTATGGGAGTATGGCGGTCTCTCGTATTCCGAACTGATTGATCGTCTGATTGAGCTGGCTTTGGAGCGCAAAGCGGAACGTGATCGCACCGAACGTCGCTTCCGACGAGAGGAATCCTGAACCATGAGTACTTCATCGCAATCTGCAAGACGCTCTGATGAAATTCGCCGCCGCAGGATGGCTGGCGCTCATGCAGCCCCTAAATCTGCAGCCCGTTCGTCGTCTGGCTTGCTCGACAAGATGATCCGGCGCTCTGATACCCGGCGACGAGTCGTGAGCCGCCCCACGATGCCGCCGGTGGTTATGCGCCGTGATGCATCTATTGGCGCTTCAAGTGGCGTGAACACTCGCCGGCGCAGCAGCCGACGGCTGTACAATGTCAGCCTGGGGAGCCAGGGCGCGGAGATGCGGTTGCCGTCATTGCCACGACTGGGCTTTAGCTGGCGGGCAATCTCTTTCCTCTTGCTGGCGGGGGTGGCGGCGGTTTTGTATTATCTTTGGACTGCGCCGGAATTTCAGGTGTCGGCGGCTCAGATCAGCGGGCTAAAACGCGTGACCAAAGCAGACGTGAACCGCGCGCTGGCGCTGCGCGAGGCGCCTGTTTTCACCCTGGATGCAAAGCGGATCGAGCAAGAACTGCTCAAGGACTTTTCGGAGTTTTCGGCGGTGGAAGCGACCGTTGAACTGCCGAACACCTTGTTGATCACTGTGACTGAGCGCACACCGGTGATGATCTGGCAACAGAATGATCGTTCTATTCTGGTGGACGAGCAAGGGAAGACCTTTCAGGCGCGAGATAACGCCATGCTGGAGTCCTTGCCGGTGATTAAGGCGTCGGGCGACCCGCCGCGGCTGCCAAAAGAGGTGAGCCTGGCGGAGGAGACGCCCCTCCCAACCGCTAATCTGGCTGAAGAAATCTCTAAAGATGTGGTGCAAGAATTTATACCCACTACGCTGTTTCAGCCTGAAATGATTGCCGCCATTTTGAAACTGGCTGCCCAGGCTCCGCAGGGCGCGCAGTTAATCTATGAAGCGGCGCATGGCTTTGGCTGGCAGGATCAGCGCGGTTGGATAGTTTATTTTGGCGATTTAAGCGATCTGGATATTAAATTGAATGAATATCGAGCAATCCTGGAACATATCAAAGCAAGTGGTGGAACGCCGGCTATGATCAGCGTGGAATTTGCCCACGCGCCTTATTTCCGGCTCGAAGAATGATTTGCCAGGTGTCAAAATGGACGATCAACTATTAATCGGCATTGACGTTGGCACAACGAAGGTTTGTACCCTGGTGGCGCGCCAGGACACGCCGCAACATCTACGCATTCTAGGGATGGGGATTGAACCCTCCCAGGGATTGCGCAAGGGCGTGGTGGTGGATTTGGAAGCCGCGGCGCAGGCAGTAGCGCGCTCGGTGGACAAGGCTGAACGCACCTCTGGCGTGGAGGTGCTTTCTGCTCTGGTGAGCCTGGCAGGCTCCAATGTGTCTTCGGTGAACAGCCGCGGCGTGGTGGGAGTGGCTGGCCGGGTGATTGAGCCAGACGATGTGGGGCGAGCGGTGGACGCTGCCCGGGCGGTAGCCATTCCTCACAACCGGGAGATTGTGCATGTCATCCAGCGCAGCTTCAACGTGGATGGTCAGGACGGCATTCGCATGCCTCTCGGAATGCATGGCTATCGCCTGGAGGTGGAGACGCATATCATCACCGCTGCGGCTGCCAGTGTGGAAAACCTGCGCCAATGTGTGGCAGCGGCCGGGGTGGAGGTCAGCCAGTTTGTGCTGAATCCGCTGGCGTCTGCTGAGGTGGTGCTGAGCGAGGCCGAGCGCCAGATGGGGGTGGTGGTCTGCGACGTGGGCGGCGGCACCACCGACATTGCCATCTACGTGGACGGCGATGTGTGGCACACTGCGGTGTTGGCAATCGGCGGCAATCACATCACGTCAGATATTGCCCAGATCCTGCATCTGCCCAATTCGCAGGCTGAGGAGATCAAGCTGCAACATGGGCATGCCAACCCGGATGAGGTTGATCCGCGTCAGTATTTCAATGTGCGCCCCTTCGGCGAGGATGAGGCAGTACAGATCAGTCACCATGAATTGGTGCAAATCATTCATGCTCGCGTGGAAGAGATCTTCGGCATGGTGGTGCAAGAGATCAAACGGTCGGGATATGACGGGTTATTGCCGGCGGGTATGGTGCTCACCGGTGGAACCAGCGCATTGCCGGGCATCCGCACCGTCGCCAGCCGAGTGTTGGGCGTGCCTGTGCGCATTGCTCAGCCGGAAAATTTGGTAGGCATGACCGATCGTTTGAATTCTCCGGCCTTTTCCACCAGCGTGGGCCTGCTGCGCTGGGCGACATTAATGAGCGAAGCGGCGCCGCAAAGCAGCGGGCGACGTTTACGCGCCCCATCCTTCAGTGTTGGGGCGGACTGGAAAGCTAAATTTAGTAATTTGCTGAGGCGTTTGCTGCCTTAGCTCTAACTTCAAGATGATTGCCCAAAGGGACATTCATTTACCAATGGAATTGAGGAGGAACCAATGTCGACGTACACCAATCCAACACCAAACCAGATCGAATCCTTTGCCCGCATTAAGGTGGTGGGCGTGGGCGGCGGCGGCTGCAATGCCGTTGACCGTATGATTGACGAAGGCTTGCAAGGCGTTGAGTTTGTTGCCATCAACACCGACGCCCAAGCGCTCATGCTTTCAAAAGCGACCACCCGCGTGCGCGTGGGCGAGAAGCTGACCCGTGGTTTAGGCTCTGGCGGCGACCCGGAAGTCGGCCGCAAGGCAACCGAAGAATCGGCGGAGGAACTATACACCGTGCTGAAAGGCTCGGATATGGTCTTCATCACCGCCGGCATGGGCGGCGGCACCGGCACCGGCGGCGCGCCGGTGGTGGCGCAGATCGCCAAAGAGGTGGGCGCATTGACCATCGGCGTGGTAACGCGTCCCTTCACCTTTGAAGGCTCGCGCCGCATCCAATCCGCCGAGGCGGGCATTTCCCGCTTCAAGGAGCAGGCTGACACGCTGATCGTCATTCCCAACGACCGCTTGCTCCAAATTGTGGATAAGCGCGCCAACTTACAGCAAGCCTTCCGTATGGCAGATGACGTTTTGCGCCAGGGCGTGCAGGGCATTTCTGAGCTGATCACAGTGCCTGGTCTGATCAACCTGGACTTCGCCGATGTGCGCACGATCATGTCGGAAGGCGGCGCAGCATTGATGGCAGTGGGCACGGCGAAAGGCGAGGACGCTGCTCGCGTGGCCGCCGAGCAGGCTATCTCCAGCCAGTTGCTGGACATCACCATTGACGGCGCGCGCGGCATCTTGTTCAATGTCACCGGCGGTCCTGACCTGACCCTGTTCGATGTCAACCAGGCGGCGGCAATCATCAAAGAAACCGCTCACCCGGATGTCAACCTGATCTTCGGCGCGGTGATTGACCCGAACATGAAGGACGCAGTGCGCATCACGGTGATTGCTACGGGTTTTGAGCGCACGGGCGCGCCGCGGCGCATTGTGGAGCCTGCCTCCAACGAAGCCCGCCCCACGCCCGTTGAACTGCCGACGCCCTCTCAACCGGCGCGCCCCGTCAGCCGGGATTTCCAGCCGCGGTCTTTCAACACGGAGGATTTGGATATCCCGACTTTCTTGCGTAACCGCAGCAGCCGTTAGTTTGTCTGGTCAGGCGCGCCAGCCACAGGCGTAGCTGACGTACTGCTTAAGAATTGTAGTTTGAAGTGAGATTGCCGGTTCCCTCCTCCCGGTGAGTTCTGCCTGTCGGTCTGCTGGCAGGCTCCATATATGCCTTCGCGTGGGGCCGCAGACGACAGAACTGATGAACCTGGCGTTCAACCAACGCCGGGTTCATTCTATTTATAAACCCCACCAAATCTATCCAAAAAATCACCTGCAAGATCACCCTTAATTCCCCTTGTCAAGCAGAGCGGGTTATGCTAGAATGCATGTCACCTTGCCTAGATGTGAGGGTAGATGAATAATATGCCCCCATCTATGGCGGCTACATTTGTTCTAATTATCGGATCGGGGATTCGATGCGCTGTCCGTATTGCAAACATAACAGCTCCAGGGTCATTGATACTTCTCACGATTCGCGCGGGGGTGTGCGGCGGCGGCGTGAATGTGAGAACTGCAAACAGCGCTTCAGCACCTATGAACGCCCAATCCTGGCTACGCCGCTTATCATCAAGCAGGATGGAACGCGGGAAGATTTTGACCGCGATAAATTGATCCGCGGCATTCGCATCTCTTGCGCCAAGCGGCCGGTCTCGGCGGCGGATATTGAACGTCTGGTCGGCGAGATCGAGTCCACGCTTCAAGCCATGGGGCGCGCTGAAGTTTCTTCCCGCGTGGTGGGGGATATGGTCATCGCCGGTTTGAAAGAATTGGATCAAATCGCCTACATCCGTTACGCCATCGTCTATCTGGGTCTGGACGACCTCAAGTCCATACGCAACGAGATTGATCGTTTGCTCGAAGGGTAATATTCTTGCGCTGGCTGGGTCAGGGGGACGAGCCTGGCGGCGCATGGTTTACTGTCTGAAAAGTTAAACTATCGAGGAGAAACGCCATGTTGCAGGAAACCAACACTCAAAATGAGCGTCAGGGTTTGAAATTTACCCCAGAAATGCCCAAACATCTGCCGTCTATCTCTTTAACAGATAACGCCCGCCAGGTGTTGACGCGCCGCTATGTGCGCCGCGATAAGGATGGTCAACCGGCAGAGACGGTGGAGGGCATGTTTTGGCGTGTGGCTTATCATGTGGCTACCGGCGAGGCGGCCTGGAATCAGGACGTGATGCAGCGCGCCGAGCAATTTTACGAACTGCTGACTTCCAAACAGTTTTTTCCCAATTCGCCCACCTTTACCGGCGCGGGCACGCCATTGGGTCAGTTGGCAGCTTGCTTCGTCTTACCGATTAACGATGATATGGGGCGCGATCCGGCGGGCATTTTCCAAACCTTGCGCGATGCGGCGCTCATTCAACAGACCGGGGGCGGGAACGGTTTTTCCTTCTCGCGCCTGCGTCCCAAGGGCGCGCTGGTTAAGTCCTCCGCCGGGCAGGCCACCGGGCCGGTCGGCTTCCTGCGCGTGTACGACAAGGCATTTGGCGAAGTGGCACAGGGCGGGTCGCGCCGCGGCGCCAACATGGCGGTGCTGCGCGTGGATCACCCGGACATCGAGGAATTTATCACCTGCAAGACGGACGAGAACGCCATCACGAATTTCAACATTTCGGTGGGCATCACCGATGCGTTTATGCAGGCGGTGCGCCAGGACGCCGAGTGGGAATTGCGTTTTCCCGACATCCACTCCGAACAATATCGCAATTTCCAGGGCACGCTGGAGCAGGCGGAAACCGCCGGTATCCCCATCCGCATCTACCGGACGGTGCGCGCCCGCGAGCTGTTCGAGAAAATTGTGCGCCAGGCGCATCATAACGGTGAGCCCGGCGTGTTGTTCCTGGATGCCGCCAACCGCTCTAACCCGGTGCCCCATCTCTACCCCCTGGAAGCGACCAATCCTTGCGGGGAACAGTGGCTTGGCCCCTACGAAAACTGTTGTCTGGGTTCGGTGAACCTGGCGCAGCATTTTGGCGCTGAAGGGAGCGTTGATTGGGAGAAGCTGCGCCAAAGCGTCGAGCTGGCAACGATTTTCCTGGATGATGTGGTGGAGGCGAACGCGTATGTGCCTGCTGTTCCTCAACTCAGGGAAGCCGCGCTGCGCGCCCGACGCATTGGGCTGGGTATTATGGGGCTGGCGGATCTGATGTACCATGTCGGTGTGCGCTATGGCTCGCCGGAAGGCCAGGAGTTCGCCGCGCAGGTGATGGAGTTCGTGCGGTATCATGCCATGCGCGTCAGCATCGAACTGGCGAAGACGCGCGGCGCTTTTCCGGCCATCCAGGGCAGCATCTACGATCCGCAAAACCTGCGCTGGCAGCCGCCGCAGCCGATCACGCCCTACAGGCGGGATTGGGGCCGCCCGGCGCTGGACTGGGAAGCTATCTGCGACGGCATCCGTCGTTATGGCATCCGCAACGCTGCCCAGACCACTGTCGCGCCGACGGGCACCATCGCCACCGTGGCCGGCTGCGAAGGGTACGGCTGCGAGCCGGTCTTCGCCCTGGCTTACATTCGCCACGTCAACGACAATGGCCGCGACCTGCAACTGGTTTACGCCAGCCCGCTGTTCGAGCAGGCGTTGACTGATGCTGGACTGGAGGAAGACGCCCGCCAGCAGATCTTTGACCGGGTGATGGAGCGCGGCACCTGCCAGGACCTCGAAGAAGTGCCGCAGAGCATCCGGGAGGTCTTTGTGGTTTCACAGGATATTCGCGCTGAGGAACACGTGCGTATGCAGGCTGCGATGCAAGCCTTTGTGGATAACAGCCTGAGCAAGACGATTAATTTTCCCGAAGATGCGACGGAAGAAGATGTGGCCCTCGCTTATCAACTGGCCTGGGAGCTGGGCTGCAAGGGCATCACGGTGTATGTCACCGGTTCGCGCCAAAAGGTGGTGTTGGAAACCAAAGCCACCGCTCGTCAGAAACAGGAGGGTGACACTGAGCTTCGACAGGTTCAGCTCGCCGAAGTCGGTTCGCCGCAAGCCGAGAAGCCCGCAGTGGAGCAGTTGCCGCTCTGGCATGACAAGAAGAAGCCTCGTCCGCGCCGCCTGCCGGGTTATACCATCACTGCCGATACTCCGTTGGGCAAGGCTTTCGTCACCATTAATGAAAATGGGGGCGGTCAACCCTTCGAAGTCTTCATTAACACAGCAAAGGCTGGCTCAGATACCGCTGCGGTTTCAGAAGCGATTGGCCGGCTGATCTCGTATATCTTGCGCCTGGCTTCGCCGGTGCCGCCGCGCGAGCGCCTGCGGGATGTCTGGCAGCAGCTCTCTGGAATCGGCGGTGGGCGTTCGCTGGGGTTTGGCCCCAACCGGGTGCGCTCGCTGCCCGACGGCGTGGCCCAGGCGCTGGCCGAGTATCTTGAGAACAGCGAAGCCCACCGCGCCGAACAGGAAGAAGACGAGGCGCTTGGCGGAAACGGCTTCAACCTGTTGAGCGAGACAGCGCGCAACGCTGAACATGGGCAACGGATTGATCGGATTGGCGACCTGTGCCCGGAGTGCGGCCAGGCGGCGCTGGTCAACGAAGAGGGCTGCCGGAAGTGCTACGCTTGTGGATATAGCGAGTGTTAGATGCGGCGGGCAGGGGCAAACACCCTATCCGCGGTGAATTGCTCTGCTGGTCGAGGGTCTCGACCTACCCGAGGTCTCCCGACTCGGGATGAGCGAGGCGAATGCACCTCACCCACGCCCATGCCTTTGATTATCACCGCAACAGCCGCATCACCCGTTCATACATTAGCGCATAATCAATCACTGCGGCCGCGCCAAACGTCCAGGCCAACATTGGGCGGCCGGCAGTGAACAAAGCGGCGGTTGCTCCGGCGAAGAGTCCCCATTCAATTGCCAGGCGCAGACGGCCGTTCACTGCGATCAGCGCCGGCCCGGGGTCGTTGGGCACGCGCAGCGACCCCCAAATAACCGCCGCCAGAATGGGCAGTCCCACGCCCAGTAAAACCTTCATCCAACTGCTGTTGCCGCTCTTGAATCCCCAATAAGATAGCGCCGCCAGAGCGCAAAGCTCCAGGATAAAATGCAACAACAAATTCACCGATTTGATCATCGTCATGTGGTCTCCTTCGCGCGCCTCAAGTGTTTTCTGCTTTGCTGGATGCTGCCTGCAAGCCGTGTATCATGACCTCCAACAGGCGGCGGAAGCTCTCGTCGCAGTCCAGCGCCAGGCCGAACCCGCCAGAAACCTCCAACGATGCAAAGCCATGCACCGCGCTGCGCCAGGCGCGCGCCGCGTGCAGTGCATCGTCGCCCTTCAATCCGAAAGATTCGATCACCGCCGTCACGATCCGAACAATACGCTCCTCGGCAGCTTGGAGGCGCTCATCCACCGGTGGTTGGCTGGCGGATGCGCGCACATTGGCCAGGTAAAGGCCGGGATTGGTTTTGATGTAGGCGCGGAAAGCCTGGGCGAGGGCGGTCAAGGCTTCCACGCCGCTCTTGCCGATAGCCGCCTCGGTCAGCTCTTCTGCCAGACGCTGGGCGTTTAGCCTGGCCAGCTCGCGGCGCAGCCCACTCGACCCGTCAACGTGGTTGTATAGTGACGGGGTTTGAACCCCCAGCATCGTTGCCAGGCGCCCTAGCGTAAGCGCTTCTGGCCCCTCGCGGTTGAGCAGCTCAGCCGCCGCATTGACCACCGTTGCCGCGTCCAGCCGGGTCTTCGTCATTGGTTCAGTTGCTCTTCTCCGCCAGCTCATTCAAGAAGGCAAGGATGTGTCCGCCGGCGATTTCAGGCATCTCGGCGTGTGGATAATGTCCTGCGCCTTCGATTATGTAAAATTTGCCACGCACCTGCTCAGCCACCCATTGCGCTTCTGCCTGCGGGTCTTTGAAATCAGGGTCTTTACTGCCCATAAGGATCAGCGTTGGCACAGCTACTTTCGATAAGCGCTCTTCCGCAGCAGACTGGGAAGTCAACATCATCTGCACCAGGGCTTCCATTCGTCCGTGTTCACTCAAATTGGCGCGCAGTTTCTGGCGATAGGCCTCAAAATCGGCGGGTTTGCGCGTGGGATAGAGCATGGCGTAATACGTAATCCACATACCCGGTCCCCATGGGCGGGAGAAGAGCGCGCCATACAGCAAGCGGCTTTGCCAGTTGGGTTTGTAGTGCACGGCCGGGCCGATCAATACCAGGCTGGAAACAAGCTCAGGAGCTTCTGTCGCCGCCCAGGCAGCCGCGCCAGCCGCCATAGAAGTGCCGATGATCGTCGCTGTGCCAGCGTTGAGCTGCCGCAGCAAGGCGACGATGTCGCGGCCGACCCCGGCGACGGAATAGTCAGGCCATCGAATGCTGCTTTCGCCGTGTCCACGAATGTCCATGGTAACGACACGATAGCCTGCCGATGCAAGCTGTTCAGCCAGGAAGCGATATTCGCCGCGCAGGTCGCCCATACCGGGGACGCAGACCACCGCATGTCCTTCCCCACGGCTGTCATATGCAATAGCTCCGCCTTGTGTCTGGATGAATAAGGTCTCCATCTATATCTCCTCGATACTAATATAATTCGCATTTTAGCTAATCATATTCATTTTGTCAAGAGTATTTTGATGCAATTTGTCAATATTTTGAGGTTGTCTAAAAAGGATTGCTATGCAAGGAGGCGAATAAATAAAGCAGTCGGCGACTGCTCAGGTGCTTCGGTCGCCGACTGCTATAGAACTACAAACGGCAGGGGAAGGGATGTGATGAGGCTTATAAGGCGCTTAGCTGCGCCACGATCTTCTCCGCCGTCTCTTGATAAGCCGCGAGTTTATCGCGTTCTTTCTGCACGATAGCAGGCGGCGCTTTTTCGGCGAAAGAGCTGGCAAGCAATTTTTCCAGCCGCTCGATTTGCTCCCGGGTTTCGGCCAAATCTTTCTCGAGTCGGGCGCGTTCTTCGTCGGCATCCACCAAACCTGCCAGTGGCAAGAAGATCTCTACAGCGCCGACCACCAGGGCAATATGACCTTGCGGTTTGGCGGCGATCGTTTCATAGATATACAGTTGACCGGCATCCAGGCTGGCTAATGTGGCGATTGCGGTGGCTTGCTGGCGTAAGATATGCACGGCAGACGACGAGACCAGGATGGCGGGAATGCGTTTTCCAGGCTTGACGTTCTTTTCCGAACGCAGGTTGCGGATGCTGCGCACCACCTCTTGGATCAGGGCGAAATCGGCTAGCTTGCTGGCTTCCCAGCCCTCTTCCGGGCGCGGCGCGGGGAAGGGGGCAATGATCAATGCTTCGGGCCAATCCGCAGCCAGGCGCGACAGTGGCGAAGCCAGCAGAGCGCGTCGTAGATGTCCCCATAACTCTTCGGTGACGAAAGGCGTGAAGGGATGCAGCAGGCGCAGGCAAATATCCAGCGTGCGCGCCAGCGTTTCGGCGGTGAGGAATGCGCGGCTTCCGCCTTCGGCAAGCTGAAGCTTGGCAATTTCCACGTACCAGTCTGCAAAATCGCCCCAAAAGAACTCATAGATCTGTCGCCCGGCTTCCCCATATTGATAGCTCTGGAACAGCCGTTCCACATCTCGCACCAGGGCCTGGAGGCGCGCCCAAATCCACGAGTCGGCTAACGTCCATTCCGGCTGCGCCTCCGCCGTCGGCGGGCTGGGCGGCAGCCCGTTGAGCGCGGAGATGACAAAGCGCCCTGCGTTCCACACCTTGTTGGCAAAGTTACGATTGGCTTCCACTTTTTTCACACTCAAATTCATATCGTTGCCGGGCGTCGAGCCGACCAACAGGGTAAAGCGCAGCGCATCTGTGCCAAGCTCGTCCATCACCACCAGCGGGTCTATCACGTTGCCATAGGTTTTGCTCATCTTGCGCCCGTGTTCATCGCGAATCAAACCATGCAGATAAACGGTATGAAAGGGAATTTGACCGGTGAACTCCAGGCCAAACATGATCATACGCGCCACCCAGAAGAACAGGATATCGTAGCCGGTTTCCATGACCGAGGTCGGATAAAAGTACCGATAATCGGGCGTCTCTTCCGGCCAACCGAGGGTGGAAAAGGGCCACAAACCCGAGGAGAACCAGGTATCCAGCACATCCGGGTCTTGCTCCAGGCGGGGGCTGCCGCAGTGGGCGCAGCGCTGTGGGTCTTCCCGCGCCACGGTCATCTTCCCGCAGTCGTTGCAATACCACACTGGAATGCGGTGCCCCCACCACAACTGACGGGAAATGCACCAATCTTGGATATTCTCCAGCCAGTTGTAATATACCTTCGTAAAGCGTTCAGGCACAATGCGGATGCGCCCGTCGCGCACGGCTTGCAGCGCAGCCTCTGCCAGCGGCTGAATGCGCACAAACCATTGTGTGGAGATCATCGGCTCGACCACCTCACCGCCGCGTTGACTGCGCGGCACGGTCAAAGTATAGGGCTCTTCGCGCAGCGTTAGCCCGGCGGCGCGCATATCCTCCCA